>Ga0210408_10000806_pt1 | contig 35578 bp, 26 predicted proteins | sample IncBWH4MmetaG_FD_155471 | JGI IMG/M metagenome (GOLD analysis project Ga0210408, IMG submission 155471) | Forest soil microbial communities from Barre Woods Harvard Forest LTER site, Petersham, Massachusetts, United States - Inc-BW-H-4-M | ecosystem: Environmental > Terrestrial > Soil >... | reverse complement strand
AGACGTTACCCCATTGGGCCACTCCTTTCCTTACCGACGCTCATGCTCATGATGCTCGACATAGCTGACACACTGCCCTTGATTCTTGAAAGGTCCGGCAGGCGGACCGAAATTCTTCCACCCACCATGCTTACACTGCTCTTTGCTCGTCGGAACCTTTGGCGCTGGCGTGATGGCTATCCCAAAAGGCTCGAAGCTCACAGGAATGGTCGTATTCACAGTGTTGGTTGCGGTATCGATGACTGAGACGTTGTCGGCGCTCTCATTGGTCACGTAGGCGCGGGCTCCGTCCGGCGTGATCGCTACCCTAACAGGAGTCGCTACGTTTCCTGCTACTTCAACCGGAATGCCTGCAACCACCGTATTGGTCGCGGTGTCGATGACCGAGACGACGTCGTCAAGTTCACGGGTCACGTAGGCGCGGGTTCCGTCCGGCGTGATGGCTATCCCGTCAGGATTGTCCATAGGAATCATTGCAACCACGGTATTGGTCGTGGTATCGATGACCGAGACCCTCGCGGAGCTAAAATTGGTCACGTAGGCTCGGGTCCCATCCGGCGTGATGGCTACCCCCAAAGGAGCTGCGCCAACAGGAATCGTTGTAACGATCGTGTTGGTCGCGATGTCGATGACCGACACGGTATTGGAGCTTGTCACGTAGGCGCGGGTTCCATCCGGTGTGATCGCTACCCCGACAGGGAATAGCGCAACAGGAATGGTCGCAATTACGGTGTTGGTCGCGGTGTCTATGACCGAGACAGTGTCGGAGAGATCATTGGTCACGTAGGCGCGGGTTCCATCCGGCGTGATGGCTACCCCCAAAGGTCTTAATTCAACAACAATGGTGACAACCACGGTGTTGGTTGTCGTATCGATGACCGAGACAGTGTCTGAGAGATCATTACTCACGTAGGCGCGTGTTCCATCCGGTGTGATCGCTATCTCGAAAGGCTCTACTCCGACAGGAATGTTGGCGACCACGGTGTTGGTCGCGGTGTCGATGACCAACACGCTATTACCAGTTGCTAGAGTGGTCACGTAGGCTCGAGTCTGAGCCTGTGCCGTTGCGGTGCCTAATCCCGTGGCGGATATCGCGCAAATCACAAACAACGCAGCGACAAAGCAGCATTTTTTCATAATTTTTCCCTGGGAGCCGGGTCCAGGGGGAGAGTCAGAAAACACTGTACTCTTGTTCGCCGTGCTCGGCGGATAAATCCTATGGCGAACCGGTGCCATTTTTCATGGTTCATTGGCCGCTCTGGTTGCCCGAGTGTGGCATCTCGCGATGCACTTATACTTATTCCTATCCCACGATACCCTTTACCCACAAATGGAACGCGCTAAAATGAGCGTCTTGCGGAGCTAGGAGCACAGGGCTGGGTTCGCGTGAAAAACATCGCGACGCCAGCGGCGCTATTGCTTGCACTCGGCTTTTTCATCCCGGCACGCAGTGCGCGGCCTGTAACCTTGATCGAGTCCAATCGGTGTTGTGCGATCGCTTGCTGCTGGTCACAATGAAATGATCTCCTTCAGGGCATCGCACGTAGATGTTCATGAAGAGATAATTTATGACCATTACAAAAGCAGCTGCCGTCAACACTTCACGAAGAAGAGTCATCCCAGAATCCTCGATCTAGGCTTGCTCCCCACGCCTACGTTCGGCGGGTGTTCTAGCGGGAACCGTATTTTCGGTCCAGCGAGGGGCGTGCTTACCCTGTTCTCACCGATCGACGTACTCACTCCAGAGGTTGACGGTGCATACAAGCCCGAGAATTTTTCTGTTCGGCGCGTAGGGGCTTTGTAGGGTGCGCTACGCTCCACGAAGGCGTATGCCGGTGAAACGTGATCAACCAAGAATTGATCCGTGAAACTCACGTCCACCCCTGCCGACATGTGGTCTGGATAAATTTCTGGAATCGGCTCAAGACCTGTCGCGAGCAGCCAGCCTTCCACCGAGTCTCCGCGGTGATGAAAGCAATGCCGATCTTCAATGAAGTGGTTCAAGACTTCGGCTCGTATAAAGTTGAATCCTTGCCGGAGGCAATAAAGACCTTTCTTGTTAGCAGAAATCTGAAACAAGTCTTGATCCCATGCACTTGCGAGTTGGGAGTCTTCCAAAATCACATTAGGTCGCAGAGCGACGAGCCGCACCCAGATCGCGTAGGCAACAGGCCCACTTGGAAGTTGGCGGATGACGTTGATGTATGGCGGGGCAATGTGGATCTCCAGAACGCGAGAGTCTTCCCGCAATTCTTCCGGGATGTCGATGTCCAGTCCAATAGCGCACAATTGTTGCGCATCAGACCGATACCGCCCCCGTTCGGCTCGGGTCAGGCTGAATCTTCGGATCGGCATGTGGTCTCCTCAAAAAAATTCCAAATTTCTACATATCTGCAGGATCTACAAAAGTCATTGGGTGCCAGTCACTTGGGGCGCAAGACATTCGCCACAACCGTCAATGGCAGAGAAGCTGAGACCGTAATGCCGCGCGAGGTGGTGAACAAGAAGGCGGGTCTCGCGCGAAAACTTCAAAACCATGCCTCCGCTGTTTCTGTGACGAAAAAAGCCTAGATGCTTCAGTTTCCAACCGATCTCTTGCCCGCTGTATGAGAGAAGCTCGCCCCGACAGCGCAACAGCGCATTTGTCAATTCTGCAACGCGGCTTATTGCGATTTCCTTCGCCTCGTGCGATTGGGCCCAAACCACCTCAACCACAGCGCCGTCGACGTCGCAGCTGCGTCGCGCGAGAGCGTCCTGCTCTTGACGCTGGAGTAGCGGGATCACGGTCCGCACAAAATCAGGATCGCCCTGGATACATGCAGCCAGAGTGCGAGCAGCCTCACTATCCGCAAACGTCGGTCGGTCAGCAGCAGACACGGGTTCGCGCACTCGACCAAAAGCGCAACAGCGGTACATTAACAATTGCGGTTGGAAAAGATTCGCGATCTCATCCTGCTCACGCGTACCTAAAGGAGAAAGGTCACTCCGCGCTGGCGGCAACGCAAGGTGAAGGGCCGTGTCATCCCATAAATCGGGCTCGCCCTGCATGCCACAGTAAATCGCTTTCGAGCACGCAAAATCCAGAACGGTGCCTCTGTTTCCGGGGACGAACAGGCCGCGGTAGTTTGAGGTGCGTAATAAAGACGTGATTGTCCGAGACATACACGGTTGGTTGACCATTAAGGTCGGGTGCAAAGCCATCGGCAGTGAGCGGAATGAGCCCCGTGAGAATTCTCCCAAGATCAGCGCACGACGACAGACGCACCCTAGTAGCCTAAAGAAGGTAATCGCGTGGTTCATGTCCGGTCCGGAAACAACCAGAGTGGGTGGACTCGATAAGCAGTCAGGAAACCACGTGGTCGCGGCCCAGCCTGTCACCATCGCGGCTCCAGGTCCGGAAAGACCAATGTGGCGTTCGAACAGATTCGCGATTCCTTTGAATAGCGCTTTAGCGCTACCGTAAGCCTTCGCAGCACTCGGTAATCGCATGGCTTTCCGGAGGCTCTCGTTCAATTCCAGCGGCTGGTACAGGTGTCGGAGGTAATCGATCCGCGGCGCGATTCGCGCGCTTGTCCCGTTCCAAAAAAGAAGAGCTGGCTTACCGGTGTTGGCTGAAGCTACGAGCTCGATGATCGAGCCGTCGGCAAAAATTTCGCTCGAGGTTGTTCGAATGTGGCCCGTGTCATGACTTTTTTTCGTCGTCCTGCGCGAAGCTGCTGTCAAGGTTCACCCCCGCATCGCTTTCCCCGCTGTGGACCGTCACACAACAGAGCTGTAAACGCTGTACCAGCTTGCGGCGTGCTGATGGCCGGCGGCTAAACTTAAATTTTGCGATTTACGTTGGGAACAAGTCTCGTGGGCGTTGAAGACTTCAGGTCGACCTGTTTATTACACTACCAAGTCAAATTGTAAAGGCGATCGGCCTGTGTTTGCAAATGCCCGAACGGCTCCAGAGCAGTCAACCCCTCTGAAGCCCGTGGGTCTTCTAGCCCGTGTTGTGACTCTGCGAGTCGGCTGAAGGAATCAAACCATAAAATCTCTGGATTCCCTGCCGGACGAGCCGATTTTGAACATGGCTGGAAACAGGAGTTAAGTGGCATTCAAACCGCGGCATGAATTGCTCAGCCGCATTATGGATCGGTGGGTAAACCTGTCGGCTAGGGAGAGGGAATTGTCGCTTTCACTTGGTTCGAGAAGCCACTCTCCACACCGGCCGAATCCACGGTGGTAGAGACATAATAGTAAGTCTGCCCACCGACGACTGTGCTGTCCGTATATGTAGTACTGGGATCAAGCGTCGGGTTGATCTCAGTGTAAGGCCCGCCTGAAACGTTGCTACGGTAAACGTTGTAGCCGACCGCCCCGGAAGTGCTCGGGTTCCAGGAAAGATTGACGCTGTGTTGCGGCGGCGGAGTGCCGCTGCCGGTTAGCGACACCTGCATCGTGGAATTTGTCGCATTGCTAACAAAAGAAGCGCCAGCCGAAGCCGCACCACTGGCCTGCGGTGTGAATGTCACCGTAAATGACGCGGACTGGCCGGGCGGAATCGTCAACGGAAGCGACGGCCCCCCCACGGCAAACTCCGAAGTGCCCGCGGAGGCGGAGGACACCATAACGCTCGATCCCGTGGCGTTGAGAGTAGCGGTCATGCTCTTGCTCTGCCCCACGACAACGCTCCCAAAGCTTAAGGTAGCCGGAGTGATCGTCAGCTGACCGGCGATTTCTCCGCTGCCCGACATTGAGATCGCAACATTCGGATTCGAGGCATTCGAGACCACCGCAATGTTGCCGGTGGCGCTGCCCCCTGAAGTTGGAGTAAAGATGGCGCCGAAAGTGAAGCTCTGTCCCGGGATCAGGGTTAACGGCAAGGTTAGTCCAGTTACGCTAAATCCGGTGCCGGTGACGTTGGCTTGCGTGACGGTCAGGCTGGAGCCTCCTGAGTTTGTTAGCGTCTCCGATAATGTCTGACTATTGCCGACCTGTACGGTACCGAAGCTGAGGCTGCTGGCAGTAGCGGTAAGCGATCCAGGAGTGACGCCTGAGCCGGAGAGCGGGACGCTGAGGCTAGAATTTGAGGCGTTGCTGGTGATGGAAAGATTGCCGCTTGCCGATCCGCCGTTCGTCGGCGTGAACTTCACGCTGAAGCTGGCGCTTTGACCGGGCGTTAAGGTTGTAGGCAAGGTCATTCCGCTCATGCTGTAAGGAATAACGGTGGATGCCGCGGTGATGGTCACATTGGACCCGCCGGAGTTGGTCAGGGTTTCCGATAGCGTCTGACTATTGCCAACTTGGACGCTGCCGAAGCTAAGGCTGCTGGCAGTAGCGGTGAGTGTTCCCGCTGTGACTCCGGTTCCGGAAAGGGGAACCGCCAAAGTCGGATTCGATGCATTACTTGCGATGGAAAGATTGCCGCTGGCCGATCCGCCGGTCGTCGGCGTGAACTTCACGCTGAAGCTCGTACTCTGACCAGCAGCCAGAGTCGTCGGCAGGCCGAGGCCGCTCACGCCGTAGGCACCCGTCGTCGTTGCCTGGCTGATGGTGACTGGAGAACCTCCGGAATTGGTCAGGGTTTCCGAAAGTCTCTGACTGCTTCCGACCTGGACGCTGCCAAAGCTAAGGCTGGGGACAGTGGCGGTGAGTGCTCCAGGCGTGACGCCTGAGCCGGAGAGCGGGACGCTGAAGTTAGGATTCGATGCATTGCTGGCGATGGACAGATTGCCACCGGCCGATCCGCCGGTCGTCGGGGTGAACTTCACGCTGAAGCTCGAACTCTGACCAGCCGCCAGAGTCATCGGCAGGCCGAGGCCGCTCACGCCGTAAGCACCCGTCGCCGTTGCCTGGCTGATGGTGACTGGAGAACCTCCGGAGTTGGTCAGAGTTTCCGAAAGTGTCTGACTACTTCCGACCTGCACGCTTCCGAAGTTAAGAGTCGGCGCGGCAACACTGAGTGACCCGGCAGTGGCCCCTCCTGTGCCGGTAAGCGGAATGGTTAGGCTGGCACCTGACCCATTGGTTAGAATCGTAATACTGCCGGTCGCCGCTCCGCTGGATTGGGGCGTATAGGTGACATTGAAGCTCGCAGTCTGACCCCAACTGAGCATGACCGGCAAGCTCGGCCCGCTGATACTGAACCCACTCCCGGTAACCGCGGCCTGGCTGACGATGTCGTAGCCAAGAGTGCTCTTGATCGTCACGCTTTGGGTCGCTGTGCCAGCAGTCACCGTTCCAAAGTCGATGCGGGCAGGACTGGCAACAAGCAGACCAGGATTTGCTCCCCCGCCGTGAACGTTTAGATTGAGGATCACGCCCGAGGCGCCGGCGAACCCGAACGTTGCATCAACATGTCCACCTACCTGAGGGCTGAAGCTGACGCTGATGGGCACACTCTGTCCGGGGGATAGGGTAAGAGGCAAGTTCACGCCACTGATACCGAATCCCGAACCCGCTGGGATGATGGACGAAACCGTTATGGCACTCGAGCTAGTATTGGTGAGGGCAGCGGGTATGCTGGTGGTTTGTCCCACTAACACCCTACCAAACCACATCTGGTCGGGCCTGCAGCTCAGCCCCTGGGGTGAGCGTGCGTAACACAAGGTCGAGGCGAATGAGAAAACAAGAATGACAAATCGAAGAAGGAGGGGGTTGAGATTGCGTTCGGGGAAACGCATAGCAACCCCAGCCTTGCAGATTCGGAATCAAGAGAGAAGATATCCGTCGGCCCGACACTTTTGGGTACCGCAAACCTCCGGTTTTTGAAACTGTTTTGCAACAATCGAAAACCTGTGGCAATTAAAGTGCGAGAACCTGGCATGCTCACGTGGCGCGATCGAGGCATGATCTTCGCTGATAAGACAGCCCGATAGTCGGTAATCTGTTACCGATTTGGTCCAGCCGATCGACGTGCCATGCACTTTACTCGTCTTCGTCGGGATCACTCAAACATATTTGTGCAAGTCACAGCTTTCGAAGACGACCTTCTTGACATCGATCGACCTTCTTGTGGAAGCCGATCACACAATTTCCTGTCCCACCGATTCTCGACTCAAGCGTGATGAGGCTCTGGAGATGGAAGGGTTGGTCTTTTACCAGTTGTAATTGGGAAGGGCAACAGTTCGAGTTCGAGATCCTGGTAACCCCTTCGGCACCGATCGCCTGCACCACGTTAATAGATTTCACTCGTACCAGCGCACTGCCGCGAGCAGGCGAGATAGGCGTACTGTAGTGCCCTTTTTAAGTCGACAAGGAAATTTAGGATTAAATCCAATTCAAAGTGTGATAGCGTTTAAGTGAGCTCAGCTCCGTGTCACTGTTTTTGACTATTTCAGGCTGATTCGGGAATGATTTTCACTACTTTGGTGCATCCTCTAATTCGTCGCCTGCTTCCCAGTTTCCATCCTGCTCGCGGAGTCAAGATTACCAAATAAATTGGATAGATGAAGAATTGGATAATAGATTCACTGCCGTTAGATGAGCGCTAATCTCACGCTTTCGTTCTATAAGAATGCCAAGGACCATCCCGAACGTCTTGCTCTATCTGTGAACCAGCGAGATTTTACCTATGGTGATCTGGCGGAGGTCACCGAGCGGATCGCGGGATGGCTGCTAGAGAGATCAGCGGGTGACGTGAAGCTCGTGGGAAGACTTGCTGCGCGGAGCTGGGTGGCGTATGCCGGACTTCTGGGCGCCTGCTGGGCGGGCGCAGCATATGTTCCTCTCAACCCTGACTGGCCCGAGCAAAGGCTGATGAGGTTATTGGAGACGACTGAACTCGATGCGTTGGTGGTGGATGATCGAGGGTTGAAACTTCTTTCGGCTGAAGTTCTGAATCAAAGTCCCAATCACATCCTGGCTCCTGGCAAGAGCAGATCTTTTTCGCTCGGAACAGCGCCGAATGCCGTGCCTATCGCCGGTTTCGAAGCGCTGCCGCCGCCCAACCCTCAACATCTCCCTAGGACCCTAACTGAGGACGACCTCGCGTACATCATGTTCACATCTGGAACCACGGGATCGCCTAAAGGTGTGATGATTTCCACGGGGAATGTCTCCTCTTTCCTCTCCGCGATGCAAGAGCTATATCCGTTCAGCTCGCAAGACCGTGTTTCGCAACGGCACGAGCTTTCGTTTGATTTCTCCGTCTTGGATCTGTTCATTACGTGGCTTTCAGGCGCCTCTTTGCACGTGGTTCCAGCCAGTCAATTGATTGGCGCGTCACGGTTCATCCGTGAGCGGCAGCTTACGGCATGGTTTTCCGTGCCTTCGGCAGTAGCTTTCATGCGAGACATGAAGATGCTCACGCCTGGCGCCTTTCCATCTGTGCGCTATTCGGCGTTTTGCGGCGAGCCTCTGCCTGCCGCCTCCGTGAGGGCATGGCAAGAGGCTTGCCAGAACAGTGTTATTGACAACATCTATGGTCCCACGGAAGCAACCGTCGCTTGTCTAGGTCAACGTTGTTCCGAACCACTTGTTGTCACCAAGGAGCGCGGAACGATCGCAATCGGGAAGCCCTTCGGCGGCATGGACGCTGCGATTGTGGACTCATCTCTTAATTTTCTTCCGCCCGGAGAGAAAGGCGAGCTCGCTCTTTGTGGCAAACAGCTCGCCAAGGGATATTTCAAGGATCCGCAAAAGACTGCAGAGCGGTTTCCATCTATAAGAGGAAAGGTCTGGTACCTGACGGGAGATTTGGCTTACCAGGACGCTACCGGGCCATTTCACCATTTGGGCCGGACAGATCATCAGGTTAAGGTTCTGGGATACAGGGTTGAACTCGAAGATGTCGAGGCGCACCTGCGCGAGGTGTGCGGAGTGGACTCCGTGGCCGCGGTTGCCTGGCCGATCACGAATGGTTCGGCGGAGGGGATCGTGGCGTTCGTGGGGGGCAGCACACCCACAGCCGCTGAAATCCGGGAGGGGATGCAGCGCCGCATACCGAAGTACATGGTTCCAACTCAGGTTCGTTTCCTAGACGAGCTGCCGCTCAGCGCCAGTGGAAAGGTCAACCGCAAAGCCTTGATGGCGATGCTCTCTGAGAGTTCCGCGTGACGACATTTGTCGATCCTAGCCGCACGGCAATCGTCTCCCCCCGAGCGAACTCTCTATGGGGCTTTCGGCTCATTCCACGCATCGAGACGTACCCGAGGGTATTGGCGTTCGCACAGACCGTAGCCGGGAAGCTCACGATTCTTGGGCTGTTCGGAATCGGGGCTTACTACTTGCTTCCCCACTGGAAAGCTCTGATCTTATGTTTGGCCGTCATTACTGCCCTTCCACAGTATCGCCGGATTCTGTTGACGGTCAGCACCCTTTTGTGGGCGTGTGGCATCTGGTGGCGATGGACGGATCATCCTCGGTTGGTTGAGGCCGGGATTTTATTTATTTTGGCGGCGTTACTGTTTTGGTTGGCTACCCTCTTCCGCAATTCGTGGTTCGGGCGCTGGCCCGTAGCGACCTTGTTAACGGGTTTCGCACTCTTGGTCCTTTTGGCCAGTTATCTGCCGAGAGGAGGATCACTTCGAACCGTGTCCTGGGACTTTTTGACTGTTGCTTCGGCGTACCTCTGGTTCATAGCCTACTCGCTCTTGGACATAAGCTCGAAGAGCCGCGACCCCTTCGCGCTACAGGTCGGAACTTACCATCCGTTTTGGGACTGGGATTCAAGTTACACGCCATTTGCGAAGGGAGCCGCTTACCTTAGGCGAATCGGAGCGCAGAACGCAGAACAGCTAGCGGTGGCACAACTCAAGGGTCTCAAGCTCCTGCTATGGTCCGTGGTATTGGATCTGTTCCTGAGGAAGGCTTTCCTGCCGGTCGTCCATGGGTACATGGGAATTCCGCTGTACGAGGACGTGTTCGAGCTCAGCGCACAGCGAGTGGCATTTCCGTGGTACCTAGGCTGGGCCAGCCTGATTGCAAACTTCCTGGAAACTATGGTGGGGGTTTCTATTTGGGGGCACCGCGTTGTGGCATCGTGCCGGATGGCTGGCTTCCTGGCGCTGAGAAATACCTATCGACCGCTGGCATCGCGCTCGATCGCAGAATTTTGGAACCGCTACAACTATTACTTTAAGGAGTTAATGGTCGATTGTTTTTTCTACCCGACCTTCATGCGCTATTTCAAGAAGCGGGGGCGCTGGCGCTTGTTCGCGGCGACCTTCGTCGCTGCTGGCTTCGGAAACGCTTTCTATCACTTCTTTGGCGATCTGAATTACATCAAAGAGCTTGGGTTCTGGCGAGCGCTTGTCGGGTTTCAATCATACATTTTTTATACGATCGTGCTGGCCCTTGGGATTGGCATCTCACAAGTCAGGGAGCGGAAGACTGCGAACTCGGGTTGGATTCGAGGCCAGCTCATTCCAGCGCTGGGTGTAGCCGGCTTCTATTGCGTTTTGAGCACTTTCGAGCATCACGTAAAGAGATATCCGATTCAAGAATGTTTTCGTTTCCTGGCTCATCTTTTCAATTTGGTCTCTTGAGGAACAGAATGGAGCGCAAAACTGCAATTCGGGAATTTCTTCGAAATCTGCTGGCCCGGAAGGGAGATAGTCAGCCTTTCTCCGATGAAACGTCCGTGCTTTTGAGCGGCCGGCTGCAGTCCGTGGACGCCGTCGAGTTGGCGGTCTTCTTGGAAGAGAACTTTGGCGTGGACTTCGCGACTATGGGTTTCGATCAGGAAAGAATTGATACGGTGAACGCGATTTCAAGTCTCATCGAAGAATCGTCGACGCTGGGGAAATAGGACGGTCAGGGATATATGTTTCTGGTGCGGGACGAGATGGGTGGCTCTAGCTGGTGATGGAGCAGCGTCCAGATAGTCTAATTAAATCTAATGTAACTCAATTAAATCCGACACCTCTGCCTGGCACATTGTTGAAGGTAACCAGTTCCAGCACGGTTATTGACGTTGACCTGCCCGACGCGCCCGCCATCGCAGAAGGTGCTGGCGATTTCGTGCCTGAGTTCCTGCGTCGACGAATCCGTTCTTTGGAGCACAGCGTCGATGGGAAAACGTGGTGGTGTCACCGGCCCGTTACGGAGTGATTCACTGATGCGGGAAAAAGAGCTCTATCGGCGATTCGATGACAGTTTGATCTTCACGCTCATCTGGTTGCCAGTAGCGGTGTTCGGTCTCTATGCCAAAGCCACAATCCTAGGAGATAAGCAGTGGCGTATCCTAGCTCACGCCTTCCACCGCGCCAGCAGCGAGCCGCCGGCAGCCCATTTCACTCTCTTTGAGCGATTATCGCTTTTCTCTTCGGACTGTGTATGGGGCTTTGCGATTGTGCCCATAGTCCTAACTATAGTCGCGATGATGATCCGATCCAACAAATGGAAGTCGGTTGTTGCTGCCTCGGTGAGTGTATCGATTGTCGGCCCTACTCTTTTTGCAGATGCAGTCGTTTAAGAACGTAGGCCATTTTATCCCCTGGTATCTGATGTCGGACGCGGTTCATTGGGCGATCGCGCACCCAGAGTTCATCGTCGCCTATGGAAGTGGACGTGCCTTCTTGAAGTTTCTGTTACTCATCGGAACCATCGTCATACTGTCAGTTTTCCTTCCCCGCCTCAACAATGTGCTCCAAGCGAAAGCGGCCGCGCGAAGATGGCTCGCAGGCGCGGTTATTGGACTTGCGGTAGCGAGTGCCTTATTGGGCGCACTGTGCGTGCCTAGTGAATTAGCAAAAACCTGGTATGGCCGTGCCGCGCTTCCCGTGATTGTATCCGCAACCTTTCAAGGGAACGACGATCTAGGTACAGGGGCTAGGGCGAGATCGGCTGATGCGTTGCGCTTGGAGTACCTAGCTCTGGCCAACTCGAAGCAGGAAGCACCGAACCCGCGATATTGGGGAAAGGCCAAGGGCTGTGACGTAATCCTGCTGATTCTCGAAACTGCGCCCGCCAGATACGATTCTCTTGAGTCCTTAGACGATCTGCCAACGCTGAAACAACTCGCCGAACACTCTTGGATTGGGAGTTCGCATTACACTACCTTCCCCTACACGGCCAAAGCGACCTTCTCCATTCTTACATCGATGTATCCTCCCAACCCGCTCTTTTTCGGTGGTTCACCCAGGCAGGCGCCGGGCTTGGTGCGCGCACTTTCGTCTGCAGGATACGAGACTCGTTACTATGTCCCCCATGCCTTCGAGAATCACTTTGAAGATGCCATGTACGCCGCCATTGGGTTTGACAAAATATTCACCAGCAGTTCTACGCAGGTGAGTCTGCCAAGTGACCAGTATTACAAGGAAGTGATCCGCCGTGACGTCGAGGGAATGAATGCTCTCCTTCACGATTCGGCAGAATCAGGCCGGCGTTACATCGCGGTTTTTTCCCCACAAATTGGTCACGCCCCTTGGCCTGACGTTGTACGTAGTGGTACAGAAACATCGCTCGGAAAACGAGCGAGAGCGTTGCTGGAATTACAGGACAAATGGCTCGGGCAAATCGTACAGCAATTATCAAGGGATGGCAGGCTCGACAAAACCATCATTGTCGTCACAGGCGACCACGGGATACGCACGGCGACGGAAGATCCGAACTTTGAGCCGCACGGCCTGGTGCCGGATTATTCGTTTCATGTCCCTTTGCTGATCTTCGCGCCACAAGTTCTTGAGGGGCGACGACTAGTCCAAGCCACTACATCCCACATCGACATAACCCCGACTGTTTTGGATCTTCTCGGTATCAAAGATGGGCGGGAGTTCGAGCAGGGGTCGCCGGTTTGGGAGAGCGAACAGAGTCGCAGAAGGGTCTTCTTGTGGGCGGGAGACTATCTAGGAGCGGAAGGCTTCGTTCAAGCCCATAACTTCGCGGTCTGGAACAAGGTCGCGGGCTACGTATTTACTGGAGGCTCGCTCGACGAGGATGCGATGCATATGGTTACCGTTGGCTCGGCGGAGCACAGTCAGGTTGTCGAGTGCCTAAAAGGGATGGCAAAGTTGAACGGGGAATGGTGGGTTTCCTCCATGACGCCCATTGGGCACTGAGGGGTGTTGGGTTCTGGCCGCCTGCTGGGTGGTTGCGAAGTCTATTCAACGTGCAAAACCAAACCAGAAATTGGAGAGTCAGTCCGTACCGGGCCGGTCAGCATTCAGAGCAAACCTCATTACCCTCTGCGCGACGTGTCACTCACTGTTCACTGCCGCTCAATAGGCAAGGGCTGACACGGTTCTTCAGCGAGCGTATTGTACCAAATGCCGGAGTAGATCACGTCACGATTGTGTCCCCTCTTTATGCGTGCTCGGCGCGGCTGGCATCCACAGGCCTAAGCGCAGTGCCTGCCTTCGAGAGCACGAAATTGTCGATCACCAGAGCGTCGATTCCCGAACAGAAATAGCTTCGAATGGAATCCCGGGGATTGACAACCAAAGGTTCCCCAAACAAGTTGAATGAGGTATTGACCAGCATCGGAGCGGGAGCGTGGTTTCCGAAGCGCTTCAAGAGACGCCAGAACGCCGGGTTGGCACGCCGCTCAACCACGTGCAGACGCACACGGCCACCGGGTAGAAGAAAGCCGTCTGGCAGAACACTGGCGTTCTTCCGTATCCATGCCAGTGAATTCATAAAGCGGCACAATTTCGAGCAATCGAAATACTGATGGCAATCCTCTTCGGTCACGGAAATAGCAAATGGGCGGAACCATTCGCGAAATTTTATATAGTCGTTCAGATTTTCCCGGACATACGCGGCCCACGGCGAGGCCAGGACGCTTCGATTTCCCAACGCTCGAGGACCAAATTCACAAGCGCCCTGAACCCAACCCACGATCTTGCCGGCCATCAATAGTTGGATTGCTGTGTCGAGTTTTCGGTCCTCCGTGTTCTGGACGGAGTACCGAGCCTTGGAATTATCCAATACATCTTTAACTTGCTGTCCGGTAAACTTTGGGCCTACGTACACATGGTAAACAGCTTCTCCACGAGGCTTGGCGAGCACTTGATGCCAAGCAAGGTAGGCCGCTCCGACGGCACTCCCAGCGTTGTCAGGAGCGGGGGGAACGAACACCTGATCCATGCCTATCCTCTTTTCAATCGAGGCAACGAGCAGTGGATTTTGAAACAATCCGCCTGCCAGGCAAATCTGTGTAATCCCATGCCGACGGCGTAGGTCTTCAGCCAGTTCACTCACGATTTCGGTACAGGCCGCTTGGATACTGCTTGCGAGCGCTCTTCGCTGAGCTTCGGTCAGTTGCTGCGGATCGTTAGGCAGGCCAGTTCGCTCATAGAATTTCGCGGAGAAGGTCGGCCGCTTGGTGAAACCTCGCTCGATGAAGGTGTGGTCCAGGCGCGGCAGGGCACTGCCCCGCTTGCGAAGCATTTCTAAGAAAATCGACTCAAACTCGGGTTCACCTTCCAGACTCAGCCATTGCGTTTTTTGCTCTTGCTGTTGCGGCTGGAAACCGATCAGACGGGTAACCTGGGAGTAGACCGCTGCGAGCGAATCCCAGAAACTGATTTTGCTCAGGACTTGGATCTCTGTACCACGGCCGATCGCGATCATGCCTGAATCGCCATCCCCGAATTCATCCAGCGTAATGATCAGTGCACGATCGAAAGGGGACTGGAAAAAGGCGCAAGCGGCGTGGCAGAGGTGATGGTCAAAATACCAGGTCTTGTTGTCTATGCCTTTGTGTCGCAACGTTCGCAGGTCTTTCAGCTCCCGCGCCACACTGCCGGTCTCTTTCACTTCGTAGTACGCGGCAGCTAAAGGGGCCCTGGTAGATAATTTCGCGCGGGCCCAAGAGCGACGCAGCCAACCCCGAAGCGGACGTGTGGCAATTGCGACGCCGTCCAAATCACTCCAATTCGCCCCGGCGCTGTCCAGGCAGAAGCGTATCGCCTCGCTAGGTAGGCCTGCGGAACCGGAGCGCGACAATTTGTCGTTCTCAATAGCTGCGCGGATCGCACCATCTTGAAGCAGTGCTGCCGAGGGATGATGTCGGAACGGGGATAATCCAAGAATCGTCATAGATCTAGTAACTCGGGATCATGCCGCAGGATGGCGGTTTGCCCGCCTTTGCACGCGCCATCTAGCTAACTGCTCCCGTCTTCCAGCTTAGTATTGGAGGCTTCGCAGGACATCGGCGATCCGCTCCCCTGCGTGGCCGTCCCACAACGGTGGAATCGTTCCCTGCTTCGCCTTTCCTTCAACGATCTTTGATAGCTCAGACCAAAGCTTCTTGCTGTCGTGCCCAACGACAATATTAGTTCCTAAGGTAACGGTGACCGGACGTTCAGTATTGTTCCTTAGAGTCAGGCACGGTACTCCCAAGTAGGTGGTTTCTTCCTGAATGCCACCCGAATCGGTGATAACCACGACGGCACGGCGCTGCAGAGCAAGAAAGTCGATGTAAGGCAACGGCTCCAACAGATGAAGTTTTCCAAGGTTCATGCCAAACTCCGCGATGCGCTGCCGCGTCCGCGGATGCATCGGAAAGATAACATCCAGAGTTCGATTGACCTCAAGCAGCGATTCGAGAATAGCCTTCAATATGGCTCCGTCATCGACATTAGAAGGGCGATGCAGCGTGACCAAGGCATAGCGATTAGGCACACCTTTCTTGGCAGACTGGGTGATGCTCGGAAGCAGCCGAATCAGGGAATCAATCATCACATTGCCGACGCGGTGAATCTTCTCTTCTGGAACTCCCTCGTGTTTCAGATTGATGTCCCCATCTTCCGAGGGAGTAAACAAGAGATAAGCGAGGCGGTCTGTGACGATGCGGTTGATTTCTTCTGGCATCCTCCGGTCAAACGAGCGGAGACCAGCTTCCACGTGACCGACGCGTATCAGCAATTTAGAACATACCAGAGCAGCCGCCAGGGTAGAGTTGACATCTCCGTAGACTAAAACTATGTCCGGCTGATAATCGAGCACGACGGGTTCGAACCGGCTCATGATCTCCGCGGTCTGGCGCGCCTGACTGCCGGAACCAACTTCCAGATTTGCGTCCGGTTCTGGAAGTTCTAGCTGCGAGAAGAAGACATCTGACATATTCCGGTCGTAATGCTGTCCGGTATGAACCAATGTTTGTTTTATGCCGCGCTGGCGGAGCGCGCGCATCACAGGCGCGGCTTTCATAAAGTTCGGTCTGGCGCCCACTACGTGAAGGACGTGCATGTTGGACTCTGCGCGGAATGCTCATGCCAAGAGCGGGTTTTCTTGTCCACCACCAGTTAAATCTACCTCATCTGTGATGGCGTCATAGCTCCCATGTCACGCGGTAGACCGACCCGCTGCCATCGTCGCTGATGTATAGTGAACCGTCCGATCCCACCGCCAATCCCACCGGTCTCCCCATCCACTTGCCTGTGCGAGTTTCGCCCGGCGGCAACCATCCTGTGATGAAATCTTCCACTCTTTCAGGTTCTCCGTGATCATTCATCTTCACTCGGATAACTTTGTAGCCCGTGGGCACACTGCGATTCCAGGAACCGTGGAATGCTACGAATAGGTCGCCGTGATATTCGAAGGGAAACATTTGCCCTGTGTAGAAGACGAGCCCGAGCGGCGCGGAGTGCGCCTGCAGCTCGACCCGAGGCGGAACTGTGTTGCGGCAGCGCTCTTGTGTGCCCCCAAAGCTGGCATCCGGAGCGCGATCACCATAGCAATACGGCCAGCCGAAGTCGCCGCCGCTGGGGCCGAGGTCGTCTATCTCATCTGGGGGCAGGTCGTCGCCAAGCCAGTCACGGCCATTATCGGTTGCCCAGATCGTGTCAGTCCTTTCGTTAAAGGTTAGCCCGACCGCATTCCGCAGTCCGCTGGCGAAGACGTGTGCATCGGAACCATCTTCGTTCATCTCCGAAACTGCAGCTCGCCTGGGATCGCTTTCCGTGCACACATTACAGGAAGCACCAGCGGAAACATAGAGCTTGCCGTGCGCGAACAGGATCGTTCGCGTCATGTGTTCGCCACTCTCCGGTAGCCGCGCGATCACCACAGGATTGGCGGCGCCCAAATGCGCTTCGTCCCAGTCGTATCGAACCAAGCGTTTAACTTCGGCAATGTACAGATGTCCGTTGTGAAACGCGATGCCGTGAGGGCCGTTGAGATCCTTCAGTACGGTTACCTCTCCTGAAGCACGTCCACTGTGTTGGAGGTCTGGCAAAGCCGTTACGGTCCCCCCTGCTTCAGACGTGACAAGCAGCGTGCCGCCGGGACTGAACGCAAGCATGCGTGGCGATTCGGTTTTCGCGAACCGAGTTATGACAAATCCCGGCGGCAGCTTCAAAGATTTCAACAGAAGTGGCGTTGCATGCCACTCCTTGATACTGTCCTTCCACGAACCTGGGATGCGGTTCTTCCACAGAGAAGGATTGCGCCACGCGACGAACACAGCGCTGGCCACCAGGAGCAAAAGAGATGGGATGAGACGCCGAAGCATGCAGGATATCCGCAACTGGTAATAAGTACAGCCGCACGGTCGTCTGATGCAAGAAGCCTAACATGCAGGACGTCTCATGGCCAAAGCGCGTTCGTGGTCTGTCCTACCCGACAAACTTACCCAATCTTGATACAGACGCGAGTGTACCCATAAACCGCGCCGATAAGCTTGTACCTTACTCGAAACGATCTCACAAATTCCTCGAAGGCTCGGAATTCATCGAGCGGACAAGAAAACTCGTCAAAGAAAATAAGGTCTCCGAACTTTAGATGTGGTGCGAGTGTCGTGAGAACAAAAAGCGTTGACGTGAACATGTCGGCGTCCAAATTGACGACCAGTCTTCCCGAAAGATCGGTCTGACCTACAAAGTTGGGTAGCGTGTCTTGAAAAAGTCCGACTTCGAAACTACACCGTGGATCCTTGATATCGGGAGTTGTCCCGTTTGCGTTGAAATGACCCGCCGGCTCCGTTGGACGCCACCTTTCGGGAAGTCCTGTGAACGTGTCGAACCCAACGAATCGAGAGTCTGGGCGGGAGATCCCAGCCAACCACAATCGCAGGGATTCGCCTCGATAGACGCCGAACTCGAGATAGGTAATGGGCCGCTGATTCAAGGCTTCCTGCTCAATGACCGAGCGATATAGCCAGTCCCGGCATTTTCCACTCCCGGTTGCGGCGCCGGGGATTGGATGGGTGCTGCACCAGCGAGAGAATCGAGCCCAATACGCGACGGCCGTAAGGCCCACAGCTGGAGCCTCAAGATTCCAGCGACCAACCGTCTTGGCCAAAAATGAGGTTACAGTGGGTCGAAAAACTTGCGGAATCTGCGGCTGAAAGAATCGTCGAATCGGGGGAATCCTGGGGATGGCCATTCAACACTCCAATTGACCAAAATTAGCGTCACCTTCAAAACCTTCATCGAAGGTCAATGCACGTAGTAGAATCTGGGCCTTCACGCGAGGCTTCAATGCGCCTTTGGCAGGGATTTAAATGGTATTACGAGCTGTGCGGGAGCCTCGGAGTCTGCGCGGTTGCGTCGTTCCGTCTGTGTGGCAGACCTAGCGAACTGGCTATTGTTCCACCTCAATCCAATCATCGAGTCTACCTTCGACTCGGTACCTCTGATTTCTGCGCTTACAGAGACGTTCTGGTTTTCAGAAGCAAGTCCTATGATCCAGGGATTCCGAGTTTCAGCCCGAACACGATCGTGGACGTCGGAGCTCATATAGGAATGGCGAGCATTTTGTTCGCCCTCAAGTACCCGTCGGCGAAAATCATTGCCGTTGAACCCGAACCGTCGAACTTCCGGGCCTTGCTAAGAAACACCGCTCCCTACGAGACAATCACTCCAATTCAAGCCGCCCTCTGGCGGCAGGACGGAGAGGTCGCCCTCGGTGTATCAAGTGCCCATCCCAAGGGCGCCTTTCAAATAGTCGAGAATGGGCAACGACGAGTCCGTGCAATGACGATGGACACGATAATGCGCAAAACCGGGATTGATTCAATCGACATCTTGAAGGTCGACATCGAAAGGGCTGAAAAAGAGGTATTCGAGTCCTGTCCTTGGATCAGCAAAGTGCGGGTCCTTGCCATCGAACTCCATGACCGGGTGCGGTTCGGATGCAGCTCAACCGTCGAGAGTGCCGCTAGAGCTTTTCACTACGACCAACGAGGCGAAATAGCCATTTTTACGGCGGAACGGGTAAAGCCTGGTTCCTATTATTCAACAGATCTACTTACCGCCGAATCTGCGTCCCCGCCATTTCCAGCGGCCTGAGTCTCGGCCTTGACGCCTGTCTTTAGAAAGTATTTCTTGGAAACGAAATAAGGAAGCAAGAGCGCTTCTGCGAGGAAAGGCAGAGGATCTTGCCCGCAAAACACTGACTCAACACGCGTATGTTTCAGCGACGCCCAATAGGAGCGGAGGTCCAATTCACCATCCAACATGTCCAAGGCAACGGTGGGCAAGTCGGTGATGAGTCGCAGCCACCCTACTCCTGCGCTTGCCCTGCACCTGTCGACCGGTTCGCCTACCTGATCTGCGTATAACAAATATGGAAAGTCCACCCCGGCTGGTCCACCGATGCTGTGAAAACCCCACGTGCGTGCGTTTACATCTAGCAACTTGAACTGGCCGTCCCGAGGATCCTGCTTGAATTCCACCTCGACCAAGCCGTAGTAATCAATCGCCTTGAGAAAACGCTCTGACAACTCTTCAATCTCCGGCAACTCGATGGTTTCGACGTAGCTGGCGGCCCTGCCGAATTCACGAGGGTGCTGGCGCAGGCGCCTCGCGATCAATGAGCTTTGTGCCTCCCCATCGCGAAAGAAGGCACAATAAGAGTATTGTCGTTGACCATCCCCCGGAATGATCTCCTGGACCAGAATCTCCTCTGGCCGAATCTGCTTGGCTGCTTTCCGAAACAAATGCTTGAGTTGATCAGGCGTCTCGGCACGCCATGCCTTGGCACCTGTGGCATAAAAAAAGTTCTCTTTAACAGCCGGTTTAAGGGCTAAGGGAAGTCGACGGTTTAGGGCCGCAAGATCTGCCTCGGTACGTGGGTTGTAGGTGTGCGGAACTGGAATTCCCAGTCGTGCAGCTAGCTCGTATGTGTTTTTCTTGTCCCAAGCCAACCGCACCGTTTCCCACTCACCGGTTGTGACCCGAAAGAATTCTGCGAGCCGATTCCGGTGACGTGAGAATGCGGCGACTGTCTCGTCTCTGGTTGGAAATAGAACCCACCCCTTAAGTCCATAGCGCTGGCCCACTTCCAGCACATTATCGACGGTGTTAAGTTCGTCTCGCAAGTCCTTGACGCGCACTACCCGGCTCACATACTTGGAGAATTGCGCGATCGAATACTGATCATCGATTACGTAGACCGGGATCCCCTTGCGTCCGAGGCTGCGGGCTATACCCAGTCCTGGGTGTTCGCCTCCGATGATAACCGCTCCTACCGGTCGTGGGATCATGAGTGACTGCTTGCTTTTCGGATGTGGGGAACGTCAGTGCCTTTTCGAAAGGTGTGAAACCAACTCCCGCGATGCGAATTCGGTACCCGCTACAAAATAGAGCAGCGGGCCGAAGCTTCGGGCAGCTGTGGCACCGATAAAGTGCAGTCCTGGTATGGAGCTGCGGAAACCACTGGCAAGTTTGGGATAGCCGTCAAACTGCTGAACGTCATGCGTCAGCTCGGACGAAAGGAAGTTGTAGCGGGATATGTCGACCTGATACCCAGTTCCAAGCACGACGTGATCTACGCGACGTTCGCTGCCATCGTCGAGTTTGAGCACGACCTCTTCGCCAACTGCCATGGCTTGGGATACATTACGCCCGGTGGTGACTTTCACGGTTGCCAATCGATTAGGAAGCCATCGAGCGCCTGCAGGTCTCACAGCGCGGTTTCTGATTCTGTCGCGGAGCTTTAGCGGAACATGGGCCACAAGGTTGGGGTACGCCACCAGACGGCTGATTCCTGCTGGGCCAACGTCATGGGAAGAGTAGAGCATTGACGAGATTGGGCCCATGTGGTGCAACCAAGTGTGCTGTCCTATCCAGCGGAGGTGAGACTGCCTCGCGATCACTTCAACGTCGGCATTCGACTCATGCAGGAGGGCTGCAGATTCCAGCGCGCTCTGCCCGGCTCCAATCACTGCGACTCTCTTTCCGGCGAACTTTCGGACCGCTCGTCCCTCGTAGCAATGAACAGCTTGATGTGATGACAGGTTTCGGAAGACCGCGGGCTTTTTCTTGAACGGTCCGATTCCTGCCGCGATTACCACACTTTTCGCGCGAATCTCCTCTCCGTCTTGTAGAGTAAGTCTGAAACCCGTGTGGTCTCGGTCCACACGTAGAACGCTTCTCGGGTCCAAATCTGAACCCAATTGGTGTCGAAACCAGTTGCCATATTCAACAAAAGTGTCGAGAGGAACTGGTGCACAGGGCTCTCTTTTCGAGGCGGCTTCGTAAGCTTCCAAGGTGAAGGCGCCGCCTGGGTCAGAGAGGCTGGAGGCCACTCTCGGAGAGCGTAGAAGCATCCCTTCCGGCATCTTCTGCGCCCAAAATTCCATCGGTTCGCCGAAAATACGGAAGCCAATACCCTTCGCTCGAAGGTGAGCTCCGGCGGAGAGTCCATACGGCCCGGCGCCAACGATTGCTACCTCATAATGCGCGGAAGCGAGTCCTCTGCTCTTCTTCTCCAAACGTGTGAGCACGCTATTTACTTTCACGGGTGAATGATTTTCCTTGTTGAAGTTTATTGTCATCTGCCCAACATCTGTGGCCTGTAGCGAACCATATTCAATTTGTCACTTCAGGAATTCCATCTGTTCCCAAGAAAGCTGGAAATCAGAGGCACCAGCGCTCTCCTTCACATGCTCAACCGAATTGGCCTTGGAATAGTCATTCCGCCTGTCCGGGTTTTGGACAACTCAATGTTGCTGATAGTCAGCTAATCACCGCTCGGTCAAAGAACCGGCTTACAGAATCAACCTCCTGGCCACGCTCTGCTTGCAACGCCAGAACACAATGGCCATCTTGCTCACTCGCGTACGCAATGCGGGCTCGCTCCTTGCCTTCACCTTCAATCCGCCAACCCTTGCCGGTCTCAACTAAGCTCATTTCGGCCCGTTGTCTCCACCACCGGTTCACCTCACCCGGCGTTGTTAACCAAACCCCCTTTTTTTCCCTCAAGTCCACCAAGTGCCGTAGCAATGCCTCGTAAACGTTCCGTTCCCGAGGTGCAGCGATATAGTCCGGGTGTGCAATGAAGCTTATGAGACCATGTTTCTGCATGATGACCTCGATCTGCTGTTTCCACAGGGCGATCGAATAATCGTTGAGAATCAGAAATAGCGTGTAGTCTTGAGTAGTGGTTACGGGCAATTCCAATATGTTACCTAGGAAGTAGGGCATTACAGTACAACACCCACCACGTTGCGGATCCAGGTGCGCAACATTCGGGACTGACATGTCGTAGGCGAACTCTAGTGCGTCATACCACAATTGCTTTCGATACAGAACTCCCGCACGGAATCCCTCAGCTCCGTATTTCCTTCCGTAAGCATTGATCTTGGCGGCTCGTTCCAGAAATTGTTTACGGTCGCGATACAAATGCCCATCATGGTTCAGGTCGTGAACCACTATCTCGAAGCCGCGCTCGCGAATGGACGTCAAGAACTCCGTGCTCACGCCGTAACGCTCCTCGGGAATCACTTGGAATGATGCTTTCATTCCAAACGAATCGTCGATGTCCATCAGAGTCCCACAAAAATCTCGACCCAACTTTGTTTCCACGTCGTGAGTCATGATCGCGCAGCTGGAGGCGCCCTCCGGCCAGAACCAAATGAAGGGGATCCGCTCGCCGCCGCGCGACCTAATCGACAACAACAACAACTCTTGTAGTAAGTTGTCCACCGAACAATCAACCGGCCAACGTGGAAACGGCAGCTTGTCCCAGCCCTTGAAATGAAGCCTTTGCAAATGCCTCCGCAAACCGACTGGAAGAATCGGGCGGATCAAGTAATACAATCTGGCCAAAGCAGACATCGACTTCCGGCCCCGCCAATCCCCCACGTAAAGCTCACGACGAAGGGATTCTACGATTTGCCCGGGATCACAAGGTAGATAGACCGTTCCATCTTCGACTACAGTGTCTCGCAACGCCTCACGCAGCATACCGGCGGGAACCGGGGAAGGATCAAGCCCACAGTAGCCTCCGTAGCAGGTCGCATCGCTCCCAAACTGAAAGTATCCTCTCGCGGCAGACAAGGGGCCCTTATGTGCGAACCGGAGGTCCCGCCGTGGACACCGATAATATTGAACTAGGCAATCACTCGTGCTTCTGTCGGCCATCACCTCATCCAAGTCTTCACCGCCATTCAAGTCTGAGCACCTGCGGAAACCTTTCAGAAACATTTACCCCGGGTCGCCAAACTGGTTTCCGCATTCCCCATGGCAATGATCGCCAACAAAGACAGATTCTGTTTACTTTCACTTGATCTGGCGGAGTTCCCCTGAGGCAATCTGCTGCGGTTCAGCGGCCCGCTATAGAGCCCCATTTAGATTCTTCACGCGGCAAGGGCCTCTGAATCAATCTAGCAAAACGAGCTACCGGAATAAACCTGCTAGGGCAGCACGAAGGTAACCAGCCGGGCGGTACCTTGCTGAATGCACGCCTCGCAGTACGAAAAGCGGCGGTCTGCTCGCCAGAGTCCCAATGGTCTGGCAATCCACCTCTACATCTTCTGTGGCGATCTAATACCGTCTCTTCATGAATTTCGCGCTGCGCTAGAATGCCCATGTCCAGGTCAACCTTTGTCCAAAACGACCATCGTTTCGAGAATGGAAGCGCCACTTCCCCCGAAAACAAGGTTCCATGACAACGCTTGAGTTTCTTGCGCAATCTCGTATAAGAGCGGTTACGCTGGGCACCACGCACAATTCCGGGTCAAGGATGCTCACTGAAGCAAGACCGTGGCAAGGACTGAGCCCGAAAAAGCTCAGGAAGTCTTGCCGTGATGCCCCGGAGACTGCCGATAGCATTCCAGAATCTGCCCCGCCACCGTCCAAGTCTTGGTCTTGTTGGAAAACCTCCGGGACGGATCGAGGGCGACGATCCATCGGACGGTCCACACCGCAAGCCTGCGAAACAGATACAGTGGAATCCCAGCTACGAACCACTTAGCGTGCGGAATTCCGAATTGACAGATGTCCGCCCGGGCCTTGTCGAACCACCACGTCAGAAAATATCGTTTCCGAAGCCGATTTGGTGACACCGAGTGATAGACGACGGCAGATGGTTCGTAAAGTAACTGCTCTCCCGCCGCTAGCAATCGTTGGCCGAACTCGGTGTCTTCATTGCGGATCTCGCTGCCGGGACGGGGGCCCAGGTCAGTCCGGAATCCATGGTACTTTTCAAACACTTTCTTTTGAAAAGCCATGTTGGTGCCGAACGGAGCCTCGGTGAGCGGTTCGCCCCGCGGACCTAGATCGAAAAGGGCAAGGGGAGCCAGCGCGTACCGATCCTTGAGCGGAAGCCAGGCAGGCGGCAAGAAGGTCTGCGCAGGAAGAATCCGTCCGCCCGCGCCAACCCATTGACCATTGTGCAAAGCCGCAGTTAGATTCTGCAGCCAGGTTGGTTCAACTGTTACGTCATCATCTATGAAGGCCAGAATGTCTCCTCGCGCCTCTTGTATCCCGGCCTTGAGGGCATGTGATTTGCCTGGCTTCGGCTCGAACACATAGCGGAGCTTGGTTGGGTACCGCCGACAGTAGTCTTCGACCACCTCGTGAGTCCTATCGGTCGAGTTATTGTCGACCACGAGAACTTCCCATTCGATGGACTCAGGCAGAGTGGAGGCTGCAACACTATCGAGAGCCTTCGCCAGACTCTGGCAACGGTTATAAGTGCATAGGATAACTGTGATGTTCATGTCGAGGCTATCCCGTCCGGGAGTCGCAATCGGGCCCCTGCAGGCATGCGACTTAGCTGTCAGGCCCTTCCCCGGATTTTGCGGCGGCGCAGGCTTTCAATCGTTCGCAGAACAATGCAACCGGATCTTTCGGTATCTGGTTTTCCACGCGCGCTCGCGCTGCCTGGCCCAGGTGGAACCATTCCTTGCGCCGGTCCCAAGCACGCTGCAGGGTATGAGCGAAGGACGACACGGTGGCTGCCGGCGCGACAAACCCTGTTTTATCATCCAGACATAGCTCCGCGTTACCTCCGACATCCGTCACAACCGCAGGCCGCCCGCACCACATCGCCTCGACCAAGGCGAGAGGGAGACCTTCGTAGCGCGAGGGGAGGACCAGCAGATGGTTTTGTTCCCAGATCGTCCTGATATCGTTCACGTGACCCCGAAAGCGCACGTTATTCAACTGGAGCATTTCGCACAAGCGGCGCAACGCCAGTCCATCGGGGCCGGCTCCAAAAAAATTGAGTTCAACGGGACGGTTGCGCCATTCCGGACGTGCCAGGGCTTGCAACAACAAATCCTGCCCTTTGGCCATCAGATCTATTCGGGCTACGCACGCCAACCGCCACGTACCATTCTCATGTGGCCAAGCCGGAGCGGGCTCGGGCGAAACGTTGTAGGGATTGCACACCACTTCTCCATTTAACAGCGGCTCGCCCACCTGCAAGCGTAGCAGATCGAGGTTGCTGCGGGCGACGCAGAAAATCGTCCGCGCTGCGGTGTAACTCGCCACAGCTTCACAGACGTCGTGTTCCTGGAACCACCAAAATTCGCCATTGCATTGAACGATCATCACATAAGGTATCGCTGCCTCCCGGCAGATTTTCGCCCAATCAAATCCGCCGGAATTGTGTCCTTGGGAAATGACGACTAGATCCGGATTGAATCGCTCTAATCGGGCATAGCCTCTCCGATTGCTGAGCGAAAGCTTGTTCCAGACGCGCCGGGCTCGCCTGGCTTCATACGAAGGGTGGGTTTCGAGCCTGATACCATGTTTCGCCAGCGCTGTGAACTTGTCCGAGAGTCGCTGCCGGTACCTGACCGATGCCCGCACGTCGTGCCCCTCCCTCTTGAGCTGAGTCGCGGCCTGGCTCCAGAGCTCTTCGCTTCCACCCCACGGCCAGCCTTGCATGGTACTGATAAAGGCGAATCTCATTGCAAATTATGCTCCTGCATGCTGGCACACGGGTTCATCTCGAAGAAGGCGATCGAAGAATGTCGCGCTGAGATCCAGATTTGTCCCATTGGCGTAATATTCGCGCGCATTCCGGAGCGCGTGGGTCCGAGCCTCTGCGTATGCCCGACGATCGGTCAAAATCTTCCCTATTTCGCAAAATGCGGCGTCGGGCAGCAAAGTCTGATGGGGAGAAAAGCACGCCAGGTCGCCGGTCGTAAAGCCATCCTCGGTCTGCAAAAAGATGGCAGGCAGACCGCATGCCGAGGCGACCGTAAGCACGCCGCTGAATATGCCGACGACGACCGACGAACGGCGTAGATCGTCCTCCAGAGACCACGCGGGATGTGACATCTCACAGCGGGTTGAATGTTCGCGGACGAGGTGCTTGCAGGCCTCTAAATCCAGATTGCTCCAGTAGGGATGCGGCCGGATCACCAAGCGGCGCAGCGGCACGTCCGAGGCCAACAGTCTCTCGGCCAGTTGCAGCAATGCCCGACCTTGGCTTTCCATGCCGTGGAAGTCGCCCGGGGGGACGGGTACATCGACCATGAGCAATGTCTGGTGGGCAAATTGCTCGGGCAAAGCAGTCACGGTGTCGAAAAGGCAGCCGCCGCTAACGTATTCGACCGGCGGCTCCGGCACCCCAGCCGCTTGAAAAAATCTACTATTCACTCGCGCCATAAGAGACGCGGAGGGTTGGCCGAAGGCGACATACTTGGAAGCTGTGACCGGAACATCCAGAGTAGTGCCGATTACACCTTGTTGAAAAGTAATGACCGGTTTGCCTCGCTTTTGTGCCGTCCGGCACACGGGAGTGCAAAACGGATGCCAATGGCAACGAGCGACCACGGCATCAAATTCCACCCAGGGTGCCAGGCGTTCCCATGCCTCAACGAAATAAGCTATGCGTTCGAAACCGGCTTCGACTTCCCGGCCAGGGCTTAATCCATGCGACTCAAGAATTTGGACCGTCTTCTCAAAAGCGGAGCGCCCGCGCCTCCGGGCGACTCTCCAGCGCAAGCGTGCTTCCATCGGATTCAAAGGGGCGGCCGGATCAATGAATGTGACCTGTCCGCTGCGCCCTGCAGTTGCCAATCGCGCATCTAATTCTTCCCTGCAGGGGGCACGGTCCGGCAGCAAGCAAAGAATCTTGGAATCGGTTTGCGCGAGCCCGAGAAGAGTCCGGACTAAAAATCGGGTTTCCGTTTTCCGGGCGAAATTATCCGGATTCGGACAAACGAGCACGTCAGTCTTGATTTTTCGGCGCGGGCGGAACTGGCTGACCTTGTCGGCGCCGTCAATGGCCCAACTGACAAGCCGGCTGGAAACGCGCTGCTCGCGGGAGTTGGCGCGGGGACTAGTCAGCGTGTCCAACTGGAGCGCCTCGAAATAATCCTGCAGACTAGTATCGTGGCGGTAAAGATGCAATTGCATCTCTGCAAACGCCGCAATGCGGCCTAGTGGCGAATGAAACAAATCATCGATATACATGTGTATCGGAACTAATGGCGACGCGGCGCCATCGGTGTGCTCAAGGGAGCAGACCCGCCATCCTGGATCACCTTCCCACGGCCGGCCGGTTTACCGAGGAGACTCGTTATGATTTCAATTACGCGGCTCTGGTCAGAGGGAGTCAGACCGACGGAGCACGGCAAGCTGATTGCCTGCCCACAGATCGCATCGGAATTCGGACAAGCAGAACCGCCGGAAAGGCTATGAGCGGGCGAGCGATGAATCGGCTGCCAGAGCGGACGGGCCTGGATTTTCTTGGCGGCCAGTTCGCGCAGAAGCTGTCGCGAGTCGATGTGTGATTCTTGCTCATCGATCAATACCGTATACATCCAAAAGGTGCTAAACGCCCAGTCCGCCTCTTCTGGCAGGCGGATTCCCGGGAGAGAAGCCAATGACTCCTGGTATCGCCTCGCGATCTGTCGCTTCGCTTCCACAAATATGTCGAGCTGTTCCATCTGCGCGCAACCCATCGCCGCCAGTAGGTTCGTTAGGCGGTAGTTATAGCCAACGGCATTGTGTACATATTCGATCGGATCGTCTTTCGCCTGCGTGGTGAGGTATCGGGCGCGCGCGGCCCACTCTGCGTTGTTGGTGACGAGCATGCCACCGCCGCCAGTGGTGATGATCTTGTTCCCATTGAAACTGAGGCAGCCGACATGCCCGACGCCACCCAGGTTCTTCCCGCGATAGCGCGCGCCCAGGCCTTCGGTGGCGTCCTCGATCACCGACAACGAGTATTTCGCCGCAACCGCCAAGATCGGATCCAGGTCGGCGGGATGGCCGAGGATGTGGACCGGCAGAATGGCCTTTACGCGCCGGCCGGTCCGCCGGTTGCGCAATTCCTTACCGTCCCAACAGCAGCTTTTGTCGAGGAAATCGACCACTCCAGCCGGATTGATCTGCCAGTACGTGGGCTCCGCATCGATGAAAACTGGCCAGGCACCGACGTAGCGGATCGCGTTGGCTGGGGCGATGAAAGTGAGCGAGGAAACAACCACCTCATCGTCCGCCTGTAGCCCTGCCAGCAGCAAGGCAATGTGAAGGGCCGCAGTGCCGTTGACTGTCGCGATGGCGTATTTCGTGCCCGCCTGCTCCGCCACCACTTTTTCGAACCGGTCGACGTAACTGCCGCCGGACGAGACCCAGTTCGTATCGAGGCATTCCTTGACGTACTTCCACTCATTCCCGCGAATCTCAGGCACGATCAAAGGAACGAAATCCTCGAGCGGCGCGCCCGGGGCCAGTTTTTCCGTGGGGCTCAATTGCGGTATCTCCCGTCGCCGAAGTTGCCGATAACATTGTTCCGCACAAGATTCGCTACGTCCTCGATGCCTTGCGCGACCGTGCGGGTGATCTTGAAATCGAGCTGCTCCGTGATGCGGGTGAACGATACACGGTAGTCCCGTGGATCTTCGGTCTTGTGTACAAACTCGACGACGGCGTCGGGTGCGTAGGGACGGATCATCTCAACGAGTTGTTGCTTTTGAAAGTTTTGATTGGTCGCTCCCACATTGAATACACCGCCGGCGACTTTCGCAGCCGGTGAATTGAGGACGAGTTGAATTGCTCGGGCGGCATCACGCACATGTACATACGGGCGCCAGAATTGTTCACCAAACACCTTGAGGTGCTTCTTCGTCAGCATCTCCATGGTGAATTCGTTCACCGTCAGATCAAACCGCATACGCGGCGACACGCCAAAGACGGTCGCGAAGCGCATCGGTGTCGGACACCATTTCCCATTGTTACTACTTTGTAATAGTGCCTTTTCCACAGCCACCTTCGTCTCGGCATAGAGAGATACTGGGCGCAATTCGGATTCCTCATCGACGTACTGATTGGCGTCCTTCATTTTTCCATAGTTGCTGCACGTTGAGGCAAAGATGAAGCGACTGACCCCGGCTCGCTGACTTTCCTCGATCAGCGCGAGCGAGGCCTGAAGATTGACGGCGCGCGCCAGATCCGGCTGGCGAGCACAGGCGGGATCGCCGACCACGGCGGCAAGATGGACCACCGCCTCGATTCCAGTCACGGCGGCCTGTCGCTTTGCTGTGTCACATATGTCGCCGCGGACGAATTCAAAGTGTGGGTGAGACCATACGCCCAGCAAAGATTCGCCACCATGCAGAAGGGTGTCCAGCACACGCACCCGGTGTCCGTCCGCGAGGAGCAGCGGCACCAGAGTTGATCCAATATAACCCGCGCCACCAGTGACTAGTATGTTCATTGTGTAATTTTTTAGCTCAATTTTCGCTAGCAATTGCCTCTCTGTGCGAGGCGGAGATACACACGCAACATCTGGCCGGTCCCAGGAACTCAAAGGAGCTCAATCAGCCCCTTGGCAGCCCATTGCTGAAGATATTCAAGAGTCTCTTTTTCCGGCAGGCCGACGTGGTCGGCGAGGGCCTTGACGCTGACTGGGCGATCCAAGGCGGGCACGAAATCCATCAAACACCGCATCCGCCGGCGCTGGTCGGAGAGGGTGTCCCCCAGAGCGATCTGGCCATAGTCAACGTAAAGGTCGTATTGCGGATTGGACAGACAGATGTTGCCCTCGAATTTCTTTACGACCAGGGGCGTCGTTTCCAGCCGATCCACTGCGCCGATCAGGACATCAACAGCTTCACTGAGGCAAGCCTCCTTGATAATCTCCACGCTGTCCCGGCTGGAATGATATTCGGGATAGGGAAACCGCGAAAAGGAAAGCATCGGGATGCTGTAATTTTCCCAGACATACTCATCGTTGACGATGATGCTTTCGAACGGGCCGGTCCGGTAGGACAGGCCTAGCTGGTCGAGGCTGGCCCTCAGGGCATGCAGAGCACTGACCATGCTCCGCCGGGATTCCTGAACCGCGAGCGGTGTGGCGGATCCCAGCATCTCGAGGAAGATGCCTTCCAGGATCCAGCTACGCTCCGACTGGGTCAGCCCGGCGAGGTAAAGCTCCGACCCGATGATACCCGGTGAGAGGACAAGGGAATACGTGAACTTCGTTTTTCGGTCTCGCAGGCGGCGCAGGACCTCCAGGCCCACGACGCACCCTGCCAACCCATCGTTGGCCGCACCTGCATGATCCAGGTTACCCCCGAGCACGATGGTGAAGTCGAGCGAGCCCTGATGTTTGTATTCGAGAATCTTCACCGCGCCCGGAGCTTCCGCCGTGCGGATCACGACCTCATAATCGCCGGGCACGAGCTGGTCGAAGACTCGCTTCGGCATGCAGAATCCCCAATCGCGACTCCAGCTCCTGAATTGTTGCCGATAGTGGAAAGGAATCGAGTCGTCATCGCGGTGATCGTAATGGAGGTGGCGTCGGAGTTCCTCCAGACTTACCGTTCCGGAAAAGCTCTTCGAAAGCCCGATCACTCCAAGCGGATGGGCGGTGCCGTCATAAACTGTGCGGCCGTCTTTGAGGATTCTGGCCTCTTCGACATCCCACGAAGGAGGAATCACCCATCCGTTGTGCTCGCGGCAACTCGGTACGGAGATCAGGCGAAACGGAAGCACCTCGCGCAGATAATTCACCGCCTGATCGTAGCCGAGCGAACAAACAGCCCGATTGAGCGGCGTGAGGTGCCGTAAGATTTGCATCATGGTTTTCATGCAATGGGCTAGCTAGGCAAATCATTAGTGTCCAGACGCGGCAAGGTCAACCGATCATCAACGTCCAGATCCGCAACACGGGCTTCCACTGTAAATCCCAGCCGACACTGACGACCCCGCAAGATTTGAAGGAGCGAGTCATTGAAGCCACCATAGGGATAGCACATGGTCCACTCGTCCTTTGCTATACCCAGCTTCTGCAGGAAATCAAGAGATCGATCGATTTCAACAGCCTGCCCTTCCGGGGAAACATGATCTAACCAGGCATGAGTATATCCATGACTGCCGATGTGCATTCCATGGCGCAGCAGACAGGCGATCTGGTGCACCGACATGTACAATTCGCAGGCGAAAGCCTCCTCGTCGGCAGTCACGCGCTCGGCAAACAGCCGCCGCACAATTTCGGCCCGGACCGGCTCAGGCAACTCGCATTGGAGGAGGCGTTTAAGTATCGTCACTTCTCGCGTATCGTAGCGATGTTCCCCCGTCACTGACCGCAGATAGGCTTCCTTCGTCTTAAGCGCATATTTCGAACGAAACTCCACCAGGCAGGAGAAAACCTGGTCGAGCAGTGTACCAGCGTCGGGGACTGCCGCGAGGACAAAGTGGATTTTGTTGACGTCCAATACTCTGTGCTCGAGGACCGCTTGAGCCGGGGGGAAGAAGCATCCAGGGATGCCTCGCGCATCCAGGAGTGGGAACACGTTTGTAAAGTGGTCGCCATAGCCATCGTCGAAAGTCAACAAGATCGCGTTCGGCGGCAGATCCTTTCTGGGAGATGACAACGCTTCGAACAGATCCTCGGCTGCGATAGGCGTGTAGCGGGTTTGGATGTAATCAAGCTGTCGACTGAAGCGCTCGATCGAGAGACCCTTAATCGCGGGAAAGCGGGAACGTTTTAGGTCTCGCACATAGTGGTACATAACGATGGTTACTTGTCGGTTGATACTCATGGCGTCGTAAGCAAAGCAACAAATCTTGTGCGCGCTCTTAGTGACATCCAGAGTCCCTGACAGTGCACGCACGAGCTGATGAGTACAATGCGCTGACCGTAATGGCGCGGCTTCCGCCCTATTGCCAATCTCGGAGCACAAGCTTGTCTCAAAAAAAGACCGGGGCTTCCGGATCTAATGTTCTTGCTAAACGTCAAGCCTTTGCGGTCGAGGCCGGAGCTGTTCTCTGTTTTGTGGGGGGTCGTAAACGGGAGAAAAAATCGTACGGTAGCAAGCTATCATATCCAAGATCGTGCAAACGATATTGTTCCAAGATGTGGAAGACCCGTGGCCGAATTCTCGCGGGAATGTCTGAATCCCAACCTCCCCGACAGGAAACCCTTTCAGCATTGTTTTAATGGCAATCTCCGCGCCGATGAAGGGACTGCTGGACTTCAGATTAAGTTCGTTGACCAGCTCACGCCGGATCAGGCGGAGACCTGTGCTGATATCGCGGAACCGGGTCTTGAAGAGAAACTGCAGCGAACGATTGTAGATCCATGAGACGAAGATCCTGAACCCGGAATAAAGTTTTGCATAGCGGAAGGTGATGACTAGATCGTAGCGATTGCGCAGACGAATGAGCTTCTCCAGGTCACAAATGTCGTATTCATCGTCACCGTCAGTGAAGCAGACCCACTCGTAGTGGACATTCGCCAAACCTGTTCGGATGGCCGCGCCGTAGCCAAGATTCTTCGGGTGATGGATAACCCTTATTCTAGGATCTTTAGCGGCCAACTCATCTGCGATCTGGCCGGCGCGGCAGGGCGTTCCATCATCGATGATGACAACCTCGTACTCGCACGCTACCCTCGACAGGACCTCCAGCGCTTTGAGCGCAACCCGCTCCACTGTGCGCTCGTCGTTGTAGACGGGAAAAAACACGCTGACCCTTGGTTTGTCTAGGGCCGGTCCGTATGGTTGGATGGCGTTCAAGAACGCAACCTCTTGTGGGGGCGCCATGTAAGCACCTTGAAAAGCATGTTAGCTCATAACCAAAAGGGGGAGAAAGCAGGAAAAGCGCACTGTGGTTGACTAGATCGACGTTTGCGTACACAGCGAACGTCAATGTTTACATCAGCGGTTTTCATCGGGGAAACCCGGGGTTAATCGATCCGGTAAATCTTGAGATCGCCACAGTCTTGCTGCTCTACCAACCAAGTGGGCAAAGGCCTGGGCATGGCGATGTCAGTGCCAGGACGGGCAACAAGCCATCGAACGCGCCAGGCCTTGGCGATATCGTGCACCGTTTCCGGGTCGGTCGTAGTGAACATCAAGTCGTTGTCGTGAAGCAAGCTCTTAAACCCCGGGAGCGCTGTCTCGCTATGATACCTGTATCCTTCGAGAAGCACGGGACGCTCCGACAGCGCAGCGTAGGCGTAGGAGCGCTCGGGGTCCGACGCTAGGCTATCAACGGCATGTTTATTGGTCGCAAAGCGCTCGCCCCGCTCTGCGAGCTCACCGAGACGATTCAGGCCTCGAGCTTCGCCGGCTGTGAGGCTTATGTCCATCTTCATCCGTCCCAGACCGAAATTGAGCCAAGGTGTAATCCACGCCAGAAAGCCGATCAGCAGCACGCCCATGAGAGCTGCGGAACCAACCATCGAAAAGCGGCGGTTCTGTTTCATTAGTGACGACATGCCCACCAGGAGTGCGAGCAGCAATAAGTATGGGATGATCTGGAGGCGAAACGATGCTATCCATGCTTCGCTGTGAGTCGCATAGACGACGATGCGCATCAAAATCGCACAGGCGACGAGCAGGCTCATGCCCTTGATCGCCAACCTGAGCCATTCTGTGGTCCATCGGGAGCGTTCGACGCCACGCCAAAATCCAGATGTCAGGCGGGAGAAGGCAAAGATACTGAACATGCTTTGCAGAAAATATATGCCGTAACGCTGCTCCCCGCGCGGGAATTGGAGCAGGAGGGAAAACGCCAGCAGGCCCACGACACTGGCGAGGACCACGGCGGAAAGAGGATCTCTCCAGGGTTCCGAGATCCAGCGGAAGCCCATGATCCGAAATCCAAGGCCCACCATGAACCAGACCGCAAGCATCCACCAGTGCTCACCCGGGTTCTTATTGATGATCGCTTGCGCCGAGTCCGAGGCGTGGCCATAGCCCATAATCTTCCAAGCTCCGAGAAACAGGCCGAGCATCAGGATGATCGACAGCCACGAACGCGCGACCTTGAGACGCCCCCAAAACAAAAGAATGCCCGCCACGCTGAGGCAGTACAAGGCAGCCACGGAGTGCACTGCGACGGTGAGAGCGGGAAGCGCCACCAAAATGAGTCCCCGCAAGGTAAGGTTCGATCCCTGCTCTCTTTCAACCAGGCACAGGCCCATGATTGCCGTAATGGCACCCAAGCCGTGAAGCTCCGAATGCCCGAGGATCAGATGACTGAAAGGACCCCCTTGGCCGAGCACCTCCACCCCGGGTATCTTGAAAAGGATGGCTCCGGTCACATAGCTGGAGCTATTCACCTCGTTGCTGAAAAGGGATAGCAGAGAGCCGTAGAAGAAGAGTCCGGCAACAGACATGATTCCGCCAAATTTTTCGCCGGTGGCCTTGAGTGACAGGATCGTGCCCAGTCCGAGGCATGACAGGACCAGTGCCCAGAGCGACGCGCCGCGCGTCACGCGCGCTAGAGAGTCGCCCAGGTTGAGTCCGTCAAGACGGGAAATGGCGGCTGCTGGTGCATAGGGTCCAAAATGGTAGAGAAGTTCCGTGGTCACCGTTCCGGGATCTTTCGGCGGGCTGTCGCTGACCTTGATGCTCGCAGCCATTGAGTGGAGGTATTGCGTGTCCACGTAGATCCAATTGAAGCTCCCGTCGTGTCGCAGGACGGCGTCGTTGCGAGCCCCCGGTACAAAGTACACAGCGCAGATCAACATTGAAAGGATGACCAGAGCACCGCCGTAGGCGACGGTGCTCTTCCCTAAGAGGGCGCGATCACTCCACAGACCGAGTGCCCCAACCGACATTAGGCCGAGCCAAAGAGCTGGGACCCAAACAAGCGGAAGCCCCAGCCTCAGCCAAAATGCCGTGAGAGCCGAGAGTGCCAGGATGCCGACTGCGGGAGCCAGAACGATGTTTTGGGTTTGGGTTCGGGTGGGGGCGGACAGCGCCGCACTGACGATACTGTAGCCGGCCGCAAAAACCATAATCGCGTATGCGAAGAAATTAAGGGCAGCCCAAGCTCCCGCCGTAAAAAGCACCACTGCAATCCAAGGCATGAACACGAGCGCCATAGCGATGGACACTCGGCGATCAGTGCACAAGAAGACGTTAAGACTCATATGCAGTTACCAAGCGCTCAGGCCGCCATCGACCACCAAACAATGGCCCGTGACATAACTGGAGGCGTCGGAAGCGAGATAAACCAGCGCGCCAACCATTTCATCCGGCTGGGCCATGCGGGCCAATGGGACG
>Ga0210408_10000805_pt1 | contig 35604 bp, 29 predicted proteins | sample IncBWH4MmetaG_FD_155471 | JGI IMG/M metagenome (GOLD analysis project Ga0210408, IMG submission 155471) | Forest soil microbial communities from Barre Woods Harvard Forest LTER site, Petersham, Massachusetts, United States - Inc-BW-H-4-M | ecosystem: Environmental > Terrestrial > Soil >... | reverse complement strand
GACCTCGCCGGGCTTGCCGATCTCAAGGGGGTCCGCAGCGACGGCGCCGACGTGGTCATCGGCGCGATGACCACCCAGCACGAGCTGATCGCGTCCGACGTGCTCGCCGGCAAGGTGCCGCTGCTGCGCGAGACCTCGTTGGTGATTGCCGATCCCCAGGTGCGCTACGCCGGCACGCTGGGCGGCAACGTGGCGAACGGCGATCCCGGCAACGACATGCCGGCCGTGATGATGTGCCTTGGCGCGACCTATGAGGTGGCGGGCAAGTCCGGCGCCCGGCGCATCGCCGCCCGCGAGTTCTATCAGGGCGCCTATTTCACCGCGCTCGAGCCGGGCGAAATCCTCACCGCGGTGCGCATTCCGGTGCCGCCCGCCGGCCACGGCTACGCCTACGAGAAGCTCAAGCGCAAAGTCGGCGACTACGCCACCGCCGCCGCCGCCGTTGTCCTGACCATGAACGGCGGCCGGGTCGCGACCTGCTCGATCGGGCTCACCAACGTCGCCGAAACGCCGCTGTGGGCGGAGGAAGCCTCCCGCATTCTCGCCGGCTCGACGCTCGATGACGCGACAGTCAAGAAAGCGGTGGCCGCCGCGGAGGCGATCACCTCGCCCGCCTCCGACGCGCGCGGGCCCGCGCGTTACCGCACCAAGATGGCCGGCGTGATGCTTGCGCGCGCGCTTGCCCATGCGCGGTCACGTGCGAGTAGCGCATGATCCCGAAAAGTGGGTACCGGTTTTCGGAAAAGATCATGCGCAAACAAAGATATGAGAGCGAGCCATGGCCAAGACCCAAATCTCCCTGAAGGTGAACGGCAAGACCATCGACGCACTGGTCGAGCCGCGCACGCTCCTCATCCACTTCCTGCGCGACGACCTCAGCATCACCGGCCCGCACATCGGCTGCGATACCAGCCACTGCGGCGCCTGCACCGTCGATCTCGACGGCAAGTCGATCAAGTCCTGCACCATGTTCGCGGTGCAGGCGAACGGCGCCGACGTCCGCACCATCGAAGGGATGGCGAACGCCGACGGCACCTTGCACGCGCTGCAGGAGGGCTTCCGCGAGATGCACGGCCTGCAGTGCGGCTTCTGCACGCCCGGCATGATCCTGCGGGCGTATCGGCTGCTGCAGGAGAACAAGAGCCCATCCGAGGAAGAAATCCGGATGGGCATTTCCGGCAATCTGTGCCGCTGCACCGGCTATCAGAACATCGTCAAGGCCATTCAATTCGCCGCCGCCAAGATCAACGGCGTGCCTTTCCAGGAGGCCGCAGAATGAACGACGTCGCTCTCTCCTCCGCCGAACGCGCCGCCAAGCTCGAAGGCATGGGCTGCAAGCGCAAGCGCGTCGAGGACATTCGTTTCGTCCAGGGCAAGGGCAACTACGTCGACGATATGAAGCTGCCCGGCATGCTCTACGGCGACTTCACCCGTTCGCCGCACGGCCACGCGCGCGTCAAGAACATCGACACGACGAAGGCCGCGGCGCTGCCGGGCGTCGTCGCGGTGATCACCGCCGAGACGCTGAAGACCGTGAACCTCGCCTGGATGCCGACGCTCGCCGGCGACGTGCAGATGGTGCTCGCCGACGGCAAGGTGCTTTATCAGAACCAGGAAGTCGCCTTCGTGATCGCGGAGGACCGCTACACGGCGGCGGACGCCGCCGACCTGGTGGAAGTCGAATACGAGGCGCTGCCGGTCAACGTCGACCCGTTCAAGGCCATGACCGACGGCGCGCCGATCATCCGCGAGGACCTCAAGGACAAGACCGACGGCGCCCACGGCAAGCGCAAGCACCCGAACCACATCTTTTCCTGGGCGGCCGGCGACAAAACGGCGACCGACGCCGCCTTCGAGAAGGCGGACGTGACGATCAAGACGATGATCGCCTATCCGCGCGTGCACCCCTGCCCGCTCGAGACCTGCCAGTGCGTCGCCTCCTTCGACAAGATCAAAGGCGAGTTGACGCTTTGGGGGACGTTCCAGGCCCCGCACGTCATCCGCACGGTGGGCTCGCTGATCTCGAAAATCCCCGAGCACAAGATCCACGTGATCGCGCCCGACATCGGCGGCGGCTTCGGCAACAAGGTCGGCGCCTACCCGGGCTACATCTGCGCGATCGTCGCCTCGATCGTCACCGGCCGGCCGGTGAAATGGGTCGAGGACCGCATCGAGAACCTGTCGACCACCGCGTTCGCGCGCGATTTTTACATGGACACCGAAATCGCCTGCACCAAGGACGGCAAGGTGACGGCGCTGCGCTGCTACACCATCGCCGACCACGGCGCGTTCGACGCCTGCGCCAACGCCACCAAATGGCCGGCGGGGCTCTTCAGCATCATCACCGGCTCCTACGACTTCCCGACCGCGCACGTGCTGGTCGACGGCGTCTACACCAACAAGGCGCCGGGCGGGGTCGCCTACCGCTGCTCGTTCCGCGTCACCGAGGCGGCCTACGCGATCGAGCGCGCCATGGACGTGATGGCGCAGAAGCTCGGCATGGATGCGGCCGAGTTCCGCATGAAGAACCTGATCCGCCGCGAGCAGTTTCCCTACACCTCGGCGACCGGCTGGCAATACGACTCCGGCGACTATCAGACCGCCATGACCAAGGCGATGGAGAGCGTCGACTACAAACAGCTGCGCGAAGAGCAGAAGGCGAAGCGCGAAGCCTTCAAACGCGGCGAGACGCGCGAACTGATGGGCATCGGCGTCGCCTTCTTCACGGAAATCGTCGGCGCCGGCCCGTCGCGCGCCTGCGACATCCTGGGCATCGCCATGTTCGACTCGGCGGAAATCCGCATCCACCCGACCGGCACGGGCATCTGCCGGCTCGGCACCAAGTCGCAGGGCCAGGGGCACGAGACGACCTACGCCCAGATCATCGCCACCGAACTGGGGCTGCCGGCCGACAACATCGCGGTGGAAGAGGGCAACACCGACACCGCGCCCTACGGGCTCGGCACCTACGGCTCGCGCTCGACGCCGGTGTCGGGCGCGGCGACCGCCATGGCCTGCCGCAAGATCAAGGCCAAGGCGCAGATGATCGCCGCCTACATGCTCGAAGTGCACGACGACGATCTCGAGTGGGACGTCGACCGTTTCCGCGTGAAGGGCGCGCCCGAACGGTCCAAGACCATGACCGAACTCGCCTGGGCGGCCTATCACGAGGTGCCGCCCGGCATGGAGCCCGGCCTCGAAGCGATCAACTATTACGACCCGCCGAACTTCACCTATCCGTTCGGCGCCTACATCTGCGTCGTCGACGTCGACGTCGACACTGGCGTGACCAAGGTGCGCCGCTTCTATGCGCTCGACGACTGCGGCACGCGCATCAACCCGATGATCATCGAGGGGCAGATCCACGGCGGTCTGACCGAGGCGTTCGGCATCGCGATGGGCCAGGAGATTCACTACGACGAGGACGGCAACGTCACCACCGCGTCGTTCATGGATTATTTCCTCCCTACCGCGGTCGAGACGCCGCATTGGGAAACCGACTGGACGACGACGCCCTCGCCGCACCACCCGATCGGCGCCAAGGGCGTGGGCGAGAGCCCGAACGTCGGCGGCGTGCCGTGCTTCTCCAACGCGATCAACGACGCCTTCGCGTTCCTCGGCTCGACCCACATCCAGATGCCGCACGACCACTGGCGCACCTGGATGGCCGCCGACAATCTCGGCCTGCATGGGTGAACGCCCTCTTACCCTCCCCTGGAGGGGGAGGGTCGCGAGCGAAGCGAGCGGGGTGGGGTGAATCGCGCGAAGCGCGAGCAAACACGCGAAGGCCGGCGCTCTGCGCCGCTCACCCCACCCCGCCGCCGCGCTATGCGCGGCGTCGACCCTCCCCCTCCAGGGGAGGGTAAGCGCGCGTGACGCTCAACTGGATCGCAATCCTCCCGGCTCATGCTATCTAACGGCCAATGAACCTCCCCCGCGAGCAAATCTCCGATCGCCTCGCCGCCGTCGGCTACGTCGCCGATCGCGACATCGCGACCGCGCTGTGGCTGATGGATTTCCTCAAGCGGCCGCTGCTGCTCGAAGGGGAGGCGGGCGTCGGCAAGACCGAGGTGGGCAAGGCGCTCGCGGCCGTGCACGAGGCCGAGTTGATCCGCCTGCAATGTTACGAAGGGCTCGACCAGAACGCCGCGCTCTACGAGTGGAACTATCAGCGCCAGCTGCTCGCCATCAAGACGCGCGAAGGCGTCGGCGAAAACGCCGACGCGATCGAGGAGCATATTTTCTCCGAGAAATATCTGCTCGAGCGGCCGCTGCTCGCCGCCATCCGGCGGACGAGCCCGCCGGTGTTGCTGATCGACGAAATCGACCGTGCCGACGAGGAGTTCGAGGCGTTCCTGCTCGAGCTGCTCTCCGATTTCCAGGTCAGCATCCCCGAACTCGGAACCGTCAAGGCGATCACCATCCCGCGCGTCGTACTCACCTCGAACGGCACGCGCGAACTTTCCGATGCGCTGCGCCGGCGTTGCCTTTATCACTACGTCGATTTTCCCGACGTCGACCGCGAGGCGAAGATCGTGCTGACCAGGCTGCCCGGCATCGAGGCGGCGCTGGCGCTGCAGGTCGCCCGCATGGTGGCGGCGATCCGCAAGGAAGATTTGCGCAAGGTGCCGGGGGTGGCCGAGACGCTCGATTGGGCCGCGACGCTTGCGGGGCTCGAGGTGCACGACCTGCGCCAGGAGCCGGAGGCGGTGCACGAGACGATGATTTGTCTGCTCAAGACGCACGAGGACCGCGCCCGGCTGACGCGCGAGGTCGCCGATCGCCTCCTCGGCAAGGTGGCGTGATGTCGGCGGGGTGCTCGGTGCGTTCCCTCCCCCCTTGTGGGGGAGGGTTAGGGAGGGGGGTAGCGAGACGGGGCAATGGTGGTGGGACACGCGCCCGATTTGAACGACCCCCACCCCTAACCCCTCCCCGCAAGGGGGAGGGGAACCCCGACAGCGCGCCGTGGTCGGGATGACGAGCGGTGCGCAACTCGGCGACGCGTCGGCCCGCCGGCTGGCGGGCTTCGCCCATACCTTGCGCGACAACGGTTTTCGGGTCGGGCTCGCCGAGACACAGGATGCGCTGACGATCCTCGCCTCGCCGGCCGCGACCCGCGCGGCGACGCTCCAGCCGGCGCTGCGCGCGCTGTTTTGCGCAAGCCATTCCGACTGGCAGCGTTTCGACGAAATCTTCGCCGCCTACTGGCGCGGCCGCGGCATGCGCCAGCGGCAGGTGCTCACGGGCGCTCCCGCCACGCATGCGCCGGCTCGGCGGCGCGCCCAATCGCATGCTCCGCAGGAGGCGCTCGCGTTGCCGGACCACGCCGTTCGGCGCGATGGCGACGGCGAGCATCCGGTCGACGGCCGCGGGCGGCGCGAAGGCGCTTCCCGCGCGGAAAATCTCGCCGCCGCGGATCTGCGCCACATCGTCGATCCGAACGATGTGGCCGAGGCGCACGCGCTCGCGGCGCGGCTTGCCCGCAGCATGCGGGCGCGGCTCGTGCGCCGGGCGTGCGTACGCCGGCGCGGGGAGCGTATCGACCTGCGCCGCACCATCCACCGCAGCGTTTCGCACGGCGGCACGCCGGTCGAACTCGCGTGGCGCCAGCGCAAGGAGAAGCCGCTGCGCCTCGTGATGCTGCTCGATGCATCGGGCTCCATGAGCCTCTACACCGCGTTCTTCGTGCGTTTCCTGCATGGCGTCGTCGACGCCTTCCGCGAGGCCGAAGCCTTCGTGTTCCACACGCGCCTTGCGCATGTGTCGCCGTCGCTGCGCGACCGCGACGTGACCCGCGCGGTCGACAAGCTCGCGCTGATGGCGCAGGGCATCGGTGGCGGCACCCGCATCGGCGAATGCCTCGCGACGTTCAACCGCTGGCACGCGCGCCGCGTGATCAACTCGCGCACCGCCGTGATGATCGTTTCCGACGGCTACGACACCGGAGCACCCGAGCAGCTCGGCGAAGAGATGCGGCGCCTGCGCCGACGCTGCCGCCGGATTATCTGGCTCAATCCGCTGATCGGCTGGCGCGACTACAGCCCGCAGGCGCGCGGCATGCAGGCGGCGCTCCCCTACGTCGACCTGTTCGCGCCCGCGCACAATCTGGAAAGCCTCGCGGCGCTCGAACCGTATCTGGCGAGAATCTGAATAGCGCGGTCGCGGTAATGACGTGCTGGCCGGTCCAATAACCTGCCGTGCCAGTTCCTTTTGCCGATCAGTCGGTTTCTGTGAAGGCCTTCACACAAGGGCCACGATGCCGGAACTACGTTGCCGTGAAACCACACCGCCCGGACGTCGTATCAGTGTTGGTTGAACCCGTCGGCCGACTGCTGCGACCAATGCCCGGGGAGGCCCCGATGACCTATGCCCGTTTCATTGCCGTTGTCCTTGCCTTCGCGGTCCCGGCCGCCCCGGCTCTCGCCGCCGCCCCGGTTGCGAAACCCGCCTGCGCGCACGAACTCGCCGTCACCGAGACGAGCCTACTCAGGACACTGGTGCGCATGCAGAGCGTCGGCAAGGCGAGCGCGTCGGGAGCAATGCGAAACCTATCGCGCGCACGCCGCCGCGGTGGCGAAGGCGCGCGACGTGTTCGAGCGCTGCAGCACCGGGCCTGCGCGCGCGCAGGACCTCGGCGACATGGACGGCGCGCTCAACCGGGTAAAGAACGCGATCGCGAGCACCTGCGCGACGCAATAACCAGCTTACTTCGCCGCAACCACCATGATCTCGACCGTGACGCCGGGCGCGGCGAGCTTGGCTTCGACGGTGGCGCGCGCCGGCGTGTTGCCAGGCGACACCCAGGCGGTCCACACCTTGTTCATCTCGGCCCACGTTGCGATGTCGGTGAGCCAGATATTGGCCTTGAGCAGCTTGCTCTTGTCCGTCCCGCACTGTGCGAGATAGCCGTCGATCATCGCCAGGATCTCGCCCGTCTGCTCGGTGACGCTCTTGCCCCGCGTTTTGTCCGCGGTCAGGCCGGCGAGATAGACCGTATCGCCGTGCACCACCGCCTTGCTCATGAGCGGCCCGGCATCGTAACGCTGGATGGACATTCTGTTGTCTCCTTTTTGGGGGGTGGGGCTGATTGTGACGAGGCGGCTTGCGGCGGCGCCGGTGCTTCAAGCCTGGTCTGCACGCCCGCGAACAGCGCGCGCAGTCCAGGTCTCGCCCGGCCGTTCGATGGCAGTGTAGGGCGCCGCGAGGATGATACAAGATGGCCCAAATGGCGAACTCCAAACCAGAATCGGGTCGCGGCCGCAGACGACAAGCAAACAATGATATATTGAGCTTGAGTTTCACGGGGGCGGAAATGCTGCGTTCGACATGGAAGCTGCTGTGTACGGTCGCGTTTGCGGCTCTGCTGGATGCTGTGATCCTTGCTCCGGGTTTGGCGCTGGCGCAGGAAGAACTGGCTCGGTGCGTCGGCAAGGGTAATGTCGCGCCGAGCCTGCGCGTGAGCGCGTGCACGATCATCATCGAGACAGGCGTCCTCTCGGGCAAGAACCTCGCCGCGATGTTCAACAATCGCGGGCTCGCCTATCAAATGAGTCGCGACTATGCCCGCTTCATTGCCGATTTCGACGAGGCAATCCGCCTAGACCCCGCCAACCCGCTCGCGTTCTACAATCGCGCCCGTTCGCATCATCTGCAAAAGGACTATGACCGCGCGCTGGCCGACTACGATAAGGGGCTCAGCCTCGATCCCAAAGATGCCGGCGCCTACATGAACCGCGGCAACCTCTATCATGACCGCGGGGATACCAAGCGCGCAATTGCCGATTACGACGTTGCGATTCAAATCCGTCCGGCCGATCCCAGGGCGTTCTATAATCGATGCGGCGCGTTGGTCGAAATTGGGCATGCCGAAGGGGCACTTGCGGATTGCAACGAGGTTTTACGCCTGAGTCCTGACTACACGCCGGCGTTTCTGCTGCGCGGAGACGCCAACTTTGCGCTCGCGCGGTTCGAGCAGGCGGCCGCCGATTTCGACGCGTTCCTCAGGCAGGAGCCCAAGAACGCCTGGGCACTCTACGGCCGGGGCATGGCGAAAACGAAAACAGGCGACGCGGCCGGCGGGGCTGCCGACATCAAAGCCGCGAAAGCGCTTTCCGCTGACATCGACGAAGACTTCGCGGACTATTTCGGACTCAAGTGAAAGCAAGCCTGCGAGATTCTAGGACCCGATCGGGCTCAACACGTCGAGCGCGCGTTCGTGCCAGAGTTGCTGCGTCAGCCGGCGCTGGATCTTGCCGCTCGTCGTCTTGGGGATGCTGCCCGGCCGGATGAGCACGATTTCATGAACAGCGACCTCGTGCTCGTTGCTGACCGCCTCGCGAATGCGCTTTTCGATCTCGTCGGTGGAAATTTGCTGCCGCCGGCTTCGCTCGACTTCCTGCACGAGCACCAGTTTCTCGAGCCCGCGCTGGTCGACATATGAAAACGCCGCGCCGCAATTCTGCCGCAGCGCCGGGTGGGCCGACTGCATCGTCGCTTCGATGTCCTGCGGATAGTGATTGTTGCCGTAGATGATGATCACGTCCTTGATGCGGCCTGTGACGTAAATGTCGCCGGCACCGTCGAGAAATCCAAGGTCGCCGGTGCGCAGCCAGTGGGTGCCGCCCTCCCCCACGATCGTCGCCGCGAAGGTCTCGGCCGTCGCCGCGGGATTGTGCCAATAGCCGGCCGCCACGTTGGCGCCCCGCACCCAGATCTCGCCGATCTCGTCGGCTGGCCGCCGCTGTCGCGAATCCGGATCGACGATGGCAATCTCCTCCCCGACCAGAGCGCGGCCGCAGCCGACCAGTACCTGGCTATCCGCGCCGTTCTTCGGCGCAGCGATCGCGCTGCGCTGCAGCGCCTCGCGGCTCACGCTGCGGGTGACGACTGCGTCGCCGCGGCCGCCGCCGGAAATCAACAAGGTCGCCTCCGCCATGCCGTAAGCCGGGTACATGGCGCGCCGATCGAAGCCGTAGGGCGCAAATTTCGCGGCAAACTGATCGATGGTGGCGGCGCGCACCGGCTCGGCCCCGTTGAGCGCGATCTTCCAGCAGGACAGATCGACGCCCTCCATCTGCTCGGCACGGAAACGGCTCACACAGAGGTCAAAGGCAAAGTTCGGGCCGCTCGCGACTTCCGCCCGGTAGCGGCCGATGGCGTGCAGCCAGACGAGCGGCCGCTGCACGAAGCTTGTCGGTGACAGGACCACGCAGAGCGCGCCGAGATAGAGCGACTCGAGGACGTTCAGAACGAGCCCCATGTCGTGATAGAACGGAATCCATACGGCGTATGTCGAGGCTCGCGTGTTGCCGAGCGCGGCGCGGATCATTTCGAGATTCTCGAGCAGATTGCCGTGGGTCACGATCACGCCCTTGGGCGCCGAGGTGGACCCCGACGTGTATTGCAGAAAGGCAACGTCCGCTCGGGTCGGCAATAACGAGGTCGCCGGGTCGTCGTTCGAACCTGGCGACAGCGTATCGACGGCGATCCATTCGAGATCGAGATGGCGCAAACGCGCCGGAATATCGGCTCTATTCTCAAGGAGCCCGCTGCTCGTCAAAACGACACGCGCCCCGCAATCGGCAACGATGCTTTCGCTGGAGTCGCGCGTGCTGGTACGCCGCGGCGGCATGATCGGGACCGCGATGACGCCGGCCGCCAGACAGCCGAAGAAGGCGACGATGAAATCCAACCCGGGCGGGAACATCAGGAGCGCGCGGTCGCCCTTGCGCAAGCGCCGCGCCAAATGCATGGCGACGACCGCGGCGCGCCGATGAAGCTCGGCAAAAGTCAATTGCGCTTCTTCGCTGCCTTTCTCGGACAGGGAAACATAGGCGCGATCGTCGGGCTGCTCCGCGGCGCGCCGGCGAAGCAGATCGACCATGGAGGATAGTTCAGACATTGCAGCAGCCGGCGGCGTACGATCAGCGACCCCGACCGGTTTGCGCGTAACCAGCGAGGTGATCCGCCAACGCGGTGATGGTCGGTCGTTCGATCAGATCCTCGGACGAAACCGGCACGCTGAGCAACTCCTCGAGCGCGAACTGAAAGCTCGTCCGTATGACGGAATCCATGCCCAGGCTCGCAAACGTCGCATCCACCTCGATCCGCTCGGGCGGCAGCTCCATGGCGCTCGCCAAGTAATTGACGCACCAAGCCGAGATCGCCGCCGCACTGCGCGGCGGGGATTCACCCGCCTGGGGAGACCCCGCGCCGATGCCGGTATCCTGGCGTTCGACCGACATTCGAACTCCGTCGTTGCGAGGGCGACCAGATTACGGCAAACGCCAGGCGCAGTGGCGGAAAGTTGAATCGCAGATTTGAAAACATGGCGGGAGCGACGGGACTCGAACCCGCGGCCTCCGGCGTGACAGGCCGGCGCTCTAACCAACTGAGCTACGCCCCCGCGGGGATGCCGCCGACTTAAGGCGCGCGTTAAGGCAAGTCAAGGCGAACGCCGGGCAGGTTCTCGACAGATCCCGGACGGCCGGCGTTCGCTTGCCGTTGCCCGGCCTGCGGCTATATGGGTTGGCCCAGGGCGGTTAGCTCAGCTGGTAGAGCGCCTGCTTTACACGCAGGATGTCGGCGGTTCGAGTCCGTCACCGCCCACCAGCCTCCGCGGAATGCGCCGCAAGGCAGGCACCGCCACCCTCCCCCAGACGTATAACGAACCGGAGCATCACCAAAGCGGTGGCTCATGCGCGAGGAATCGGGTGGTTTCGTGCAACTCCCCCCGGCCGACCGCGGCGCCCGACTTGCCGTCGCCCGCATAAATCGGGTCCAGAAGTTCGTTCATCACGCTCAGGCGTAGCGTGGCGGTTGGCGCGTCGACAGCCATGGCGACCCAGCAAAGCCACCACCCGGACGCCTCCGGTTCAAGACCGACGTCGAGCATGTCGCCGTCGCGCTGAGCGGTCATTCCGTTAAGGTCGCAGTAGCCGCCGCCACGCCGTCCCGCCGTCTGCAGCTCGACGAAGATCCCGCGCGGCCCGATGGCCTTCGCCGCGATCGACAGCACCGCCGTCCGGCCCGGCACGAGCCCTGTGAGCCGCGTCTCGACCCGGTGTGGGCCCCGCCCGGCGGACTCGATCAGGCGATGCGCATTTCCGTTGCCCTCCTCCGCCGTGACCACGGCTCCATCGGCAGCCCATTCGGAGATCGCCGGCAGGAGATCGCCGCGAAGAGTGCCGTCACCGCGCTGCGCGGGCGCGTCGGCCGGTGGGGCCACGCCAAAGACCGGCGCAAGCAATTTGCCCACGCGCCGGAAATTTTCCTCATCGTAGCCGACCCGCAAATGATCGGCGCTGACGAATTTCTCCGTGGGCCAAATGTCGAGCATATGCTCCGGTAGAACGACCATGTTGGCGTTCCGCCTCACCAGCGTGCGCAGATCTTCGCGACGCGCATTAAAAAGCGTGCCGTTGAGCCCGCGACACGAATACGGGTGGAACATCACCACGAATTTGGCGTTGTGGCGTGCCGCCAGCGAGGCGAAGCGCTGAAATTCCGACAGCACGTAGGACTGCTGGTCGTCGCCGTAGTAGGTCTTGTTATCGTCCAGCGCGGCAACGCCGGTTCCGCCGCAGGTTCCTCGCCAAAATTCGACCCGCTTGGCTCCGGCAAAACGCCGATCATGCTCCGCCCACCATCCATTATGTTCGCGCGCCGACTGCCGCAGCTCGTCGGTAAAAATCGCGTCGAGCTTCGATTGCCCCCTGCGCTCGATCATGTCGACGATTTTCTGTCGAAGCGCGACCGTCGGCGGCGACAAATAGGCGAGCGGCGTCGTCAGCGAATTCTCAATGAAATCGCCAAACTGAGCCTGGCCGCCCATGGAATCCGCGCGTGGGAGATCGCGCACGCTGATGTAGAGGACCACCGCCTTGATGCCCGGATTTCTTTGCAGCATGAGATCGGCGAGCGCGTAATAGGCGTTGTACCCCATCCCGGCGCAGCAGCTCAGGTTCAGGTATTTCAGTCCGCCGAGGTAGCGCGTCACGACGTCCGGCCGCACGCCGTAAAATCCCGAGCTGTCGCCGACCTGAATGATGTCGGGCGAGGAATCGGCGAAGTCCGCGAGCTTTCCGAAAATGACGGTGTTCTGGAATCGGTTGAGCAGGTTGAACTTCGAGCGCTCCACGATGTTGGGACGCAAGGCGAACCCAACCGCCGCCTCGATCAAGGCGATGACGGCGAGCGCTGCCGCAAAGGGCCGCAGACTGTTAGAACTGGAAATAAATGAACTCATATTTTTGGCTCGGTCCCAGGAATACGATGCCGTAAAACGCGCCGACGAGCAGCAGGGCGCGCGCCCACCAGGAAAGCGCGGGATACACGTCGACGAACTCGGTGCCCCGGCGATACCCGATCAAATCCGTCGCCAGCACCAGTCCGCACAGCAGCAGCAGCGGCAGCGAATAGGCCGGCCACCACGCGAGCGAAGAGAACAGCGGCAGGATGTCCTGGGCGGGCGCCCGGAAGAAGATGAGCCCGATGCAACTGAGGAAGAACATCAAGATCGCCGCCAGCGGTTTTCCTGTTTCTCTGAACCGTTTTTGCAAGACCTTGTCGACCGGCATCACGTGATAGAGCACGAGCAGCACCCCGTGATAGAACCCCCACGCAATGAAGCCGAACCCGGCGCCATGCCATAACCCGAGCAACGACATGGTCAGCAAGGTCGGCCCGACAAACACGGTGAGGAACGGAACAGGGGCGGCAAGCGCCTGGGGCGAAACCGGGAGCCCGCGCGCCGTCCGCTTTCGCAGGGCGCGGACGACGATCGGGTCATAGATGTACAATCGCACGAAGCGCGACAGTGAGATGTGCCAACGCTGCCAAAAGTCCGACGGTGACAGCGCGAAGTAAGGCGTCAGGAAGTTGCGCGGCAGTTCGATCCCGAACAGCTTGCCGAGGCCGCGGGCGATGTCGGTATAGGCGGAAAAATCGCAGTAGATCTGCCCGGCGAAGCCGATCATGAAGACGTAGCCGATCCCGGCGTGGCGGGGCTGCGCCAAGTCCGCCAGGGCCTGCCCGACCACCAGGCCGAAGTTGTCGGCGAGGGAGATTTTCTTGAACAGGCCCCAGGCGATCAGCCACAGCGCCTCCTCCGCCTGCGCGGCCGATACGGCCGGGCGTTTCGCCGCGACTTGCGGCAGCAGCTCGGCGGCGCGCGCGATCGGCCCGGCGATCAGCTGCGGGTAGAAGCCGACGAAGGTGATGTAATCGATCAGGCGGCCGCGCGGCTGGAATTTGCGGCGATAGATGTCGGCCGTGTAGCTGATGGTGTGAAACGTATAGAACGAAATGCCGGGCGGCAGCGGCAGCGCCAACGGGGCGAAGCTCAAACCGATGCCGAGCGCTGCGAACAAACCGGCAAGTTCGCCCGAGAGCCAGCCCGCGTATTTGAACACGCATAACAATGAGAGCTGCACGGCGAAGCTCGCGACGAACGCGATCCGGCGCCGCTGCTCGTCCTGCGCCCGCGCCAGGTAGGCGCCGACCACGTAGTCCAACACGCAGGTGAACACGAGTGGAACGAGATAAATCAGGCCGGCGGTCGCATAAAACGCGAGGCCGGCAAGGGTGAGGATCCAATTGGCGGCGGCGGTGCGGCGGTAGAGCGCGTAAAGCAGGAAGGTGCAAGGAAGGAAGATCAGCAGAAACGGCAGCGAGTTGAACTGCAGATGCAGCTGGATGCGCGGCAGCCAGTCGTCCCCGAACGCCGCCGCGAGGAAGTCCCTGAAGGCGATAGCAACAATGAGCGCGCCGCACAGCGGCGTGAGCAGAACGCGCGCCAGCGTGAGCCGCATGCTCGCGTCCGGAGCCGGCGTGTCCCGGGCGACCGCTTCGATTGTCGCCATATACCGATCGTCCCTCCCCTCGACGGCAGACGGCGAGACCTCGTTAGAGGCCGCATTGGCGTTCGTATTGGGGCAAATGCAAGGCAGCGCCAAGCGTTTGGCGTCGGTGTTGCGTGGTTGCTTTTTGCTGCCCCTGAATTAAGACAGCCACCGTCCCGCGACCATTGCGCCAAGCTAATCCCAGCCCAGAATGCCCGCTCGTCCCTGGCTCCGCCAAGTCGCATTCTGGCTTGTTCTGCTGCTGTTTGCCTTGAGCGTAACGGAAGGTGGCGCGGCGGCGATCTGCTGGCTCGTGTTCTGGCCGCGCGCCCGCGAGCTGGTGTGGGTTCCCGCTCCCGACCAGGCTCGAATGAACTGGAACGCCTCTCGCGGCGAGGCGGACGAGGAGATCGGCTGGCCGTTGCCGTCGGCGCAGACACGTCCGCCCTTCGACGCGACGGGTGCGAAATATAACGCCGAGTTTCCCGAACCGCGTGACGCCTGCGTGTCCGCCTACGGGGACTCCTTCGTGTTCGGTGCGGAAGTTGCCGCCCAGGACGGCTGGGTCGAACGGCTCGCGCATTTGCTGGGATGCCGCGTCGCAAACTACGGCATCAATTCCTTCGGAACCGACCAAAGCCTGGTCAGGTTGCGTCGCAATCAAAACGACGAAGCCGCCGTGGTGCTGCTCGGAATTTTCCCCGAAGACGTGATGCGCAACGTCAATCAGTACCGCGCCTTCGTTGGGTACGATCCGCAACCGGCGTGGCTGAAAGGAAGATTCCTGCTCGATGGCGCGGGTGCACTTTCGTGGGTCGCGCGGCCGCATGTGGATGCGGAGGAATTCGCGCGTCTCAATCGCACCCCGGCCGCGTTCCTGCCGCATGAATACCTTTTGCCGGATTCGCGCGACGGGCCGATCACTGTTGGCTTTCCCTATACGCTGGCGCTGATGCGCCTACTGACATCGCCGCGTGTCTGGACCCGCTTGACGGGACATCCCTTGTGGACCCGGTTCTTCGATCCGGATCACGCTTCCGGCGCGCTTCCGCTCACCGTCGCGCTGGTCGATGCGTTCGTCCACGAAGCGGCCCGCCGCGGCAAGCGCACGCTCGTCGTCATGCTGCCAGGAGCGCAAAGCTTTGCTCTGCGACCGCCGCAGGGGCCTATGGAATACGCGCCGCTGGTCGAGGCGCTCACCGCGAAATCGATCGCCGTGTTCGACGCGGCTCCCGCAATGACCGCTGCGCTCGGCGGCCGCAGCTATTGCCTGCTCTTTTCCCAGCCGAACGAGTGCCGCGGGCATTACGGTGTTTTGGGCAGCAACATTCTTGCGGAGACCGTTGCCGCGGAGCTGGCCCGCCGAGGGCTGGTGCGGCAACGAAAATAAAGGCGGCGCCGTTGCCGGCGCCGCCCGTAAATCGTTGCAGCGAAGATGACGAAGGTCAGTGCGCGGTGAGCGCCGCCTCGTCTTCGACCGCCGGCTCGGCCGGTGGCCCTTCGGCGGGCTTGGCGGTCTCGTCCCACACGATCGGCTCGGGCGCCCGCACCATCGCGCGCGCCAGCACCTCGTCCATGCGCGAGACCGGCACGATCTCGAGCCCGCCCTTCACGCTATCGGGGATTTCCACGAGGTCCTTGGCGTTCTCCTCGGGGATGAGCACGGTCTTGATGCCACCGCGCAGCGCCGCGAGCAGCTTCTCTTTGAGGCCGCCAATCGGGAGCACGCGCCCGCGCAAGGTGATCTCGCCGGTCATGGCGACGTCCTTGCGCGCCGGGATGCCGGTCATGGTCGAGACGATCGCCGTGACCATGGCGACGCCCGCCGACGGTCCGTCCTTGGGGGTCGCGCCCTCCGGCACGTGCACGTGGATGTCGCGCCGGTCGAAGCGCGGCGGTTCGATGCCGAAATCGACCGCGCGCGAGCGCACGTAGGACGCCGCCGCGGAAATCGATTCCTTCATCACGTCGCGCAGGTTGCCGGTGACCGTCATCTTGCCCTTGCCGGGCATCATGACGCTCTCGATCGTGAGCAACTCGCCACCCACGTCGGTCCAGGCAAGCCCGGTAACGACGCCGACCTGATCGTTCTCCTCGATCTCGCCGTAGCGGAACTTCGGCACGCCGAGGTATTCCGCCAGCGTCTCAGTCGTCACCCGCGTGGTCTTCTTCTTGGAGATGATCAGCTCCTTGACCGCCTTGCGGATCAAGGTGGACAGCTCGCGCTCGAGGTTGCGTACGCCCGCCTCTCGCGTGTAGCGGCGGATGAGGGTGAGCAACGCCTCGTCGTCGATCCCCCACTCTTTGGCGTTGAGGCCGTGCTTGGCGATCGCGTGCGGGATGAGATGCTTGCGCGCGATCTCGACCTTCTCGTCCTCGGTGTAGCCGGCGATGCGGATGATCTCCATGCGGTCCATCAGGGCCGGCGGAATATTGAGCGTGTTCGCCGTGGTGATGAACATCACGTTGGAGAGATCGTAGTCGACCTCGAGATAATGGTCGTTGAACGTGTGGTTCTGCTCGGGGTCGAGCACCTCGAGCAGCGCCGACGACGGGTCGCCGCGGAAATCGGTGCCCATCTTGTCGACCTCGTCGAGCAGGAACAGCGGGTTCGACGACTTCGCCTTGCGCATCGACTGGATGATCTTGCCGGGCATCGAGCCGATGTAGGTGCGGCGATGGCCGCGGATTTCCGCCTCGTCACGCACGCCGCCGAGCGACACACGCACGAAGTCGCGGCCGGTCGCGCGCGCGATCGACTTGCCGAGCGAGGTCTTGCCCACGCCGGGAGGTCCCACCAGGCACAGGATCGGGCCGGTGAGCTTGTTGGCGCGCTGCTGGACCGCGAGATACTCGACGATGCGCTCCTTGACCTTGTCGAGGCCGTAGTGATCGTCGTCGAGGATCTTCTGGGCCAGAACCAGGTCCTTCTTGATCTTCGACTTCTTGTTCCACGGGATCGACAGCAGCCAGTCGAGGTAGTTGCGCACGACCGTGGCTTCCGCCGACATCGGCGACATCTGGCGCAGCTTCTTGAGCTCGTGCTGCGCCTTCTCGCGCGCCTCTTTCGACAGCTTGGTCTTCTTGATCTTGTCTTCGACCTCGGCGAGCTCGTCGCGACCCTCTTCGTCGCCCAGCTCCTTCTGGATCGCCTTCATCTGCTCGTTGAGGTAATACTCGCGCTGGGTCTTCTCCATCTGCCGCTTGACGCGCGTGCGGATGCGTTTCTCGACCTGGAGCACGGAGATCTCGCTCTCCATCAGCCCGAGCACCTTCTCGAGCCGCTCGGAGACCGCGGTGGTTTCAAGAACCGTCTGCTTGTCGGAAATCTTGACCGCCAAGTGCGATGCGACCGTGTCGGCGATCTTGCCGTAGTCGGTGATCTGCTGGACCACGCCGACCACCTCGGGCGAGACCTTCTTGTTGAGCTTCACGTAGCCTTCGAATTCGGTGACGACCGAGCGGGTGAGCGCCTCGGCCTCGACCGGGTCGCCGACCACGTCGGCGAGAACCCCCGCCTCCGCCTCGTAATAGTCGGCGCGGTCGGTGTACTTGCGGATCTTCGCGCGCTCGGCGCCCTCGACCAGCACCTTCACGGTGCCGTCCGGCAGCTTGAGCAGCTGAAGTACGCTCGCGAGCGTGCCGACCTCGAAGATGGCATTGGTCGCCGGGTCGTCGTCAGACGCGTTCTTCTGCGTCGCCAGCAGGATGAAAGTATCGTTGCGCATCACTTCTTCAAGCGCGCGGATCGACTTCTCGCGCCCGACGAACAGCGGCACGATCATGTGCGGAAACACGACAATGTCGCGCAACGGCAGGACCGGGTAGGCCCGGATTTCGTCGGGTGACAGGGGTGGGCGCGGTTTGCCAGTCATGATCTAAATTCCTGTTGTTGTGCCATCCCGCCAAGGCCCGCGATCGCGCAGCCGCGACGGGACGCAATAACCGGGTGGAGTGGCGCGACAGGCACCGCAATCGCCGGAGCGAGTACGACTGCCCTTCCCGGAATCATTACGTACGCCATCCGTTCTACAGAGCTATTAGGTGGCCCCCGACCGGGGGGGTGTCAAGTAAGGCTAGCGAACACGATCAATAACCGGCGGCGCAACCGCTGTACGCCGGTAAAACCCCCGAATCGGCCGCAAATCAGGCGCTGACGTTCGCCTCGCTCGCGCGGTCGGAGCGGTCGGCGTAAATGTAGAGCGGACGGGCCGTCCCCTCGACCACTTCTTTCGAAATCACCACCTCTTCGACCCCCTCGAGGCTCGGCAGGTCGAACATGGTGTCGAGCAGGATGCTCTCCATGATGGAGCGCAGTCCGCGCGCGCCGGTCTTGCGCTCGATCGCCTTCTTCGAGATTGCGCCGAGCGCCTCTTCCGCGAGCGTGAGGTCGACGCTCTCCATCTCGAACAGCCGCTGGTACTGCTTGACCAGGGCGTTCTTCGGCTCGGTGAGGATCTTCTTGAGCGCGGCTTCGTCGAGGTCTTCGAGCGTCGCCACCACCGGCAGGCGGCCGACGAACTCCGGAATGAGGCCGTACTTGAGCAAGTCCTCGGGCTCCACGTCGCGGAAGACTTCGCCGGTGCGCCGATCCTCCGGCGCGCTCACCTTGGCGGAAAAGCCGATCGAGGCGGAGCGCCCGCGCGCCGAGATGATCTTCTCGAGCCCGCCGAACGCGCCTCCGCACACGAACAGGATGTTGGTCGTGTCGACCTGCAGGAACTCCTGCTGCGGGTGCTTGCGGCCGCCTTGCGGTGGCACCGAGGCGATCGTGCCTTCCATGATCTTGAGCAGCGCCTGCTGCACGCCCTCGCCCGACACGTCGCGGGTGATCGACGGGTTGTCGGACTTGCGGCTGATCTTGTCGATTTCGTCGATGTAGACGATGCCGCGTTGGGCGCGCTCGACGTTGTAGTCGGCCGATTGCAGCAGCTTGAGGATGATGTTCTCTACATCCTCGCCGACGTAGCCCGCTTCAGTCAGCGTCGTTGCGTCCGCCATGGTGAAGGGCACGTCGAGAATGCGCGCAAGCGTCTGCGCCAGCAGCGTCTTGCCCGAACCGGTCGGGCCGATCAGCAGGATGTTGGACTTCGCCAGTTCGACGTCGTTATGTTTGGTCTGGTGGTTGAGCCGCTTGTAGTGATTGTGCACGGCCACCGAGAGGACTTTCTTCGCGTGGTCCTGGCCGATCACATAATCGTCGAGAACCTTGCGGATTTCCTTCGGCGTCGGAATGCCGTCGCGCGACTTCACCAGCGAGGATTTGTTCTCCTCGCGGATGATGTCCATGCACAGCTCGACGCACTCGTCGCAAATGAAAACCGTCGGCCCGGCAATGAGCTTGCGCACCTCGTGCTGGCTCTTGCCGCAGAACGAGCAATAGAGCGTGTTCTTGGACTCGCTGCCACCGACCTTGCTCATTCTGCTCTCCGTGTCCTGCCCCGGCGCCGCCACCCCGGACTCGCGAACATAGCCGGCCGGGGTTGAGAATCCGTAGCACGCAACCCATAAACCAGCCCGGATCGACCGCTCGCCTTTCGCCTCCGGGGCCTAGCGAAGCATGGTAACGGGTCGTGGATCAAGAATTGATTAACGATACAAGCCCCGGGTTCAACGCGTTATTCCCTCCGACGCCACGACATTTTACCGCGGCGGCGGGAGCCGCCTCAGGTCTTGGCGATGGCGATGGCCGGTTCCTCCACCGGCCGCTTTTCGATGACCTTGTCGATCAGGCCGAAATCCTTGGCCATTTCCGCGGTCATGAAGGTATCGCGCTCGAGCGCGTCCTCGATCCTCTTCAGCGGTTGGCCGGTGTGCTCGACGTAGATCTCGTTGAGCCGTTTCTTCAGGTTCAAAATCTCTTGAGCGTGCAGCATGATGTCGGTCGCCTGGCCCTGGAAGCCGCCGGACGGCTGGTGGACCATGATGCGGGCGTTCGGCAGCGCGAAGCGCAGGCCCTTTTCGCCCGCCATGAGCAGGAGCGAAGCCGCCGATGCCGCCTGGCCGACGCACAGCGTTGAGACGGCCGGGCGCACGAACTGCATGGTGTCGTAGACCGCAAGCCCCGCGGTGACCACGCCGCCCGGGGAATTGATGTACATGTTGACTTCTTTTTTCGGGTTGTCCGCCTCTAGGAAGAGGAGCTGGGCCACCACCAGCGAGGCCATGTTGTCCTCGATCGGGCCGGTGATGAAGACGATGCGCTCCTTAAGCAGGCGCGAGTAGATGTCGTAGGCGCGCTCGCCCCGGTTGGTCTGCTCGACCACCATGGGAACGAGATGGTTCCTGTAGGTATCGACGGGATCCCGCATCGAAAAACCCTCGTTGCGCGCGCCAAGCCGCGCGAATCATTGCCAAGGGAGAAATGTAATCGTTCAAAACCCTTTGGCCAGACCCAGGGATCAGCGATCGAGGATCAGGCCTGATCCGCGTCAAGTTTTGTCTTCGTCGTCGTAGCGGTAAAGTTCTTCGCGGGAAACCGTCTTCTCGCTGCTCTTGACCAGCTCCAGCAGGAAGTCGACCACCTTCTCCTCGTAGAGCGGCGCGCGCAGGCTCGCCAGCGCCTCCGGGCTCTTGCGATAGTAGTCCCAGATCCGCTGCTCCTGGCCGGGGAATTGCCGCGCGCGCTCCATCACCGCCCGGTTCATCTCGTCGTCGGTGACCTTGAGGTCGTTCTTGGCGCCGATCTCCGAGAGCACGAGCCCAAGCCGTACCCGGCGCTCGGCGATTCCGCGGTACTCGGTGCGCGCCGCCTCTTCGGTGGTGTTCTCGTCGGCGAAGGTCTTCTTCTGCGCCTCGAGGTCCGACGTCACGGTGCGCCACACGTTCTCGAACTCTTCCTCGACCAAGGTCGGCGGCAGCTCGAACTTGTGCCGCTCGTCGAGCGCATCGAGGAGCTTGCGCTTGACCTTGCGTCGGCTTTCCGCCCCGTGCTCACGGGTGATCCGCTCCCGCAGCGCTTCGTTGAGTTTTTCGAGGGATTCCATGCCGAGCGATTTGGCGAAGGCGTCGTCGACCGTGACCTTGCCGGGGGCCGCGATCGACTTTGCCGTCACCACGAAGCTTGCTTCTTTGCCGGCCAAATCCTTGTTCAAGTAGTTCTCCGGGAAACTGGCCTTGACCGTGCGGGTCTCGCCGGCGCCGGTCCCGACAAGCTGCTCTTCGAAACCGGGAATGAACGAGTTCGAGCCGATCTCCACCGCGATGTCTTCGCCGGTGCCGCCCTCGAACGGCTTGCCGTCGATTGTGCCGGTGAACGACACCGTCACCTTGTCGCCGGTCTCGGCTTTCGCACCCTCGCCCTTGTCCTCGAACGGCCGGCTCTGCTCGGCAAGCCGGTTGAGCGCCGCGTCGACCTCCTCGTCGGTCACGGGCGCGGTGAGCTTCTCGAGTGAGATGCCGGAGAAATCGGCGAGCTCGATCTTCGGCAGGATTTCGATCGCGACCGAGTAGGAAAGGTCCGACTTGCCCTCGACCAGCGCGTTGACCTCAGCCTCGGCCTCGGGAAGCGTGACCTTCGGCTCTCTGGCGAGCTTAAAGCCATGTTCGGAGACGATCGAAGCGTTCGCCTCGCGCACCGTCTCGTCGATGGTCTCCGCCATCACGGCCCGGCCGTAGACGCGCTTGAGGTGCGAGACCGGCACTTTGCCCGGACGGAAGCCATTGATGCGCACGCGACCCTTCAGGTCGTCGAGGCGCGCGTTGACCTTGGCGTCGAGATCGGTGGCCGGGACGACGACGCGGTATTCGCGCTTGAGGCCGTCGGCGAGAGTTTCGGTGACCTGCATGACTAATCCACTTCGGTTTCCGCCCGATGCTTGAGGCGCGGGCCGCGCACGGCCTGACGGGCCGCCGCCGGCCTGGTGCGGGCGGAGGGAGTCGAACCCCCACGACTTTCGTCACGGGAACCTAAATCCCGCGCGTCTACCAGTTCCGCCACGCCCGCAACGGGAAGGCCTGCGCCGAAAGTGCCGGGGCGGCGCGGCTTATATCATCGCCTTGCGCGCGCGCCACCCTAACAATAGGCAAATCACCGCGCCTTCGCCATACGCTAAAACGCTAGTGCTTGCTGCCGATTTCAGCGAACAGCCCGCGGTACACCGCAGGCACCGCCTCGGACAAATCCTCGGCGATGAGGCCGGGTCCCAGGTGGGTCGCGGCTGCGCCATGCACCCAGGCGGCGGCGGCCGCCGCCTCGAACCCGGACATGCCCTGGGCGAGGAGCCCGGCAATGAAGCCGGCGAGCACGTCGCCGGCACCCGCCGTAGCAAGCCAAGGCGGCGCGTTATCGTTGACCGCGGCGCGGCCATCCGGCGCCGCAATGACCGTGTCGGGTCCCTTGAGCAGCACCACCGCGCCGGTGCGCGCAGCCGCGGCCCGCGCTATCTCTATTTTGGACGTATTATCAGTTATTTCCGGTTGGTTCTTGAAAACCCGTGCAAACTCGCCAGCATGCGGCGTCAGCACCGCCGGATGATCACGTCCCGCGAGCGCCGCGCACAAGACATCCAACTGCCCTTCGAAGCTCGTCAGCGCGTCGGCGTCGAGCACCACCGCGCGTGGGCCGGAAAGCCCAGCGGCAACGAGTTCGCGCATTGGCGGCCCCACCCCGCCGCCCGGCCCAAGTACGAGGGCGTTGAGCCGCCGATCGGAAAGGTAGGCGGCAAGTTCCTTCGCTCCATCGACCGCCCGCACCATGACTGCGAGGCTCGCCGCCGCATTGATGGCAAGCGCGTCGCGTGGCGAGGCGATGGTGACGAGGCCCGCGCCGGCCCGCAGCGCCGCGCGGGCGGCAAGCCGCGCGGCGCCCGTATGCGACGCGCCGCCCGAAACCACCGCCGCATGGCCGCGCGCGTATTTGTGACCGTCGAGGCGCGGGACGGGAAAGCGCGCCTGCCACAGCGCCGGCCGATTGAGGAAGGTCTGCGGGCGCACGCGCTCAAGCACCTGCGCCGGAATGCCGATGTCGGCAACCTTGACGACGCCGCAATGGAGCCGCCCGGGCAGAAGCACATGGCCGGGTTTGCGGCGAAAGAACGTGATGCTTTCCGCCGCACCGACAGCGCTCCCCATTACCGCGCCCGTGGTGCCGTTGATGCCGCTCGGCAGATCCACGGCGACGATCGGCGCGCCGCATGCATTCATCGCGGCGATCATCTCGGCGGCGGCGCCGCTGACCGGCCGGTCGAGTCCCGCGCCGAACAGCGCGTCAATGACGACGCTTGCGCGATCGAGCACGTGCGCCGCGGCAGCCTCGACCGTGCCGCCGAACCGGCGCGCCGCTTCGGCGGCATCGCCCTTGAGCTTGTCGCGATCGCCAACGAGCGCGAGCCGCACGGCAAAGCCGCGCGCGGCGAGCAGTCGCCCGGCCACGAACCCGTCGCCGCCGTTGTTGCCCGGCCCGGCGACGATCGCGATGATGCCGCCGGGGGACGCGCGCGCGGCGACCGCATCCGCGACCGCGCGACCCGCGTTCTCCATCAAGCTGATACCGGCGACCCCGCCTGCAATCGCGAGGCGATCGGCTTCTGCCATTTCGGCGTTGGTCAAAAGCTCGATCATCGGTACTGCGCTCCCGCGTAACCATGCGGCAAGCGCGGTGATCCGGCAAACTCGGTACAAGCTGCCTGTCGTACCGGCAGTATGCACGAGGCCGGGAGGCCCCTGGTCAACTGCGCGGCAATCTGCTTATTTATTGGTCAACGCCCTGCGGGGTGACCGCGCCGCCTCTCCCCATTCGATACTACTTCTTTGAAACCACAGGGCTTTCATGCGCCCGCCGGCTTGGCACGGACCCTGCTAACCGTTGTCATTGTGACCCTGAGCCCGGCCCGGGAGGCGAAGCGAAATGAAGAAAATTGAGGCCGTCATCAAGCCTTTCAAGCTCGACGAGGTGAAGGAAGCCCTGCAGGAGGTCGGATTGCAGGGCATTACCGTCACCGAGGCGAAGGGCTTCGGCCGGCAGAAGGGACACACCGAGCTTTACCGGGGTGCCGAGTACGTCGTGGATTTTCTGCCGAAAGTGAAAATCGAGATTGTGCTCGGCGACGACATGGTTGAAAAAGCCGTCGAGGCGATCCGTCGTTCCGCGCAAACCGGTCGCATCGGCGACGGTAAGATTTTCGTCTCCAACATCGAAGAAGCAATCCGGATCCGCACAGGGGAATCCGGCCTGGATGCCATCTGAGGCTCGTCGGGTCGATCTCTCCTAAATCGCAGTCATGAGAAAGGGTGTGAAATGACGACGGCCAAAGACGTGATGAAGATGGTCAAGGACAACGACGTGAAATACGTCGACTACCGCTTCACCGATCCGCGCGGAAAGTGGCAGCACGTCACCTGCGACATCTCCACGTTTGAAGAAGATACGTTCGCCGAAGGCATCATGTTCGACGGCTCCTCGATCGCCGGCTGGAAGGCGATCCACGAGTCCGACATGAACCTGATGCCCGATCCCTCATCCGCCTGCATCGACCCGTTCTATGCGGAGACGACGCTCGTTTTGGTCTGCGACACGCTCGAGCCGCTCACCGGCGAACCCTACAACCGCGACCCGCGCAGCATCGCCAAGAAGGCGGAAGGGCTGGTCAAGGCGTGGGGCATCGGTGACACCGTGTTCTTCGGCCCGGAGGCCGAGTTCTTCGTGTTCGACGACGTGCGTTACAAGTCCGATCCGTACAACACCGGCTTCCGTCTCGACTCGACCGAGCTGCCGAGCAACACCGACACCGCCTACGAGGGCGGCAACCTCGGCCACCACATCGGCACCAAGAAGGGCTATTTCCCGGTGCCGCCGCAGGACAGCGCGCAGGACATGCGCTCGGAGATGCTCGGCGCCATGGCGCGCATGGGCTGCGCGGTCGAGAAACACCATCACGAAGTGGGCTCCGCCCAGCACGAGCTCGGCCTCAAGTTCTCGCCGCTCACCGTCATGGCCGACCGGATGCAGATCTACAAATATTGCATCCAGCAGGTCGCCAACGTCTACGGCAAGACCGCGACCTTCATGCCCAAGCCGATCTACGGCGACAACGGCTCCGGCATGCACTGCCATCAGTCGATCTGGAAGGGCGGCAAGCCGACGTTTGCCGGCAACAAATACGCCGACCTGTCCGACACGGCGCTGCACTACATCGCCGGCATCATCAAGCACGCGCGCACGATCAACGCCTTCACCAATCCGACCACCAACTCCTACAAGCGGCTGGTGCCCGGGTTCGAGGCACCGGTGCTGCTCGCCTACTCGGTGCGCAATCGCTCGGCGTCGTGCCGCATTCCGCTCGCTTCCTCGCCCAAGGGCAAGCGCGTGGAAGTGCGCTACCCCGACCCGCTCGCCAATCCCTACCTCGCCTTTGCGGCGATGCTGATGGCAGGCCTCGACGGCATCAAGAACAAGCTCGATCCAGGCGCGCCGATCGACAAGGACCTCTACGACCTGCCGCCGCGCGAGCTCAAGAAGATCCCGACGGTGTGCGGCTCGCTGCGCGAGGCGCTCGGCTATCTCGAGAAGGATCGCGACTTCCTCAAGGCCGGCGGCGTGTTCGACGACGATTTCATCGACAGCTACATCGAGCTGAAGATGCAGGAAGTGATCCGCTTCGAGCACACCCCGCATCCGGTCGAATTCGAGATGTATTACTCGGCGTAACTCCTCCCAAGTCGCTGCGACGCGACGACCTTCACGGGCGCTCTCCGGAGCGCCCGTTTTGTTTGAATCTGAAGGTCAGGCCAGGAGGAAAGCGAGCGCGAGGCCGCACGCGAGCCCGATCAGACGCAGGCGCTGACGCCACGGCTTGCGCGGGCGGAAGGCGCCGCGCGCGCGGCGCTCGCGGATGATCTCCGCCTCGTATTCCTCGGACGAGGCGAACACGCAGGCAAGCGCAACGCCCGCCCGGTCGGCGCTCGCGCGCAGCGCGGCGAGGTCGGCCTCGATGCGGGACAAGGTGCGGGTGCGCAGCATGCGGAGATGCTACGCCGGCCGGGTAAACAGCGCGTTGCACTGCCATGATTCCGCCGCCTGCTTTCCGTTTACCTTTTGCCACCGCAGCTGCCGCGAGAAGCAATCCTCAGCCGGGCGAGTGTCCCGATTCCGAAGTTCGCCGGAGTCTGCAGCTCGCTCGGAGGCGAACTTCGGAATCGAAGGACACTAGCAACTCTATGATTCTAGTGCCGCTTTGAACCCGAAGTTCGCAATCGGACTCGCGGCAACTGTGGTGCGAACTTCGGGTTCGCGGCACTAGAAGCAGATTGACAGGGGTGGGACGGCAGTGCGTCATCGCCCGGTAACCGAGAGGTACGTCAATGATTCGCACTACGGCCCTGGTGTTAGTCGCGTCGCTGGTGAGCGCGAGCGCCTCCTTCGCCCAGGGTCTCCCGCCACTTCCGCTGCCCCTGCCATTTCCCAATTTCGAGGGCACGCCGGAAGAACAGCGCGCCTGCCGGCCCGACGTGATGAAAATGTGTAAGGAGTACTTGGGCCAGAGCGACAATGGCGTGGTGTTGCGCTGTCTGCAGGCAAACAAGGTTCGCTTGAGCGCGCCCTGTCATGGCGTGCTCGCCCACTATGGGCAAATCTAGCGACGCGCTGATCCGCGGTCTCACGAATGAAAAAGGGCGGCCATCAGGCCGCCCTTTTTTGCCTGAGCGCCAAGGAGCGCAGCTGCCTAACGCCACCACTGCCCAACGAGTATCGAGAGACATACTATCCACAGTAGCGCGAGCGCGGATACGGCGAGCCGGAAAGCCGATTTTGCCTTTTGTTGGAATAACCGGTGCTCCGAGATGATCAGGTTAATTACTATCCAGATTTCGACATTCCTAATGTTTTTCTCCCTAAGGACTGGCGAACGGATCGTCCTTATCCGCTGAGCTAAGTATATCAACGAATCTACGCTGTTCGTATCAACGGAGTTCGTGGATAATAGATAATTCACATCAGCGGGCGGTAGTTGTTCGGAAAGCGACATTCGGAGACTATCGCCATTTGATAGTACTCTCCGCAACCCAAAAACAAAAATCGAAACACATGCTACGGTCAAAATTAAAAACGCAATAAGCGCGATGACCTGACTGGTCATACGACGCTCTTAGCTCTCAACATATTGATGTATGTTCCGGCATCCACATCGCAATCAATAAGGCCGAAGAATACTTCTTCACTTGCATGAAGATCGCGCATGATGTTACGTAAAACGCGACCATAGATGTCCTTTCGACCAAAAGAGTAATGTAATGCCAGTACTTTTTTACCGTCTATTTCCAGGAATCCTCGCACGTGGTGATCGCATTCCAGCCTTTTGATCAGCAGCTTTCGGAAAATGGTCTCCATCTCGCGAGGCTTAATCGTACCGCGCCCCTTAGCCATTGAATACCTCACAGAGGAATCGGCGCATACGAGCAACAGATTTGGACATCCCTTCGGGAGGAACGTCTTTTAAGTCGTTGTGATAATTTCGCATCAGAACAAGCAAATCCTCCTTCGCTTTATCGATTGTTGCTCCCGGAGAGTATAGGTAAGGTTGGCCGAAGACCTCAACGAAGGCCTCCTCTGGCGTCTCGCGGCACCACACAAAAAACGCCCGACCATACGATTTGTCACTCGAGGGGTACGCCAACTGTACCTCAAATCCCTCTTTCAAAAAGTCCTTAATAGCCGCTTCATCCTCAAGGTCCACGACATCCAGTGAGACCGTGCCTGCGGTGAAATCGACTTGTCCACTCTTCGACGACTCAGGTCTTGGCCGGCGCCCCGTCTCCCATGCTCGCTTCCGAAAATCGGTCGATTTCTCGATCCATTGCCGAAACTTCTCCAAAATCATGGAGGCCGGTTCGGCTCGGCCAAGGAAGTCGAAAAATAATTCCCTATCGCGATGAGGAATCTCCCCTTCAGAAAAGATCGATGAATACCCTGTAAGAAGAGCTGGATACTCCGATTCTCGCAGCCAGCGGGCGAATGAAATACCATCTCGATTGTCTACGTCTTCCCCATGACGCGGTAAGTTTACATCCGCAACAATGAGGTCAAAGCATGGTAATGCGCGAACAGCTCTAATCGCTGCATCAGAATTCTCTACAGCGATAACTGGTCCGCGCCCCGCCATTTCTTTGAGCAACCGAGCCTTCGCTATTCGATTACTTTCAACATCCTCAACCAATAGCACTGCCGTCATCGGATTACTTCCTCCACATTGCCAGACTCACCCGCTGTCGCGCCTCGCGCTTCGCAGTCCAAGCCTCCGCCCCCACAGCCAACTTCCAGTTACTTATATCGACAGAATATACGGTTGCAATACGGGTTGCTTCCCTTCATTTGTCGGCTATACCTTCCGCCATTAATGGCGTTACGTCCAGAGACCATTTTTCCTGAGGCGCGGGGGCTCTGATGGAGCATAATTTTTCAAGTATTCCCGACTCCCGTGAGAAAAATGCCAACATGGAACAAGATAAGACGCAGCTACTGAAGCAAATAACTTTATACGGAGCCGCCGTTATATTTATCTTAGCCGGATGCTTTCTGATTGTCTTTGCCCCTACTGGACGGGAACAAAGCACACTTATTATAGCTGTCGCACTTCTCACACTTGCCGTCGGTCTTGCGGGTTTTTCTTACTTCAGGGTCCGAGCGCCCTTTATTAGAGCAGAGGCGGGGACAGCAATTGGCAAGAACGCGAGGCAAGCGAATAAAGCTGCGGCCGAGACGAAATCAACCTCTAGCCGATCACAGCGCGGGGATACCGAATGACGACAACGGCCGACGACATTTCATCACAGATCCACCATCTGACTCACTTTTGCGCCTCACATGACGAAGTCGATCTCTGCGTGTCTGAGATTGAAAGGACGGTGGGTCGGATTCACGCGGGAGCCAGTTGTGCAGTGTACTTGCTAGACCGTCAGTACCAAAAATTCCAGCGATACACATCAAAAGGCGACTACCCTGACTCGATAGATTTGTCGGCCCCTAGCATCGACAAGAGTACGTTTGCTTGGAAATGCTACAGGGGCAAGACTTTGATTGGGCTTATTGCCATACGTGAAGCCCAAATAAGAAAGCCAGAGCTTTTGATCATTTCTGACGTTGTGTGTTTAGTATATGGGCGTTTGTTCGCTGCCAACATATTCGCGAACGTGCATATCCCGATCAACTATCATCAACCAGAAGATCTATTTTTCAAAGAACTTGAATTGTTGACCAGGTTTTCGGCCGGCATGAGCGCAGGGGCCTTTAGGGAGTTAGATAAGGATGGGAAATCACTCACTACGATTTTCGCATGGAATTTAGATTATGAAAGCAGCTCAGTTGCCGATTGGGATATCGATAGCTCGGACTTTATTCCAGAATTTTGGGAAGTAATAGACACTCGAAAGCCGAAAGCACTAAACTCGATCGATCCATCGCGAGCGTTTTTTAAACGCCCTGAACAAGGACGCATCAAGAGCGCAGTTCTTTCGCCAGTGCTTGTCGGTAAAGATATCTTTGGCGTACTCTCATTTGCTCAGCACATTCCGTATGAGTATTCTGAACTAGAAATCAACGGGTTTTTGAGCATCGCAAATGCTGCTGGCATCGCCATTCAAAATTTTCGTCAAGCTAGCCTTCAGAACGAGGAAGTTGGGATCGCCGTTCGAAATTCAACGGTGTTTACGGCCCTTGAAGTAGCGCAAGCCGCTCGCCACACGGCGAAAGGTGTTATAGACACCGTAAATGTGAAGCTGGCTGCGCTTATTCATTACGTGCAGAACCGAGCCAGCGGAGAATTGCGCCAGGGAGTCACTAGCGAATTGAGCTCTTTGTCGGATGATATCTTCATGATCACAAAAGCCTTAGATGACATTAAGGCTGCTTCGAAACCCCCAAAAAACGAGTTGATCGAATATGATTTGAAGACGATTTGGGAAGAGGCAAAGCGCCAGCTTCTCGGAAAATTGAACACTTACAGAATAGGCTGTCGCTGGGACGGCGCAGATGTAATAATACATTGCTTTCCGGATCAGATACGGCAAATGTTTCTGAATCTCATAATCAACTCAATTGACGCATTCACGCGCGGAACGGTAGCCGGACGGCGGATTATATCGCTACGGCCCGAAGTATTGCCAAATGTCAAGAATATAAAATTAATCTACTCTGATAACGCGGGCGGTTTGGACATTCAAGCCTTGCGCCCATGGAAGCGTGAGGAGAATGAAGATTTTACCGAACTTATTTTCAAGAAAGACGTGACAACGAAGGGCGATGAAGGTAGCGGCTGGGGTCTATATATCTGTCGTCGTGTGATGGACCGGCATCAGGGCTCCATCAGCGTTGCCGATCACCGCAGGGGAATGACCTTCGTCATTCATATTCCGAAGGATTTATCCAACGCTTAGAAGCGCAAGGAGACTACTCAGCTCCTCACCAATCTGCGCCGGTCGTCAGCGCTTGGAGAACTGGAACGAGCGGCGCGCCTTCGCCTTGCCGTATTTCTTGCGCTCGACCACGCGAGAGTCGCGGGTGAGGAATCCGCCGCGCTTGAGCACGGGGCGGAGATCCGGCTCGTAGTAGGTCAGCGCCTTCGAGATGCCGTGGCGCACCGCGCCGGCCTGACCGGACAAACCGCCGCCGGAGACCGTGCAGGTCACGTCGTACTGGTTTTGCCGATTGGCGGCGACCAGCGGTTGCTGAATCAACATGCGCAGCACCGGGCGCGCGAAGAAGGTCTCGACGGGACGCTCGTTGACGGTCACATGGCCGCCGCCCGGCTTGAGCCATACCCGTGCGACCGCATTCTTGCGTTTGCCGGTGGCATAGGCGCGGCCCTGCTTGTCGAGCTTCTGGACGTATTTGGGCGTCTCGGGCGCCGGCGCGGGCCTGAGCGCGGCGAGTTCTTCGAGCGATTGCATGGTTTCGGCCATGGTCACGCACTCCTCGTGTTTTTGCGGTTCATGGCGGCGACGTCGAGCTTCTCCGGTTGCTGCGCCTCATGGGGGTGTTCCGGCCCCTTGTAGACGCGCAGGTTGCCTAACTGGCGCCGGCCGAGCGGCCCGCGCGGAAGCATGCGCTCGACCGCCTTCTCGACGATGCGCTGGGGAAATTTGCCCTCGAGGATGAACTTGGCGGTGCGTTCCTTGATCCCGCCGATGTAGCCGGTGTGATGCCGATAAACCTTCTGCTGCACCTTGCGACCGGTGAGCACCACCTTCTCGGCGTTGACGATGATGACGTTGTCGCCGCAATCGACATGCGGCGTATAGGTCGGTTTGTGCTTGCCGCGCAGCCGCAGCGCGACGAGCGAAGCGAGGCGGCCGACCACGAGCCCGGTGCCGTCGATCAGCACCCACTTCTTTTCGACCTCGGCGGGCTTCGCCGAATAGGTGTTCATGGGAGCAATCCCTAGTGAAGAGCCGCGCTTTTATCCGAGGCCGCGGCCGCGGTCAATGCAGGGCGATGGCTAAAATGTAAATATAAACAATAGCTTACTATTTTGGTTATATTTTACCACTCGGCAACATGCTCAAGCGACCTTGGGAATTGCATAGGTCGACGTGGCATGCGCGACGAGGTCGGCCTCGCCTTCCGAGCGAATGCCGATCTCGCCCACCGCAAGCCTGCGGCCGAGCTTGATCAGCCGGCAGTCCGCCTCGAGCGCCCGTGGAGCGGGCTTGCTGAGGAAGTTGATGTTCAGGTTCGTGGTCACCGCCCCCGGCACCCAGCCGACGGCGGCGAGCACGGCCACGTACATCGTGAAATCAGTGAGCATCATCATGCTGGCGCCGGAGATCGTGCCGCCTGGGCGCAGTGCCCGCGGATGAAAGCCCTGGCGCACCGTCGCGCCACGATCCCACACCTTGAGGATGGCGAGGCCGGTTTCCGGATGAAACAGGCGCGGAAACTCGGGCGAGAGCAGCTGCTCGAGTTCCTGCGCGGTGAGTTTCGCCGTGTTCCCCATCGCTGCCCTGCCCTGCCGTTGCGATTGCGGATCGGATACGTTGCGATTGCGGATCGGATACAATGACCTACCTGTTTGGCCAAGGCTTCGCTTGATGAACGCGCAAACCTCCGCCGCCCGCGCCGACGCCGCACCTGCGGCGCCAGTCCTGTTGGGCGAGGAGTTGGGCGAAGTCGCCGTGCTCACGCTCAACCGGCCGGCCGCGCGCAACAGCCTCTCCGAAGCGCTGATTGCGGCGCTCACCGACACGCTCGCGAGAATCGCAACCGAGCGCTCGGTGCGTGCGGTGGTGCTCGCCGCCAATGGACCCGCGTTTTGCGCCGGCCACGATCTGAAAGAACTCACCGCCCATCGCAGCGCGCCCGACCGCGGCCGCGAATATTTTCGTCACGTGATGGATAGCTGCAGCGCCATGATGCAGGCGATCGTCCATCTGCCAAAACCGGTGATCGCCGCGGTCGGCGGCACGGCGACGGCCGCCGGCTGTCAGCTGATCGCCAGCTGCGATCTGGCGGTCGCCTCGACCGCCGCAAGCTTCGCGACGCCGGGCGTCGATATCGGCCTGTTCTGCTCGACGCCGATGGTGGCGCTTTCGCGCAACGTCGCACCCAAACACGCCATGGAAATGCTGCTCACCGGCGAAGCGGTGTCGGCCGAGGACGCGCGGCGCATCGGCCTCGTCAACCGCGTCGTGCCGGCCGGGCGCGAGCGCGACGCGGCGATGGAGCTTGCGCGCAAGATCGCCTCGAAATCGGCCCTCACCGTGAAAATCGGCAAGGAGGCGTTCTACCGCCAGCTGGAGATGAACCTCGCCGACGCTTACGCCCATGCCTCGCATACCATGGTCGAGAACATGCTGGCGCGCGACGCCGAAGAGGGCATCGGCGCCTTCATCGAAAAGCGGACGCCCCAATGGCAGGACCGTTAGACTAAAAAACGCTCGCGCCGGACCGACGACGACTACGCGGCCGCTTGCAGCACCACCGTCGGCCGCGGCGGCAGCAAGGCTTGGCAAAGCTGCTCCAACCGGGCATAGACCGGACTGTTCTCGATCGAGATCCGGTGATTGGCGACGATAGCGTCGGGAATACCCAGCAGCGCCTGCACGGCGGCCCGGCTCGGGTCATTCGAGATCGCATTGAAATACGAGAAAATCGTGCGCACGCCGTTCTGGCGCAGCTTCTCGACCTTGTCATCCTCGAACAGGACGCAGAGCTGTGCCTGGGCGATCCAGTCGACGATGAGTTCGAGGTTATACGATGTCCTTATCCAGATGATGATTGCGTTTTCCGCGGCCAGCTTCTGACAATTATCGATATCGATCTCATTGAGGCGCTCGATTTTTTCATCGACCAGCCCCTGGATCATCGACAGCGTCATGTTCTCGGGCATGTTGTCCTGATTGGGCCAGCGTTGCATCGGAATGCTTCGCTTCACGAGATCGGAGCCCCAAATCATGAGCTGGTCGAGCCAGAGAGACGGGTTCCATCCGATCAGGAACCCCAACACCGCCAACCCGACCGGTGCATCGTTGTAGTCGATGACGTTGCGGAGCCCGGGGATGGCTTCAATCATATGCCGCGCAACCCCTGCGACGACGCACGCCATCAAGATGCGGAACGACAAGTAGTAAAAGGTGGTCGACCGGATGTCGTTATTGTTGATCCGGTTGATCAACTGCGCAATTACCCAGATATAAGCCCCGAGAAACGCCATGCTGCCGGTAAACACCGTCGAAGACTGGTAGGCGGCCAGGTTCTTGAGCGCGTCGCCGGTCGGCGCGATCGTCGCAAACGCTCCGCCGAGCGCATAGCTCGGAATGTCGGCGGAGGCCAAATATTCCGCGCCGAAGAACGACACGAGGGAACAAAACAACACGACCATGATCAGAAAATAAATCGGAATCGCGTGAGTCGGGCTCGTGAACAGATTGACGTTGCGGCGGTCGAAATACATCTTCGCGCTGACGAACAGCTCGGTGGCCTTCACCCGATCGGTTGTCGTGTCCAGGATATTGCCGCTTTGCGCAACGCTGCGCTGCAGCAGCAGCGTGCTTGCAATCAGGAAGCCGACGAGCAGAACGACACTCCCGATGCCCTGGAGATGAACGGCTTGGGTAACGAGAAATGCGGTCATGGCCCCTTCCGCCTTGGTGTGAAAAATCACTTTGTATTGTTTGATCGTTGTACGACCATAGGCTGGAAAAGGTCAAGCCGCCGCATCGGGTGGGATGGCTGGGCGGCCTCACTTCCCTCGGGGCGGGCGGACCCCTATCTTACCCAAAAGCCGCCGAGCCTCGCGATGAACCACGCCAGCTATCCGGACACCTACATCCGCGGCATCCTCAACACGGTGAAGACGATCGCCATGGTGGGGATTTCACCGAAGGACAACCGTCCGAGCTATTTCGCGTTCAAATACCTCCTCGATCGCGGCTACAACATGATTCCGGTCAACCCGGGCCAGGCCGGCAACGAGATTCTCAGACGCAAGGTCTACGCGCGGCTTGCCGACATCCCCGAGCCGATCGACATGGTGGACGTGTTTCGCGCGTCGCAATATGCGCCGCAGGTGGTCGCCGAGGCGCTCACGCTGAAACCGCGCCCGCAGGTGATCTGGATGCAGCTCGGCGTGCGCAACGACGAAGCCGCCGCCGCCGCCGAAGCCGCCGGGCTCAAGGTGGTGATGAACCGCTGCCCAAAAATCGAATACGGCCGGCTGTCATCGGAAATCGGCTGGATGGGCGTGAACTCGCGCACCCTGACCGCGAAACGCGCGCATGTCTTCGGCCGCGGCGTGCAGCGCATGTCGCTCGACCGCGCCACCGTGACCGGCGGCGCCACGGTCGATACCGCGGGCGCGAAGCCGAACGCCTGACACCGCCGCACCGCGCGCTTGACCCAATCCGACCGTGCCTTAGAAGCATTGTTCGGACCGGCGCCCGCCGGTCCTTATCCCGCGAGGACCGGCCCATGACCGAACGCACTCCGGGTTTTGCGACGCTGGCCGTGCACGCCGGCGCCCAGCCCGACCCGACCACCGGCGCGCGCGCCACGCCGATCTACCAGACCACGTCGTTCGTGTTCGACGACGTCGATCATGCCGCCTCGCTGTTCGGGCTGCAGACGTTCGGCAACATCTACACCCGTATCGGCAATCCGACCAACGCGGTGCTGGAAGAGCGCGTCGCTGCGCTCGAAGGCGGCACCGCCGGCCTCGCGGTCGCCTCCGGCCACGCGGCCCAAGTGCTCGTCATGCACGTGTTGATGACGCCGGGCGACGAGTTCGTCGCCTCGAAAAAGCTCTACGGCGGCTCGATCAACCAGTTCAACCATTCGTTCAAGAACTTCGGCTGGAACGTGGTGTGGGCGGACCCCGACGACATCGGCACGTTCGAACGCGGCATCACGCCGAAGACCAAGGCGATCTTCATCGAATCGATTGCCAACCCGGGCGGCGTCATCACCGACATCGAGGCGATTTCCGCGATCGCCAAGCGCGCTGGCGTGCCGCTGATCGTCGACAACACGCTGGCAACGCCCTACCTGTGCAAGCCGATCGAGCACGGCGCCGACATCGTCGTGCATTCGCTCACCAAATTCCTGGGCGGTCACGGCAACTCGATCGGCGGCCTGATCGTCGACTGCGGCACGTTCAACTGGTCGCGCGAGGGCCGTTACCCGATGCTCTCGCAGCCGCGCCCGGAATACAACGGCATCGTGCTGCACGAGACCTTCGGCAATTTCGCCTTCGCGATCGCCTGCCGGGTGCTCAGCCTGCGCGACATGGGTCCGGCGCTATCGCCGTTCAACGCGTTCCTGATTCTGACCGGCATC
>Ga0210408_10000803_pt1 | contig 35686 bp, 25 predicted proteins | sample IncBWH4MmetaG_FD_155471 | JGI IMG/M metagenome (GOLD analysis project Ga0210408, IMG submission 155471) | Forest soil microbial communities from Barre Woods Harvard Forest LTER site, Petersham, Massachusetts, United States - Inc-BW-H-4-M | ecosystem: Environmental > Terrestrial > Soil >... | reverse complement strand
TCAACCGCAAGTTCACCCGGATGCTTGATCGCTATGAGGGCGCATTGAACCTGGCGCTGCTCCGTCCGCTGGCAACCGTGCTGGGGATCACGGGCTTGTTTCTGTTCAGCCTGGCGCTTTACCCGCTCATCGGCAAAGCTTACTTTCCCCGCACCGACCCCGGCCAATTTGTAATTAACCTCAAGGCGCCCACAGGCACCCGCATCGAGCGCACCGACCAACTGGTCGAACACGTCGAACAAATCGTCCGCGAAGTTGTGCCGGCCAAAGACCTGCGGATCATCGTTTCCAACATCGGCGTGACCCCGGGGTTTTCTTCGATCTACACGCCCAACTCGGGTCCGCACACTGCGTTTGTGCAGGTAGGACTCCAGGAAGGACACCACCTGAGCAGTTTCCAGTACATGGACCGCATGCGCGCCAGGTTGAAGCACGACCTGCCGCAGGTCTCGGCGTACTTTCAGACCGGCGGATTGGTAGATGCCATCCTCAACCTCGGCATGCCGGCCCCGCTGGACATCCAGGTGAGTGGCATGAATCTCGAAGAAGCGCACCGGGTCGCGACGGACATCGCGCAAAAGATCCACGCACTCCCTGGGGTCAGCGACGTGCTGGTGCCGCAGGATATCGATTACCCCGCTTTGAAACTGGACATCGATCGCATCCACGCCAGCGAGTTGGGGCTCAACGAGAAGGAGATCGTGGGCAACGTCATCACCGCGTTGACCTCCGACGGCATGATCGCGCCCAGCTTCTGGGTCGATCCCAAGAGCGGCAACGATTACCTTCTCACGATCCAATACCCCGAGGGCTTCGTTAAGAACCTGGCCGATCTCGCGTCCGTGCCGCTGCGGGGCGCCCGCTCGCTCCGCCCCACCCGCCTGGACACCGTCAGTCATATCAGACACATCAAAGCCCCTACCGAAGTGGACCATTACCAACTCGGCCGCATTATGGACGTCTATGTATCGCCCACCGGCGAGGACCTGAGCCGGGTCCTAGACGGTGTGCAAACAGTTCTGCGCGACACCAAATTGCCGGAGGACGTGCGGGTGGCAGTTCGCGGCTCCGCGAACGCCATGCAGGTCTCGTTTCGCAGTTTCGGCTTTGGACTGATCCTCTCGACGCTGCTCGTCTATTTGATTCTGGTCGCGCAGTTCGAGTCGTTCCTGGACCCGTTGCTGATTCTGCTGGCGATTCCCACAGGCTTGACCGGCGTGTTGCTGACGCTATGGACCACCGGCACCACGCTCAACATCATGTCGTTGATGGGGGTGGTTATGATGGTGGGAATTGTGGTTTCCAACAGCATTCTCATAGTGGATTTTACGCGGCGATTGCGGCGGGAAGGCCGGCCATTGCGGGAAGCAGTATCGCTGGCTTGCCGGGTGCGCTTGCGTCCCGTGTTGATGACCTCATTGGCAACGCTAATTGGTTTGCTGCCGATGGCCACCAAACTGGGCACCGGCAGTGAGGCTTACGCGCCGCTGGCGCGAGCGATTATCGGCGGGCTGGCCGTCTCGGTCGTGCTGACGGTTTTTATCGTGCCGGCGGCTTATTACCTAGTTTATCGCCGGCGAGAAACGCGCCTCAAGGGAGTGACGGCATGACCAGAAAAAAAACACCGAATTCCAAACACCAAACTCCAGAAAAACACCAAGTGCCAAACTCCAAGAATGAGGGGAACACGCACGTAAACCAAACTTCGTGGGACGCGCGTACGCTATACTTGTGATGACGGGGGTCTTCAAATCTGAGGACTGAACATGGAGGTCAAACTATGAGAAGCTTTCGTAGAGCATGCTGGTTGCTGATCGCTGGTGCTGCATTCACTATCTGCCGGGCCGAGGATTTGCCCGGGCTTACGCTCCAGGAGGCGCATGAAACAGCGTTGCACAATCATCCGCTGATCACAGTGGCCGATTTGAAAGCGCTGGCCGCGCGGCAAGTTGTCCGTGAGGCCCGGTCCGGGTTTTTGCCCAACCTCTCCGCCAACGTGGTCGCGGTCGGCACTACGGAAAACAACACGCGGTTGGCAGCGGTCGGCGCCCTGAACAATCCCAGTATCTTCGACCGCAATGCCGAGGGCCTGATGATCAGCCAGCTCATCACTGATTTTGGCCGCACCGCAAACCTGACCGGCAGCGCCAAGCTCCAGGCCGAAGCCGCAGCCAACAACGCTCAGGCAACTCGCGAGCAAATTCTGCTGGCTGTCGATGGCGCCTTCTACTCGGCTTTGCAGGCCCAGGCCGTCACCCGGGTCGCCGACCAGACCGTAACGGCGCGCCAGGTATTTCTTGACCAGGTCAGTGCGCTGGCCAGCAACAAGCTGCGCTCCGACCTGGATGTCAGCTTTGCCCGAGTCAACTTGGAGGATGCTCGCCTGCTCTTGAGCAAAGCCCAAAATGACTTGCACGCGGCCTTCACTCAACTCTCGACGCTGATGGGTTTCCGCGAGCCCAGGAGCTATCGCCTGGCCGAGCAACCTCTCCCACCGCCGCTATCCACTAACGCCTCCGATTTCGTCGCCCAGGCCCTCCGCGGCCGGCCTGACTTGCTCAGCCTGCGAAACCAGGAGGAGGCCTCTCTCAAATTCGCCCGGGCCGAGCGTGCCCTGCACTATCCGACCATCGCGGCAGTCGGCAGCGCCGGGGTGAGCCCCATTCATGATCCGCCGTTGAAAGACACGTATGCTGCCGCCGGGGTCGTGCTGAACCTCCCCATCTTTGAGGGCGGGCTTTACGCCGCACGCCAGGCGGAGGCCGAAGCGCGGGCTCAAGCAGCGGACGCCAGCCTGCGCGATCTGGAGAACAACGTGATTCGCGACGTGCGGATCACCTGGCTCAATGCACAAAACGCCTTTGACCGGTATCGCATCACAGGACAACTGCTGGACAATGCCCGCCAGTCGTATGAGTTGGCACAGGCGCGCTACAAAAACCAGATCAGTTCTATCGTGGAGTTCAATCAAGCCGAGCTCAACCTGATCTCGGCTCAGATCAACTATGCCAATACACTATATGAATACCTGGTTCAGCGCTCTGCCCTGAGCTTCCAGACGGGAGCACTGCGGTGAGGGAAAGCTGAGATGGAGTTTTAAATTGTGGCAGGCGACGTTAGTCAGTCATCAGTAATCAGTAGTCAGTGGTTAGTAGTGCTGGCTTACTCCCGCTGCCCATCGACTACTGACCACTCCCTCCTTCCGCCGATCTCAGCTCCACCCAAAAGCGGCTCCCTTTGCCAGGTTCGGATTCCACGCCCACGCGGCCTTCCATCCGTTCGACCGCCCGCTTGACGATCGCCAGCCCGATGCCGGTTCCCGGATATTCCGCGCTGGAATGCAACCGTTGGAAGACGCCGAAAAGCTTGTTCTGATATTGCGGCTCGATGCCGATGCCTTTGTCTTCGACCCACAGACGGGTAAAACTGCCTCGTTGCTCCGTCCATAGCTTCACCTCGGGCCCGACGCCGGCGGGAACAAATTTGAGCGCGTTAGAGAGAAGGTTCAGGACCACCAGGTGCAGCGAAGCGGCATTGGCCAGGACCGAGCCGTGCAAGGCGCCGACCTCCACCCGAGCCTGTTTTTGCTCCTCCTCCATCGCCAGATCAGCCCGTGCCTGGGCGATGGCTCGGGCCAATTCCACCGGCGCCATTGGCAAATCCGCCCGGCCGACGCTCATCTGGGTCAGCAGGTCTTCGACCAAGTGACCTTGCTGTTCGGCCGCTTTGGCGATCCGCTCGACATACTCCACGCCGGTTTTTCCCAGCGCGGCGCGAAACTCGTCCAGCAGCAGGCAGGCAAAAGCCTGCTGCGCCCGCAACGGAGCTCTCAAATCGTGCGCGATCGAGTAACAGAACGCGTTAAGCTGGTCGGTCGTCTCCTGCAAGGAGCGCGTCCGCTCAGCGACCTGCCGCTCCAACTCGGCCTGGAATTGTTTCCGCGCAGTAATATCTGTAATCGAGCCGACCATTCGCAACGGTTGACCCGCGGCGTCATAAACCACTCGCGCGCGGTCGCTCACGTAAATCGTGCCGCCTTCGCGGCGGACCAACCGGTACTCGCTTTCCATGGCGGGCGCGCGCTCCACAAACATTTGTTTGGTCCGCGCGATCACGTCTGCGCGATCTCCAGGGTGAATGCGCTCGAGCCACCAATCCCCATGGTTGGGCGCCTCCGCGGGCTCGTAACCGGTCAATTCTTTCAGCCCGGCGGAACGCAACACGGTATTGTTTGGGATGTTCCAATCATACAGCAATCCCATCAGCGCTTCGGTCGCCAGCCGAAACCGCTCCTCGCTGGTGGCCAACAATTCGCTCTGGCGCTGCGCTTCCAGCACCGCCGCCTCGCGGCTGGCCATCTCACGCGAAATCCGCGCGTAGGCCCAGCCCAGGAACATCAGGTTCACCAGACCGGCCACCAAAAACACCAGCGTCCGCACTACCTGGGCTTGTTCAGCTTTCTGGCTCGCCTTGCGGAGGTCTTCCTCCTCCCCCGCCTCCATCTGGGCGACCTCCGACCGGATAGCCTCCATGAGTTGCCGGCCGCGCTCGGTGGTAACAATGGCCAGCGCCGCATCCAATCCTCGCTCGCGCCGCGCCCGGATCGTGTCGGCCAATTCAGTTAGCTTTTGCTCCGTCAGGGCCACCACGCGCTGGACCTGCTCCGACGGCAGATCGCCACTGGAAGCCAGTTGTTGAAGTTGATCCACCCTAACCCGAGCGCGCTCCTCTCCGGCAGGGTAAGGTTCCAGGTAACGTTCCTCGCCAGTCAGGAGATATCCGAGCTCACTCCGCTCCAGGTCCGAAAGCGTGGAAACCATTTCTTCCAACCGCTGAAACACCGCGCGTTCGCGCGCCAACTTCCGCCCGCTTTCCACCGCTACGGTGCCGACCCAATAAGTCAGCCCGATGCTCACCGCCAGCAGCGCGGCCGCAGCCAGGAACAGAGTTCCCAGCCTACCCCTGCCCTGCTGTATGTTCTCGCTGGTCTCGCTGCTCAAAGATGGGTCGCGGCCCGCCGCACTGAAGTTAAGGCACTCTAGGAGAAAAACGCTCCAAGGTCAATCAGCTTTCACCCATCCCCTTGATGCTGCATTGCCGCGCAGGCGTCCGGGCTGCGAGTTTGGGCAGCGTTCCGGTTCCATTGCCCTTAAAACCGCTGTTATGCATTATCAGCTTGCCCGATTTGATCTCGGGGATTGACCCTACGGTCGTTCTTTTGGCTTACCCTTCGAGGTCTTCGTGCTGTTTTGCCATTTTCAGCCCTCTTCCGGCTAAGAAATCGTTTGTCAGCCCACCCCTCGAGTAATATGTTCTAACTCGGAGTCTCGCCGGGAAACGGACCGATCTGGGTGTCCTTTCTGGGCCGAACCCGCCATGCACGAGTTGTCGATTATGGAAACCGCGTTGAATTTCGCACTGGAGCAGGCCCAAAAGGCCGGTGCCAGCCGCGTGCACCTGATCCGGCTGCGCATCGGCGCCTTGAGCGGGGTCGTGCCGGAAGCGCTGCAATTTGCTTTTGAAACTTTAAGGTCCGGCACCCCGGCCGAGGCCGCCGAACTGGTTATCGAAAACGTGCCCGCCCGGTTCTGGTGCCCCGCCTGCACCCGGGAATTTCAGTCGGGCGATATGCTTGCCGATTGTCCGGACTGCCACAATCCGAGCGGAGAACTGCGGGCTGGCCGGGAAATGGAACTCGCGTCAATGGAAATCGAATGAGCGGTGAACATATGATTTTGAACAGCGAGGGCGCGAAGACGCGAACAAACCTGACTGGAGAATAAAACCAATGTGCAGAGATTGCGGATGCGGATTGCCGGGCGAAGAACCAACGGGCATTAGTGCTCATCACCACGAGCACGAGCACAGCCATGCCCATCCTTACCAGCAAAGCCACGGCCAGGGCGAGGAACACGACCACGAACATCCGCACGATCACGAGCATCAACACGAGCATGAGCACGGCCCCGGCCTTCACCATGGTGAATCCCATGCCCACCCGCATACTCACTTTCATACCCATTCCCGCTCGCATGAGGATGTGGACCATGACCATGAGCACTCTCACGCTCGAGGCGGCGAGGCACGCCGCACGGTCGAGCTGCGCCAGGCCATCCTGGCAAAAAACGATCGTCTCGCCGAACGCAACCGCGGTTTCTTCCGCGCGCGCGGGCTGCTGGTGTTGAACGTGCTTTCCTCGCCGGGTTCAGGCAAAACCACCTTCCTGAAGGAAACGCTACGGACGCTCGGTGGGCAACTCAAGGCCGGGGTCATCGTCGGCGACCTGGCCACGGATAATGACGCGCAGAAGCTGAGAGAATCGGGCGCCCCGGTCGTCCAGATTACCACGGGAACCGTCTGCCACCTCGAAGCCGAGATGGTCACGCGGGCGGTCAAACACCTGACCCTGGACGGCCTTGACCTCCTCATCATTGAAAACGTCGGAAACCTGGTATGTCCGGCTTCATACGACTTGGGCGAGGACCTCCGGGTCGTGCTGCTGGCCGTAACCGAGGGCGAAGATAAACCGTTGAAATATCCACCGATGTTCCAATCAGCGGACGTGGTCATCATCAGCAAGATCGATTTAGCCGAGGCTTGCATGTACAACCGGGAGGCCGCCATGGCCAACCTGCGGCGAGTCGCAGCCAAGGCACGGGTCATCGAAACCTCTGCCAAAACCGGCAAAGGGATGGATGCCTGGCGCGACTTCCTGATCCAGCAGCAAAAGGAGCGCAAGAGCCGTGACCCGCTGGGTGTCGAACGTTGAAAGTTGAAGGTTGCAAGTTGCAGGTTGGCGGGGAGCAGTCGTTAACTTTCGAATTTCGACCTTCGACTTTCAACCGGTAACTCGATTTGCCTTTGCTATCCTGCGTGCTTCCCTCATCCTGAGCGGATGGCGGCAGGGCCGATAATCGCTGTGGTGGTGGTGGTGGTATTCGCGGCGGCCAGTTTCTTCTTCTCGCTTGCGGAAACGTCCCTCTTTTCTCTCAGCAAATGGCAGGTACGCCAGTTGGCGGAACGCCAGCCGCGGACCGGCAACATCGTGGCGCGATTGCTCGCCCAACCACAGAATTTGCTGGCGACGATGGTGCTGGGCAACACCTTCGCCAGCGCCGGGATGCTCGCCGTCGCACTTTGGATGGCATTGAACGGGTCGTGGCCGGTGGTCGGCACGATCGCGGGCCTGCTCGCGCTCAACCTGATCGGCTGCGAGGTGCTGCCCAAAACCATGGCGGTGCGCAAACCCGAGCTGTGGGCCTCGCGCGTGGCACGGCTGCTGGCTTGGGTGCTGACCTTTAGCCTGCCACTCTGTCGCGTCGCGCAAAAACTCAACGCCGCCATCCTGCGGGCGGTCACGCCACCTACGCTCCCCCGGCCAACCGCCTTCACCGACGCTGAATACCAAGAGCTGCTCGAGTTGGCTTATCAGCAAGGAACCCTGGCGCAATCGGAGAAGGAAATTATTCTGCAAATCATCAGCCTGGACCGGCGCACCGCCAAGGAGGTCATGAAACCACGCTCGCAGATGGCGACGATTTCCGACGACCTGTCCCTCGAGGAGATGCTGGCAGCCGCGCGCAAATACCGGCACCGTCGCCTGCCCATCTACGATGAAAGCCCCGACACCATCGTCGGCATTCTCAACACCCGCGCGCTGCTGCTGGACCCGCACATTGATCTAGCGGACGCCATCGAGTTTCCGTCCTTTGTGCCCGAGATGATGAATCTGCTGCAACTGCTCAAGAGCCTCCAACGCCAGCAGCGCGGCCTGGCCGTTGTCCTGGATGAGTTCGGCGGCACTGCCGGCATCGTGACGATGGAAGACATCCTGGAGGAGATGATTGGCAAGCTCCGCAGCGAGGGAGAAGCCGAGGGCTTTGTCATGGAGAAACGCGGCGCTGGAAGCTGGCGGGTCAGCGGCGCCTTGCGGTTGGACGATTTCCGCCGGGAATTTCCCGGCCTGGGCGAGGTGCCGGAGGTCGAGACGATGGGTGGTTTGTTAATGAGCCTCCTGGACGTAGTGCCCAACCCCGGTGATTCGACGGTGTTCCGCGGCCTGAAGCTCACCGCCCAAGCTACCGATGAGAGGCGTGTCAAAGAAGTGTTGGTTGAAGCAGTTAAACCGGGAGTTAAATGAGTTAAAACGTTAAGAGGGTTAAATGGTTACAGGGTTATATAATTACACCGCACTGCGCCGCTACAGCGAAAGTAGCGCAGATTTCCAATCTGCTGTATCGCGGATTTCCAATCCGCCAGCCGCAATTCTTGCCCGGTGTCTTGACTTTGTTGTGTGGCCAGCCGGGTGGAATTCGGCGATACAGCAGATTGGAAATCTGCGCTACGCGCCCAGCGGTGTTCACGCATCACGCATCACGCATCACGCATGGACCCCCACCTTTTAATCTGGTTCATCTTCGTCCTTTGCCTGGCGCTGTCCTTTTTCTTGTCAGGCATGGAGGCAGGCGTGTTTGCGCTGAGCCGTTTGCGCATCCGGCAACAAATGCGCGCCGGCCGGCCCTCGGCCAAGGTGCTGCTCGATTTCCTGGAGAACCCGGAAAACTTTCTCTGGACGATCCTGGTCGGCAACACGGTTGCAAACTTTTTCATCCTGGGCTGGCTAATAGTCATCTTGCACCGGGCGCTGGGCCAACATCGGGTTTGGTTCGTGGTGGTTTATGTGGTCGTGGTCTTTCTCTTTTATGCGCTGTTCGATTTGCTCCCTAAAATGCTGTTTCGCATATTTCCTAACCGTCTTTGCCTGGTCCTGGCGCGGCCGTTTCGCTTCATTCACCTGGCCCTGCGCCCACTCGGCGCGAGCGTTGAGTGGTTTTCAGACTTGTTGCTCCAGTGGCGCGGCGGAAAAGTCTTTACCGGCCACCTCTTCGGAAATCGGGAGGAGTTGCGCCTGGTGATGCAGGAATCGGCGCAGGGGTTCACCTCGGAAGAGCGGGCGATGATTAATCGCGTGATGGACCTTCAGAGCCTGACGGTCCGACAGGTGATGTCCCCGCTCGCCCAGGCGGCCACCGTTACCGCCCAAACTCCCGTGCGCGAAGTGCTGGCGCTCTGCCGCGAGCGCAAACTCACCCGCCTTCCGGTCTGGGACGCCCGCGACGGCCAAAGCCGCGTCATCGGTTTGCTCAATGTCGATCCCATGCTTTACCAGGCGGACCTGGACCCGGCCCGGCCCGCCGGCGATCACGTCAAACCCGCCCTCTACCTCGAAGAGGACTTGCGGCTCGAAGTCGCCTTGCGCCGCATGCAGCGTGGCGGCCAGCGTCTGGCCATTGTGCTGGGGCGCGACCGCCGAGAGCTGGGCCTGCTCAGCCTGCAGGATGTGCTCAAAGCGATCTTCGGGGAAGTAAGCCTCTAACGACGTAAGACATAAATCTTCCCGATGGCGAACATTGCCCAAATATTGTGGAGAATCCTCCTGGTGCTCGGGCTGGTTTTGCTCAACGGCTTCTTCGTCGCCGCCGAGTTTGCGCTGGTCCGGATTCGCGAAACCCAACTGGACACCCTCGTCACCAAAGGGAATCGGCGGGCCAAAATCGCCCGCTCAATTGTTGCCCATCTGAACTCCTATCTCAGCGCAACCCAACTGGGCATTACCATGGTGAGCCTGGGCCTGGGCTGGGCGGGCGAACCGGTTTTTAACGTTTTGCTGTCGCCTCTGCTCACGCTGTTGCACGTCGAATCGGAGGCGGCCCGGCATTCGATTGCCTTCGCCGTCGGTTTTTCCGTGCTGACCTTCCTGCATATCACCGCGGGAGAATTGGCGCCGAAATGGATGGCGATTCAGAATCCGCTGCCGCTCTCGCTGGCGGTCGCCCGGCCGCTCAAATGGTTTTATCTGGCCTCCTATCCCTTCAACTGGTTGCTGAACCGCGCCGCGCAGGGACTCTTGCGATTGGTCGGATTCCAATCTGTGACGGAGGCCAAGCGCGCCCCGTCGCACGAAGAATTGCGCCTGGTGGTCGCCACCTCGCAAAAATACGGCGGCGGCACCGTGCTCGGCCGTGAAATCGTCCTCAACGCGCTCGATTTGGGACGCCGCCTGGCCCGCGAGGTGATGCGGCCGCGCCATGAAATGGTTCCTTTGGATACCGAAAGCAGCATCACCGAATGCCTGGACGTTGCGGAAAAAACCCGCTACTCCCGCTTCCCTCTTTGTGAAGGGGGCAACCTCGACAAGACGCTCGGTGTGATTCATATCAAAGACTTGTACGCTATGCGCCTCAAAGCGCGCCGCGGGGCCGACCTCCTGCCGGCGGCGCGAAAGTTGATTTATGTGCCTGAGACGGCGCACCTCGAAAAACTCCTGAAGCTCTTCCTGGAACGCAAACTACACCTAGCCATCGTCGTCGATGAATATGGCGACACCGTCGGGATGGTCACCCTCGAGAATATTCTCGAGGAACTGGTCGGCCAGATTCAGGACGAATTTGACCAGGAAAAACCCTTGCTGGTGCGCACCAGCGAAACGGCTTGGGAGGCGGCTGGCGCTTTGCCCCTGCATGAGCTTGAGGAAATCATCGGCGGCTCCCTTCGAGAAGAGGGGATCACCACCGTGAGCGGCTGGGTGACGCAGCGGCTCGGCGGATTCCCCAAGGCTGGTGACGTGCTGCCCATCGGCGCGTACGAACTGCGCGTCGAAGCCATGGACGGCATGCGCGTGGCGCGACTCAAGCTGGCGAAGCGTTTGGAGGAACGCAGTGGCTAGTGGATGAAAAATACGATTTAAGATGACATCCCCCAGCCCACCTGTTAAAACTCTTATATGGCCGTGTGGACCGATTTTGTGCGAACGCAACTGACGCGCCAAACCGATGAGCGCGCGCTCATTGAGGACGAAGCAGACAGCGCATTGCCACCTGAATCACTCAAGCACTCCGCCACCCCGCCCCCTCAGCCAGTCGGCCCCCCCTTGCCCCGTTTCGGCGAGTATGGGTGGCCGGTGCCTTCGTCGGTGTCGCTCGACCCTGCCGAAGCGCGCGCCTGCATCCAGTTGCCGGAGTTCGACCCGCTCTTGCTGGAGAAGGCACGCGTTATCTCGGGACGCTTTCCTTTTGCGGAAGCCGAATATCGCCAATTGCGCGGGGCCGGCGCGAGCGCCCAGGAGCTTGAGATTCCGCACTTTGAACGGGTTTTCCGCATCGCCGCCAATCTCGCCAGCGTGCAGAATGTCCATGAGGCGGCCGACTACGACATGCTGTTGATTCTCACCGCCTGGTACTGCGTGCGGCCGGGTGTGGAAGGATTCCTCGGCTCGTTCCCGAAAGCGCTGCTTTGCCCGCTTTCTCACACCGCCCCGCCCACCGCTTTGGCCGGCCTCTCGACGCGCGAGCAGGCCATCTTCGAGCGGCGCGCCCCGACCTACCTGCGCTATTTGCTCGGCGACAAATTTGGGTTGCGCACTTGTGCCGACATCGAAAATGCGGACTTGCGCCACCTGCTGCGCCGCACCGGGTTCCGTCTCATCCGCTCCAGCGCGGTGGCGGAGGTAGCTTTTCCCGGCATCACGCGTGGCGAAGACCCGCCGGTGCGACCCTGGAAGCTAACACTGCGGCAGGAGTTGAGCGATGAGCGGGCGGCCGAAATGCTCATTACGGCGGCGCTCTGGCAGATCAAGCATGGGCTGAGGCTCGTCACTTCCGAGCAGGACCGACCGCATTGGAATATCGGCGCCTTCGGCCGCACGGATTGGGAAGACGCATTCCTCTCGTTGGGTGTCCGGCTGGCCCCCTCCCTGCTGCGCGAGAGCGGTTTATTTGACTGGCGTGGCGTACTGAACCGGTGCCTGGACCAAATCGGCCGCGGCAATCTTCCCCCCGAGGTCCTGGGCAAAGTCTCCGCCTGGCCACAACGTATTTGCCACGATAACGACCAAGCCATCTGGGAGGTCCTCGACCAAACTGCCCGCAACGTCATGGAGCAAGTGCGCGTGTCGGAGCCGCAGCTTTTCAACGCGGACGGCGAGCTCGATTACGAAACCGCCCGCTCATTTCGCGGCTGGGCCAGGCTCTTCGATGAAGTCTCTCCGCAGATTCTGTCCCGGCTCGGCGTCTCGGCCTTCACCGCCCTTCGCCGCGTGGCCCCGGAACATTTTGGCTGGGGCTGCACCCAGCTCAAACCGTGGGAGCTGGAGCAGGAGCACGGCAAATGGAAAGGACCGCGAGGCCGCGCGCTGTTGCGCAGTGCCTATGCCTTCGCGCTGTATGAGAACGGCCTGGGCTGCATTTATGAGCAGGAAGACCAGGTGCTGTGGCAATGCACCCTCCAGCAGTTCTCAGATTGGTGCGCCAGCCTGACCGTTCAGGGGTGGCTGACGCCCTACGATTTTCTATACAACCTGGCCAGCCGCCATGGGCTGACCCCGTTGTTGAATCGCGAGATCTCCCACACCGCGGCGATTTCGATGCTGGCGGGCATCAATTTGCACGAGAAATTGCCACGGATCGAAGGCTGTTGGGAACTTTGCTTGCGCGCCGCCATCGAGCACCACGGTGGCAAACTCGAAGTCCGCCTGGCGCTTCCGGATCTAGTGCCCCTGCCGTTGCGCCTGCGCAAGGCGGTCCTGACCCCCCTCATCTATATCTATCTCCACAAAGAGTTGCGCCTGGTGCGGGATTTTGACCTGCGCATGGCGCGCGAAGCCCGTCGCAAGCTCGAAGAGATCCCGGGCTGGTGGGAAGACGAGCGCGTCGCCGGGACTCCCCTCGAGGACCGCCTCCGCTATGCTTCCGACCCTGCGCGTGGCGTCCTGGCCCTTTTGAATCCAGACCCCTGGCTCGAGCCGCCAGCCCAAAAAATGCGCTTCCGCGCGCTTTACCTGCTGCTCTCCAAACGCGCTACTCAGCGCACCACTCCAGGCGAGGGCGGGCTTTCCTCCGAGGAGATACGAATCCTGCTGCGGCTGGCCCTCGAAGCTACCCTGGAGCACACCAATATTATGCAGGTGTCTTTCCCCGCCATCCGGCGCGGGTTCGAGCGCTTGCTGGCTCGCGATGATACCCGCGAAATGCTCGATTCGCTGCTCTTGCACATCGGCACCGCGTACGAGACTGAGATTTGGGGGAAGGTGCGCAAACTAGTGGTGCTGGATGTCATCAACGACCTGGTAGCGCTCACGGTCCGCAGTTCGCTGCTGCACGTGATGAGTTTGGAGTGAGGCGGGAAGGTGACAGGTGACGGGGGGACGCGTGAGTGAAAGGTGAAACGTGAACCCGGTGCGGCGATCGATGCCGCCGTAGTTTGTTCACGTCTTACGTTTCACGTTTCATGGCACCGACGGCCGCAAACACAGTGACGACCAGGCATTCACTCGCAATGAAAACCAAAGCCGGCCAGAGGTGATGCACTGCTGCGCCGGCAAGGAACATCAGAGTCAACAACAACCAGACGAACAGCGGGTAGTAGTTGGGCGGAAATTTGACGGGTTTTTTGTTGAGGAGCGAAGGGGTAACAAAGAAAACGATCAGCAGAGCGGTCAGTGCCCAGCCCACGAAATTCACAACTGGCGCGCCATACCAATCGACCGGGATCCGCGTCGGCTGCCACTTCCAGTAATGCTTCACGGTCGTGGCGAAGGGTTCAAGGCCGACATCGAAGAGCACCACCAACAGCACGGTCAGGGCAATAAGCCACCAGCCATAGTTCGGGCCCTGGCGCCAAGGACGCAGGATGACACGGGCGACGCCGCGCGAATTGAGGATGATAACAATCCACATCATCGGCACCGCCCAGGGCAGCGGTTCGAAGAGCTGCTGCCCGATGGCCTCGGTATAGGTATAGGGTCCGAACGGAATGCCCGTCAGGGCTCCCAGACTGTGCGCCGCGCCGGCGATGACGCCGATGATGACCGCGGCCAGGAGGACGCTCTGCCCCGGCAACTGACGCGCAAGCGACGCAAGAGTCGTTGCGGCGGCCAGAACGACCAGGAGACCGTCGGGCCAGCGGACATCGCCGAACAAGGCGGATGGTTGCCAGAGCCGCACCCCCACCAGCGTCAATTGCAGCAGGAACAGAGCGAACAGAATGCGCTGGACGATTCGGGGCAACGCGGCGAAACGGTTCGTCCGCAGCGGGAGGTCCTTAAAAGCCACGCGGGGCATGAGCGGGGAGTATAGGACGGGGAAGTCCAAAGTCCAAAGTCCAAAGTCCACGGTCCACGGTCCACAGTCCATCCTTTCTCCCGTAACGACCCCGCCCCGCCTTGGTCCAAACGTGGTCATGATGAGACCAAGAATAGCCATCTTTGCCACGCTGGTAGTGTTACTCCTGGGATGGATGCTCTCCAGGCATCCAACAAAGAGGCCGCAGCCGCCGGCGGAAATAGCGGCCTTAGCGGCCGGCGTGACGCCGGACCCGCGCATAACACGGGTCTCGACCAGCACCGCGCCGGCGCCGGTTTCACCGGTCGAAAACATGCAAACCACCAATGTCATGGCGCTGATAATGAAGGGGAAACTGCCGGACCTGACCCTTAGCCAGCTTCAGACCTACCTCGAAGCAAACCATCGCGACGCGGAGAGCTTGCTGGCCGCGTACCAAGCGACGCATGACCGAGGTTTGCTGGACGAGGCGCTTGCGAAGTATGCCAACGACCCGCGAGTCGCCTTCACGGCATGGTTCCGTTCCCAGCCCGGCGCCGATGATCCCAACGGCCTGAAAGCTCGGCGCCAGGCGCTCGACGTGTTCAAGCAAGCCGCGCCCGACAATGCCCTCGCCAATTACCTCTCCGCCGCGAATTATTTCAAGTCCGGCCAGCCCGAACAGGCAGTGCAGGAATTGCAGGCGGGTGCCGCCAAGCCGAAATACGACGACTACACCCAGGATGCCATTCAAAGCATGGAAGAGGCCTACCGGGCCGCGGGCTATTCTGAAGCCGAATCCAAGGCTGCGGCCACCTCGGGCGCCCTGCTTCCGCACCTGGCCGAAATGAAACAGGCCGGCCTGGGCCTGATCGACCTCGCCAATACCTATCGGCAGGCGGGCGACACCGCCTCGGCCCAGGCCGCGTTGCAAATGTCCCTCGATCTCGGCCAGCGGCTGGACGATCCCAATTCGATGACGCTCATTCAAACCCTGGTAGGAATTGCGATTCAGCGCAAGGGTCTCGACGCGATGGCCGCGGCCGCGCCCGATGCAGCCAGTGGCCAGGCGGTTCAGGACCAGATCAACGCCCTGGTTCAACAGCGGGCCGCGATTAGGTCGATGGTCTCGGCGGTGCCAATGGAAACGTGGCTGCCGAACGCGACGCCCGAGGACGTCAGTGCCTATTTCGACCGCATGCGGTTTTCCGGTGAACAGAAAGCGCTGCAGTGGCTGGCCAATCGCAGATGATGGATGGCGGGTGACGGGGTGGGCACCGGGACGGTGCCCAAACTCGCAGCCGCGACGGCTTCGGCACAAGCCGGCAGCGATGAACTGAATCGAGCGCGGACTTCTATCATTCCTCCTTCTTTTATGATTTAGATGTTGGAACAAAAAAAGTAAGGCTTTGCCAACGGACGGTGAGCGCAAAAGGCGGAAGGCAGGAGAATGTTTAATTCATGAGTCAAGATTTGATTATTGGCATTGCCGGGGCCGGCGGCGACGGCGTGATTTCCGCGGGGGAGTCCTTGATCACGGCCGCGGCGCTGGAGGGCTACCACGGCATAATGACGAAGAGTTTCGGCTCGCAAATCCGCGGGGGCGAGGCCTCCTGCCGGTTGCGGCTGGCGACCCGGCCGGTGCTGAATCCCAACGGGCGGCTCGACGTGGCGGTGGTCCTCAACTGGGAGGATTTCCGGCGGTTTGGCGGGGAGCTCCCGGTGGAACCCGCGACGCTGGTCATCTACGAAAGCAACACTGGAGTCGCGGCGGACAAGCTGCCTTTGGAAGGAGTGACCCCGGCGGCAGTGTTCAGCGTGCCCATCACCGAAATGGCCGCGAAGAATGCCGGCACGGACAAGGCAAAGAATATCGTGGTGATCGGCTTGCTGGCGGGATGGTTTGGCATCGGGCGCGAGAGCATGCTGGCCGGAATCCGCAAAAAATTTGCGAAGAAAGGGGCCGCGGTAGTCGAGGGCAACGTGCGAGCGTTTCAGGCGGGACTGGAGTTTGCCGAGGCACATCCACTCGAACAGGACCGGAAATTGAGCGCGCCGCAAACGGGCCGCACAGCCAAGCTGCTCGCCGATGGCAACGATATGTGCGCGGCGGCGGCCATCTTTGCCGGGTGCACGTTCTTCGCGGGCTACCCGATCACGCCCTCGACGGAGATCATGCAGTTTCTCGACCGCGAGATTTGGAAGTATGGCGGGACGCTCCTGCAGGCGGAGGATGAAATCGCGGGCATCGGCGCGGTGGTAGGAGCGTCGTTCGCCGGCAAAAAAGCGATGACTGCCACCTCCGGCCCCGGCATGTCCCTGAAAACGGAAATGCTTGGGCTGGCGAGCATTGCGGAGCTGCCGCTGGTGTGCGTCAACGTGCAGCGCGGCGGTCCCTCGACCGGCATGCCGACCAAGGCCGAGCAATCGGACCTGTTCCAGGCGGCGTTTTCCGCCCACGGCGATTGCCTGCGGCCGGTGCTTGCGCCGACCAGCGTGGGCGACACGTTCGGGATCACGGTCGAAGCTTTCAACCTGGCGGAATATTACCAGACCCCGGTGATTCTTCTGTCGGACCAGGAAATTGCGCAACGCAAGGAGACGGGCGAGCCGATTGACACTTCGGCCTTCCGACTGGTGGAGCGCCGCCGTCCCACCGAGACGGAGCTGGCGCAGTACACGCGGTTCAAGCTCACCGAGTCGGGCATCAGCCCCATCAGCCATCCGGGAATGGCGGGCGGCAACTACCTGGCGGCCGGCATCGAGCACAATGAACTGGGCCGGCCGACGGCCAGCGGCGAGATGCACGCGCAGATGAACGAAAAACGATTTCGCAAGTTTAACCCGCTCAAGAACCGCCGCGATTTGTTCGAGGTGGAAGGCGACCCCGACGCGCCGCTGGGCCTGGTAAGCTGGGGCAGTGTCGCGGGCGTCGCGCGGGAAGCGCTCCGGCTGGCCCAGGCTGAAGGTTTGCACGTCAAATTGCTCGTACCCAAACTGCTGTACCCGGTGGCGGAACAAATGTACCAGGACTTTTTTGCGTCGGTGAAACGCGGGTTGTTCATCGAGCAATCTTTTCAGGCGCAACTCTACCGGCTGGTAAGGATGCACGTGGATCTACCGCCGCTGGTCAAACCGCTCGCCCGGAGCGGCTCCAACCCGATTCAGCCGGCGGAAGTGGTCGAGCGGCTGCGCGAAATGGTCGTCGCGCTCCAGGGCAACCGCAACCACCAACCGGCCGAGCCGGTCCTGGAATGACCCCGAACACGTTTTATCTGAAGAATTCAATATGACTACCCTCGAAGCCCCTCCGGTGGCCAGGTTCCAAGCCGGCGATTTCAAGAGCGACCTCAAGCCCATCTGGTGCCCGGGCTGCGGCGATTTCGGCGTGGTGACGGCCATCACGCGGGCACTGGCGGCCATCGGCCGGCCGCCGCACGAGCTGGCATTCGTCTCAGGCATCGGTTGTTCCAGCCGCATTCCGGGTTACACCACCGCCTACGGCTTCAACACCGTGCATGGCCGTTCGCTGCCCATCGCCCAAGGCATCAAACTGGCCAATCCGGAGCTGCTGGTGCTGGTGGCCAGCGGCGATGGGGACGGCTTCTCGATCGGAGGGGGCCACGTGGCGCATGTCATCCGCCGCAACGTTGACCTGACTTACATCGTGATGGACAACCAAATCTACGGCTTGACCAAGGGGCAGTTGTCGCCCACCTCCCAGCGCGGGCGCAAGACGGTTACCTCGAACTTCGGCAGCCTCGAGGCACCGGTCAACCCGCTGCTTTACGTCATGGGGTATGGAGCTTCGTTCGTTGCTCAAGGTTCCCCGGCGGACATGGCAGGACTTAGCCGAATCATCGAAGAAGGCATCCGATTTCCCGGATTTGCCTTCATCAACGTGCAATCGCCCTGCGTGACGTATGGCGAGGAAGAACAGCAGCTCAAAGCGCAGAAGGCCAGGATGCAAAGCCTGGAATCGCTCGGTCATGATGCGGGGGACCGGGCCCGGGCAACCGAACTGGCGCGCGAATACGGCACCAAACTTTACACGGGAGTCCTGTATCGCAACCCTAACCCGCCGCCGACTTACGGCCAGGGCGTGACCGAACGCCAGCAAGCGCTCAAGAAACAAGCCGTGCCCCGCCACGACATCCTCAAGCGGTTCATCCCGAATTAATGGCCCTGGATTTGCTGTTCCTTTGGGTGGTCGTGGACCGATTACTATGAAACTGGAACAGGCAACAAAGTTAATTAAGTCGTGCGCCGAGCAGATGAACGCCCGGTATAAAAAGACCGTATTTGACGAGTGGGCAATCATCTCATTGGCGGAGAACAAGGGACATCTGCTGGGTTATATAGGGCCGCGCAAGGAGGGTTTTGCGAAGAATTTCCTGGCGGACGCCGGGGCGCTGCGCGCCTCGCTGCTGGCCGACCAGACCAATATCGGGGATTTCGAATTTGCCCGGGACGGGGTGGGGACGGGGTTCGAATCTTTCATGGTGCTGGGGCCGGGAATGTACCTGATTTGTAACAATACCGTCCAATCTATGGACGGTATCACGCGGGACCCGCTCTGGCTGGGGGCGCAAGAGGCGTTCGTGAATCTGAGCGACCGGGTGCGGGAAGACCCGGTGGTGGCAAGGTGAGGGGAGTGAGGGGTGATGAGTGATACGTGAAGCGTGAAACGTAATTACTTCGTCAGCCCTTTGTACAGGAACACGCCGTAGGCGCCAGTCAGGACCCAGCCGATGAGCCGTGGCAGGCGTCCGAGCAAGGCGACCAAGATAAAATGAGCTGTGGCGGCGGCTAACAGAATCATCATGCCGGTTTGGAAGAAGGCGGGAATCTGGATGGGCCGGTAGAGGGCGAAGATGCCGATGCAGAGGGGGATGCAGATATGCCCGTCGCCCACCTGGGAGGTATAGACGACTTCGGGATTGCCGCGCCAGGCGTAATAGAAGGCGAGCAGACCGTTGGGCAGGACCATCAGCCAACCACTGAGCCAGCCGAGGTATTTGGCGCTGATGAAGCCGGTGTGGATGGCCGAAATCCAATCGACGAGCCAATCGGTGCTGACGTAAAGAGCATAAGCGCCGAAGGCCAGCAGCGCCAGGTCGAGGGGGAGCATCCAACTGAAGGATTTGTTTTGGCGGACATTGGTCTTGAGGACTTCGAACACGTGGAAGCATTGCCAGAAAAGGAATAGGCCGACCAGGACCAGGCCGTCGCTGAATTCGAGCCGGCCGCGGCGCGCCAAGGCCCAGACCGCGCCGGTGAAGAACAGGGCCGCGGCTAAGGTCAGCAGCAGGGAGAGCCGATGGACCTGGCGTTCCTGCTGGGGATTGCGCTTCTTCTTTTTCGAAGGTTTGGATTTCGAAGTCGGCAGGATATTCATGCCCCAGAAGATGGCGGGCAGGCCGATGAGGAGGGTCAGGTTGGTGACGTTGTTGACCAGGCAGTTGGTGAGCACCTCGGCGCCGGAACCGCCTTTAGCGCCCAGGACGAAGGCAAAGAGCAAATTGCCCATCCCGGAGCAATAGGGCATGACCAGGGTGCCCAGGACGGTGCCTTCGACGCCACCGGCGCTCATGGCCTCGAGGCGCCAGATCATCAGGAATGAGGCGGCGATGAAGAGGGCCAGGAAGCACCATGGCGCCCAGGGGCCGGTGCTTTCGAGCAATGTTGCCAGCGATTTCAAAGTCGGTCATTGAAAGGCGAAAAGGGAAGATTTGAAATGGAAAACTGCAGGATGGAGCGAGAGCACCGGCAGCACTCGCTCCGGATGGAATCCCTCGATGTCTCCACCGTATGGGGTATGGACCCCATAGCGCTACGCAAGGCCGTAGGTTAGATGCGAAGTAGCTTTTTTTCCCTGTAGCAATCAGCGGTATGAAAATGCTTTTGCGGAACATGCCTACCGGGTTCTACGTGGAGTCCGCAGGGGGGTGGACAAGTCGGCGAGAGGGAGCGTTGGTGTTCGAGTCCTTGGGACCAGCAGTTCGGTTTGCCCGGGAACAGGGTTTGAGCAAGATGCAACTGGTTTTTGTATCCGACCGTGCGGAGCCGTTAGTGGGAGTGCCGGTCGAATCGCTGGGGCTAACCAACCGCAGGGCAAGTGCCGGAGTTGAGGATGACCGCCACCAAATTGTCCTTTAATTGGTTCGAAGACGGGAGGCACCAATTTTGATATGCGCAATGTGCGGGAGGCGCATTTGGTGATTACCACGACGGCATATCGGAAAGGCCTTATCCTATCCTCGGAGCGTGAGCCGAAGAAAACCCTTTACGCCGCCCTCTGCCCTTTTGAAGGGAGAGGGGGCCCCAACCCCGTCTCAGCGTACCGGCGGGGGACGGCAACATGGATGCGTTCGCATGCGTTTTGCGTCGAGGCGCGGACTTTAATTGACATTATGCGGGGTTTTTGCCAGTCTCAAGGCGGTCATGCACGTCATGTTCGAGCATAGTGGTATTGGCATCCGACCGTTCCGAGCGGAGGACGTTCCGGCATTATTCGCGGCCGCGCGGGAATCCATCCCGGAGCTGTGCCGGTGGATGGTCTGGTGTCACGAGGATTATAGCCTCGGCGACAGCCGGGCGTTCGTGCTGGCTTGTGACATGGACTGGGCGGCCGGGCGGCGGTACAGCTTCGCGATTTACGACGGGAAAGCAGGCACATTTCTGGGCAGTATCGGGCTGAGCGCGCTGGACCGGACGCATCATCTGGCCAACCTGGGTTACTGGGTGCGCAGCGGGCGAACGCGCCGAGGGGTGGCGCGCGCGGCGGTGGGGCTGGCGGCCCGGTTCGCCTTTCAGGAATTGGGTTTAAACCGGCTGGAGATGATCATTCCAGTGGAAAACCAGAACAGCCTCCGAGTGGCCCAAAGGGTGGGGGCGCACCGCGAGGGCATTTTGCGGCAACGACTGATGCTCGGAGGACGTCCGCGCGACGCGGTGAGTTATTCGCTGGTGGCACGGGATTGCCGGGAGCAAAGCCAACCGGCGGCGGAAATCGTCTCCGTGCCGATGGCCGCCGGCGTTTCGGTGGGCGCGGAGCGGATGGTCGGGGAAGTGGGTTAATTGAGTTAATTGAGTTAATTGGGTTAAATGAGTTAATTGGGTTAACTGGGTTAACTGGGTTAATTGGGGGACGTGCGGAGGTTGCTGCGCCGGACGACGGGACTAGAATCTCTTGGCAAATGGGGCGAAGTTTCTACACTGCGGCGATGCTGCAACACCTCTTTGGCCACGCCCTCATGGCCGCGAGCGCCTTGCTTTTGTTTTCGGCGGCAGCAATCCCCGGGTCCCAACTGCGCGAGGCCGGTGTTGCCAAAGTTGATATAACGCCAGACTACCCGATTCGGCTGACCGGTTACGCCGTCCGCAAGACCGAGTGCGAAGGGGTGGCCCAACATATTTACGCCAGGGCGCTGGCCCTGGGCAGTGACAAGGAAAAGCCCGCCTTGCTCATTACGGTGGATAACTGCGGGGTGCCGGTGAACGTGCGGGAGGAAGTGGTCGCGCGTTTGCACAAGGAGAAGCGGCTGGACCCGGCCCGCATTGCGGTTTGCTCGACGCACACGCACTCCGCACCTTGGGTGAGAGGGTTTGCGCCAAACATTTTCGGAGGGCCGATTCCGGCGGAGCAGCAGGAACGGGTGGACCGCTACACGGGTGAGCTAACCGATTACCTGGAGGCGGTGGCGCTCAAGGCTTTAGCGGAGCGCCGCCCGGCGAAACTGAGCCGCGGCCAGGGCCACGCGGACTTCGCTGCCAACCGCCGAACGAAGGGCGGCCCGACCGACCATGATTCACCTGCGCTGTTGGTGACTGACCCGGACGGCACGTTGCGAGCGATTTTCACCAGTTACGCCTGCCACGGCACCACGCTGGGCGGGGACTACAACCAGATTTGCGGCGACTGGGCTGGTTACGCCGCCGAGGACCTGGAACGGGAGCATCCGGGCGCGGTGGCGCTGGTCGCCCTCGGGTGCGCGGGAGATAGCAACCCAAATCCGCGGCCCGGCATTGAACTGGCTCAGCAACACGGACAGGCTATCGCTACCGCCCTGGACGCCATTCTCGCCCTGGGAACGCGGCCGGTGGAAGGCAAACTGGTTTGCCACGCCAAACAGATCGAGCTGCCGTTCGACACGCTGCCGACGCGCGCCGAATGGGAAGCGCGGGCCAAAGAAACCAATTATGCCGGCGGCCATGCGCGGCTGAACCTGGCCCGGCTGGCGCGCGGAGAGAAGCTGCAAACAAGGCTGCCTTACCTGGTCCAGACGTGGACCTTTGGCGATAACCTGGCGATGGTGTTCCTGGCCGGCGAAGTGGTGGTGGATTACTCGTTGCGTTTGAAGCGGGAATTGGACGCCTCGCGGTTGTGGGTCAATGCCTACGCCAACGACGTGCCCTGCTATATTCCATCAGAGCGGATTCTCAAGGAAGGCGGCTACGAAGGCGGAGGCGCGATGATATTTTATGACCGGCCGACGCGACTGGCGCCGGGAGTCGAGGACCGGATCGTGGCGACGGTCCGCCAGTTGCTGCCTCGAGGCTTTGAAAATCCGAAAGCCGAAGTCCGGGATCCGAGGGAATCCCGAAACCCAAAACCCGAAACTGGACAGCGGGCGCGAAAGGCCTTTCACGTTTTACGTTTCACTCTTCACGCATCACCGCTCACTCGTCACAACTCACTCGTCACAGCTCATGACCTCCCGTTCGCTATCTGACCGCCTTGCCGTCTGCAGTTGGTCGTTGCACCCGGCCAGCCCGGGCGAACTGGTCGCCAGGTTGGAAGGCACGGGGATTCGGCGCGTCCAACTCGCGCTCGATCCGCTGCGGGAATCCCCGGAGGTTTGGGGCCGGACCGGGGAGATGCTGCAACAGAAAGGAATCACGATTGTCTCCGGGATGTTCGGCTGCATCGGCGAGGATTACTCCACTTTGGAAACGATCCGGGTCACCGGCGGCATCGCCCCGGATGCCACCTGGGAGCAGAACTGGAAGAATATCCAGGCCACCGCGGTGCTGGCCGAACAGCTTGGCCTGAAACTGGTCACCTTGCACGCGGGATTCCTGCCGCATGAATCGCGAGCTCCGAACTTTGCCAGGATGCTGCGGCGCCTGACCGAGGTGGCCGATATTTTCAGCGCGGCCAAAATCGCCCTGGGATTGGAAACCGGGCAGGAGACGGCGCCCGTGCTGGTGGAATTACTGCAAAACCTCAAGCGCCCGAATGTGGGTGTTAACTTCGACCCCGCCAACATGCTTCTCTATGGCAAAGGCAATCCGATCGAGGCTCTACGCCTGCTCGGTCCGTGGATTCGACAGGTCCACATCAAGGACGCCGTCCGGGCCAAGACCCCGGGCACCTGGGGCCAGGAAGTCCCGGTCGGAACCGGCGAAGTGGATTGGCGCGCGTTCTTCGCCACCTTGAAGGAGTTGAAATTCACCGGGGATTGCGTGATCGAACGGGAAGCCGGCAACCAGCGCCTGGGCGACATCCGCCAAGCCAGGGAAGTGGTAGAGAAAACCAGCCTATGAATAGTTCACAGCATACAAAAGACCATAAAGTCAACGTCGCCGTCGTCGGGCTTGGCTTTATGGGAGTGACCCATCTGCGCGCCTACCAGCAAGCGGAGGGCGCCCGGATCATGGCGGTGTGCGACGCCGTCCGGTTGCCGGTCAACGGGGTGTTGCAAGGGGTCGCCGGCAATATCAAAAAGTCCGATGACATTCACCTCGGGCCGCAGGTGAAGGTGTTTCGCAAGCTGGAAGAGCTCCTGGCTGACCCGAGCATAGAGTTGGTGGATCTTTGCACCCCAACGCCGATGCATCCCGAGCAGGCGATCGCCGCGCTCAAAGCCGGCAAGCACGTCATGTGCGAGAAGCCTTTGGCCCGCACCTCGGCTTCCGCCCGTGAGATTCTCAAGGTCCAGAAAAGCGGGCCTGGGTTTCTGATGCCGGCGATGTGCATGCGGTTTTGGCCGGGGTGGAGCTGGCTCAAAGGAGTGGTGGAGCAGAAGACCTACGGCAAAATTCTGGCCGCGCGTTTTCGCCGCGTTTCGGAAATGCCCGGCTGGAGCAAACAAGGCACTTACACCGGCGCAACGGATCTCGGCGGCGCGCTGTTCGATTTGCACATCCACGACACGGATTTCGTTCAGTTCCTTTTCGGCCGCCCGGCCGGTGTGTTTGCCACGGGTGTTATCCCGCCCGACGGCGCGATCGCCCATGTCGTGACGCAATACCTTTATCCCAACGGGCCGGCGGTGCATGCCGAAGGGAATTGGCTGCTGGCCAAAGGGTTCGACATGGCCTATACGCTTCATTGCGAGCGGGCGACACTAGACTTCGACCTGTCACGCGGGGCCGAGGCGATGCAAGTTACCGAAGAAGGCCAGCATCCGCGCGTCATTGGCTCCGAGGGGCCGGACGGTTATGGCGAGGAAGTTCGGTATGTAGTTGAGTGCGCGCGCACAGGACAGCCGCCCAAGGTGGTCACCGCCGAGGACGGCGTGAGCGCGCTGGAGATTTGCGAAGCGGAAGAAAAATCGATGCGAACGGGGCAGATCGTCCGACTTTAATCCGCACAACCCTTTCCTTTGCCGCCGGAGTTGTTAATCTGCGCCCGTGCAAATAACCGAACTGCGCCAATTCAAATTATGAAACCCACAAAACCCGCTCCAGGCCTCATGGTCTCACTCGCGCTCGGACACCTCGCGCTGATTGCGCCCTGGAGCTGCCCGGCTCAACCGGACCCCAATTGGCTTGACCACGATCGCACCCGGCCGCAACCACCGGTGATCACTCCCGCCACCGCCAGCACTCAGGAAAAAGCCGGCCAGCCCCCCTCCGATGCCACGGTCCTTTTCGATGGCAAGGACATCTCGCAGTGGGTCAGCATGGACGGCACCCCCACGAAATGGATTACGCGTGATGGCTACATGGAATGCGTCCGAGGCAGTGGCTACGTCCGCACGCTTCAGAATTTCGGCGATTGCCAGCTCCACGTGGAATGGGCGGCCCCGGTACCGGCCCACGGCGAAGGCCAGGGCCGTGGCAACAGCGGCGTGTTCTTCGGGTTGGATCGCTACGAGGTGCAGGTGCTCGACTCCTACGGCAACAAAACCTACGCCGACGGCGGTGCGGCGGCGGTTTACGGCCAGTACCCGCCCTTGGCCAACGCCAGCCGCCCGCCCGGTCAATGGCAGATATACGAGATTATCTACACCGCCCCGCGCTTCGATGGGGAAGGCAAACTGTTCTCCCCGGCGCGCCTGACGGTGTTTCACAACGGCGTGCTGGTCCAGAACAACGTCAGCTTGACCGGCCCGACCAGTTGGCTCGAACGCGCTCCCTACCAGCCTCACCCCGAAAAGCAACCCATCTCATTGCAGGACCACGGCAATCCTGTTCGTTTTCGGAATATTTGGGTCCGGGAGCTCGGCAAGCCGGGTAAGAAGGAATTCACCCTGCCGCTGGCGCTGCTCGACCGTGATACCGGCAAATACGAGAATTGGGAAATCGGTCGTGAGGGCAATCAGCTAACGGCGACAATGGGAGGCGTAAAATTTCTCCTGTTTGCGGAATCGCCCACCAAGTTTTTTGCCAAAACCACAGACGTTCAGATTGAATTCCCGGAGGACGGGAAGACCCAACCCGAACAGATTACCTGGTCGGTGGGCGAAGGCGCAAACGTCGCCAAGCGGAGCGGCAAAGAGCCTGCCTTGAACGCACCGAAGTAACGACTAGCCGACTTATTCACAATTTCCGGTCGCGTTGTTAATAACTCCGGAGATTACGGACTCGCCTTCGGGTATTTCCATAGGGGAAACGAGGGCGACCGCTTGCCGTTGGTGGAGAGAAATGAGGCGCCTTCCTCTAACGTGTTGGAAACCAGCGGTCTCGGCATCGGAGCCTGGTTGAGGACCGACACGCAGCCAGCCGATGTTCCGGTCAACTCGCACACAAAACATTTGGGAGAAATCGCAAACGATCACGTGTTCGTGTTATTAAAAGGTTGACTTGGCCGCTTTTTTGATCTAAAACCAGAATACCTTTCGAATACTCTGAACTATGTCGTACTGCTGCCAGAGTGACATCTCTAAGAAGTTGGCGAAACTGATGCCAGCGTTCTGGGTCCTCACTGTAATCGGGCTTTCCTCAACGGGTGTCTGTCGGGCTGAGGATCAAGCTCCCAACCTGTCAACGATCGATTGGGTGTCCGGCCCGGCGACGGTTTCCCTGGGCAAAGCCGGCGAGGTCAAGATCCCGCTGGGGTACCAGTTTACCGGCGCCGAAGGCGCCCGCGTTTACCTCGAGGAGCGAAAGAACACGGTCCCGAAAGATCTGGTCGGTTGCATGATTTCGGCTTCGGTGAGCTGGCCGGTGCTTTTTGAATTCAACGAGACCGGCTACCTGGCGGAGCCCGGGAAATCCACGCTGAACCAGGACGCAATTCTGCAGACCTTTCTGCAGCAATATCGGCGGCATCATGCGGCGGACTTCAAGGCAGGCACACCTCTTTCCTGGCAGGTTCCACCCAGTTATGAGGCCGGGGAGCACGCGGTGGAATGGTCGATTCGGGCAGTCACCGGTTCCAAGGGCGATACCTCGAGCACTTGCAATTACAACCAGGAGATCCTTGGGCGTCACGGGGTCCTGCACGTAACGACGATATATCGTGGCGTGACCGATTTGGAAACGTTGCGGCAATTAGCCAAAAGCGTTTCGTTTAAACCGGGAGAACGATATTCCGATCACCAGGACGGCGATAAGCTCTCCACCTTGGATTTGGTCGGGCTCGTCACGTTGGATAGCGAGACCCAACCGGGAGCCGCAGGCGGCAACGGGCCGCTGCTGAAGGCTTTAGCGATTGGCCTGGCCGTGCTGGTCGGTGCCGCGCTGGCGGGTATTCTGCTGGTCAGCAAGATGCGGCATCTCCGTCGGGCACCCGCGAGCAGATCGGCTCCGCGACCAATTGCTGCTCAAAGATCTGCCGTTGCCGCAGCCCAGAGCGCGGTTCCGGGTCCTCAGTCCGCATCTGTCCCGGCGGCTGTGCCTGCGATTCCAGCGCCGGCTCCCTCCGTGGCTTTGAAACCAAAACCGGCATCGCCCATGCCGGCAGCAGCCAGGGCTTTGAATCATCGCCAGCCGCAGCGCCAACAGCGCCGGATGATGTTCGATTACAACCGGTATTTTACAGATCTTATGTCAACAGTGTCCAACTACGCAACGTTCCCGGACCCGGTGCAGACCAATGGCCATTCGGCGGACCTGGACAAGGTCGCTGCGACGCCGCCGCCACCGCCCACTAATGGCCACTCGCATGGGCCGACGACCGCCGCCTTTAGCGCCAATGCGGAGCTGATCGCCCACCAGATTACTTTCATCGAAGAACAAAGACGCCTGATGCAAGAGCAGAGCAAGCTCATAGAAGAGAAGAGTAAATTGATCGCCGAGAAGAATCACCTGCTCAAACTCCAAGCCGAAATGATCGAGCAGAAACTGCTCTGAAGCGCCTTTTAGGGGGGCGGTAGCGCTTCAGAAACAGGTCTTGCCCGCGATGAAAAGCGGATAGCAGTGCCGGCACGGATAATAAAAAACGTGCAAAAAAAGGCCTTGACTTCCGCCGCAGAAATGTATATTTATTTACCGACGTTTACCTGAAGACAATTTATGAACCTTTGCAAGGAATCTCGATTAGGGAAAGGGCGCTGGTTATTGGCGGCCATCGCTGCGGCGGGCCTGCTGGGATGTGTGTGCCAGTCCCGGGCGGTGGTGTACACCCTCACGGACAATAACTCGACGGCCATTGTCGATCCGAACAGCCAGGCTGGCATGTCCCACTGGGACCTCCAGGGCCAGAATCAACTTCAGCAGCAGTGGTTCTGGTATGGCACCGACGGCGGCGCCGTCCAATCCATCGACAAAATTAGCCCGACCCCAGTGGTTGTCATGACGGGCACGCGCGAACTGACGGCCACTTACATCAACGCCGGCGGTTACAGTGTCGGTATCGATTACCTGCTAACTGGCGGGCCCGTGGTGGCGGTCGGCGATACGGCGGTCTCGGATATCGGCGAGACCATTAAAATCTCCAACCTCTCGGCAGCGCCCCTGGTGTTTCACTTCTACCAATATTCTTATTTTAACCTGAACGGCCTCAGCAAGGACACCGTCCAGCTTGGAAAGAACCCCCGCGGTCTTTATAACGACGCGCTCCAGCAAAATGTCGGGCCGGCAAATACAAGCGCCGGCTTAACTGAAACGGTGACGACCCCTGGCGCAAACGAGGGCGAGGTCAATTTTTATAACCACGGCGTCGGTGATACGTTGGCCAAGCTCAACGGCGGCGGACCCGTCACGCTGGGAGCTCCCTACGGGGCTGGCCCGATTGGCACCAATGCGGTGACGTGGGCGTTGGAATGGGACCTCAATATCGCTGTCGGCGGCTCCGCGATTATCAGCAAAGATAAGTCTCTCCAAGTGGTCATAGTTCCTGAGCCCGCCAGTCTGGCTGTCCTCGGCCTGGGAGCGACTGCCTTCTCACTGTGGCGGCGGCGTCAGACCGCATGACTGGTTTTTGGTTTTTTGAGCCAACCTAAATACCCCAAAGGCCGATACTGAATCGGCCTTTTTTAATGAGAAAAGCGGCACCCGACTTGCTAACCATGCCCTGTGTTGATGCATCAATTTAGGCTTTCGACGTTGCTGTGCGCAGGGATAACCCTCCTGGCCCTGTGGCCGGCCCGCCATCTGCAGGCCGGAGGCAGCGGCCTGAATACCGTCGTCATCGTCAATCAGAACAGCACCAACTCGGTCGCGTTGGGCAATTACTTCTGCGAACGCCGGCAGGTTCCGCCGGACAACTTGCTGCGCATCACCTGGCCGGGCGTGAATACCTCCTGGACCGGTGACCAGTTTCAGACCAATCTGCTCAATCCCTTGTTGCAGATGCTGGCCAACCGCCAGTTGACCAATCAGGTCGATTATGTGGTGCTCTCCATGGACATCCCTTACCAGGTTGTTTATGGAACCGCCTACAATAGCACTACGGCCGCCTTGTTCTACGGTCTCAAGTCCAACCAGGGTCTGGACCTCCAGCTAAGTACCAACAGCTACGCCGCCAGCGAGGCGATTTTTGCCCAGGCGAAGCCAGCCACCGCTTCCGGTCCTTCCTTTCTTGCGGTCATGCTCACCTCGACTTCGCTGGCCCAGGCCAAGCACCTGGTGGACCAGGGTGTTGCCGGAGATGGCTCATTCCCCAACCAACCCGTTTTGCTGGCCAAGAGCTCGGACTCTTATCGCAACATTCGCTTCTACGAATTTGACAATGCGACCTTCAATACCAGAATCACAGGCGATTACTCAGTGCTCCGCACTAATGCCGATTCGCCCTGGGGCCAAACCAACCTCTTCGGCTACCAAACCGGTTTGGCCTACTTCGGCGTCTCGTCCAATACTTTCGTGCCGGGCGCCATGGCCGACAGCCTCACCTCCTACGGCGGCCTGATCCTCGGCGGCAACGACCAAAGCAACCTTCTGACCTTCATCAACGCCGGGGCAGCCGGCAGTTATGGCACCGTTGCCGAACCCTCGCCCAGCCCGGAACGGTTTCCCAACCCACAGAATTATTTCTACCAGGCCCGCGGGTTCAGCCTGGCGGAATGTTATTACCAAAGCTTGAACCAGCCCTTGCTGGGACTCATTGTCGGCGAACCGCTCTCCGCCCCCTTCGCCCAGCCGGGCTCGGGACAATGGACCGGGGTGGCGTCCAACGCGGTGCTGAAAGGCACGGCCCAACTCACGGTCTCATTTGCGGCCAGCGATACCAACCATCCGCTCCAGCAAGTTGATCTCTTCGTCGACGGGAAATACGTCCAAACGCTGACCAACCTTGCGCCCCAGGCCGGCAACGTCTTGACCCTGACCCTCAATGGCTTTCCCCTCACCTACACCGTTCCTGCCAACGCCACCCTCGCCTCCGTGGCGGCCGGTGTGGGCGGGGCGCTCAGCGATCCGCTGGTGACTAATACCGCGCAGGTCGCTGCTGCGGTTTATGGTGATCGCATCGAACTTCACTCCCTGGCCACCAACCTGCCGGCGACCTCGTTTGGCTTTACCGATGGCCAGGCGTCAAATTGGTCGAGACGGTTTTACCGCGCGGTCCCTTTGCTTTCCGGTACACCGCAGCCCGTGGTGACGTTGTCGGCGCCCTCAGCAACCGCCGGCTGTGCGCTTCGGATTTCGCGTGGCGTGGCGCCCTACGTCTTGCAGGCTTCGACCGATTTAAAGCAATGGACACCTGTGGTTACTAACTTTGCTGCTGGCAACCTGCCCACAACCACCAGCAGTTCAGCCGGCAACGCCGGTTTGCTGACCACGTTTGTGCGGGCCAGCCGCAGCGTGTTTATGGATTCTCCCGCGCTTGGCTACGAGAGTTTTGGCGTCGGCGGCGGCATCGGGCTCGGCACCTGGCTGCAGCTCAACGTTACCAAGACCAATGGGGTTGCCGTCACCGTTGCCGTCACCAACCAATCGAGCAGCGCTACCATAATGGATTTGGTGCAGCAGTTCCTCGGGGTAATCAATTCGACCCCACCCCTCCAAGGCAGCGATGGTCTCCTGGCGCAGGACGTTTCAGCAGGGTGGTTTGGCGCCGCCAACTTTAACGTCTACGCCCGTAGTCCCGGCCTGCAGGCGAGTCTGCTACGGGTCCAACTGACCTCTTCGGGCGACCTGACCCCCACTCCGGGCGGCCTGGTTGCGCTGAATGGAAACCTCTCCGACTTGCAACCGCGAAACCATCTTCAACTCTCCGCGGGCGCGGCCAGCATCAACTTGAATCTTCCACTGAACACCGCCCTTTTAACGGATGGGTTCCACAATTTAGCCGCCGTGGCCTACGAAGGCACCCATGTGCGCACCCAAACCCGCACCACCATCCCGGTTCAAATCCAAAACTCTTCGTTGTCCGCCACTTCGTCGTTCCTGGACCTGGTAGACCCCGCGCCCGCGCAAAGAACTTATCACCTCCGCGTCGTGGCCAATACCAATGCTGTCAGCGCCATCCGCTTGTTCAGCACCGGGGGACTCACGGCCAAAGTCCTCAACCAATCGGCAACCACCTTCACCATCAACGGTTCCTTTCTCGGCCCGGGTTTGCATCCCTTTTACGCCCTGATCGATCCCCCGGTCGGTCCCAGCTATCGGACCGATACGCGCTGGGTACGCCTGGTTTCCGGACCGTGATTGAGCAGCACCACTGCCAGAACGGACTCTAACTCGCAGTCCGTTTATAGGTTTCAACGAAGGCGAACGAGGAGGACGCGGAGGAGAGAACCCATGACACTCCGTGCGGGTCACTTTTTGAGGCGATAGAAGCCCTTTCCGGTCTGAGTGCCATTCGTAACGAAGAGATACTCGGCCGCGAGAGTCGGGATATTGGTCAGAGTAGTCCAATTGGTACCGCTCAAGTTGGTCGAGAATTGGGCCACAAAGCCGGTCAAGCCGACCGGCCAGGAAAGGACTAATTGCGGGCCGGAGACGGAGTACTGCAGCACCGGGGCGAGGCGGCCCTGCCGGACGGCGTAACCAAGATAGTCGGTGACAAACAGTGCGCCAGAGGAATCGACCACCACTCCAAAAGGCTGGGCGAATCGGGCGGCGTTGCCCGTTCCGTTGGCCGGGATGGTGACACCGGGCAAGCCGGCGATTGTGCTCACGACACCTGCCGGCGTGATCCTGCGGATGGTTGAGTTGGCGGAATCGGTCACGAACAGGTTCTGGGCGCTATCGACTGCGACACATTGAGGCAGATAAAAGCGGGCGGCGTTGCCCGTGCCATCGTTTACGCCGCTGGCACCATTGGTGCCGGCCAGCGTGGTGACAGCCCAATTGGTGCCGTTCTGGGTAATTTTCCTGATCGAGTTGTTGGCGAAATCGGTGACGTAAAGATTGCCGGCGCTATCCTGGGCAATGCCGGAGGGACTGTTAAATCGGGCAACGCTGTTGGAGCCGTTGGCAGTGCCACTGTTGGTGGAACCTGCCAAAGTAGTGACGACCCAGTTGGTGCCGGCCGGGGTGACTTTGCGGATCAAATTGTTGAGCTCGTCCGCCACATACAAATTGGTGAGAGCGTCCACCGCAATTCCAGTGGGATGGTAAAAGCGCGCTGTGTTGTTAGTGCCATCAACGCTGCCGGACGGCGGGAGAAACTGTGGAGAAGGTCCGGCGATGGTCGTTACTACCCAATTCGTTCCCATTGGAACGACTATGCGGATCGCATTGTTCAAGGTATCCGCCACGTAGAGGTTGCCAGCGCCATCGACAGCGACGCCCTGAGGATCGTTGAATTGGGCTAAACTGTTTGTACCATCCACAAAACCGTGCGTGCCGATCTCGCCGGCTAGAGTTCGGACAACCCAATTGGTTCCTAAAGGGCTGATTCTGCGAATGGCGTTGCCGTCTGCCAAAAAGAGATTACTGCTCGTGTCGAGCGTCAGGCCGGTGGGAGCAGTAAATTGAGCTGCGCCGTTGGTGCCATCGGAGCTGCCGGGATTTGCCGCCGAGCCAATCAGCGTCCCGACCGTGTAAGGTTGAGCTTGGCCTGCTGCCAGGGAGCAGGCCAGGAAAGCAGCGGCAAGAACGTGGCGAAGTGGCAACATCTTCATGGCGAGTTCTGCAAGAACAGGACGTTCAAGACTGATTCAGGGCTTGTGTTATGAAGCGTTTATAACGGAAAAAACGGGCCATGTCAAGGTTTTGAAATCCGAAGGGATTGGGCGCAAAAGATCGCAAAGGACACAAAGAAACGATTTGATACTCTTTCCCCTCCCAACCTCACTTTTCGCAGTGGGCTGAAGCGAGAAGGAGATAGGAAAAGAAAATAAGGAACGAGACCGAGACTCCGACCGCAGTTTCAGGGACAAACTTCTGCGACTACGAACTCCGTCTGCGCCACCCGATAGCAACCAAGCCAACCGAAAGCAACGCCAGCGTGGTCGGCTCGGGGACCGGCGAAATGCTCTTATCTTTGCCGATGATGAAACCGCCACCGGCCAGGATCGAGTTGTCCCACTCCAATGCGTACCCTACGTCGCCCGGGCCAGCGCTCAGATTGTCATTCAACGAGTAGGCCGGACCATTAAGTTCGCCGAGCAGAGTGGCGGCTGAGAGGTTCGCTTCGCCGCGGTCACCACCTGGGGTAGCGACCGTTTCATTAAACTCAATTGAGCTGTTGCCCTGGAAAGCGCCGATAAATTTGCCCAGCCCGTTCTTTTGCAAAGTCGCCGTTGCGCCCCCGGTAATTCCGCCCAGCTTATAGTGGGAAAACTGGTATAGGTGAAAATCCAACGACGTGGCCGTCAAATTGGTGACGCGGATTGACTCATTGATGTCCGAACTGCCGCTCCCGGCCGAACCACCCGTCAATGTATAGTCCACCTCAATGCTAAACTGAGTGTTGTGATAGGTGGAGAACAGGACGTTTGGGTTTGGGGTGGTGAAAGACAAGTTCCCGACCGTGTCGATGGTGGCCTGGGCGGTGTTGCCAACACGGTACCAAAACCATTGCTGGCTGAGCTGGTTCACCAAATCGACGGTCCAGTTGTTCATCCCGCCATGGTTCCCCACCGTCAGATCAACCGACGCCGAGGAATTCCCATTATTGAGCGTGACTACTTGCGCCTGTACGGCAAGCCCGCCCAGCACGAGGTTAACTAACAAGAGGCACTTCCCGACGGAAACGACAGTTCGGCACTTCATAAAATCAAGTCTTCAGGCTATTGGCTGCTAATGTCACGTCTTTCATAGCCAATTTCGAACTAAAAGTCAATGGTTTTTTTGCGCTATTTTATGGATGTTTTGTCTCGTTTTTTCCCTCTTTACCGTTTGGCCATAGTGTCGCCGCGAGGAAAACTCGCCTTTCCAGGTTAAATCCGCCCCAAAACGCCCCTGGCCCCCGTTCGCGGAGTCGAGAACCTCTAAACCGTTTGACAAGCGGTCCCAAATCTTTAATGTGAGTGCCGCTCTTAAATTAAAATTCCGAATTAAGCTATGGCCGCTAAAACTGTTGAAAAGAATTCCGAGAAATCGGTCGAAAAAAGCGCTGAAACCAAGGCTGCCGATCTGGCCAAAGCCTCTGCCGCTCGTGATCGCGAGCTGGAAGCCGCCATTTCCGCCATCACAAAGGCCTATGGGGAGGGCAGTATCATGCGCCTGGGGGACGCCCGTGCCCTTAAACAAATCGAAGTCATCCCTACCGGTGCGCTTTCCGTGGACCTGGCCCTCGGCGTGGGCGGCATCCCACGCGGCCGCGTGGTCGAGATCTTCGGCCCGGAATCCTCGGGCAAGACGACCCTGATGCTGCACGTCATTGCCAATGCCCAAAAAACCGGCGGCCTGGCCGCCTTCATCGACGCCGAGCACGCCCTGGACCCTGCCTATGCCAAGCGCCTCGGTGTGAATCTGGACGATTTGCTGGTTTCGCAGCCCGACAGCGGCGAAGAAGCCCTCTCAATTTGCGAGACTCTCGCCCGCTCCAATGCCCTGGATGTCATCGTGATTGATTCCGTCGCCGCGCTGGTGCCGAAAGCCGAGTTGGAGGGTGAGATGGGGATGGCCACCATGGGCATGCAGGCTCGCCTCATGAGCCAGGCCCTTCGCAAACTCACCGCATTGCTTGCCCGGGCCAAAACCACCTGTGTCTTCACCAACCAGATGCGCGAGAAGGTCGGCGTCATGTTCGGCAACCCTGAAACAACCCCAGGCGGCAAGGCCCTCAAATTCTACGCCAGCGTGCGCATCGATATTCGCCGTAAGGATACCCTTAAGGACGCCGCCGGCGTCGCGGTCGGCAACCATGTCAAAGTCAAGATCGTCAAAAACAAAGTCGCACCCCCGTTCGCCGAGGCCGAATTCGACATCATCTACAACCACGGCATCAACAAGGAAGGCAGCGTGCTGGACGTCGGCGTTGATTCCGGGGTCGTGGACAAAAAAGGCGCCTGGCTGCAATTCAATGGCGAGCTCATCGGCCAGGGCAAGGAAGCCGCCCAGAAAGCGCTGGCCGAAAGCCCTGAGCTGAGCCAGAAGATCGTCGATGCCATAATGGCCAAACGCAACGCCCCGCCCCCCGCCAAGGAATGACGGCGGGGGAAGCTCCAAATTCCAAACACCAAACTCCACAGAAACTCCAGGCTTCAACCTCAATTCAGATAGGCCAGCCAGGTTTTGGAGCTTGGATTTTGGGGCTTCTTTTGGTGTTTGGTTTTTGGAGTTTGGTGTTTCCCACCCGTCCCCCCCGTCACTCGTCCCCCGTCACTCTTTCCTAGGGTAAACACCCCATTCCCGCTGGCCTGCCGCAACTATTTACTTGCAGAAGTTCAAAAGCCGTGCTTAGATCCAGGTGTTAGTTTGAGAGGCCGTAGTGCCGTTATGCCATATAAGATATTGCATGAATAAGCTTCAACCGACGAGGGTGTCTTGAGTCGCCCTTTTCCTTCACGTTCTTCTTCTTCCGCTCCGTTCTTCAGGGTCAACGGGAAAATTCGTGCCCGCGAAGTCCGGATTATCGGTGT
>Ga0210408_10000801_pt1 | contig 35753 bp, 30 predicted proteins | sample IncBWH4MmetaG_FD_155471 | JGI IMG/M metagenome (GOLD analysis project Ga0210408, IMG submission 155471) | Forest soil microbial communities from Barre Woods Harvard Forest LTER site, Petersham, Massachusetts, United States - Inc-BW-H-4-M | ecosystem: Environmental > Terrestrial > Soil >... | reverse complement strand
CCGAGTGACACCATCTAGCCGCCTGCATCGACGTGAACGCTTCGCGGGCCACGGACTTACGGCGGCGTTTTCAGCCTCAAGCTCACTGAGTGTAATCGCGACATTTCGCCAATTGGTCGAATCGTGGGAAGATGAACTCAGGTACCTTCTCATGTCTTATAGAACACGATCCCTCGTGCTCATTGCCGCTTGTGGATTGCTTCCGGGCTCCACGATAGCTTTCTGCTCAGCCCAAAGTGCGGAGATGCCTACCATTAGGGTCGAAACTCGGGAGGTGGTTTTACCTCTAATTGTGATTAAGGAAGAAAAAGATCCAAAAGGACTACTTCTAGGACCCGCCGGAGAGCGGGTTCCCGTTTGGATATTCCGCAGTGAAGAGATAACGGGGTTGTCTCCGAAGTCCATCCACATATTTGAAGACGGCGCCGAGCAGAAGATCGCGCATCTCAGTGTTGAACCCCTCCCGGACTGGTTGGTTAGCGACAACGTAGCACAACATCTGGAGTATTCGCGGACCCCAAGGGGCATTTGGCGTGGTTCGGATAAGAAAGATATCGGGGTCGGTTCGTATCCTCGGTTACACACATATCTACTTACCTACGTCCCTCCATTGTCCACTTCAGGCGTCTGTCATCGAGTTGAGATCAAGGTCGACCGAAAGCATGCGACAATTTTCGCGCCGGAGCAGTACTGCAACACGAAGGATCCGCTTTCCGACCCGCTAAATGGTACGGATCTGGGAAACAAACTGGCAAGACACGCGAAGTCACTGGAAAGCGACGGTTTGCCTCTGAACGTACGGCTCACGGCTTTTCAGAATTCTTCCGGTGCATACCGCGTCGATTTGTCCGCCGGGATGACAGCGCATCTCCTGAACCGCAAGTGGGAAGAAAATCGCCTACGTACATCAATCGCTGTCCTTGGGCTCGTTTATGACAAGAGCGACACACTTGTCTTGCGTTTTAGTGATACCGCGTGTTTATCTGCCGGTTGTGTCCTCTGGTACGATGGTGCCGTTCTCCCGTCCAAGAGCAGCACTTCAGTGCCACCAATTGCGGAGGTTCAGAGATATGTGGAGAACTTGGTGATTCCGAGTAGCTATGAAACGCAACTTGAAGTTGCCCCCGGCGACTATCGACTGGAACTCTTACTGACAGACGGAGAGAAATTCGGACGAGCGACAGCTTCGCTGAAGCTAGAATATTTCGTGAAGGACAGCTTGGCAATCAGCGGGATTGCGCTTTGCAAAAGATATCGACCAGCCAGCCTTCCTAACGCAAAGTTTTTCTGCGCACTTTTCTGGGAGTGAGTTTTTCAACAGCCACAGGCGATTACGCTCAGAACCCGGCTTTGCTGAGGTGTTCAGCGCGCCTGCTGCTTCGCGCGGCGCCTCATAAGTACTGTTTCATCTCTGTGACCGCGCCGGCCTCATCAAATTCTCGCTGCAGGGCTTCCAGGGGCGCTGGATCAAGATTCTCTAACGCGAACACGTTTGCCAAGAAGATGATCAAAACAAACACGCTTTGAGAGAGCAGTTTGTTGCTGACTTCTGGCGGAAGATCTCGGATCTCAAGAGCTGTTGACAACAAACCGCCATGTCCAAACTCATTCAGCTGTTCACTCGTACGTCCGACCAGGTCCGCGAACATTCCAGTCATGAACGTGTGACGCTGCGAGAAATTCGCATCTATCATTCTGGCGTGTTTCTTCATACTAGAGTACCCGGTACAGCGTCCCTTCGCAGCGAGCTTTACCGTGTCTTCGATCTCCTTCTCAGAAGCAACATAACCGAGGTACAGCCCGTTCAGAAGTGCATCCACGAGACTCTTCTCCAGAGCGTATGCCGCGGCCAGATGCCCAGTTTCTACCAGCAATATGATCGCCGAGGTTAACCCTGAACAGCGAATGAAGTAGTGGTACGTCAACCTGTACCGCGTGGTGGTGATCGCTTTTGCGTGTTCGTCACCCAACGCAGCCAGCGACTGGGCTAGTGCTCGGTAGCGAGGAATCTTGTCTGTCATCGGCGTTCCCGTTTGGAGCGGCGCCACAGTGTCGTACGGTGGACGTTGCCGGCCTTTGCCGGGCGCCCGAGCCGCATTCCGCGGGCCTTGGCGGTCTGCAATCCAGCGCGCACACGCTCTCGGATCAGGGATCGCTCGAACTCCGCCATTGCGCCGATGATCTGGAACTGCAGTCGGCCGGAAGGCGTCGTCAGGTCGAACTGGTCGCGCAAGGAGATGAACGCCACGCCAAGGGCATCGAACTCGGCGACGGAATTGACCAGCTGCTTCAGAGATCGCGCGAACCGGTCGAGTTTCCAGACGCACACAGCGTCGATCTGGCGGCCTCTGGCGAGCTTCCAGAGCTCGTCTAGGGCTGGGCGTCGTTCTTTGGCCCCAGAGCACGTGTCGGTCAACGTAGCGGCCACAGTGAAGCCCCTAGCAGTGCAAAAGGACCGTAATGCGGCCAACTGCAACTCGGGGTCCTGACCTTTGTCCGTGGTGCTCACGCGAGCATAGATGGCGACCCGTTGCATAAACCCTCTTCCTGGCGCGCACGCAAACTGAGTGTCTGCAATACGCGCCTCCGTCAGAATCACTGTAGCAAAAAGAAATCTTTATGCAACGACCTGAAGGTCACCTGCCCGGCAAGTTACTAAGTTGAAGGTCGACGGGCTCGAGGGCAGGTTCAATACGCATCAGAGATCGTGTGCAACGACCTCGGCCGGTCAGGCAGGTGACTAAGCTAGTTTCACATCTTCCACAGTTGGCTCGTTCCTACCGTTCTAGCATCCTACAATCCCATAGAACGCAACGGACACAGAGTAAGCCTTGTGTTTTGTTTCTCTAGCGGAACATTTGTTTAGAGTGTTCTACGTTCTACGCCCCTATCCATCCCGGTAGAACAGAACGGACACAGAGAAACCCTTACGGGTGGGTTCTCTGTGCCGTATCCACGTTCCAAAGTCGTTCTAGAACGGTTTGGCAAGGTTTAGAACGACTCCAGCAACTGTGACGCTGCGACCCAAGGATACAAAAGTAGTATTGACCAATGTAAAGATCTATAGCATACTCGCGTTGCTTGAACTCAGAGGGCCCACGGACCCAGGGTTGAGAACACGGTCAAGTTAGTGGGACATTCTCCTGATAAGAGCACTTCTCGTTCTCCCCGTCTTCGGAGGGGAATAGTCGCCGGAAGCAGAGCGGCTTGACCTTAGCCGAGGGCCATTCGGGCCTACTCGCACTATCGGGCAATGGAAGAAGCCAAGAGGCTTTTTCTCCATATGCCCGAACTCACTGACAATTCCGAAAATACGAATGCGCTACCCGTGGAGTCACGTCCTTACTGTGGGCCGGACCCTGACATCCAGTGCGAGCGCGACATCGACGGAGAGCGCGGCACCATCTACGACTGTCTCCCCGAAGAAACACAGCGAAGGCTCTGGCACGGCTTGCGCGGCGTGGAGTGGGAGGAACTACGGCGCGCTGCTATCGACGTTATCGGGACGAAGGGACTCTCTGGGTGGTTCGAGTTGGCGTCCTGCAACCGCAAAGCCCGCGGTCTGGCGAATGACGGCATCGACAGTGAAGTTCGTCGAGCAATCAGGCGCGCGGCTGATGACAAGCGGCTCTCCCCGAGTCTCGAGCAACTCGACGCACTAACTGAGGATTTCTGCTCTGCCTATCGACCGACCGAGAAAGACGGCATCCCCTACTACCCTTTGTGTTCGCTTGACGATGCGCGGAAGGAAGCTGCGTACATGGCAGTCGACCGCGGCGAGCGGCTGCTGGTCGTCTCGAGCGCAACCGACCTTCTTGGGAAGAGTTATCGCGAGCGGGAAGCGCTAATGGAGGCAGGCGGTGCGCCAGTTTTCACGCTGGCTAGCATTAACCAGGTGCACGCTTGGCGCGGTGTGGGGAAATCGCGCTTCGTGAGGGGGGCCGCTAAGGCGTGGGCGACCGCTGGTGAATTTTTGAGATGGAAGGCACCGCGAGTATTCCGCGTGATGTTGGTGGAGGGTGAGACGCCGGGAGCCGAGCTGCAACAAGACATAGGACAGCAGATTGGCGAATGCGACAACTTTTTCGTGATTACTCCGGAAGACCAGGAAGACTCTGTGATTCCTTCGATTGCGACGGCCGAAGGCCGCAAACTCATCGAGCGAGCATTAACGTCGCACAGCATCGAGGTCCTTGTTCTCGATAGCATCAGCACCCTGGCGAATATCCCGACCAACGACGAAGAGCAGTGGCTCGACATCCTCGCGTGGTTCAAGTACCTGCGGAACAAGTACGGCATCGCACTCTTCTATCTCCATCATGATGGCAAGGGCGGCCTGCAGCGTGGCAGCTCGAAGAGTGAAGACCTCCTAGACAAAAGCATCCAGCTCCTCTGGGAGGATGGCTACAGCGGCAACGATGGTCTGCGCTGCATTATGAAATTCGACAAGGCGCGTCAGCCAGTGCGCGTCGGAGCTCACCTGAAAGTGGAGCTGACCGCAGATGCAGATGGAACTCTGTGCTGGACATGCAGCGAGGTGGGTCCCAAGGAGAAGGGTGCTCCGGAGTGGCTTGCGCAAGCAATCGAAATGAAGAACTCAGGGATGAGCATGCAGAGCATCGCTTCCGAGCTTGGAGTCTCCAAGAACAAAGTCTGGCGCAATTTGAATCGAAAGCGAACAACTGCGGAAGACACTCTGCCTTTTTAAGGAGCATACCAATGGACCAACTATCACCAAATGAAAAAGCAATTCGCCACTTAGGCATCTGTCGACAAGTCACGAGGGTCGAAGCGACGATCGACAAACGCATCCTTAAGTGCCTTTACACGCGCGGGTACTACGAAGGTCGTGGAGAAGGCGTCCTCGCGAATGGCGCGCAAGCCGCCGGCAAGGACGACCCTGCCTTCCAGGCTTCTCTCGCTCGTCTCGCTGAATACGGCATGGTTGAGATCCGTCCTGCACGGTACGGTGACGCGCGGCGCGTGGCACTAACCCCCCAAGGGCAAGGGTGGGCCGAGGAGTTAGTGTCAACTTTTAACATAAGAGGTAACTAATCATGGACCTACTTACTGTTACGGCTATCGAAGCCGGGGAGCACCAACTGCAGGAGTGTACACAATGACACGGCCGCGCGGCAATCCCACCAGGAAGACGCAGCGCGCGGCGCGAAGAGCCAAGGCCCTTGAGCTTTTGAATGCTGGTGTGGATCGAACCGCGATTCGAGAGGAGCTCAACATCTCGCGCACTACTTTCTGGCGCGACCTGCAAGCGATCGAGGCTCGCTACATCGACGGCTCCGTCGAAGATGTGAAGAAGTTCAAAGCGGCGCAACTGGCTGCCTTGATGCGCCTGGAAGAAGCAACCATCAAAGGTGAGGTCGACCCGACCACTGCGCAAGCACTTATCCGGATCAGAGATTCTGTGGCCAAGCTCCTTGGGCTGAATGCCGAGACCAAACACCTCCGTGTCAACGTCAACGCTTCGGCAAACCAAACCGGCCGTTTCCACAAGTTCGTAACCCACGTCGCCGGCCTGAGCGACGCGCAGCTGGACGAAGTATTCCGATTCGCTGACTCATTGCCGCGTGACCCGCTGCCGGAGCCCGCGGGACCACCAGTGCTCGAAAGGGGAGGTCTGTGAAGCACCTCTACGACTTCTATCGCTACGTTCGACCGAAGAATTACATCGACGGTTGGCACCTGGAGCAGCTCTGCTGGACCGTTGAGCGGTGCCTTGTCGAGAGGAAAAACGGAATCATCGAGACGCCTCCGCGGCATTCCAAGTCAGAGGTCATCAACCTCTACGCCCCTGCCTGGTGGTTCCTGACGAACCCGGCCGCGCACTTCGGCCTGGTCTGCAACAGCGACAGTCTCGCGAGGAAATTTTCCACCGCGTGCCGCGCGCTGATCCTTTCGGAAAAGTACCAGGAGCTCGCGCCCTACCGACTCAGCGACGATCGCGGCAACCAGTGGAAGATTGACACGCCTGAGCAGACGCTCGACTTCAGCTACCTCGCGACCGGCATCAATGGCCAACTGACCGGCTTCGGGTTCGATGTGCTCCTGTTGGATGATCTCCTGAAGTCAGGCCGCGAAGCGAAGTCGGACACAGTGCGAGAAGGTGTCTGGGACAGCGTTGCTAGCGCAGCCATCAACCGGCTCAGTCCCTCGGGCATCGTGATCGCGTGCCAGGCGCGGCTTCATCATGACGACACGATCGGAAAATTACTGGCGACCGAGGAAGGCGTGGCGGAATGAAATTCCTCAGACTGCACCTGCCAGCGACGAACGATTCCGGTAGAGATGCTTGGTTCTCGGATGGCTACTCCGGCCAGATGAAGATGTTCGCACCCTACTCAGCTCTGTGGCCACATCGGTATCCGCGCCACAAGCTGGACTCAATCTTCCATGTGATCCACCCGTACTACAAGAAGGCTCAGTACGACCAAGAGCCGTCGATGGGTGACCTCGGGTACTTCGACCTTGAAAAGATGCCGCGCTATCAGTCTCCCACCTGTGAGTGTAGCTGGATCGCGGTGGACGCCGCTCAGACGGAGAGCAAAGCCGGATCGTTCACGGCGTTCGTTTGCCTCGGTCTTTCTCAGGGTCAGCTCAAAGTGCTGGCGGTCCGGCGCGGACGATGGCGTCAGGACGTGATGTGCGATCAGCTGGTCGACTTCTACGCAGCGACGATGCGACTCACTGGTCTCTACCCCGAGCGCATAATCGTCGAGCAAGCCGCTGGAGGTTTTGGAATCATCGACCACCTCGGTGGTCAACTTCCGATCGAGCCCATCATCCCGAGAGGCAGTAAAGAAGAACGCGCCGGTGCGGTCTGCTACCTGACGAACCGCGGACAAGTCGCGCTACCTGAGAGCGCGCCGTGGCTGAAAGCCTTCACAGAGGAGTTGCAAAACTTTCCCCTCTGCTCGCAGAAGGACCAGGTGGACGCATTCGTTCACGCATTGAGCTACGCTGCGCGTCCATCGGAGTTTAGGCCTCAGGAACAGGTAATAGGTGCGGTGAACCTGATTGATGACCTGGACCTTGACATCCTTGGCGATAGCTTCGACTCCGACTTTGAGAGGTTCACGGGAGGGTCGGGTGAGTTGATCAGTCCAGCAACGCAACGAGCACTAAACAAGTGGAGGGGATAACGAGCTCATGAAGAAAGCCATGTACCTGTCGGTGAGCCTGCGCTGCTCCAGAGCGTGAACCGCAGCCAAGTGGTATCGCGACGCCGTGTCATCGCCGTGGCATTTTCTCTTCTCGGTACGGTTCGACCAAAGTGCTCACTGTTGGTGGAATTCTGCGGCCGACTCCCGCGCTGGAGCAGGTGGCGTGGCCATAGGGTTGCCGATGGTAATCAGCCCCAGCCGAAGCGTAACGGTGTCAGGCTGGCCACGTCGCTCTCCCTGCCCTACCTCGCCCGGAAGTGCCCATTCTATGCGCACCCGCGCGCAAAAGCCCCACAAGAGGTTGGGAGAAGAGACATGCCTAACCCGTCCCTTCATCTTGGCTTTCAGCAATCCATGACCAGCCGACTGACTGTCGGTCAGTCGCAAGGAAAGCAATTGACGCGAATCTTCACCTCCCAGAGTACCTTGAGTGTGCGAAATGGCAGGATACAGCACGGAGTCGGCGACGACGAGCAGAGTGCTGCCTCGACAGGGTAGAAACCGGGAGTCGCAGGCTCGCGTGCTGCGCCGCCGGAAATTGGTCGGCTCGAAGCCAGGGAAATTCGGCCCCAAGTCGCTATGTTAGGGACGGACTGCAGGTCGGTCAATGTTAAGGAGGGGATAGTGTGTGGCGGATGCAGCGATGTACACACCCCCACATGAGGGAAATCGCCAGTGTTTATACAGTCGATAGCGCTATGGCATGCGTTCCACCAGCGTCAAATGCGGGGTTGTGCGATGTCGTTCTTCACGTGACATGCATGAGCCTAAGTGCCCTGAGCAACGTCCCCAGGGTGCTATCATTCCAGTGCTTTTTCGACTGCAAGTTGCCTAGGGCATATGCGTTCTGTTAACGGAGGAAAGCGATGAAGAAACTCCGCGCCAACGCGACTTTGATCATATCGCTTCTGTTCAGCGTTGAGTTTGTGCTCTCTACGCCTGCCAACGCACAGGAGCTATCAACTCTAATCCAAAGCGCCCACTTCACCCCTACTGACAAACCGCAATCATCTATTTCGCAGCGGCAGGCGGAATCCTTCTTGAATGCGTTTTTGTTCTTCGATCGGGGCTCCCGTATGCTCTCAAACTACAAAGAGCCTCAGGCTACCCGTGGCACGAAAGGCATTTCGATTTACCAAAATGTTTCACCCGGCGTAACACTGGTTGTGACAGGAGATGACAAGAATGTCGATGGGATTGGGACTGGAGTAGTTGTCGATTCTTCTGGGTACGTCCTCACGAACTGGCATGTAATAGCTGGTCACGAGGATGCGGTTATTTTCTTGAAGCCGCCTTCCGGTGCTGACATTGACAAGAAATACGCATACTACGCGCGGGTAGCTTATGCTAACCCCCTGCCGGACCTAGCGCTCCTAAAACTAACGAAACCTCCGTCTCCGCTCCCCTCAATTGCGATTGGTGATATTTCTCAGGCCCAAGTCGCTGAAGACATTCACATCATCGGGCACCCTCATGGGCAATTTTGGTCGTACAGCACTGGAGTCTTGAGCCAGATCCGAAGCGACTACACCTGGAAGTACGACGATGGCAGCCAACACCGTGCCAAGGTGCTGCAAATGCAAACCGCCATTAATCCTGGAAATTCAGGCGGACCTGTTGTGGACGATTCAGGCAAAATTATTGGTTTGGTTGCGATGTTTGAGGAAGGACAGAATCTGGATTACGCGATCGCATCTGATGTAATTAAGTCTTTCCTGGCACAAGCTATGAGGACTCAAACGAGAGGGACTAGGCACGATTCTGAAACTGCTGGGAGTGCTGCGGCGTCTACAGCGCCTGTCGAAAATGGCACTCTTTACAGGTCTGAATTTCAAGGATCTGCAGTTTACTGGATGGCCGATAAGAGCGGCCAGACTTGTTGCCTACTCATCAGAGACAAAAAGGGAAACAGTATCGAGGCAACGCGGGGGACCAGCACGGTAGGATTTTCCGACTGGAAAGCTACCTTGGAAAACGGAGACGTAATTCGTGCTTCGAGCAAGTCGGAGTTCCCCGAACGCCTTTGGAGAGACACTACTCCCCCATCAAAATAAACGGTGCCCAGAAAAACGGCTGATCATACCCTTGATGAATGAGTGCCAACCGTGCGTGCATCAGTGCGATGTTCTTAGGTTCTCCCTTTAAAATCGAACGATATAACTCCTGCATGAACGCGGCTGTTGAATTGTCTGCGACCTCCCACGTGCTGACAACGACACTCGATGCACCGGCGGTCAAGAACGCTCGCCCCAAGTTGTAGACTCCCTCTGTTTTGCTGAGCTTTCCTGAACCTGTGTTACAGGCGGAAAGCACTACCATCTCGGACTTTAGCTGCAGATCGAGAACCTGAGACAATTGTAGAAACATGTCTGTCGGATTCCCATTGAAGGAAAAAAGCAAGGCTGGTTCACGAAGGCCTGAGTCCACCGGCAATAGCCCATGGGTCGCAAAATGAAGAAATCGGTAGTTTCGCAAGTCCGTATTTAGGAACTTCTTGCGATTTGCCTCAATACCAAGTCTGATGTCTGCTTTACCTCCGTTGCGTTCGATTAATTCCGCAATTCCGTGCACTTCCGCTGCGGTGCCTGGCAGTCGTTCGAACGAGATCCCCGCTGATCGCAATGTATTCGCGACATTGGACTGCATTTCGGCCACCGTATTGTGACTTTCTGGAGAAGCTTCCCCTGCAGCATCCCAGCGTGGATCGCTTTGTGATGTAATCGGATCTCCGATTCCCAACATTTCCGATTCCCATGGACCTCCGGACTTGGCAGCTCGCGAAATCATCATGGCTTCCGTTGATGGGTAGTAAGTTGTCGGGACTGCCGCCAGCGGGTACACTCCTTCCGCAGCGTTCGGAGACAGCATCTCGAGCGGGAGAAGGGCCAAAGCATCGTCCGGAACGTAAATGATGGATTTCGCTTCTCGCAGTGACGCATAGGCGGAACTGGGAAATAGAGTGTTGGTTAAATCTTGAACAACTTTGGGATCAAAGCCCCCCAGTTGGGCCTGTGAAATTCCTTCTTTGATTTTCTCAATTTGCCGGCGAATCCAATCACGCCCCTTTGAAACGGAATAAAAACGTGAGACCTCCGAATGACCGTCGCTCCCGTTAGTGACAAACCACACGTAGCTCGCATCCTCCGTAACTCTGCATTCAATCAGTAACTCACCGTTCAGAAGAGAAACGTTCTCGATGTTGAAAGGAAGGGGATAGCGAATCATGGTGTATGACGGATATTTTTCCCTTAGGCTGGAAACAAAAGCACCCAGCTGCCTATCGACCTCGGCAAGGTCGGAGCGAATTTGGTCGGCGGGTCTGCTAGGGTTATTTCCTGCAGCCAATACATCTCGAAGTTCAGCTGTCAGTTTTGATTTTCGGAACTGTAATTCGCTCTCTTTTTCCCGGACGTCTGTCGATAATTTCCGACGAATCGCATCGGAGAATCGTGCCCCCCAAACCTTATTGAACACCTGACCTTTGTCGGCTTCAGCGGTCTGCAAAGCCAAGGCCGCATACTTAACTTTCGAACTCGGCTGCCCTATCGAGTGCTGGTACAGAGTGCCAATGAGTTCATCGAAGATGAAACTGTAGTTTTCAGAGATCGCGCTGTTCTCTTGCGCGCCTTGCACTGCGCCAATCATCTGAACGACACTGGAATAGTCCTTGACTGCCGAGTCCAAGTCTCCAGTGTTTCTCTCCAGTCGTGCCCTGACGTATACAAATCGCCCTGATAAATAATAATCATCTGCTGGTTCGACAAGCGGCTTCGCAGCTTCAAGTTCTGCACGGGCTGCCTTGTATTCAGCCTCCGACGAGTGAGCCTCTGCCATCGAGACGTGCAGATGTGCCACACAGATATTGTCCTTTAGCGCCTTGCATTGTGAGAGCAGCGAGGTCGCCGTCTTAATCAATTCTTTGTACTGCTTGGTTTGGATGTACATCTCAAGTAGTTCTAGAGTGGCCGATAGCGAATGCGATTTAAACGCCTTTAGAGATGAAGCCTCTTTGTAAATAGAGGAAGCCTTTTGGAAGTCCTTCAACTCTGAACTGCGTTCTGCATAGACTGCGATGAGAGAAGAATATGCAAGTAGTTCGCCTTGTTCATCACCCAAGGATTTAAATTCATCCAGAGCAGAGCTTGCATGCTGAAGTGTAGATGCCCATTCCCCAACCATCTGAAAGACCCCTGAAATCGCTAGATCTGCATACGCCTGGAGCGAAACATTCTTGTCGGCAGCCGCCTTGTCATGTGCTGCTGTGAACGCAAGAACGGCATTGGGATACTGGCCTGCGGCTTGATAGGCCTGCCCGAGAGCGGAGTACGCATTGAAGCTTGCGGGATTGTTCTTGCTTTGCTCAGCGAGATCGCGCGCGTTTAACAGCAAACTTAATGCTTCTTCAGTATGCCCGTTACTGCGAAGTATGGTCGCTCTCTTCACCAAGACTTGAGACTCTGCGTCTAGGATTCCCGCCTTCGAGAACAGTGCTGCCGCCCGCGCGTAGACCGCTCCTGCACCACTCTCATGTTCTTTGTCTGCCATCTCGGCCAACGCCCACGCAGAGCGAGCAGCCAAATCCCATTTGCTTACTTTGTCGGAGAGCTGCTCAGCTGTCGTAAATGATCTGCGCGCATTCTCATTTTGTCCCTTTGCTTGGTATGCAAATCCGAGAGCCAAGTGTATTTGACCTTGTTCCTTGTCATCGTGAACAGTCTGTGCGAGGACCAACGCTTTCTCAAGATACGTCAGGGCAGCCCGATAGTCGGGATCTTTCTTCATTTCGTGATAAAAGGCCAAAGACTCGTAGGCTTGCGCCAGATCTAAATCCCGCCCTGTTTTTTGGAACATCGCGGAGGCGAGACTCATTTCCCGAATGGCCCCTTCGAACTCTTTTCCCGTCGCCAGAGAATACGCGTAGCTGCGGCGCAATTCGGGGGTCTCACCAAGGGTCTTGATCCAATATAGAGTAGCCTCAGCCGCAGACGGATTATTGGTCAGAAGTCTCACAGAAGCACTGGTGGCCTGTGCAAATTTCATAGCCTCTTCAGTGTCTATAGAGTTAGCCTCCTGCAGGCATGCCGACAGCCTCTGCTCTGCGGCATCAGCATTTCCTGTTCGTACAAAGGCCAAGGCTAACCAACAGTTGACGTTCATGCGACCGTGCTCTAGTGCTGCTTCAGCGTCAGGGTTCGACCCTACATGTGCATTTGCGAGCAGTGGTTCTGCGTCCAGAAGTGCATTTCTTGCGGAGTTGAAATCGTTCGATATGAACAAGTAGTGTTTAGCAAGTGCTAGGTCAATCGGAATTCTGACGCTGGATTCAATGGGGCTTATAAACCCCAGGAGCCGAGTGAGGTACTGAACGCCGTCGGGCGAAGAAGTGAGTTGTTCGGGAAGTGTCGTTATTTTCGACACCGTCAGTCCCTGCTCTGCTTGCCACTTGCCACGCCATTGCTCGTTCAAGAGCTCCAGAGTATTGAGTGACAGGGCACTTTCCAGGCACTTCTGCAATTCGCCTGAGTCACACACTTGTCGTAAATGTCGATATGCCCCGAAACCTTCAGCTGTAGATACCATTGCTGACATTACGGTCCCTTCAGCCTTGTCATCTTTGAGCTGCAAAGCATATTGAAACGCTTGCTCCATGGCTAACAGAGAGAGCTGTTGAAAATGCAGATTATCCGCCGCCACGGCATGATCGACCCACATTGCCATCAAGGTTTTGGTGAGGGATTCATCGTGAGGACGATCAGCAGAGGACATTGTTGAGAGTCTCTCTGCCTTTTCCAAATTATCAATCTCCTTAGTCCAATCCTTCTGTTGTTTGTAAAAAAATGACCAGCCTAAATACAGAACAAACTGAAAGTTGTCACTGGCCGTTCCTTTCTTCTCCTGAACAAGTTCCAGCGTCTCTGCGTAGAGTTGAGGAGCCTTATCATCCTGTTTTGCGGCTTGCAGAATTGGAATTTCAGAAGTCAAGACTTGTAGCAGTGCTGTCTTGTTCCCAACCGCTCGCAAACTGTTAGCTGCCGTCTCGTAATACCCGAAGGCTAGCTCAGGCTCGTGCTTGTCTCGATGGATGTCACCTAATTTCTGAGCAGCCTCGGCAACAAAATACTGATTACTTACACTCTTAGCTTTGTCGAGCAGCATATTCCAGGTTTCGGCGCTTTTGTCTGGTAGGTGTCCAGCTTGATAAGCGAACGCGAGCGTTTCGAGACGACTAAAATCCAGAAGAAGCGACGTGCCTGAGTGCATATCGAGCAGCTCCAGGCCACGCTTAAGATCGCCTTGGTAGATGTACGCAACACCTAAGGCATTCTTTGCGAGGAACGCTGCATACGTATTTCCTGTGGCTTCCGCCAGTCTTAAAGCGTCTTCGAGACCCTTGATTGCGGTCGACATATTCTGATCGGATTCTGCCAGCAGTGAATAAACCCAATAGACCCGGTGCAAGGCTTCCAATGAATAATGGTTTGCCTTGTCGATATCCAGTGCTGCACTAAGCGACGCACGCGCGTCTTTCATGACGCCAGCGGCAAGCCACATGCGCCCGATCTCTCCCAGAGCTCGTGCTTGCACGTAGAGACTCTTACCCAGTTGAGCTTTTTGTAGTGCTCGCGTATTCGTCTCCAAAGCTCCCTTGCGGTCCCCAGACGTCTCTCTGAGAGCAGCCAAGCTAACGAGAATCTGTGCCTCCAGGACGACGTTCGATCGCTCAGCGGCAGCCTCTAGGGATTTGTCGAGTAGGTCTCGGCCAACGTCAATTTCGCCTTTGGAGATGGACAGCGCTGAGAGCTGTAGACCGGCAATTGGAAGATCTGACTCTAACCCTCTGAATTGGCAGAGATCCCATGCCTTTTTCGCTGGTTGAAGCGCTCCTTCCAAATCTCCCAAATCCCATTTGTCAGCTGCGGTGTCGATCAGACCTTTGATCTCGGGATCGGAAGCTCGGAGCTCCAAAGGTATTTCCTGACGAGCAACGCTTTGCGAGTCGCAGTAAGCCGGAACAGCAAATGTGGGCACAATGGCGATGATGAAAAGCCAGGAAAGGAAGATCTGCGACAGATCAGCGAAGAATGCGAATATGGAGCGCATTGGCAATCGCACGAGACATATTCAGCACAGTACTGTAAATCAAAAAGTATTCCGGACAACATGAAATTCGGAAAACCGCGACGGGGCCATTCCTCCTCAGCTAATGCTTAGGAAGGCGTATCAATTCTCCGAGAGCCTGCCAGTGCCGTGGATGCGGGATGCGCTTGCCAGCCTGAATGTCCGCTGAGTACGGGTCCCGGCCCTCCTTTCATCGGTTGCGCTGCGATCAGGATCGCGGTAGCCCTCTGGCACCGTGAAGGAAGTTACCGAGCCGGGTTGACGGGACACCACCCCTCACTGCAATGGCGACGAATTGAGGAAGCCTGCAAAGTCATCATCCGCCGCATTGATGAAATAGAAGACGACTGCGACGAGCGCCACAAACAGGACAATGCGATCGAGGCGTTAAACCGGCTACGCAACCGTTGACGCGTGTTCTTCTCGGCCTATCTGAAATCGATGCGGCTAGGTGAGGACTAGTAAGAAGAAGACGCGTTGGCCATCATTTGCCGCGCTGATCCCGTCGCGCAGCTCCTGCAAAAACGCATCCACATCAAATGGAAAGCTCTGTCGGGGAGCGCCAGTCTCCAGCCACTCCATCGGAATTCTCGCGGCGACCCTGAACACTGCTTCGTTGAGTTGGTTGCCGTGTCGCCAGGGAGCTAGTAAGTCTCCGGGCACAATCAGCAACAATTCCAACATCCCTGAGCGATATGTAACGGCACCGATATCTGCTCCCGGACTGCAAGCATGCTCCATCACACTTATACCGACACCCACCTGCCCACCAGGGTGCTGGCGTCGAACATCTTCGTGGATATCCCAAACGGCTTTGAGATCTATTGGATCAACTGCGGGTACTGGGCTACCGGCAGCACCCCAAAAACGTGGAGGGTAATCCTGCATGAGATCAAGCCGCCTTCCGCTCGCGCCTCCACTTGGCCCAGCGTGCCTTCTGAGCAGCTCGGATGTGAGCAATTGCGGCTGCTGACAGCTTGCGTTTCTTGCGGGCGGTGATTGAAACGACCTTTCCCTCGAACTTAGCCCAACGGGCGCGCTGACCGGCGGCGATCCTCGCTCGACCCGCAGCTGACATCCTGCCTTTTCGGGATGGTCCCGTTCCGTTTAGTGCGGAGAGTGCGTTGTTAAGGCGTGCAAGTTCCGAAGCGAGCCGGGTACGTTCCTGCTCCAATTGGTAGAGTACCGAGGTGAGGTTAGCCATGCCAGAGGATTGTACTAAAGCCAACCTAATCAATAAAGCTGGTGGGTGCTGTCAGTCTGTGGTATTCCGACTTAATCGGCAAGTGCTAATCCTGGGGTTGGATGCGAAGAACCCACTGGGAGGACATCCTCATGAAAGCTCGTAACATCAGTGTCACCTTCCACGTTGACGTTTACAACAGCAGACCGTGGTTTCAGGTTCCGAAACAGATAGTTAGGTTGCTCGGTCTCAAATCAGGCCGCGTAATTGCTGTCAGCGTCAGCACGCCGGAGGGAGAACTGCTTTATCATGGTCTTGCCAACCTGCACTCAGGCACCGAGATTTATGATGCCCATATCAGCAAGCGCTTAACGAAGGGCGAGGAAATCAGGGTGACGGCATCTCGTCCACCTGAGGGAACCGTGAGAAACTAAGGACGCGACTATTCGAACGTAAATCTGATGGGACTTCCCCAACACAGGGAAATCTTATGTGTGATACTGAACAGGTCATTACGATCACCAGCGTTTGGCCGACTCTGACAGTTCGACAGCTGGAAGTGTCACATCCCGGAGCAGATGATGATGGGCTTTGGTTTCTCGGATGGCCCGGCAGCAATTTTGAGGCACAAATCGAATCTTTGGATGGCATGTGTCCTTTCTTGATCGAAACCGACGAAAGAGATGCCCGCTTCACCACCTCTTCGATTGAAGATATTGTGGAAACTTTAGTTAAGTTGCTTCACCTCTGGAAACCCGGGGCCGTCCATGATATGTAAAAGTCAAGGGGAGACGAGATCGATTCGTAACCGTGGGGGCCCGAGGACAGTTTGCAAAGTTTGCCGCACATGATTCGATGATTCGCAGATGATTAAGACGGTCGTGGCTATGGATTAGAAAGACTTTCGGAACTGCTCTTGAAGATCGGGTTTCGTTAGAAGATCAACGCAAGGGGTTACGGACCGTTCTGGACAAGAGATTGCATGAAAGCGTCAGCGGTGGCATTGGCTTCTGCATCGGTGACCCTCTGCGCCGGAAGCTCCGATGGCTTCGTTGCCTCCGCTGCCGCTTCGATTGCTTCTACCGGGTGGAGCGAACCAGTTCCCGGGCGGGAGTTACACCCGCTGAAGTCCAGCGCCTTTCACGGCGCACTGTTTCGCCAACAATCGCATGGTCTCTGAGTTCGTGACCACCCGTCCGGCTTATCGAGCATTGGCCTTATCCACAATCCGCGTTCTGCGAGTGGCAAGATGCGTCGAAAGTTTCACCGAAGCGATGCTAACGATCAACGCCAGAGTGATCCAACTTGCGCCCAGAGTATTCCAACGTTCAAAGATTAGGGCGATTATGGATTGCAACTGCGACGGAAATAGCTGAGCGGTTGTTCCTTGCATGAACGTCGCAGTCCCTGCCACGAAGATTGACATTAGCGCAACGCCCGCCGCAAAGAGTCCTGGCAAGGCGCACTTCCAGGGAAAAGGAATTGGGGGCGGTGCCACGCTCTCACGTCGAACCGCATCCATAACCGCGACTACAAAGCCCGAGGAGGGCACGATCACTTGATCCTTGTACAGAATCCGATCTAGGTCGTCATCTCTCATCAAGCCTCCTTGATCAGTTGCAACGATACCAAGCGTTGTGAAAGTTTTCTGCGCAACATTTCCCGCCCACGGGATAATCTCGCCTTTACCGTTCCCCGTGGCAAGCCGAGGCTCCGCGCCGTAGAGGCGATGTCCATGTCGTGGAAGTAGAAAAGAATTATGGCCTCCCGATACTTCGGCGGAAGGGCGAAAACAGCGTGCCGCACAAGGCGATCCTGGTCTTCATTCTCCAGCCCGCGGTCCGCGTCTCCAAGGTCCCTTAGTTCAGGGACGTCGTCGAGGGGCACTATTCGTACGGGAATCCGCCGCAGCTCGGAGCAATACAGATTCGAGGCCAGGGCGAACAGCCACGTCGAAAAAGCTGCCTCCCGGCGCCACCGATCAAGTGACCGATAGGCTCGCAGAAATGCCTCCTGAGCCAGTTCCTCCGCCCGGCCACGGTCCCCGCAAAACCGGTACGCCAAATTCACGAGCGGTCCCTGCCAGCGGTGGACAATGCCCTCGAAGGCGGAGGTGTCCCCGGACAGCACTTTCTCGACAGAAGCCTGATCCTCGTCAGCGCCCACCCTTGCTCCTTCTGGAGTACGACTTACCCGGGCGGAGAACGGTTGCGTTTTCTTTCGGACTGAGGCGTCTGAGAAAAAAATGCAACCGCCGATTGCTTAACCCTGTCCCACAGAATGCAGCGAACAGATTGCAGAGGAGGATGTAAATATGAATCAGATTGTGCCTAAGCTCTTATTCGTGAGCATCGTCATCATTGCAACGTTCTCATTCATAGCCGTGGCGACATGGTTGAGAGAGCGACGCCGGGAAAGAGAAGCCTACTACAGAGGCGAGACTCTCAGGAAAATCGCGGAGACGCAGGGGACGGGAGCCAGTTCCGCCATCGAGTTTCTTCGAGAAGAGGAAAAGTACGCTGCACGTCGCCGCGGAGAGGGACAGAAATTGGGTGGCCTAATGACGGTCGCGGTCGGCATTGGCATGATGGTCTTCATTAAGGCCGTAGACCGGGGCGATCCAAGTCCGGCATATCTGGTCGGGCTCATTCCGCTGCTCGTCGGAGTCGCGCTCCTGGCTTACACCTACCTGCTGGCTCCAAAGCAGTAAAGAACGGAGAAGCGCCGTGCAGTTGGAGGATATGCACCGGGTCTGAGAAGGCGTCAGAACCGAAACGGTAAAGAGGAGGTGCGAAGGGCGACGAGAAAAAGGCCGTCGAATCACACCTTTCAGACGAGGGCGGTTCCAACCCATGCGGAGTTCCTCAGTTTACGTAATCCTCAGTTTACGTAACTGGCGATTTCACTCAGAACCCGGCCCGCGCCCTTGCCGCCCAAGCACGCACGCGCCACGCCACCATCCCCACTTGACCACTCGACATTCCGCTTGGGTGTAGGAATTCTCCCGCCTCCTATAGCTATCCCCGCCAATGACCGTTCGGGGTGGTGTATAGGGACGGCAAAATACTCCCTCCCCCCCCGGGCCAGTCTTGCCATGAAAAACAAGACAAGACCAGCACGATGTCACAAAATGCCTGTATTTTGTCGCGACTGTGCCGAATGGCGTGGTGGAGCCCCAATTTGACTAATGGAGGAGGTCCAAAAACCTATCGGGACCGCTGACGAAGTTTGGGCGTTTTTACCCGTTTCTGCAATGCCCCGCCCCGTTTATTGGATTCATCGCAATTCGAGGGTACTTTGCTAGGTTGTTTAAGCAGCCCGGTGTGTGGGAATCTTGATCGCGTGATTTTGGTATTCGAGAGTATTTCGTCCAGGGTCATTACGTGGCGTTTAGCTGTACAAATGTCTCGAAATTCAACAACGAACCAACCCAGCACTCTAACCGGACGGAGAACAGCTTTTCGCACACGGATTTTTCTACCTTGATAGAACTTGGCTAGTAAAGATGCATAAGTCCCATCAGACCATTTGGCAGCCTGACTTGCGTCGGTAGCTCGAACATCGTAGTAGTTGTCGCAATTACGATAGCCCCGAACGAAGGCAGCAGACATGTTAAGAATCTTCCGTAAAACCCATCGGGCCCTACGATCCAGAAAGAGACTTATCGATGGCCAAAATATCTTCACGATCGATCGGGAAACGCTTGGGCCAGAACGACGTTTTGCATTCTGCGTTTTCCAGGATCTCCCGAACGTTGTCGCATTGAAGGGATTCTTATCGTAAGAGGAAGAATGAGCTAACCATCCACTCCGTGACGTATGTTTCATCGGTCGAAAAGGTCTGATTAGGGGAAGGCGATTCTGAACGGCCTGCGAAACCGAGTATCGCTTCCAGTTCATTACGGCCCGCGCGACTCCAACTATCACACCTGCCACCGCGATGGTCCGCTCCGAATCAGGGGTAAAATCTATCGTGATCTCAATACGATTTCGTCGAGGGCGAACTCCCACTCCCGTGCTCCTATCGTTCGTTGCAATCGGGATTGCTGCGAATGGAAGTATATGGACCAACAGGTATGATAGGCGCTCCAAACTTCGGCACTCGTTCCTTAGGCGAGTATCGAAGGATACATTGTAATGGGCGCTGAACCCTCGGAGTTGCACAATTCTGTTCGCATTCTTTTGCCAATTGTCGAGGTGTCTGCGCACCCAGTTTATCTGTTGCCAGAGACACTGAACGGCATCCCTCGCTGCTGTCTTCGACAGTTCGATCGGCGGGGTAACAACCTCGATAACACCTCTGTCGAAGTAAACTACGCCGCCATGGGGAAGGCCTACAGGCTTACCAGTCCATGGCACCTGTTGAATCGGGAAAAGTGTTCCGGCAGTTCCAAAAAGGGCCTCGGGTGTACATAGGTTCCCGTCGCAAAAGACCTGAAATTCGACTTCGATCCCCAATACAGGTCTAGCGGGGCTTATCAGAAACCCACGGCGGTCCTGGAGCTTAGGCGATGAGTCGCTGTACGGTTGCCGTCTGCGTCGCACACTCTAACCTTTTGGCAGCTTCCATAGGGAATTAGGGTGCCCGGGGACCGAACAGGTACAACTGTGCTCTAATACATTGTCAAGAATAGCACTCAAATTCTCAGCGAGCTGCCCGCATTCGGTAAAATTAAGCTGTTCAAGCGGAACCATTCGTGCGGTGAGTATGATCTGATATTGTTTGTCGACTTTCGTTCCGATGACTGAAGAATCCTTACCCAAGGTTGGTTCAACCGTCCAGACTGGAACGGGTGAAAAGCCGCGCAATGTCCCCGAACGATCGATCAACGAAATCATTTCATTGTTCGACAAGAGGTCGCGGGCCAGAAGACTGGAGTCGTATTCTGTGCTCGTTGTGATGCTGATCCTCCTAGGTCTAGCAACATGGGTATTCATCAAAGCAAAAGAAATTACAGCAAACGAAACAAATCCAAATACACAAGCGCTGCTTTCATCCCTGCAGAAACGGAAGGCTGACGCGACTGTACAGATACAAGAAATCGCCAAAGACATTCTTGTGCTTTTGCAGGAGCTGGGGGAGCTAAAACGAGCCGGGCCACAGCACTCTCCCGCGAAATACAATATTGAATTGGCTGATGAAAGCGGCCGTCTGCGCACTCGCAACGACGTCATCACCGAACTCTCGAACGACTTGGCTCGTACCGGATACAACTACATAGATTATGAGATACGGATTCGCGCCAACAGCCTTTCGAATATCCAGCTAAGGGTATCGCGAGAAACACTCAAAACGGTTGACAACAAGCTTAAATGGCCAACGATGGACCTTGGAGATGTTGTGGCTCGACTCCAACCTCTCTCTCATGATGTCACGCTAGTTGACGCAGCACTCAATCAAATAACCAGCAATGAGCGCTCTGGAGAAGTGCAAGCACTGATTGGCAAGAATGATCAAGCAAACCCAAACCTGTCATTGCCCTTTCTTGTTCAACTGAATGTAACCAGGTTCGGCACACTGACCCTTGTCGCGATAGCAATCGGCCTCTTGTCGCCTTTGTATCGATTTAGTGCGCGCTTGGCTGCTTTCCACCAAGCCAGAGCCGATGCTTTAAGATTGCACCAAGTTGGCTATTCGGATGTTAGCATCATTGGCTTGGTGGATGCCCTGACACCGAAGTTTGACTTTGACAAATCGAGCGCGGCGGCTGATCGGTTGTCTGAGCTAGTCAATATTGTTGCAACAGGAGCAAAATCTGCGAAGGAATAAGTCTAGCAATCCGAGTATCAAGAGAAGGTCGGCCAAAGCGCAACTACGGGGTGCTATCAGTTTCGAAGAAAGCGATCTCCCGGTAAAAGTTCCCGCCGATCGGAGTGCTTGCGTGCTCTTTCACTCCGATCCGCAAGAACACATCGGAATCACGTTCTTATTCGAGAATGGGAATGTTCCTGTTGTGATGTCTCTTGTCAGATGGGAAGGTGATACTCCTCGCCTGATCGGACAAGACTCACAGGGATTTGGGCGGAGGATGCTATCTGTTTTTGACCCAGGTGCACCAAAAGAATACATAATCGAGTTGGTTTCAAGGGGTAGTTCGGTGTCGGGCGTTCTGCAGATCGCTAGAACATCTTTCCAAGATGGAATGGCTTGCCAAGACGATTGTTCTCGTCTGTTGCAGTTACCATTGCCCTTAATACACTCTGATGGGTACAAGATTACTCGTCACACTTTGTTTCGATATCAATTCGGACGACGTGATGTCTTGATGTTCATTCGATATGCAGCTAAGCAGATGTCGGCCTCTGGGTACGGGTGCATCATCCCACTTGATTTGTCCCAGTGGGATGGAAAAACGCCTGGTACCGATATTGGAAAACCCCGGCACCGGTCTCATCGAAATGGCATCGATGCTGACCTATCGCTTTACGATAATGCGGCGAAGGCCCAGCTCAGATCGTTTTGCGATCTTCAGCAGTCTAGAGCGGAAGGCGAGGAAGAGTTGGAAATCGCCTACTCGCAGCCAGCTGAAATGCAGATGCCGTTGGGATCACGCCCTATGGTATGCCGACAAAATCAGGTTCACGACTTCAATGCATACGCGATTGCTAAACTGCTTGGCATCTTTTTTGAATTGGCTCGGGTGAAGCTGTCGTTCTTAGATCGTGAGCTCATGAAACTGGTCATTGAGGCAAGTAAGCTCACATTGCGTGATAGGGTTATAACGAAGGAGGTCGCTAAACTGTTTTCTGACGGAGTTCATTTTCAACCGTGGCCCAATCACTACGATCATCTGCATATTCGCTTCCTGCAATCATAAGATCGATGCGGCTCTAAGATGCCATTCAAGTTGACAGCGGGCACGACCTCTCTTGTCCGGCCTCCGGACTTGTTAACACAGTTTGCGAATGAAAGATTGCGCTGCGTGTACTCTCTAAGCCAGTGTATGAATGCGGTGTACGAAATCTGCTTTACCGGAAGTCCGCGAACCAGTTTTCGAACAGAGTTCTTCCGGTCAAACCCACTTTCGAGAGCGCATTTGTTTATGCCGATTTGCTTAATCTGAGTCTTAACTTCATCGCTCGCCGGAACCTTTCCGGTTCTCCGGTACTCGGTAGCCGCGAACTCCAGCACGCTCATGTCCTCACCTTTTTCCCACTTCCGATCTGTTTCCTTCCCCACGTAGCGGATGTCTCCCGCGACAACGTGGGCGCGCTTTAACAACCCTGTGGTTTCCGCCTGACACACAGCTCCATCGGGCGCGAGGCTCTTGGATTCGGGGTGCCGAATGTACTGCGCGAAGACCATCTCGAACGTTTGTGCCAGAGCCAGCAAGGATGGGGGACTCAGCGTGTGCGTGGTTCCGTCGTGGAGAGGCTGAAGTCATCGCTTCCGGGCATGGGCGATTTGCTGCAGTGCCAGCGCAGGGAGCACTGGAGTTCTTCGCTTTTGGAGTGCCACTTCAAAAGGCGGTTTCGAAATCCCAACCGTGTACACCGGAGAATGACTGACTGCGCTGGCTGACACTGTACCGCCGGTACCCTAGTACCCGAACCAAGAGCAGGCGAGTTGGTGCTAAGCGGCACCGAATGGCCCCCTTCGAAGGAACCGGGTTCAGGAATCGGCCCCTCCCCCCATTCGGTGCCGCCTAGCCGCTCTAAAGGTAGGTTCTTTCTTCCGGCGACAGAATGGCACGGGCGTGCAGACCTAGTGGCACAAAACGGGAGGCAAATTTGACATTGGGTTACGGCTCTGTCGAATCGCGAAAGTGGCTGCGTTGCTAAACCTAGACACGTCGGGGCGACTTTCAGACTGGGCTTGCCGAGCGGAGGTTTCACGCCCGGTGGAAAACTTGGTCTTGACACGCTTGCTTTTGTTTCTTAGAGTCTCGCCCACAGTCATTGCGGAGGGGGCAATGAACTGCTTCGGAGGGCCGCATGGCTCGCTTCGTAGTGGTTTGCCTTCTCTGTTCGCTTTTGCCTTCCCTCGCGCTCGCACAAGACCCGGCCGCCAGTAACCCTCAGGCACTAACTCCAACTCTTGCTAGCGATTTTTCGGCCATTTCGTTGGCGCAGCAATCGGTTGCAGCCCTTACGGGGGGTGCGACGATCAGCGATGTTACGCTGACCGCGAACGTCATTTCAATTCTCGGCAGTGACGCGGAAAGCGGGACGTCGAAGCTGTTGGCGTTGTCCAGTGGCCTAAGCCGAGTGGACCTGAACTTGAGTTCAACAACCCGGAGCGATATTCGGAATGTATCGAATGGGGTTCCAGTTGGTGAGTGGATATTAAATGGGGGCACCCCTAGCCCGTACGCACTCCATAATTGCTGGACTGACGCCTCCTGGTTCTTCCCGGCACTATCCTTTCTGACTCAAACTGCGGCTCCAAACTTCTTTTTCAAGTATGTCGGCCAAGAGCAGCACGGAGGCACAACCGTGCAGCACCTGCGTGTATTTCAGCTAGGCTCTGTCGATTCATCCGGCGATCTACGGTCATCTACATTAAGTACGACTGATTTCTACCTGGACGCGACCTCGTTTCTGCCTGTCGCTATGGCGTTCAAGGTCCATGCGGACAACGACATGAACACCGACATTCCGGTGGAAATCCGCTTTGGGGGATACCAAGGCGTAAACGGAGTCCAAATTCCATTCCACATCCAACGGATGTTTAACGGCACCATTGTCCTCGACATTTCAGTTACTAGCACCACGATCAATTCCGGCCCGTCAGCAGCGCTGTTCCAGATTCCGTAAGGACAGAGGAGTATCCCATGAAGCATATCGCAGGTGCGATATTTCTGATCGTGTCGCTGCTGTTGTCACTAAATATTTCCTCTGAGGCACAGCTTGCTGTTGCTGTTGGCGCCCCCCAGTTCAACGCTTTTGGTGGAGGGCCGTTCGATGTCATCAATCTCGGAAACCTAAACGTGCATTTTAGTGTTCCGGTTCTCCATAAACCTGGGCGTGGAACGCCGTTCTTATTTGACCTCAGCTACGACAGCTCGATTTGGACCCAGGTAACGTCAGGTGGCACGACAACGTGGCAGCCCGTGGCCAACTACGGATGGAAACAGTATCCCCAATCCGGCACCATACAGCAGACTTCCACGTGGACGTATACGGCACCATGCAACCCCCCTTATGACATGCATATGGTGACCGTAACGTACTACAGTGGATTTACATACAAAGATTCCTTCGGCACGATGCACTATTTTCCGACGGTGACCACGTCAACGGGCGGGCAGGGTTGCGCGAACCTTCAAAATGAGCCGCCAAGCTCAGCATCCGCATTAGCCAACGATGGTTCTGGATATACAATGTCCGCATATTACGGTACGGGGACGGTCTACGCGGCATCAGGCCAAACGTACGGATCGACTTCCACAATTATCGACTCCAACGGCAATATTCTCTCAAATTCAACTGGTGCCTATCTTGACACCCTGGGACAAACGGTCGTGACAGCAGCCGGTGGTGCACCATCACCCTTGACACTTACCTACACCGCTCCGTCCGGGCCGCCTCCGGCTGTGACCGTAACCTATGTTACAAAAACCGTTCAAACCAACTTCGGCTGCCTACATGTTGTTGATCCTACGATTACGAATGTGTCATTGATTGACCGGATCACTCTGGCTGACCAGACATATTATCAGTTCACCTACGAGACGACGCCTGGTTACAGCGGAGGACAGGTTACAGGAAGACTGCTATCGATTACGTTGCCGACTGGCGGAACGATCACATATGCATATAACTACCAGGATGGACACAATGGAATCGTCTGTGCCGACGGCAGCACTGACGGCTTAACTAGAACGGTAAACGGAGGTACCTGGACGTATTCTCGTACCCAAGATGCCCAGGCTCAAGACCACTGGACTACCAAGGTAACCACTCCTCCGGACCCACAGAATGTGGGGTCTGTGGGCGACGATACGGTCATCGATTTCCGCAAGGACACCTCCGGCACCTTCGATTTCTACGAGGTCCAGCGGGTTGCCTATCAGGGTTCCAGCACGAGTAATGCAGTCCTGATGAGCACGCACGCCTGTTACAACAACGTAATCACAAATTGTCCAAACGTGAGTGTATCTGCACCGATCGCACAGACAGACTACTACAAGCAACCACCGGGGCTTTCCGCCTCGCTGTCCGAAACAAAGTACAACGCGTACGGCCTGCCGACGGACCATAAAGACTACGACTACGGGTCGGTTCTTCTGCGCGACACAGCCACAACCTACGCTTCACTCGGCGCGATCTACGATCATCCTGCCAGCATACAAATCACGGACGCAAACAACAACGTGCTGTCGAGTACAACCTACACATACGACGAATACTCGTCTTACCCCTTGCAGGCGACCAGTGGCACGCCTCAGCACGGAAGTGTCGGCAGTGCACCGCGAGGAAACCTGACGACGGTATGGAGCGCTGTGTCATGGAATCCTTCGACCCATAGCGCCGGATCGTCCCTGACAAAACATTTCGAATACTATGACACTGGCAACGTTTATCAGTCACAAGATGTGAACGGGCAGTGGACGACCTACAACTATGACACCACCGCGCAGGGTAATTCCACCAGGTCCTGTGGGAACAGTTTCTCGACCGGGTTGACTCTTCCAATAAGCGGACTGTCCAGTTTGGCGGGAACCACGTGGAATTGCATCGGAGGAGTTGCCACACAAACGAAGGATTTAAACGGTAACGCGACAAATACAACGTACAGCGACCCCTATTTCTGGCGACCTGCATCGGTGCAAGACCCGACGCTGGTCTCAACCACTCTTACATACACGCCTTATAATCCCTCTACACAGGCTCCAGCCACTGTGGATGGTAAGATGCTCTTCAATAGTAATAATTCAGTTGTCGAGCTACTTGCGACGAACGGTACATACGGCCAGGAGTTGTATACGCAACTGCGCGAGGGGCCGAGTTCCTCGAACTACGACTCCGTACAGGTGCTGTATGATACTTGGCTGAGACCATATCAAGCGACGATGCCTTGCGTGACTACTGCGGGCGCAGGCTGCTCGGGGGCCCCGAAAACGACAAGCACCTTCGACGCTCTTGGACGAGTCACAAACACGACTGATGGCGGGGGTGGCTATATCAACTACACGTACACCGGGAATGATGTATTGCAGGCTATTGGTCCCGCGCCCTCCGGCGAGAGTCTCAAACAGAAGCAACTTCAATATGACGGGCTGGGTCGCTTAACCTCCGTGTGCGAGCTAACCAGCCTCAGCGGGAGTGGCAATTGTGCGCAAACCGCTGCTCGAACTGGCTACTGGACGAAGTACGCGTACGATACGACCACGCTGAACTCTTTGCAATACATGCGGCTGACCATCACTCAGAACGCCCAGGCATCGTCCGGGCAGCAAACGCGGACTTACATTTACGATCTCATAGGCCGGTTGGTGTCGGAGAGCAATCCCGAGAGTGCCACGACGCAGTATTTCTACGATTCTGCTCCGAGTTCTCCGGGCGTTGCATGCGCGGGAACTTACAATGGAGATGTGGTCAAGACTTATGACGCGAATGGCAACACAATTTGCCACAGCTACGACGCGCTTCATCGTGTCACCTCCACAACGTACCCTGGTGGACCGAACTCTGCCGCGACTGCCGCAAAGAATTTTGTTTATGATAGTGCGACGGTAAACGGTGCTGTCGTCCAAAACGCCAAGGGCAAGCTGGCGGAGGCTTACACTTCGGGCACGATGCCCTTTCGAAATGGAGACTTTGAGACCTCCAGCGCCTTACCGCCTGTGGCCTGGACAGCTAGTTATGCGACCCTCACTTACGACACGGCGACCCAGTACGCCGGAGCAAGAAGCTTGAAGATTGCGACTACCGCTCAGTACGGTGGTGCCATCAGCGCCACGCTGACTGGCGTTCCGGGCAAGACGTACACAATATCTGGATACGCCAAGAGCGATGGTACATGTTCTCAAAACATCCAACTCGCGTTTGTGGACTCTACCGGGACCTACCTGGGGGGTGCGCAAACCGGCGGAGGTACGCAGACCACTTGGCAGTTCAGAACCGCCACCGCTACCGCGCCGGCCAACACATCCACTGTAGAACTCAATGTGGCAAACGCTGCTTCTGGCGGAGCAGGTGTGTGCGAGTTCGACAATATCTCGGCCAGCGGGCCTGTTTCGGACGAGGGGATGAGCTATTCGGCGCGGGGCGAGCTCACCGACCTGTATGAGGCGACACCAAATTCGAACGGGTATTATCACACCACTGCTTCGTACTGGGCGAATGGGGCCCTCAGCAGCCTCGGTGGTGTTCCTGGACAAACCGCTTGGACGTATGCTGTCGATTCCGAAGGTCGGCCAGCAACTGCCAAGCAGGGCTCGACCAATCTGGTGACCGGTGCCACATTTAATGCGGCGAGCCAGCCTCTAACCGTAACCTTGGGGCTGGGTGATACGGACACGTATCAATACGACAATGCCGGCCGCATGAAGAACTATAATTTCACGGTGGGGTCTGCTCCGAAATCGATGGTGGGAGCTGTGAACTGGAACGCGAACGGAAGCTTAGGGAGTCTCGCCATCACAGATGGGTTCAATTCCGGTGGTACGCAGACGTGCAACTACGGTTACGATGATTTGGTCCGCATCAGCAAAGTGGACTGCAGCGCTAGCATCTGGCAGCAGAACTTTAGCTACGACGCCTTCGGTAATGTCACCAAGACGGTTCCGACCGGAGGTACGGGCCTTGCCTGGAATCCAGGCTACAATTCGGCGACCAACCGTTACAATTTGACTGGAACAGGCTACGATGCCAACGGCAATCTGCTCACTGATACCTTTCACACCTACGCGTGGAACGCCGATGGCAACACGACTACGATTGATTCTTCCGCCTGCGGGAGTGGCACGTGCCTGACGTACGATGCTTTGGGTCGCATGGTGGAAAAGAATGTGTCCGGAACGTACACGCAAGTCCTTTATAGCCCGGCGGGCAAGTTGGCGGTGATGAACGGCCAAACACTGGTCAATGCGTACGTCCCCCTGCCCGGAGGTGCTACCTACGATACAGCCCCGGGATACGCAAGATTCTGGCACAAGGATTGGCTGGGGACGGTGCGCCTGTCGACGACCTTGAGCAACCGGAGCGTGGATTATGACCGTGCCTTTGCCCCCTTTGGCGAGGTCTACAAGAACTTCGGGTCAACCGCAAACAATGATTTTACCGGGGACACGCAAGACACGGTTGCAGGCACGTACGATACCGAGAATCGAGAATTGAATCCCACCCAAGGCCGCTGGCTATCGCCCGACCCGGTGGGGCTGCAGGCAGTCGACCCAAGCAATCCGCAGTCCTGGAATCGCTACGCCTACGTGCTCAACAGTCCGCTCAGTCTAACCGACCCGCTTGGGTTGTGCGGTGGCGGGCCCGGGGACAATGGAGGTCCGTGCGTCCCGTACTCTTACCTAGATGGCAACGGCTGCCTCAACAGCGTCACATACGTCCAGGTTCAAGGAGAGGGGGAGAACGATACCAACACCTACGACGTACCTATCGTAACCGTAACCTGTTCTATGTGGGAGGGCGGCTGGAACAGCATCTCCAACGGCTATGGTTATGGGAACAGCGGAGGGGGTGGCAACAGCGGTACGGCGACGAAAACCGCAAACAACGTCGCGACGATTAGTGCTGGGCCACCGGGAGCTAAGGAGTCCTACTGTATGGACAACGCTAATCAGGCAGCGTTGAATACACTTCTGCCAGGCTTAGGAGACTCCATTTACAACTATGACAACGTCGATGTCGCACAAAAGCTCAGTTCCGGGGTACTCGATAGCCTTTTCGGGTTCGGAACGGTTGCTGGTCCGTTGATGTCTTGGACTAGCAAGAGTGATATGGCGTTAACCAATATTCGGTCGGCCACCGGTCTTCCAAAGACATTTACAAGCGCCGGTCTAAAGTTTGCTGGAGGCGCATTGACCGTGGCAAAAAGTGTCCAGGCTTTAGCAAAAGCGCAGGAGGCCTACAAAGCTTGTATGGCTAGCTTCTGACTGAATCGCTATGTCGACTCACAACAATCTTCGCCCGCGACATGTGCCAGCATGGCTGGGGGTTGCGTTAATTTCTGGGTTGTGGGTTGCTGCGATTATCATTCAGGAACATTTCCAACTAGTAGCGGGTTGGTTTACGGTTGCTGCGTACATCATATTGCTATTTGCGACGATCGTGTTTTCGTTCCGACCAGCGTGGGGGAGGAGGGTCTTCTGGCTGAGCGTTGGCATTTCCCTGGGGCTGCATGCTTTGGCGGGTTTCGTACTGGTCCTTTTGGTCCCCATGTGGCTGCCTATTCTGCGCTCATTTCTAACGGTGATCGTTGTCGCCGACTTGGTTTTGACCATGTCTATTTTGTGGCGTGTTACGGTTGCACAGGGAAAAAAAACATATTTTTGAGTCAGATTAGAGGTCCCGCAAACAACGGACACAGACCGGTACGCAAAACCAACCGCTAACCCCCCAACAGCAGCAATGCGTTCAAAATCAGATCAAACATAGGCAACCAATCGAGAGCAATCGAGAGCTGATTACCTCAACGGCGCCTTTGACATGATCCCCTGATCCTTTGTCAAGGGAGATTACCGCCCATTCCGCTCCGGCCCAATAGGGGGCCAGCCCGGTCCAAGAACTGGATTATCCTGGCTTTGGCTCAGATGACCAGATGACCGGTTAACCCGTTTATTAATTCTGCAGCATGGCGCGAGCAGCCATCGGAATCACGATCTCCACGAGACTGCCAGGATGGGCATTGTCAATTCGAACTTCTCCTCGCCTTGTTCGTTCGTTCCCTCCTTCCGCCCCGACCAACTCCGGATCCTGCACTCACTCATTTTTGTCCGCATGTCCTAGTATTTACGCAGCATCACCTGGCTTGGCGGTAACATTTCGGCGGTGCACCCTGCAGAGGGGTGGCAGGTAAGTTGTACGCGACGTACGATCTTCGCCCCGCTGCCCGTGGGGAATTCCATCTGGTAGGGTGCGGCCTGGAGCGCAGCGCTCATCTCTCGCACTTCCTCATCGCCGTGCATATAGCGCACGGACTCCACCTTACCGGGTGTGAACACCACAGAAAAATCCGCGACGCCGGCAAGTCCGGTTTTCTTGCTGACCTTGACCCGGAGCGCGTCCGTGAGTTCCTCGTCAGGAGTTTTCGTCCACTCGCCGTTGGGCAAACGCCTCATCTCGATCATCGGCGGGGACTTCTTCCCAGTGAGCTTTTCATAGTGAGAGATAATCTCCTGGCGACTGGTCTCATAATTCGTTGGGGAATTCCGGATATCGGTCGACCTTGAGATCGAGCGCGTCAATATCGTCGAGAGCGCTTGCTCGTAAATGTGTGCGGCTTCCTTCTTTTTGCCCTGTTTCTCATAAATCTGGGCCAGATGATCGCCAGCCAGTGCCTGCTGTCCCAAGATCCACGCTGCGTGGACAAAATCTTCCGCGCGGCTGGTCTCTCCTATTTGGAAATAGACCCACCCCAGGGTGTCCCATACCGCCGCGAAGCCCGCGGCGATCGGCACGCTGGCCTCGTCGGAGTCTGCGGCATCAACGGAACGCTTGTCGAGGCTAGATACCGCCTTCTCCCCATATTCTTTTGCCAAATCAAGGTGCGTCTTGTTTGCAGCCAGCAGGTAGGCCGCATCGTTGAGCGTGCCGGGATCAATGCCCTGGGAATCGGCGTTGTGCTCCATGGCTTTGCGCATGTGGGGGACGCCCTGGTCCGGCTGCCCACTCCGCACGTAGGCTTCTCCCAGTGCCATTTCCAGAGCCGGACTGTCAGGGGTCTCCTTTACAGCACTTTCCAGAACTACCGCGGCATCCGCATCCTTGCCCTCCCCCGCGAGTAACCCGCTCAGTTGCAGCGCTGCCGTGTGGTTTTTGGGGTCGACCTTCAGCAGTTTGCGCCATTCGAGGATGGCATCGTCTCGGCGGCCCATGAAGGTAAAGTACGTCGCTGGTATCTCGTACGCTCTCACTTCGTCGGAGGAGATTTCCTGCTCCTTGCGAAACTCCACAACCGCTTCGTCGATCTTGTTTTGCCCGGCCAAAACGAGCCCGAGGTTGAAATGCGCCCCGCGATAATTGGCGTTCCCGCTAATTACCTGCCGGAGTAATTCCGCCGCCCGCGCGAAATCGTGCTTTGCCGCTGCCTCGCTTCCTTCACGAAACTTGTCGTCCAGTTCCTGGAGGTTTGCGGGCGGTGTTCCGTTCACGCCTGCGCTTTCCCCGTTCAGATGTAGGTAGGTGTTCTCATCCTCAGAAACGGCTTTGCCAAAGTCCCGGTAATTCTCCCAGTCTTCCGGGGCCACCTCGTCCTTCTTAACCACCAACCGGCGCGACGACACCAGAACTCCGCCTTCCGCCCTTGCAGTTGCATGGTACTCCGCGTATGGCCTGACGAGATCTACGCTCCTCGGCGCCACGACGGAGTAGCCGGGTGGCAGCGTCAGCTTCGCCTGATACACCACCTCTCCCAACGCCCCCAGCAGGACGGCCTCCGGCGTTTTTTTCGTATCTTTGCTCGCCTCGACTCCAATGGGAGGGAGCGGTGGTGTAATCTGCCGCTCCTCCCAGCCGCTGTAGCTTTTCCGCACATAATCATAGGCTATGCTGAAAGGCTTATCCGTTTGCTCGGGAGGTGTCACCGTCACATTGTCGACTTCGCCGCCAAATCCCAAGCGGTACGAGAACCTCTGCGCCACCTCCTTCCACTGTGATTCCGACACTTCGCGGAACGCACTGCGCAGGGCAACCTCAACGTCACCGCGGTAGACCTGCTCCACATGGGCAGTATAGGTTCCATCGGAGCTCAGCTTTCCCTCCGACGTGAACTTTTGCAGTTGCGGGGTGGGCGGCTCCGCGGGTGTCCTCATCAGCAAGGGTGGTTTGGTGGAAGGCATCACCAGGGCTTGCTTGTCGCGCAGGGAAGCAACCAGCAGCTGGTAGGGCGCAACTTCTGGCGTGGTATCGACCCAGATAAATTTGTCCGCGTTCGGGATCACCGTAATGACGTGATTGAACTGAGCCGGCGACGGAACGTCGGAATCAAGTTTCCTTTGAATGTGGATCAGGGCCGGCCACGCATCGAACCCCGAAGCCCTCAAAAGTGCTGCCAGTAGAGTGTGTTTGTCCTTGCAGTCGCCATAGCCGTTGCCCAACACATCATCCGCAGGATGCGGCTGGTAGCGGCCGATCCCAAAGTCCAGCCCAATGTAGTGGAACTGCAGGGAAACGAAGTTGTAGAGTGCTCGGATTTTCTCGTCGTCCGTCTTGAGCCCCTTCGTCAACTCCGCGGCCTTCGCCCGGATTGCAGGAGTCACCGCTGATGAATCCTTCTGCAAGTTGGCGTACCAGCTTCCGACCTCTTCCCAGTCCCTGAAGGTGGTCATCTGTACCGAAGGCTTCGATGGAGTCCGCAGCGGGATTTCATTTACGTCTTTCGCTGGACGCGCAAGGTTGGAATGGTCCCACAGATAGATACGCTGCACACCTTCTTCGCGGATTTGAGGCTTGAAGTCGGGGCTGCTGACCTTGACGTACTTGGCAGCGGGGACCCTGATCTCTAAATGCTCATCCTTCACGATCGCGTCCTTGATGAAGGAGTACTCATGCCAGAACTGCCCGGGGACCTGGGGCTTCACTACTCGATAGCGGATCAGGTATTCCAACATGTCCCCGACTGCCAGGCCCTTCACTGCGACGTGCTTTTCATGGATATCGCCGTAAATGGGAGCGATGCGGGTCACTTCGCCAGGCATGTCTTGGATGTTGTATTCGGGCGTTTTCACGACCGTTCCGTCGGGCTTTTGGACCCGGACGTAGTCGACATCTACCACCTCATTGGCGCTGGTGTAGGTGAAAATGAGGACCGCGAAAGCCTTCACGCCGGCATCGGCGAGAATTCTCACCTCCGCCGACAATTCGCGCGATCCACTGCCGTCGTCTTCAGCGGTGATTCGCGTGTGCAGTTTGTCGATGACATAGGCTTCCTTGGAAAAGTCCTGTACCGTAGAAACTGGTCTTTCCGGGGCTGCTACCTGCCCCCGACCCAGAAACGCACTGATCCATAAGACGAGAATGATGGCAGCCAGAGACCTCAAGACGAATCTCCTTTTTGACTTAATGGAGATGAATACTGCAGCGATTAGATCATAGTGTAAGCGAATAGGATTGGCGGGTGGCCCACAACTCCGGCGCATGTGAGGCGGGTGGCCCAGGCAAGCTCGAGGTGCCCCATTCATTCGCGCCCATTGTGAATGAGTGGGGTCACGAGTACCAACGCTCGGTCTGTCGGGCACAGATGCTCAAGTCTTGCTAAGAACCCCCACCAACGCATTGAGCCCATTTCACCGGCGTGTCCCTAGAATGATGCCGCGCCACTGATACCAGTGATACCGTTTTTCGCAGAAATCCAGCTCATAAGGGAAACTGTAGAAACAGTGCCCGAAGATCGGAATCAGTTCGCTCAAACACAGGGTATTATCGCGCAAGTGTAGGTTTCACCGTAACTTGCAGGTAAGGGTCGAAAGAGAATCCCTCTCCCTCCGCCAGATTTTCAGCCACTTGTGCACCTGCCCCCCACGTTTGAAGTAGCGCGAGTCCTCAAGCTGCAGAACGAGCCTCGCGTTGAAGGACTGGGAGCGCCCGCTGCGCGCCCGCTGCGCGCATCACAAGGGAAACTGATTTGAAATCCCTCGCCCGCTTACTGCGTGTGCAGTACGTGGCCCAGCGCAACCGCGAAGAGCGCATGAAGAGCGTCATCGGGATCAAGGACGTGAAGGAAGCGGCTAAAAAGGCCCCAACCACGCCAGCAGCCACGAAGCCTTGAAGAGCGTGGGGTGCAACTGGCCGAAGCTCAGTGACTGGCGTCAGATCCTGGCTATGCGCCGAGGGGGCATCTTCAGTGCCTGTAATCCGACCGTAGCTGCCGGCGTCCCTTCGGACGCCGGGTGATACCCGTTATTCGACTGTAGCCCTTTCCAGCGTGCCGACCACAAGCGTAAGTGTTGAGCGGAGTATTACCGCCCCCGTGCATGGGGCTGAGGTGAGTGGCCGGCGCCCCGCACTTGTCGCAAGCAAAAGACATATGCCTACCCTTGGGCTTTTGCGAGCACAACACCGAGCCCGAGCAAGACAGCGAGGATAACGAAGAAGTCTCTCGTCGGCGATCCGCTCTTTCCAGTCACAGCGCGGCTCGTAAAGTCCTGGCAGTTGTCGAGCCAGCTCCAAGATCCTCCAGCCTGGACTTCGGTCCAAGCTCGCTGCACGATAAAAGCTCCTTCTGCCGGGGTTGAAGGAACGCTGACCACCTCATAGGGACGCCGGTCGTTGAACTCCTCTGGACTGGTCGCGACTTTACGTCCGTACCTCTTCGAGTTCTGCAACACCAGCTGCACCCCGGTCCAAGGGTAGGCAACCGCGCCCGTGTGGTTCGCTAGGGAAGGAACCTTCAGGATCGTCCCAGCTGGCCAGGGTCTTCCATACTCATCCGCGAAGAAGTACGTCTGCGTCACGTTAGGGTCTCCTAAGTACTAGCTGATTGTGGTCAGTTCTCACGGCCGAGTCAAGGCCCTAGTCGATGGTATTTTCGATTGCACGATCAGGATGGTGTGGACTCAGATCCCCTGGTTATCCGCCGCGGGCCGTTTCTGGGGGTTACCTTTGGGTTCCTTCTTGCTTTCCGACCAGTGGACGAGAGATGATCTGCGAGGAGGTTGCGTCATATGAAGCTCAAGTTCCGAGATGTCTTGTTTGTGCGCGATTACAGCGGCCGGCCGCTGAGGGCTTGGCAGTGGTTGTTCCGCGTTTTGCCGACCGGTGACGAAGCCGCGATCGCTCAGCTACATCACCGCTATTCTTTCCTTCACGTCTCAAAGGGCGTTTCAAGCTCATGGCTTGGGCGGTTCAGAACTTCTCGGGAAGCGCGGGTCGCGCTCGAAAGGAAGCTAGCGGCTATCTAAGAACTTGGCTGGGTACAAAGGGTACAATTCAGCGACTCGGCTCATCAGTAAGCGCTACCAGGCCAATGAGTTAGAGACGCAAATCCTTACTTCGGGACCAGGGGGTCGGAGGTTCAAATCCTCTCTCCCCGACCATTCATCTCCGTTGTCCGTTCCGGAGACATGGGTAACAGAACGTTCCGGAGACATAGGTTACACTTTCGGCCCGAAGGGGTTCTGCAGGGGCTGCAAAGTTTTTTCCTCCAGATCAATATAG
>Ga0210408_10000800_pt1 | contig 35761 bp, 36 predicted proteins | sample IncBWH4MmetaG_FD_155471 | JGI IMG/M metagenome (GOLD analysis project Ga0210408, IMG submission 155471) | Forest soil microbial communities from Barre Woods Harvard Forest LTER site, Petersham, Massachusetts, United States - Inc-BW-H-4-M | ecosystem: Environmental > Terrestrial > Soil >... | reverse complement strand
CGGCGAGAGGCGGTCGCCATGGCTCGCCACCAGGAACAGGAAGCCGATGTAGCCGAACGCGGCCGCGATCACGCCCCAGTCGTGCAGCATTGCTGCTTAAGCTCCTCGTGCAGACGCGCCATTGTCATCGCCCGGCGTAGCCGTCCGAAGGACGGCGTCGCTTCCGCTCGCCTATGACCGGGCGATCCAGTATTCCGAAACGTCAGAGACTCAAGCGTTGAGGTCTCGGATTACTGGATGCCCCGCTTTCGCGGGGCATGACGGAATGGTGAATTCTAACGCCTAGCGCTGTCGCAAGCGACAGCGATTTTCCCGCCAAACCCGGGATTTGCCATCGTCGTTAAGCGAGCTGTAGCGCGGCAAGAAGGTCTATTCGGCCGCCAGCGACTTCTCGCGCAGCGGTAGCGCAAGACGCTCCCAGACCTGCAAAAGCGCTTCGGCGAGGCGATCGATCAGGCCGTCGTCGTGATAGGGCGAGGGCGTGATCCTCAAGCGTTCGGTGCCCTTGGCAACGGTCGGATAATTGATCGGCTGGATGTAGATGCCGTGCTCTTCCAAGAGCATATCGGACGCCCGCTTGCAGGCTTCCGGATCGCCGACGAACAAGGGAACGATGTGGGTGTCGCTCGACATCACCGGCAGCCCAGCTGCGGTCAAGATCGCCTTCACGCGGGCGGCGCGGTCCTGATGGCGCTCGCGCTCCCAGTGCGAGGTCTTTAGGTGCCGGATCGCCGCGGTGGCCGCCGAGCAGATCGCCGGCGGCAGCGCGGTGGTGAAGATGAAGCCGGGGGCATAGGAGCGGACGGCATCGATGATGTCGGCGCTGCTAGCGATATAGCCGCCGAGGCAGCCAAACGCCTTGGCGAGCGTGCCCTCCAGAATGTCGATGCGGTGCATGACGCCGTCGCGCTCGGCGATGCCGCCGCCGCGCGGACCATACATGCCGACCGCGTGAACCTCGTCGACATAGGTCATGGCGCCATAGCGTTCGGCGAGATCGCAGATTTTTGCGAGAGGCGCGATATCGCCATCCATCGAATAGAGGCTCTCGCAGACGATCAGCTTGGGCCGGTCGGGGCCTGCCGCGCGCAGCAATTCCTCCAGATGCGCCATGTCGCTGTGGCGAAAGATCTGGCGTTCGCGGCCGGCCTGGCGGACGCCTTCGATCATCGAATTGTGATTGAGCGCATCCGACAGGATCAGGCAGTCCGGAATGAGCTTTGCGATGGTCGCAATCCCGGTCTGGTTCGAGATGTAGCCCGAGGTGAACAAGAGCGAGGCTTGCTTGCCGTGCAGATCGGCGAGTTCTTCTTCGAGCTGCACCAGCGGATGATGGGTGCCGGCGATGTTGCGCGTGCCGCCGGCGCCGGTACCGACGCGGGTGGCGGTCTCGACCATGGCGCCGACCACTTTCGGATGCTGGCCCATGCCGAGATAGTCGTTGGAGCACCAGATCACGACGTCGCGCTGGCCCTTCGGGGAATGCCAGACTGCATGCGGAAACCGGCCCGCGATCCGCTCGAGATCGGCAAAAACCCGATAGCGCCGCTCGTCGTGCAGGCGGCTGAGGGCGGCACTGAAATATTTGCTGTAATCCATCGCGAAACCTGGGGCGGAAGCGGGGGGCGTTGAGCCTTTTTAGAGCCTTTCCAGCTTTGCTGTCGAGGAGGAATCTGCTCTCTTCGCCGTGCTAGCGGCAAATTCGCAAGAAAGGCAAAAATTGATCTGGATCAATGCGCTAGCGCGGATGAAATCCCAATCAATGCGCAGCTTTGCCTTTGCCCCCGGTTAACTGTAGGCGAGGCACCATCCCGATCCGCGCAGCCAGCAACGCTCCTCGGCAATCTCCTGATCGCGGTAGAGGCGTGTGATCTTCCGTCAGCCGCCTCTTGCGAAGGCGTCGGCCAGCGCCCGTTCGGATACTTCGTCACGGCTTCCGGCGCAGGGAAAGATCGCGACCGGCGAAATCCAGTACGCTAAATATTCTCCGCCGCGACGCTCGATCCGAAACACGGCGCCGGCACTCGCCATTCGCTCCGATGATTTTGCACCAAAGCCTTGTTCGGACGTCATCGGCAGGATCAGGCGCCCGCCATCGGCGAGGCGATCGAGCCAGTTTTCGGCCGGTCGCGTGCAGCCGGCATTGACGTAGATGATGTCGGCTTGATCGAACGAAACCAGAGCGCCGTCGCCCTCGACGATTTCGACGTTGGGGTAGCCTGCGAAATTGGCTTTGGCGCGCGCCGCGAGTTCAGGCTCATATTCAATTCCGGTAACCCGGCCAGATGATCCTGCGAGGTAGGCCAGGATGGCGGTGTAATAGCCGGTACCGGTTCCGATATGCACGACGTGGTCGCCTGCGGCTGGCGATGCCTGGTGAATGAGATGCGCATGCAACGACGGTTGTCCGTTGTTGATCCGCCGCTCGGGCAGGATGCCGACCAGATCATCGGTGTACAGGTAAACCGGATCGGCGTCGGGCGTGGTGACGTAGTCCCGGAACCGCCGCAAGATCCACCATGGACCAGCTCCGAGAAAATCCTCCCGGCGCGTCGCGCTTAACGCCGCCTCGAGACGAGCATTGTCCACGACCCACGCGGCGGCGAGAATCTGTTTGGCGTAGGCCGCTCGGATGATGCTGAGTTCGCCCTCGCGGTCCATCGGTCCCTTTCGCGCCTTCCGGGCAGATGTTAGGATGGTGTGTTATTCAACACATCCAGGTGTGTGAAATAGCACAAAGCGATGAAGAGGCCAAATGAAAAGACGGTTTTATCCGGCAGTCCTGGAGCGCGGTGCGAAGGCAACGTTCGGCGCCTGGTTTCCCGATTTTCCCGGCTGTGTCGCCGGCGGAAAATCGCAGGAGGAAACCATCGAGCGGGCCGAGAGTGCCTTGGCGCGCGCTGTTGACGCGCTGGCGGAACACGACCGGGGGCTGCCCCAGCCGACGCCCATCGACCGGATCGAATTGCCAAAGGGCTGTGAGTTTGTTGCTTACTTCATCGTCGGCGTCGATCCGCCAGATCCGTCGGAGCGCGTGAACGTCTACCTGCCAAAAAGCCTGATTGGCCGGATCGACAAGCGTGCCGCGGAGCTCGGCATGAGCCGCTCCAGCTATTTCGGGCTTGCCGTCACGATAGCGCTCGACCACTTTCCTTTCCGAACTGCGGTGAACCGGACGGATGCGCCGACGGTAGCGCGCTCGAAGGTGCACAAGACCGGCGGGCTGCGAAGCGCAAAATCGTCAGCCAAGAAGCCGTCGCCGTAACGGGGGCGTTTTGTCAGGAACTCACGTCGTCCGAAAACGCAGAACGCCGTCGGTTTCGGCTGCCGTCAGCCGTCCCTCCACCAGCATGTAATTGACATGGGCAATCAATTCGCCGGCGGCAAAGCCCATCTGGTGGGCGTCCAGCACGTGCTTGTGGAACACCACCGGCACCAATTCCTTGGACGTCTGCGGAATATCCCGGCAGGCGTCCGCGATCAGCCGGCAGCGTTCCTCGTGATGGTCGGCCAGTTGCTTGATGCGGGTCTTCAGCCCGTAAAACGGCACGCCATGGCCGGGCAGCACGATGACGTCATAGGGCAGCGTGGTGGTGAGGCTCGCCAGCGAGGCGAGATACTCCCCGAGCGAATTCTGGTCGGGCTCGACCGCCCAGACGCTGACATTGGGCGAAATCTTGCTCAAGACCTGATCGGCGGAGAGGAACAGCTTGTCGGCGGCGCAATACAGCATCACCTGGTCGAGCGCATGGCCGCCGCCGGTGATCACCTTGAAGCGGCGTGCGCCGATCGTGATCTCCTCGCCGTGCGAGACGCGGCGGTAGGAGGGCGGCAGGATCGAAACCCGCTTCAGATAATCCTGGCCGCGGCCGAGCAATTTGTCGGTCAGGCTTTCGTCCATGCCGTGACGGCGGAAGAACAGGCGCTGGGCGTTGCGGCGCTCCTCGGTGCCGCGGTTCTGGTGATAAACCGATTGCAGATATTCGACCTGCGACATGTGCAGCGTGCACTTGAAGCGCTCGACAATCCAGCCCGCGAGCCCGACATGGTCGGGATGCGAGTGGGTCACGATCAGTCGCGTGATCCTCACTTGCTTGAGCGGACCTTCGAACAAACTGGTCCAGGCGGCGATCGATTCCTCGTTGCCGAATCCGGAATCCACCATCGTAAAACCGTCGCCATCGGCGAGCAGATAGACGTTCACGTGGTTGAGGCGGAACGGCAGCTTCAGTCGCACCCACAATACGCCCGGCATCACCTCCACGACCTGATCGGGGCCGGGGTGGTTTTCCCAGGGGTATCGCAGTGCCTCGGCCGAGGACTGAACGGTGTCTGTCTTCGAATGCATCGTTTCGGACTAGCAATTGTTGGTATCGGCTTAGCTGCACAATCGGCGTTGCGCCAGCCGAAAAAGCAGGTGCGGGTTTGGGCAAGTCACATGGTGCTCGATTTAAGTGTCATTCCGGGGCGATGCGGAAGCATCGAACCGGATTCTCGAGATTCCCCGATGCGCAATTGCGCGTCTGAGGTCTGGCCCTAACGGGCCATCCCGGAATGACGAAGTCGTCAGGCCGCCCGGATGTTGGACAGGAAGGCGTCGATTTCCGAACGCAGCATGTCAGCTTCGTGGCGAAGCGCGTCGGACGCGCTCAGCACTTCCGTGGCGGCCCGGCCGGCCTCGGCGGAGGCGGTGGAGACGCCGACGATGTTGCTGGAAACCTCGCTGGTGCCGCCGGCGGCGTGCTGGATGTTGCGGGCGATCTCGCGCGTCGCCGCGCCCTGCTCCTCGACTGCGGCGGCGATCGCGGTGGTCACGTCGTTGATCTCGCCGATGGTTTGACCAATGTTCCTGATCGCGCTGACGGCCGACGTCGTCACCTGCTGCATGCTGGCGATCTGCGAGCGGATTTCGTCGGTGGCCTTCGCGGTCTGGTTGGCGAGGCTCTTCACCTCGGAGGCGACCACGGCAAAGCCGCGGCCCGCTTCGCCGGCGCGCGCGGCCTCGATGGTGGCGTTGAGCGCGAGCAGATTGGTCTGCGAAGCGATCACCTGAATGAGGTCGACCACGACGCTGATGCGGCTCGCGTTGTCGGCAAGCCCCTGCATGGTGGCATCGGTCGCGCCCGCCTCGTCGACGGCCTTGCCGGCGATTTGCGCCGACGTCACCACCTGGCGGCCGATCTCGGCGATCGACGACGACAATTCCTCGGTACCCGACGACACCGTCTGCACGTTCACTGAGGTTTCCTCGGCCGCTGACGCCACCGCGTTCACCAGCGCGCTGGATTGGTCGGCGGTGGCCGACATGCTTTGCGCGGTCGTCTGCATGGAATTGGCAGAGCGCTGCAGATTATCGAGCGCGGCGCGGACCGCGGATTCGAATTCGACGATGCGGGCCTCCATGCGGGTGGCGCGCTCGGCCTTGGCGGTGCGGTCCTTGTCCTGCTCAGCGGAGAGCGCGCGGCCCTCGATCATGCTTTCGCGGAAGACATGCAGCGCGTTCGCCATCGACGCGATCTCGTCGTGCTGGCTCGAGCGATAGATCTCGCTTTCGAGGTCGCCATCGGACAACAGCTGCATCGAGCGCTGCAAGTTGCCGATCCGGCGCAGGATGTTGCGGCCGACATAGCGCCACACGAACAGGATGGAGCCGATCAGGGTTGCTACGCCGAGCGCCAGCATGATCAAGGTCGCATAGGAGATTTCCTGGCGCGCCTGCCAGGTCGAGGCGTTGGTGCTGGACTGCACGCCGTCGACGAGCTGCTGCACGCTGATGCCGAGGCCGACGTTGAGCTTGCGGTTTTCATCCAGAACGGTCTGGCCGTAATCGTTGGCGTCGAGTTCCTTCTGGCGCACCTTGAAGACACGGCTCTTGCCTTCGCCCAGCGCCAGCAATTTTATCGCCGCATCGCCGAGCGTCGTGGCGGCGGCGTTTTTCGGCAGCAAATCGAGATTTGATTTGATGCGTTCCTGGGTCGCCTTGAATTGCTTCTCGATCGCCTCCAGCGTGTCGCTGCTGTTGGCCGAGAGTGCGGCCGACATGTCGGCTGCGGCCAGATTGCCGCTGGCGATCAAATTGCCGAGCTGCTCGACCGTTCGCGCGGCTTGCGTCGCGTCGTCGGCGGAAGGGCTGGCGGACGACAGGACGGCGTTGAGCTGGGCCTGGGCGTCCATCATGGTGGGGCCGGCGGCGGCGACAAAGCCCGCCTGGGCTGCCCGCAGCGCGTCATATTGCTTGTCATGCTGGGCGGCGGCTTCGAGACGCTCGTGGGATGCCGAGACCAGGCTCTTGGTCGCCTCTGCGATGTTCTTGACGGTTTCGCCGAGCGCCTCGACGACTATCTTGTCGGCGCCAAGCTCGATGATCTCGCCGAGTTTTTCCTGCGTGCCGAGCTGGATTTCATTCATCTTCTTGATGCGCTCGTTCAGCGCGTCATCGTTTTGCGAGACCAGCAGCCCCGGCCCCTGACTGGCGAGGCTTGCGCTCTGCGCCGACAATTGCAGGCTCGCCGCCAGACGCGGGATGTCGCGTGCGCTCAGATCGACCATGGTCCCGGCGAGGTGGTGCAACACCATGCCGGCGCCGGCGCTGATGACGATGGCCATGCCGGCGATCACGGCGAAGGCGCCGAACAGGCTGCCTCTGACGCCCCAACGAGGCCGCAGCAAGCGGAACAAACCGTCAAAGCTCAATCGTAACGCCATGCCTTCTGCCTCACGCACGCTAGATCCCAGTGGGATCGACCGGCCGGCAGTATCGCTTTACCTGGTTAACAAAATCAGGAAAATTACCGAGATTCGGGCGAAATTTCTGCAACAAAAAGGCCGGCATTGCGCCGGCCCTTCCGTATCTATTGTGTATTCCGATCAGTACCTTCCGACCACCGGGCCGCCCCAGTTGATGCGATAGTTGATGCCGGCCTTCACGGTATGGTCGTCGGTGGTGAAGCTGCCGAACGGAACCAGTGCGGCCGGTGCGGTGAAGTTGGCGCTGCCGAAATTATAGTACTGATACTCGACCTTGGCCGACCAGTTCGGCGCGAACATGTATTCGAGACCCGCGCCGATGGTGTAGCCGTTACGATGGTCGCCATTGATCGCGAATGCGACCGGAACGCCGCCAAGCCTCACGCTCTCGTTGTTGTCGGAAAAGGCGTAGCCGCCCTTGACGTACAGCAGCCCCGGACCCCAGGTGTAGCCGACGCGGCCGGTGAGCGAGCCAAGGGCGCGCTGGTTGTTGTTGTAGGCGAGGCCGCCGGGGAATACGGCGCCGACACTGCCGCTTAGCCAGCTATACTGGCCTTCGAGGCCTGCCACCCAGTTCGGAGCGAACTGATAGTCCGCGCCGGCCTGCAGGCCGCCGAGGAACCGGCCGTTGTTGCCGTTGTTGCCGGTGGTGAGGCCGCTAAAATTGTTGCTGCTCGAGAACGCGCCGCCGACATGGCCGCCGATATAGAAGCCGGTCCAGTTATAGATCGGCGCCGCATAGAGCGGAGCGTTGGAATAGGGGCCGCGTGCGCCGAGATCGGCTGCAAGTGCTGGCACGGTCGCGCCGAGAGCGACGAGCGCCACAGTAGCAGTAAGAAGCTTTTTCATTGGTCTTGTCTCCAAAAGGTCCATTCGACAGACGCCGCGTGCGGGCGTCATCCATCGGCGCAATAAGACAGGTCTTGGAGAAAATGCTGTCACCTGTGAGCCACAGCGAGCCATAACCCAACCTGTTGGAAAACAACCGTTTTCTGTGCTTAACGCGGGCCTAATGAAAGCTGAAGGAAGCCTTAATTTCTGGCTTCTCAGCGGACGCGTCGGTCACTTCGTCTTAACCAAGACGGCGGCGCGCATAAGTTAAAAGTAGCTACAGCGCATGGATTTCCTGCGCTGTATTTTTTTCGCTGCACAGATTTTGCGCGGAACGGTCGCAGTCAGCCCTTCGGCTTCTTGTCGCCCTTGCCCGGCGCATCGGCGTCAAGCGCTTGCGTGACAAGTTGCCTGATGGCTTCCGAACGTGACGGCAGGCCGGCCTGCCGGCGGCGCCAATCGTCGATCCGCCTGAGCCATTCGACCGGCGCAATAACAACACCCGCAACCGGCAATGCCACGCGCCGTTCATCTCGGTGTGGAACCACGCGCATCGTAACAAATGGTGCGAAAAGCGGGATTGGGTAAGACTTCGCAAGCCGAAGGGCACGACAGTCAAATTCCTCGCCAAGCCAATCCGCGCCGGGACAAAGCCGGTAGCCTATGAGCGCGCGGCCAAGTTCGTGCTTGCCATGTCACCGGCTCCCGCGATGTTGCTGACGACGATGTTCTACACCGGCATGCGGCCGATCGAATTGTTCACCCTTGAAGATCATGAGGTGAACGTCGCGAACCGGTGGATCGCGCTGAGCGGAAGCAAAATCGGTGAACCTCGCGGCGTTCCCATGCATGAGGTGCTGGTGCCGATGTTCACCGGCTTGTGCAAGCGGGGTGGCCTCCTGTTCCGAACACCGCGCGGCAAGCCGTATGAGATGAAAGAGGATGAAGGCGGCCAGATGAAAACCGCGATCAATGGCGCGCGCAAGCGCTCGGGGATCAGGGACATCGCGCCGTATACCGGGCGGCATTCGTGCTCGACGCAATTAGTCATCAACGGCGTGCACCCGTACATCAAGGATCAGATCATGGGGCACGCGGTGACCGATAGCAGCCGCCACTACACCACGGTCCCGCAGACGCCGCTGCTTGAGGCGATCAATACATTGCCGGTGATAGATGCGTGGGCCAACGCGCCTTGGATGCAAGACCCGCTAGCCTGGGCGCACAAGCTCGCCGAAGGCACCGGCAAGCGGAACGATCTTATCGCGGCATCGGCTTAATCTGCTCAAGGCTCGTCAATCGAAAATCGGCCTCGTACATGATGCCGATGATCTGGCCGTTCTTGGCCGGGGTCTTGCGAAGCGTGTAACGGGTCTTTCCGACCGGCCGAATCACATAGGCCGTTTCAAGACCGGGGTGATAGCCAATGATCACGTCGCACTCGGCGGCAGTGATTACCGGGAACTGCTTGCCGCCGGCACGGTCGACAACGCGCGTGCCGCTCAGGCTGATCGAGTTGTCGTCCACGTCGCGCATGGTCTTGACCTGCACGCGCGATATGCAGCCGTTCCAATGCGCGATCAGATCAAAGCTATGGTCATGCCCAAAGGCTGGCGTCCAAACGCCGGCGCCGAGCCGCGCCAGGCGCACCATCACTTCCATCTCAGACAAGGTGCCGCGCTCTGTTGTCTTTTGAGGGCTGGTGCCCAGCGGCAGGATTGAACTGCCGACCTCATCATTACCAATGATGTGCTCTACCACTGAGCTAGCTGGGCCAATCGACGATGCTAAATCCGGGGCCGATTCTGCGGAACGTCCATAGAACGGGCTGCACGGATTTTGCACGGAATTGTACGTTTTTTCATGTTCTGTTCTGCGTATTTGTGCAGTTTTGCGTCGAGACAGTTTTGCAGGAAGTGCCCGATTTGCAGGGGTTCTTGAACTTCCATAGTTTCCGCCCCAACCTTTACCAATGGAGTGCTCTACCACTGAGCTACGGCAGCATGCCCGGGACTTAGGAATCGGCCAAAAAGGCCCCGCACGGCGCGCCGATCCTTGCCACAAGCCCCGAGGTGGCGCAAGCGCGCGGCACCGTCAAAACCGGCCATGAATCAGCATGGCGGCGCTGCTTGCTGCTTCAATCGGGCCGGTTGCGGGCCGATCCGGTTCCCCATTTCCGGTGGTGACAGGGAGGTGAATGCCTGTCCTTTGCACAATCGTCTATTCTGCCGGGAAATGATCCCAAGGCGTTCGAACAGGTTCACGATGAAGGATGACAGCGAAAAGCGCGAGCGGCAAACCGGAGGGCCGGCGAAAAATCCGCGAGCGGATCGGCTGAAACTGGCGCTGCGCGAAAATCTCAAGCGGCGAAAGTCGCAGGCGCGGGCGCGAGGCGATGCCACGATGGCGCCTTCCGATGGTGATGATGTCCGCTCGGATGATTTCGGCGGAAAAGAACCGGGCAAATAGCCGGGTCCGGCCCACGGCGGGTTTTGTTAGCTTCTGATCCTTCTGACGATGTGAGACGAATATGGGCGGCGATGCGACTGGAAGCAAAACCAATGGGGGCGCTGGGCGGCCGAGGGTGTTTGCCCGTCCCGAGCAGACCTTTCCGGAACTGACGGCGAGCGAGATCGCGCGGATGCGCCGGTTCGGCGAGATCAGGAAATACAACGACGGCGAGCGGCTGTTCGAAACCGGCAAGCCGGGGCCCGGCATGTTCGTCGTGCTTTCCGGTCATGTCGCGATCACACAGCGTGACGGGCTTGGCCACGTCACGCCGGTGATCGATCAGGGGCCGGGGCAGTTTCTGGCCGAGATCGGCCAGCTCTCCGGCCGCGTCGCGCTGGTCGACGGCCACGCCGAGGGCGAGGTCGAGACGCTGCTGATCCCGCCGGACAGGTTGCGCGCGCTGCTCGTTGCCGAAGCCGACCTTGGCGAGCGCATCATGCGCGCGCTGATCCTTCGGCGCGTCAGCCTGATCCAGGGCGGGGTCGGCGGCCCCGTGCTGATCGGGCCTTCGAATTCCACCGGCGTCGTCCGCTTGCAGGGATTTCTCACCCGCAACGGCTTTCCGCATCACCTGCTCGACAAGGACACCGACCACGACGCGGCCGAACTGATCGCGCGCTATTCGCCGTCGCCTTCGGACTGGCCGCTGGTGGTGACCGCCGACGGCACCGTGCTGCGCAACCCCGCTGAAACCGACCTTGCCCGCGCGCTCGGTATGATCGGCGGGCCGCGGGGCGACAGGATCTATGACGCCGCGATCGTCGGCTGCGGCCCGGCCGGTCTTGCGACCGCCGTGTATGCGGCCTCGGAAGGCCTTTCGGTAGTGGTTCTGGATGCGCGCGCGTTCGGCGGACAGGCCGGCGCCAGCGCCCGCATCGAAAACTATCTCGGCTTTCCCACCGGCATTTCGGGTCAGGCGCTGGCGGGACGTGCATTCACGCAGGCGCAAAAATTCGGCGCCGACATCATGATTCCGATGAGCGCGAAGGCACTCGATTGCACGCGCACCGACGGTGCCTTCGCGCTCAAGCTCGATGGCGGCGAGGCGTTGCGGGCGCGCTCGGTCGTGGTCGCAAGCGGCGCGCGCTACCGCCGCCCCGAGATCGAGAACCTCGCGAGCTTCGAAGGCCGCGGCGTCTGGTATTGGGCCTCGCCGATCGAGGCGCGGCTCTGCGCCGATCAGGATGTCGTGCTGGTCGGCGGCGGCAATTCCGCAGGCCAGGCCGCGGTGTTCCTGTCGGGTCACGCCCGCAAAGTCTACATGATCATCCGCGGCGGCGGCCTGGGGGCCAGCATGTCGCGCTATCTGATCGAGCGCATCGAAGCCACGCCGAACATCGAATTGGTATTCAACGCCGAGGTGGTCGCGCTCGAGGGCATGGAAGGCGTCTCGCTTGAGCGCGTGCGCTGGCGCAGCCGTTTGTCCGCTCAGGACAGCACCATCGACATCCGCAACTTGTTCTTGTTCGTCGGCGCCGATCCGGCGACCGGCTGGCTCGCCGGCTGCGGCGTCACGCTCGATCGCGGCGGCTTCGTGGTGACCGGCGCGCAGTCCGATCTCAATCTGGGGCGGCCGAGATCGTCGCTGGAGACTTCGGTGCCCGGCGTGTTCGCGGTTGGCGACGTGCGCTCGGGCTCGGTCAAGCGGGTCGGCGGCGCGATCGGCGAGGGCGCGCAAGTGGTGGCGGCGTTGCACGGTTTTCTCGGCGATGCCGCGAAACCGGCGCTTTGAGCTGTCATGCAAGACGTACAAGCTCATGAAAAAAGGGAGAGCACGCCATGGCTGAACTCGTTGTGCTGTATAAGAGGCCAGAAGACAAAGCTGCCTTCGACAAGCATTATTTCGAGCAACATATTCCGATCGCGAAGAAACTCCCGGGCCTGCGCAAATATGCGATTAGCCAAGGTCCGGTTGCGACCCCTGCGGGACCTTCGCCCCTCCATCTGATCGCGATCCTGACCTTCGACAATCTCGCTGCCATCCAAAGTGCCTTTGCCAGCGCCGAGGGCAAGGCCGCGGCGAAGGATGTGCAAATCTTCGCGACCGGCGGCGTCGACATGCTGATGTTCGATACGCGAGAGGTGTGAGGGCGGTGATGGCCAAGGGCTGCAGCCACATCGCCGGCATCCGCGACGTCACGCCGAGCGCGTTGGGCTGCGAGGAATGCCTGAAGATCGGCAGCGAGTGGCTGCATTTGCGGATCTGCCGCACCTGCGGCCATGTCGGCTGCTGCGACGATTCCCCGAACAGGCACGCAACCAAGCACTTCCATGCAACGGGCCATCCGATCATCGAAGGCTACGATCCGCCCGAGGGCTGGGGGTGGTGCTACGTCGACGAAGTGCTGTTCGACCTGTCGAACCGGAAGACCCCACACGACGGCCCGATTCCACGCTATTATTGATTCAATCCTTCCATAGAGACGCCACGTCGTTATGACGATCGTGTGGAAATTCGGGCATCCCTGCTGCCGGTTTTGACGTCCCGCCGCATGCCTGAGTAGCGCTCCGTCGATGTGGCAATTTGCCGGGGAGACTAGTAGCATTTCGTATCCGTAAAATAGGGGGAGTGCGTCATGGTCCTCGGTATGAGCTTGGCTACCTTTACGATGGTCCACGTGATCATCAGCCTGATCGGTATTGTCTCCGGCATCATCGTCATGTTCGGGATGCTGGGCTCCAGCCGGATGCCCGGCCTGACCGCGATCTTTCTGTTGTCCACCATCCTGACCAGCGCCACCGGGTTCGGCTTTCCGTTCACCCAATTGCTGCCATCGCACATGATCGGCATCCTCTCGCTGGTGCTGCTGGCGATCGCGTGTATCGCGCTTTACGCCATGCGGCTCGCGGGTCCCTGGCGCTGGATCTATGTGGTGACGGCGCTGATCTCGCTGTATCTCAACGTGTTCGTGGCGGTGATACAGGCCTTCCTCAAGATACCGACGCTGCATGCGCTGGCGCCGAGCGTGCCGCCGAGCGAACCGCCTTTCGCGGTGATCCAGGGCCTCGTTCTTCTGTTCTTCGTCATCGTGATCGTCGGCGCGTGGAGGCGATTCCGCCCTACGGCGGCGCTCGCCTGAGAAGGGCGTCATTCCGGGGCGGTGCCAACGGGTCGCGCGTATGCGCGCCACCGACGAGCGCAATAGCGCTCGCGCAGAGATGACAGGCTAAGCATCGAACTCCGATGCGCAATTGCGCATCGGAGAATCTCGAGAATCCGGGTTCACGCCGCGCGTGCCCCGAATGACGGCGTAAAAAGCAGGAGGTGCGACATGCCCACGATCAAGACCAAAGACGGCATCGAGATTTATTACAAGGATTGGGGTTCGGGTCAGCCCATCGTGTTCAGCCATGGTTGGCCGCTGTCGGCCGACGACTGGGACGCGCAGATGCTGTTCTTCCTCAATCACGGCTATCGCGTCATCGCCCATGACCGCCGCGGCCACGGCCGGTCAAGCCAGACCGGCGACGGCCACGACATGGATCACTATGCCGACGATCTGGCGGGCGTGACGGCCCATCTCGATCTGAAGAACGTCATTCACGTCGGCCATTCCACCGGCGGCGGCGAGGTGGTGCACTATCTGGCGCGGCGTGGCGAGAGCGGTGTGGTGAAGGCGGCCATCATCAGCGCGGTGCCGCCGCTGATGATGAAGACGGAAGCCAATCCAAAGGGCCTTCCCAAGGCGGTATTTGACGACCTTCAGGCCCAGCTCGCGGCCAGTCGCTCGAAATTCTATCGCGACCTTCCGGAAGGTCCGTTCTATGGCTACAACCGGCCGGGCGCAAAAGCCTCGGAGGCCGTTATCGCGAATTGGTGGCGCCAGGGCATGATGGGCGGCGCCAAGGCGCATTACGATGGCATCGTCGCCTTCTCGCAGACCGATTTCACCGAGGATCTCAAGAAGATCAGCGTGCCGGTGCTGGTGATGCATAGCGAAGACGACCAGATCGTTCCCTATGTCGCTGCTGGTCCATTGTCGGCAAAGCTCTTGAAGAACGGGACGCTGAAGACCTACAAGAACTTCCCGCATGGCATGCCCACCACGGAAGCGGCCACGATCAACGCCGACCTGCTGGCTTTCATCAAGGGGTGAAAGCCGTCCTGTTTGGCGATACCGGAAAGCGAGGACGTCAATCATTCCAGCCGCCGTCATTCCGGGGCACGCGTAAGCGTGAACTATGATGTGCAAATTGCACATCTGAGAATCTCGAGATTTCCGGGCTGACGCTATGCGTGCCCCGGAATGACGGTTGGACCCATCAAATCGCCGCAAATTTCGCAGCTTTTGCCGTGGCCCCGTTCACCCTATATTTTGCCGCCCGTTACATCAGGAATTTGGCATGGATCGCATTCGCATCACCGGCGGCCGCAAGCTCAACGGCACCATCCCGATTTCGGGCGCCAAGAACGCCGCGCTGCCCTTGATGATCGCAGGGCTACTGAGCAAGGAAACCCTGATCCTGGACAACGTGCCGCGGCTTGCCGACGTCGCGCAATTGCAGCGCATTCTCGGCAATCACGGCGTCGACATCATGTCCGCGGGCAAGCGGACGGGTGACCGCGAATATCAGGGCCAGACCCTGCACATTTTTGCCTCCGACATCATCGACACCACGGCACCCTATGAATTGGTGTCGCGGATGCGCGCGAGTTTTTGGGTGATTGCGCCGCTCTTGGCGCGGATGCATGAAGCCAGGGTCTCGCTGCCCGGCGGCTGTGCCATCGGCACCCGGCCGGTCGACCTGTTGATCATGGCGCTGGAAAAGCTCGGCGCCGACATCGCGATCGACGGCGGCTATGTAGTCGCGAAGGCGGCTGGCGGGCTCAAGGGTGCCGCGATCGATTTCCCCAAGGTGACTGTCAGCGGCACCCACGTCGCTGTCATGGCCGCGACCCTTGCCAGCGGTACCACCATCATCACCAACGCGGCCTGCGAGCCGGAAATCGCCGATGTCGCCCGCTGCCTGAACAAGATGGGCGCGCGCGTCAGTGGCGCCGGCACGCCGCGCATCACCATCGAAGGCGTGGAAAAACTCCACGGCGCGCGCCATACCGTGCTGCCGGACCGGATCGAGGCCGGCACCTATGCGATGGCGGTGGCGATGACCGGCGGCGACGTGCAGTTGGCCGGCGCCAGGCCCGAGCTGTTGCAGTCGGCGCTCGATGTGCTGAAGCAGGCAGGCGCCGAGATATCCGTCAATGACGAAGGCATCCGCGTCGCGCGCAATGGCGCCGGCCTCCGGCCGGTCAAGGTTTCGACCGCGCCGTTTCCAGGCTTTCCCACCGATCTGCAGGCGCAACTGATGGCGCTGATGATTCAGGCCGAGGGTTGCTCCGAGATCACCGAGACGATCTTCGAAAACCGCTTCATGCATGTGCAGGAGCTGGCGCGGTTCGGGGCGCGCATCTCGCTCGATGGCGAGACCGCCACCATCGACGGCATCGCGAAGCTGCGCGGCGCGCCTGTGATGGCGACCGACCTGCGCGCCTCGGTATCCCTGGTCATTGCGGGCCTCGCCGCCGAGGGCGAAACCATGGTCAACCGCGTCTATCACCTCGACCGCGGCTTTGAGCGGCTGGAGGAGAAGCTGTCGGCGTGCGGGGCATCGATCCAGCGCATCAGCGATTAGGCGCGTATTCAGCAAAAGCATGCCCTCGGACTTGATCCGGGGGTGGAAGCCGGTTTTGCGAGTAGAATACGCGCAAACTTGAGGTCTTTGCTTGTGATGGCGACCACCCAGCTCAAATTGATGGCGCTCGATGCCGACGACCTCGCGGTGATTTCCGCGCATGTGCAGGACGCCCGGGTGCGGACCTCCGAGATCATCTGGCGGCAGGGCGAAAAGCGGCTGGTGATCGGCATGAGGCGGCTGGACTGGGAACAGACGTTATGCGGCGAGACCACGCAGCGCCGCCTGATCGCTGCGCTGCGCTTCGACCGGGTGTTGTCCTGCAAGTCCCGCCACATCGATCTGGAGGCAAAGGACGCGGTGCTCGATCTGGTGGGAATCGAGTTTCACGAGGGCGAAGCGCCCTCGGGCAGTGCGCTTCTGTTGTTCGCGCAAGGCGGGGCGCTGCGACTGGAGGTCGAATGCCTGGAATGCGAGCTGACCGACCTTGCGGCCGACGATCTCGGCACCAGCGATCCCGGCGAGCCCGGGATGGGGGCTTGACTGGCAGATCGTCGTCCCCGCCTAGTGCGCAATTGCGCACGGGGGGCGGGGACCCATAACCACCTATGTTGGCTTTGGATGGGATTGTGGCCACAGCTTCGTGCAACATGGGTATTGGTGGTTATGGGTCCCGGCTCGCGCTGAGCCTGTCATCGGGCGCGCATTCGCGCGACCCGTTGGCTTGGCCGGGACGACAAGGATTTTGCCATTGGGCAAGGGTTGACGGACGTGGGCTGCCGCGCCATTGCAGTAAGCTTGCGAATCCCGCCGGAACACCTCCATGCCCCTTCGACTGGACCGAAGCAGCGCCGATTTCGACGAGCGGTTCGCGACATTTCTCGCCGCCAAGCGCGAAGTGTCCGCCGACGTCGAGCGCGCCACCCGCGCCATCGTCGAGGACGTCGCGGCGCGCGGCGATGCGGCGCTGATCGAGGCGACGAAAAAATTCGACCGGCTCGATCTTGAGGCAAGCGCCTTGCGCGTCTCCGCGGCCGAGATCGATGCCGCCATGATGGCCTGCGACGCCGCGACGCTCGATGCGCTCAACTTCGCGCGCGAGCGGATCGAGACATTCCATCGCCGGCAACTGCCGAAGGACGAGCGTTTTACCGACCCACTCGGTGTCGAGCTCGGCTGGCGCTGGAGCGCGGTCGAGGCGGTCGGCCTCTACGTCCCCGGCGGCACCGCGGCCTACCCATCCTCGGTGCTGATGAATGCGGTGCCTGCGAAAGTCGCAGGCGTGTCGCGCGTGGTCATGGTGGTGCCGGCGCCCGACGGCAAGCTCAATCCGCTGGTGCTGGCGGCCGCACATCTTTCCGGCGTCTGCGAAATCTACCGCGTCGGCGGCGCGCAGGCGGTGGCGGCGCTCGCCTACGGCACCGCGACGATTGCCCCGGTCGCGAAAATCGTCGGTCCCGGCAATGCTTATGTCGCGGCCGCCAAACGGCTGGTGTTCGGCAAGGTCGGCATCGACATGATCGCAGGCCCTTCCGAAGTGCTCGTCATCGCCGACAATACCGGCAATGCCGGCTGGATCGCGGCGGATTTGTTGGCGCAGGCCGAGCACGATTCCAGCGCGCAGTCGATCCTGATCACCGATTCCAAGGGGCTCGCCGGCGAGGTCGAGCGCGCCATAGAGGCGCAGCTTTCGACCTTGCCGCGCGCGGCGATCGCGCGCGCCTCCTGGAACGATTTTGGCGCGATCATCTTGGTCGAGAGCATCGATGATGCGGTGGCGATCGCGAACGCGATCGCGGCCGAGCATCTGGAAATCATGACGGCGGATCCGGAAATGCTCGCGGCGCAAATCCACAATGCCGGCGCGATCTTCTTAGGCGCCCATACGCCGGAGGCGATCGGCGACTATGTCGGCGGTTCCAACCACGTGCTGCCGACGGCGCGCTCGGCGCGATTCTCATCAGGCCTGAGCGTGCTCGACTTCATGAAACGAACCTCGATCCTGAAATGCGGGGTGGACCAGTTGCGCGCGCTGGGACCGGCGGCGATGACGCTAGGCCGAGCCGAGGGACTGGAAGCCCATTCGCGCTCGGTCAGACTTCGCCTCAACCAGCCATGACCAAGCCTGCCGCAGGGGACGATTCACAAAATCGCATCGTCGCGGTGACGCTCGACGAAGAGTCGATCGGGCGTTCCGGGCCCGACATCGAGCACGAGCGCGCGATCGCGATCTACGACCTGATCGAGCAAAACCTGTTCGCCCCGGAAGGCGCCCATGACGGGCCGTTCACGCTGCATATCGGCATCACCGGCAACCGGCTGATGTTCGACATCCGCCGCGAGGACGGCACGCCCGTGGTGGCGCATCTGTTGTCGCTGACGCCGTTCCGGCGCATCGTGAAGGACTATTTCATGATCTGCGACAGCTATTATCAGGCGATCCGTACTGCTACGCCCGACAAGATCGAGGCCATCGACATGGGCCGCCGCGGCATCCATGACGAAGGCTCGCGCACGCTGCAGGAACGGTTAAAGGGCAAGGTGCGGATCGATTTTGAGACCGCGCGCCGGCTGTTCACGCTGATCACCGTGCTGCACTGGAAGGGTTAACCCCAGATGGTTGTTGCGCCTGCGCGTGCGCGCAATCCGCAAGCCGTGCTGTTCGCATGCGGCATGAACAGCGTGCGTTCGCCGATGGCCGAAAGCCTGCTGCAGCGGATGTTTCCGCACGCGCTTTACGTCAAATCGGCCGGCGTCAGAAAAGGCGAACTCGATCCGTTTGCGGTCGCTGTGATGGCCGAGCTCGGCCAGGATATTTCCACCCACAAGCCTATGACCTTCGAGGAGCTCGACGATTGGGAAGGGCTCAATTTCGACCTGATCATCACGCTGTCGCCGGAGGCGCATCACAAGGCGCTGGAGCTGACGCGGACGCTGGCGGCCGATGTCGAATATTGGCCGACCCACGATCCCACCACGACCGACGGCAATCGCGAGCAGAAGCTTGCCGCCTATCGCGAGGTCTGCGACACCCTGCTGATGCGCATCCGCAAGCGGTTTGCCAAGGTGGGCGCGGCGAGCGGCTAGCTCGGCTGCAAAATGGCGTTCCCCGGATGTGGCGCAATACGAAGTATTGCGTTGCTGATCCGGGGTCCATGCGAGCCGTGGGTCCCGGCTCAGCGTCGCGTCATTTCATGCCGCGCCGCGTCCGGGACACGAGCTGTTTGCTTTTGCCGTTGTCATCTAACCGAAATATTGCGGGAGCTACCGCCTCGATCGCGCCGGCACGGAGCATGAATCTAAGGCGTTCGCTGGGGCGACAATGGGTTGTGGAATGGGAGTCCTTCCGATAGGTTCCGCGCGAAATTTCCCCGATTCTTCCGCTTTAAAAAATCCGCATGCTAGGCCGCCCCAAATTCGTTCTTGCTTCCGGCTCGCCCCGGCGTCTGGCGCTGCTCAACCAGGCCGGCATCGAGCCCGACGCGTTGCGTCCGGCCGATGTCGACGAGACGCCGAAGCGGGGCGAGCTGCCGCGCGCCTGCGCCAACCGGCTGGCGCGCGCCAAGGCCGATGCCGCGCTCAAATCGGTGCAGCTCGACGACGAGTTGCGCGGCTGTTTCATTCTCGCCGCCGATACCGTGGTCGCGGTCGGCCGCACCATCCTGCCCAAGGCCAATCTGGTCGACGAAGCCTCGCAATGCCTGCGGCGGTTGTCGGGGCGCAACCACCGCGTCTACACCGCGATCTGCGTGGTGACGCCGAAGGAGGCGTTTCGCCAGCGCCTGGTCGAGACGCGGGTGCGCTTCAAGCGCCTGAGCGAGGACGATATCCAGGCCTATATCGGCTCCGGCGAATGGCGCGGCAAGGCGGGCGGCTATGCCGTGCAGGGCATCGCCGGCGCGTTCGTGGTCAAGATGGTCGGCTCCTACTCCAACGTCGTCGGCCTGCCGCTCTATGAATCCACGGTGCTGCTCGGCGGCGAAGGCTTTCCAATCCGCTTCGGCTGGCTGAATGCCGCCGGCTGAGCGGCCAAAAGGCCGTCCGAAGGGTAAGCGGTGCCCGATCTGCGGCAAGCCGGCCTCGCCTGCGACCCTGCCGTTCTGCTCGCCGCGCTGCCGCGCCGTCGATCTGAACCGCTGGCTATCCGGCACCTATGTCGTTCCCGGCGCCGACAATGACGAGGACGCGGAATAGTGACACATGTGCGGCGATCGTGCCCGCCGCGCCGCATTGATTTTGCGCCGGCCGGTCTTCACACTCCTTGAATGAAGGACGATGGCCCGAGCCAATCGGGCGATCCATTTTCGTTAAGGGAGTGTGTCCATGCTGAGCCGCCGCAATTTTATGCTCGCCGCGTCCACCCTGGCCGCGCCATCGATTCTTTCTTGCCGCGCGCAGGGAGCGGACTGGCCGGTGAAGCCGGTGCGCGTGGTGGTGCCGTTCACCCCGGGCGGATCGACCGATATCACCGCGCGCCTCGTCTCTAACCGCCTGCAGGAGGTCTGGGGGCAATCGGTGGTGGTGGATAACAGGCCGGGCGCCGGCGGCAATATCGCGGCCGATGCGGTCGCCCATTCCGATCCCGATGGTTACACCATCTTCATCGTCGGCCCGGGGCTCGCTACCAACCAGTTCCTGTATCCGCAGCTCAGCTTCGATCCGGTTCGCGACTTCGCGCCGGTGACGCTCCTGATTACCCAGCCCAATCTGATGTGCGTGCCGAATTCCTCGCCGGCGAAATCGGTTCAGGAGTTCATCGCCTATTGCAACGCCAACCCCGGCAAGGTCACCTACGCTTCGTCCGGCAACGGCACCACGCTGCACTTAAGCGGCGAGCTGTTCAAGCGGCTGGCGAAGGTCGAGATGATACACATCCCCTATCGCGGCGGGGCGCCCGCGATCAACGACCTCATTCCCGGCCGCGTCGATGTCATCTTCGACAACATGCCCTCGATCCTGCCGCATGCCAAGGCAGGCTCCCTGCGCGCGCTCGCGGTGACGACCAAAGAGCGCGTCGCCGTGGTGCCGGAGATTCCGACCATCGCGGAATCGGGCGTGCCCGGCTTCGACGTGTTCTCCTGGTTCGGCTTCTTCGTGCCGGCCAAGACGCCCGAGGGCGTCATTGCAAAAATCAACGCCGACACCAATGCGGCGCTGGTCCATCCATCGGTCAAGTCGCGGTTCGAGGAACTCGGCGCGACCCCGAAAGGCTCGACGCCGGCCGAATTGGCCGACTTCCTGAAATCGGAAATCGACAAATGGGGCCCGGTGATCCGCGAGGCCAAGATCAGGGTGGAGAATTGAGGGTCCTGGAAGGGATCAATTGGTTGGCGGCGCACCGCAGGGCCCGGACATAAAATCGCGAAAACAACCCCATGCAAAGTAGAATGGGCCCCGGCTCGCGACGGGTGCCGTGCATGCACGTCTTGGCAATGTCGCCGCAAACAGAGGCGTGGACGGCCGGGACACCGTCCACGCTTGCGCTTCGCCGGGTCTTCGGTGCTGGTCCGCTGAAGCCTTAGCGAAGGCGGAAAGCCCGACCCTGACGAAAAACGAATCGTTTCGCGCCAAGCCACTGATTTTCCCTCATTTCGCTGATTATTGTCCCGTCGCCCGGTGGCTAGACAGGGCCGCCCCGCCTGACTATAAACCGGCGCTCTCGGCCTTGGCGCCGGGATATGCCCAGGTAGCTCAGTTGGTAGAGCATGCGACTGAAAATCGCAGTGTCGGTGGTTCGATTCCGCCCCTGGGCACCAGTACCCTCATTTGGGCCGTGGTTCGATTCCCGATTTCAACCCCTTCACAAGCGTTGCTTGCACGTTCGCTGTGAAGTGATGAACATGCATTAGCGAGTGTCTTCGAATACGCTTCCCTCATCGAGGGGGGCGATGCGAGGGGATTGCAATCTCATGGCATGTCGTCTTCTCGATCATGAACGGTGGCGCGATATCCACTGGCGGCTAGTCAAGAGCGGTCCATACAAGCGCGCCGGTCCCGCGCGCCCCGACATCCGGCGTGTAGCTGTCGGCTATGGCGACGTAGAGTCTCGACCTGTCGCCATTCAGTACGGGGGCGTAGCAAGGGCGGGAGAACTTCCGAGTCTCCAGGACCTCGCCGTCGATACGAGCCCGGACGCATTGTGCGCCGACGACGTCGGCGAACCAGAAGCTTTCTTCGCCAGCGTCACAGATCCCGTCTGGAACCGTTCCTCCGACCGTGACCGTGCGTCGGCTTCCTGGAGCTGAGAGGTCGAACACCGAAACGCGCTGGCCGAAGGTTTCTGCGACGTACAAGAGGCGCTCATCTTCGGCCAGGACAGCGCCATTGGGGTAGGGGAGATCCGTCTCCCAGAAGACCTCTGCGACTGCGTCGGGCGCAATACGAATGATGTTACCGGATGGCCGGTCGCCCGAGGAGAATACCTCGGAACCGACGGTCGTGACGTACAACGTGCCGTCGCGGGCTGTGCAAAGCCCGTTGGGGTTCAGCCGGGCCAACTCGGAGAGATCCGCATAAGTACGCGCTCGCTTGGAAGCAGGGTCGACGGCGACGACCCGGCAGCCCTGCTGATCCACGACGACGAGTTCGCCGTCCGGCAACCAGCCGATGCCGCCGGGGGGAAATCCAGGTCGAGGCGTCCAATTTCAGCACCGTCCTCGCGGACGCCGATCACCTGCTTGTTCCAGTTGTCGATGAACCACAGCGCTCCGTCGCGCCAGCGGGGCTCCTCGGGAAATCCGAGGCCGCTAACCAGCGCATTTTCTAGTGCATGTTCGGTCATTTGCGTGCTCCTCGAATTTCGCAGACTGAACCACCTGGGAGAGCAAGTTTGGTTGAACCGAACTCGAAGGGCCACCCGTTTTCCGGCTACCTGCGTCGCGCGCAGCGCCCGCAGTCATTTCCACGCAGGCAGGACGTTCGCTTGTCGGGTCTGAAGCGAAATCATGATTTGAAAGCAGGATACGGATAGTGCCGGCGCCATCTCATCGGCTACGCGTTTCTTACAAAACGAAGACGAAGATTCCAATGGCCGACGCCTCGATAAACGGCAGCATGAATACTGGCGAATGGACGATGCTGCTTCTGCTGTCGCTGCTGTGGGGCGGCTCCTTCTTCTTCAACGGCGTATCGGTCGGCTCGTTGCCGCCGTTCACATTGGTTCTCCTACGCGTTGCATTGGCCGCCGTTACTCTGAACGTCGTCGTGAAAACGCTCGGCATGCAGATGCCGCGCCGCGCGGACATCTGGCCCGCATTTCTCGTAATGGGTTTTCTCAACAACGCGGTCCCGTTCTCACTCATCGTATGGGGTCAGGGACACATCGCGTCCGGGCTCGCCGCCATCCTGAACGCGACGACGCCTTTGTGGACCGTCGTCGTGGCCCACTTCCTGACGACCGACGAGAAAATGACCGGAAATCGCCTTTTGGGCGTGGTGATCGGATTCATGGGTGTCGTCATCATGATAGGTGCCGATTCGCTGAAGGGGCTCGGCGACAACGTGGTAGCCCAGTTAGCCGTGCTGGGCGCAGCCGTCGCCTATGCCCTAGCCGGGGTATATGGGCGCCGTTTCCGGCGCATGGGTGTGGAACCTATTCAAACCGCAACGGGCCAGGTGACCGCGTCAACATTGATGATGTTGCCGGTCGTAGTGCTCGTAGACCGTCCTTGGACGTATGCGATGCCAGGAGTGCCGGTCTGGCTCGCCATCCTCGGCGTCGCTGCACTTTCTACCGCTCTTTCCTACGTGCTGTACTTCCGAATCCTCGCCACTGCAGGCGCGACCAACCTGCTGCTCGTCACGTTCCTCATTCCCGTCAGCGCGATCATGCTCGGATCGCTCGTTCTCGGCGAGCACCTCGATCCCCGGCATTTCATGGGCATGGCCTTCATAGGTGCGGGGCTTGCGGCGATCGACGGGCGCCTTCTACGTCTCGGCCGCGGCTCGCGCAGACTTGACGCCGACAATTCTGCATGACGCTTGGCCTTGCGGATACTTGGATCGCTTATCGCGGTCGCATGCCGTGACCTCTTTGATCGGATCGATGCGGTCAGCCTGCTGTTGGCTGCCGCGCACGCCTCTTGATCTAGACAAAAAAAGTGGACAAGCCGTCAGCGCCTGAAGGTCGTGGCGAGGGTCGCGGCGCCGAAAGCATTTGCGGCGGAAGCAGATCTTGCCGACTAGGCTGTGAACGTCGCGACGGGTATCGAGCTATAGGTTACAAGATACCTGGTACGCACGATTAGCATCGCTCTCACGCCGCCTCGTAGGACGCAATCTTCTTGATCTGCGGCGCGAGGACGTCTTCGGCTGTTCGAGATCGAAACGTGCCTGAATGTTCATCCAGAACGCACCTCCGGTCTTGAAGAACTTGCCGAGCCGTAGCGCGGTGTCGGCCGTAACGGGCTTTTCTTCGCGCGCGATGCGTTCGATCCGGGTGCGCGGCACGTGCAGCGCGGCCGCGACCGCGTAGGGTGTCAGCTTAAGGGGGACGAGAAATTCTTCCCGCAAGATTTCGCCGGGATGAGTCGGCGGAATTTTCTTTGCCATGTGCAAGCTCCGGATCATGGGGCAATACGTATCCCATCGGATACTTACTGCAATGCTTTCGTCGACGCCAAGGGCTGCAGCCGCTGCCGCTTACCGCGTGTTTTCATGGGGGGATTGCATTCTCCGGCGAAGCTTTCCCCCGAATGGCATGGCTTGACCGCGCTTACGCGGCCGCAGCCATCTCCCATTGTGGCTCCGGCTCGCGAACTACAAAATGGGTTTCCAGCTCCGTCATGGCCAGGCGCTCCCATTCAAAGGCTTGCGCCAGAAGGCTCCACTTCTGAGCTGGACGGAAAGCCGCGGTCTGACGACACAGCGAAGCGATGGTGCGATAGCGCCGCACGTTTTCCAAAATATCGTTTCCGAACATAAAATGCCCCGTTTGCTGTTGGTTGGTTGGAGTGTGCACGGGGCGATTTTCGAAATCGTTAGCGGGCTTGTTAGCGGCTTGGCTCACTCGGCGAATGGTTTGCGAACTCTTGATTTGCGGCCGGCGAGGTCAAGGAGGCTGGTCTTGCTCGCAACAACAAGGTTCCGGTCCCCGGGACCTTACGCGATCGCCGCCGCAAGCCAGCTTCGGTCGCGCGGCGAGGGGCGGCGATGCAGGCGGCGATCGAGCAAGGCCCGCGCCCGCGCCGGTTCGCCGCCGCGCAGCAGTGCTACGATAAAAGTGTCTTCGATGATCTCGCGCTGCGCGTGGCTGCCGCCGATGCGCACGACATCGTCGAGCACCGGCTCCAGATGCCTCACGCACGCTGAATAGTCCTCCTCGGCAAAGGCGCTCATCGCCCGGCAGATTTTTGGCACCACGGGCCCCGCCGCCAATTTACCCTCGGCCAGCCGCTGCTCGATCACGCCAAGACGGGCCTCGAGCGCGGCATGATTGCGCGTCGCCGCCGCGAACAGCGCCATGTGCACATCGGCAAAGGGAATGCTCGATTTCGGAAAATGCGCCCGCGCGAACGCATCGGCGTCGGCCCACAGCTCATCGGGCACGGCATGGCCATAGGCCGCAAGCCGCCACAATAGCGAGGCCTCATCGGAAATGGCGTTGATCGGCGGCGCCGAGGTGGCCGAGGGCTGCAGGACGTCGGCATAGATGGCGAGCGCGCGCGATGCATCGCCACGTTCGAGCGCGCCCAGCGCCTGATGCCAGGCGATATGGCCGTGCAGGATTCCGGTGCGGTCGTAACTCGGCAGCCATTGCGTCACCAGCGCGTCGGCGTCCGCGACCGAGCCATCCTCGAACATCGCGTGCAGCAACGCATGCGCGGCGTTGGCATTGGCGCGGTGCATCGCAAGCGCCCGCTCGGTGATGACGCGGCCGCGCGCGACCGCGCCATTCTCTGTCAGCGACCAGCCGTGATAGGTGAGAAACCACCAGTCCTCGCCATAGTGATGCGCAAAACGCTCGCACAAATCCACCCGGGCCTGGTCGTGATCGGCCATGCCGGAAAAGGCGAACAGCCCGAACGCGCCCAAAGGCAGCGACATCACCACCGCATCGCGCGGCCAGGCCTCGAGATGCGTCAGCGCGCTGCTCAGCGCCGCCGGGATCCGGCCCTCCACGGCAAGGGCCAGCGTTTCGACATGGCTGCGTTCGCGCTCCGAGCCGTTGCGCGCCACCAGTTCACGCGCCAGCGCGGCCTTCTTTCGGGCAACGTCGCCCTGCTGATAGAATGTATGGATACGGGCGCGGGCGATGTGGGCGAGCGCAAACTCTGGATCGGCCGCGATCGAGCGATCGAAGGCTTCCGCTGCACCGGTCCAGGCCGACAACAACAGGTCGATGCCGTCGCGATAGGCGGAGGCGGCGGCAGATGAAGTTGTCGAGAGCCATAGTCCGTAGCGGTCCTGATACGCCATCCCGGCCTCGCGTTGCTGCTTGTTTCGACCGCGGTAGAAGCGGCTTGGCAATCCTCGGCTGTGCGGATCGCTGTTGCAAGGGGCGCCGCCGCGCGGCAGGCCTCACGATCTCGCAAGCGATTCGCCGCGCCGCCGGGTTCGCCGGCGCTATCGGTGTTGCCGCTTCGGGCGACGCAGCCAGCCCGACAAAGCCCTCCAGAGTCCCGGTCGTTGTGGAGGCGGAAGGTAGGGAGTGCTCTCGCGCACGGCGTCTTCGACCCTCCTCGCCAGATGCGGGTACCCGCGGGCCGTGCTCCGGGCTTCCGCCAGAAATTGCGCGGCTGGGCCGCCGTTTCCGAGCAGCGCATGGGCCCAATAAAGCTGGATGCAAGCGCTGACCTGCATTTCGGCATCACCGATCGCGTGCCCGATGCGTAGCGACTGCATGTCAAAATCAATCGAGCGCTGGGGATCGCCCTGTTTCAATGCGCACAGGCCGAGCGCTCCAAGCACCTTGCCCTCGCCCGACACGTCGGCCAGGGCGATAGCCAGGGCGCGTGACTGCTCGAGACACGAGGTGGCCTCGACATATTGGTCCAGCATCAGATACATGAGGCCGAGATTACCGAGAATCTTGCCCTCAGCCTCCTTCAGCCCGATCTTGCCCGCCAGGTCGATCCCTTGCCGGTAGTAAGATTCCGCTTCCAGCGGTTGCTGCGCGCGCAAATACGCGTCACCGAGGCTTCCGAGAGTCTTCACCTGTTCCGAGAGATTCGCATCTTCCCTGGCGACCGAAAACGCCTGCCGCAGATGGTCGATGCCTTCTTCATGGCGGTTGACGCTTGACAACACGACGCCGAGCGCGGCGAAGGCTGCCGCTATGCCTTCCTTGTTGTCGAGCGCAATCGCGATCTCTGCGGCATGCTTGTGATATCGGTAGGCCTGCTCGAGGTCGCCGATCCGCTGGTAGGCATTGGCGATGTTCTGCGCGTTGGTGGCCTCGTTGAAACTGCTCCCTGTTTTCCTTGCGAGTTCGATGCCCTTCAGGTTGCACGCGATCGCCCGCTGATAGTCGTTGAGGTGCGTGTAGGCGGTCCCGAGGCCGGAAAGATAGCCCGACTGGTTTAGCTCGTCACCGGCGCCCTCGGCTATCTCGACCGCTCGCTTGAAATAGCGCACCGCATCCGTCCAGGCCGAGACGCGCGTGAGCAGACCGCCGGCAATGTTGAACCGGCTCGCGGGGACCTTGATGAGTCCGGCGTACCATCTGTCCACATAGGCTTCCCAGACGGCGCGGCTGACCGTGCTCGTCTTTGGCTGATACGGTTCATCCAGGCATCCACGCCAGATGGCCGCCATCAGGATGTCAGTGTCGCAGCGGAGGTTCCGGCTGCCGCCAAAATCGCGGAACGGATTGCGATCAGGTCGCGCCGACAGGTCTGTAACCTCGCCATCGCCGGGGGCGGTCGCGGCCGGCACATGGTCCACGAACAGGATGCGCTTTGTCTTGCGCTCCAGCATCTCGATGTGTGGCGTAAGATCGAAGACGTCGGAACAGCTGTATCCGAGTATCAGGACATCGTCGTGGCTGCCGGTCGAGAACATATTTTCGATGACCCGTTGCCGGTGGCCCGACAATTCGTGATGCGAGACTTGCCGCAACGTGATCGCCATGTTTTCGGGATCCGCGACGCTGCCGTGAAGCTTGATGACCCTCGCAATCCTCGCGTCGCCCCAGGGAATCGCCTCGAGCTCGGCGTCACGGAAAGCGATGTGGTAGTCTTGCCCCGCTCGCAGCCTCTCCGCTTCCAGCGCCGTCTCGATCAGCGCGTCGAAGTTGGTGGTGCAAATTGTGGGCAGGAGCCGACGGCTGGCAAGCTTTGCCAGCAAGAGGTGATTGGTGTTCGGCTCACCGAGCTTGAACAGTTCGAGCAGCGGCCTCACATCGCTCTCGGAGTGCAGCGCTTCGATGAAGGCTTCGAACGGAAGCCGCGGCGGCATCAGGACCTGATGAGGGACGTCGGGAATATCGATTCTCTGCAGGACGGCCTCGATCAAATGGTTCGCAAGCGGCAGGCCGGAGTTGAAGGAAATCCCGGCGCCGCAGAAAACGGCAAGGCGCCGGCTTCGGATCGACGAAATGATTTGCGGGATGACGTCCTGGATCGTTGCAGGTTGCGGCATGGCGCTACCCTCCGATACGGCACGCCGGAGCCTATATCGCCACCATCTCCGATTGCAATGGCTGCAACATTTACTTCCAGCGCTTACCCCGTCCGCGCCCTTCGTCCCTCGATCGGATAGGCCGGATCGTTGTACCCCGGCGTCGAGGGATGGCCGCTTGCAACCAGGCGATCGACCAGCGCTTCGTCTTCCGCGGTGAAGCGATAGTCCAGCGCCTTCAGATAATCGTCGAACTGCGTTTCGGTGCGGGGACCGGCGATGACCGAAGAGACGAAGGAAGAATTCAGCACCCATGCGACCGCGAACTGGCCAGCGCTGATGCCCTTGGCTTCCGCGTGGCGCTTGATCTCCTGCGCGAGTTTTAAGGATTCCGGGCGCCACTCCGTCTGCATCATGCGCGTGTCGTTGCGGCCTGCGCGGGTGTCCTTGTCGGGCGCGGCGTCGACGCGGTATTTGCCGGTCAAGACGCCGCGCGCCAAGGGGCTATAGGGCACGATGCCGAGGCCGTAATAGTGGCAGGCCGGAAAGTGCTCGACCTCCGGCATCCGGTTCATCGCGTTGTAATAGGGCTGGCTTGCGACCGGGCGGTCGATGCCGAGCCGGTCGCAGATGTTGCAGATCTCGGCGACGCGCCAGGCGCGATAGTTCGAGACACCAAAATAGCGCACCTTGCCTTGTTGAATCAGTTCGCCCATCGCGCGCACGGTCTCCTCCAGCGGCGTCGAATGGTCTTCCTTGTGCAGATAATAGATGTCGATGGTGTCGGTGCCGAGCCGCTTCAGGCTTTCCTCGGCGGCCTGCAACACCCAGCGCCGCGACAGCCCGCCGCGATTGGGATCGTCGCCCATCGGGTTGGCGAGCTTGGTGGCGAGCACGAAAGCGTGCCGGTTGTTGGAAATGGCGCGGCCGACCACCTGCTCGGAATTGCCGCCATTATAGGCGTCCGCGGTGTCGATCAAATTGATGCCGGCTTCGCGCGCCTTGGCGACGATCCGCGCCGAGGTCGGCTCGTCCGTCGGCCCGCCGAACATCATGGTGCCGAGGCAAATCGGCGAGATTTTGAGGCCGCTGCGGCCGAGGTTGTGGTAGTGCATGCGCTACTCCCTGTCCGTCATTCCGGGGCGATGCGTCAGCATCGAACTACGAAGCGCAATTGCGCATCGGAGAATCTCGAGATTCCGGGTGCTCGCGCACCATCCCGGAATGACCGTGATGTTCAACTCTCGCTCTTCAAAATCTTGAACACGCCGCTTGCCATGGCGATGCAGCGCTTGTCCACGGTCACCTCCGTCGTGATGAAAATGAGGCTGCGGGTCGAGCGTACCACGTGTGGGCGCGATATCAGAATCTCGCCGATCTTGCCGGCCTCGACGAAATGTACGTCAAGCTGCACGGTCGCGAGCGTCGTCTTGCCGGAGACGTGACGCGCGGTGATGCCGCAGGTCCGATCCGCAAACGTCATCAGCACGCCGCCTTGCACCAGGCCGCGGCGGTTGTGATGCTTGTCTTCCGTGATCAGCGCAAATTGGTATTCGCCGTCGTTGAGGCGCTGCCACAACGGCCCGATCAGATGCAGGAAGCCGGTGGTCTCGACGATCTTCCAGCCGTCGGATTTGAGCTTTGCCGCGGCGGCCTTGTCGGTCATTCCTGCACCATCCATCATTTCCTGGCTGCGTCGTCATTTCATCGATGGGTCGCATGGTGTAGTCAAGCATCATGAGGCCGTTCGACGATACCACGAGACGGAATATCGCCGAGCGCTGCGCAGCCTTCACCCGCGCGCCGCCGAGCGGGGACGCGCCGGCGCTGAAGCCGGCGGCGGTCGCGATCGCGCTCACCGGCGCAGGCGAGGGTGTGAACGAAACCACGCTGCTGCTGACGCGCCGTGCGTCGGGCCTGCGTTCCCATCGCGCGCAATGGGCGCTGCCGGGCGGCCGCTGTGATGCCGGCGAGACGCAGGTCGAGGCCGCGCTGCGCGAGCTTCGCGAGGAGCTCGGCCTTGCGCTCGCAGAGGACGCGGTGCTTGGCCTGCTCGACGATTATCCGACCCGCTCGGGCTATCTGATCACACCGGTCGTGGTGTGGGCCGACGTGGGGCAGGCGATCTCGCCGAACGCCGCCGAGGTCGCGTCCGTGCATCCGATCCCGCTCGACATGATCGAGCGCACCGATGCGTTCGACTTCGTCAGCATTCCCCAGAGCACACGGCGGGTGATCCGTTTTCACTGGGAGGATCGGCTCATCCACGCGCCGACCGCGGCGATGATCTACCAGTTCCGCGAAGTGCTCGATGGCCGCGACACCCGCGTCGCCGAGCTGGAACAACCGGTGTTTGCCTGGAAGTAGCCTTGGTTTCCGATACAAGATGCCGGATGCTTCGCGCACCGATTCGCCGTGTCCTGACGATATCCGCGCTCGCCTTGCCGCTGCTGGCGCCGCAAGTGGGCGATGTGCTGCCGTCCATCGTGGCCGAGGCACAGGCGGCGCAGGCGGCGTCGTGGAAGGAATATCTGGCGGCGCGCGCGGCGTTCAATGCGCAGGTCAGCGCCTACTGGACCTCGATCGCGGACAAGCGGCGCGGGCGCAACGCCAAGCGACGCGAGCATCTCGCTATCACGCTCGATGACTACGTCTTGACCCAGCCGCCGGTCTATACCGGCCCATCGCGCCCGCCCGGCCCGTCACCGGAAGCCGCGCCGGAGCAAAAGCCGCGCCCCTACAAGCCAATTCCGGTGGTCGCCGACCTCCTGAAAGCCGCCGCGGATCATTTCCAGTGGACGCCGCAGCGGCCCGCGAACGAGCTCGAATTCAAGCGCGCCTACGCCCGCATCGCTTTCGCTGCGGGATTGACCCGCGAGCAGGCGGTGCGGGTCTATGCGTTCGAGACCGGCGGCAACGGCAATCATGCCTCGCAGTCGGGTTTCCATGGATCGCGCGCGATCTCGACGGCGATCGGTTACAACCAGCTGCTCACCACCAACACCGTCGAACTGCTCGCCGAGCAAGGCGAGGGGTTCGTCAAACTGCTGACGGAGAAGGCGGCAGGTCTGTCAGGCCCCGCGCGCCAGACCCTGGACCGCAAAATCGCGGTCTTGAAAAAAATGGTGGCGCTTGCGCGTTCGGTGCCGGACGACTGGTCGCAACACGAGAAAATCGGCGATACGCCGCAGGGCTGGGCGCTGCATGCCATGGTGCTCGACATCGACGTCGGACCGATGCTGCAAACCCACAAGCTGCTGACGTCGGTGATCTTCGCCCGCATCAAGGGTTATACGCGTCCGCTCTCCGCAGCCGAGCTGGAGATGATGAACCTGACCGGCGACGGCACCGGGCTCGACATGGTGACGATGCCTTTAGCGATGCGCGAAGCGGTGCCGACCGCGAATTTCTTCCAGCGCTCAGGCTACGAGCGCAACCCGGTCGCAATCCGTCACAACACGGTGGCGAAGCTTCTGGCGGTCACCGACCAGAGGATGGATTCCAACAGCAACCTGCCGGGCGCCAAGGAATTGGCGGCGGCGTTCTAGGCCTCAACCCCCCATTGTCATGCCCCGCGAAAGCGGGGCATCCAGTAACCCGCGGCGTCGGAGCAAGACCCCGGGGCGGCGCGGCGTACTGGATCATCCGCTTTCGCGGATGATGACATCGCAATTTGACGCGCAGACCGTCGCTCAATTCGATCCGAACATGAACTTGCCATTGCCCTCGAGATACGGCCCGGTGCGCATATAGAGCTGACCGTTCTGGCCGATGAAGAACAGCGTGCCCTTCGGCACCTTCTTCGCGCCCTTTAACAGCAGCCCCGCATTGTTGGTGCCCATCTTGTAGGAGAACGTCTTGCCCTCCTTGTCGTAGCCATAGCCCATGTCCGGCTTCAGCTCCCAAGGTGTTGGCGCCGCGGCCTGCGCGAATGCGGAAGTGGCCAGCATGCCGAGCGCGGCGGCCAGCAGATAAGTCCTTGTCGAAGACCTCGCCATCTTCATCCTCCCCAGATGATTTTTGAACAAATCACGAACGCCATCGTCCCGTCGATGCAACCGACCCGCGGCCCCCAACCTGTCTTGAACCTGCCTCCAACTTGCCTTGGGCCGTGCGCAGGCGCCATAAGACTTTGTGATTTCCCGTGTCCCGCTTCGCGGCTATGTTCCCGCTTCGGTTTAGAACCGGGAGATCATGGGGATGATTCGGATGAACCACGTCATTAAAATTTGTTTAGGCTTCGCACTGTCGCTGCTGACGCTGGTTGCCGTGGCCCGTGCCGACGAATTCAAGCTCAGCAACAACCAGAGGATTTCCTGCAGCCGGGGCCTGTCCGCCGGCAAGCTCAACACCGCGACCTGCAAGTCCTACGCCTATCTCTTCAACGTCAAGACTTCCGAATATTTCCGCTGCCAGGTTACGCTGGCGCTGACGCGGGACAACAAGGAAGTGATCAACGTTCAGACCGACGGCGGCTGCACCAAAAAGCCGCGCATCTTCGACACCGACTCCACTTACGCCTTCGACGCCACCGAAACCGAACCGCCGAACACCAATTCGTTCTTCGGTCCCGGCGGCTATTCGGTGTGGGCCGCCGATACCACGGCCCAGAAAATCCGCGGCTGCATCACCATCTCCTCGGGGCTGGGCTCCGATATTTCGAAATGCCTCGACATGACGTTTCAGTGAGCGCGTGAGCAGGCCTCATGCGTCCGGTCAGGCTTTGCCGCTCCTGGTTGTTTCTGGAAGGCGCCAATGAGGATGTGCTGCAGCGCGCGGCCTCAAGCGGCGCCGACGTCCTGATCCAGGAGCTTGAGGACTTTACGCCGCCTGCCTTGCGACCCGCGGCGCGGGCGCTGGCGGGCGAGCTCTATGCGAAATGGCGCCGGGCGGGAGCCGTCGCTGCGGTGCGCGTCAACCCGCTCGCGCAAGGTGGCATGGACGATCTCGCCGCCGTCATGCGCGGCCGTCCTGATATCGTCGCGCTGCCGAAGGTCGCCGAACCCTCTGATGTCGCGCGGCTGGATGAGGCGGTGAGCGCCTTCGAACGCGACTACGGGATACCGCAGGGGTCGACGGCGCTATTGCCGAATATCGAATTCGCACGCGGCCTGGTGCAGACGGGGGCGATCGTCAAAGCGAGCCGGCGCGTAGCCTGCTGCCTGATGGCGTCCGAAGACCTTGCCGCCGATCTTAACGCCGAGCGCGAACCGGACGGCGTCGAGCTCGCTTATTGCCGGCAACGGTTTCTGGTCGAATGCGTCGCTCATGGTGTAGTCGCGATCGACTGTCCCTACACCTGGAGCGATGCCGAAGGCGTGATGCGCGATACGCGCTTTGCGCGGCGCCTCGGCTATGGCGCGAAAAGCCTGGTCGATCCGGCGCATGCCGCCGTCATCAACGGCATATTGACCCCCGGCGACGACGAGCTTCGTCACGCGCGCGACATCGTGGCGGCGTTCGAGGCTGCGCGCGCGGCGGGGAGGTCGCGCGCCGAGCTCGACGGTTCGCTGATCGAGGTGCCGACCTATTCCAACGCCAAGCGCCTGATCGCGCGCGGCGAGGCGTTGCGGCAATTCGAACGCGGCAGCGCGTCCTGACGCCACCGCGCTCGAAATCCGTCTCAATGGCCCATCCGGGCTGACGCCGGGTGCCCCGGCACCTTGAAGCGCTTGCCGGTATCGGTGACCTTGGTGCCGTTGACCTTCAGGATCGAGAAATCCTGGGTCATGTAGTTGCCGGCCAGAATGTATTTGCCGTCCGGCGTAAACAGCACGGCCTCGGTCAGTCCGCCGAGCTCGAGATCCTGGGTCTTGGTTACCTTCTTGCCGTCGATCTTGAGCACCGACAGGGTGGCGTTCTTCTTGTAGTAGAACGCCTTCTTGTTGTTGGAACCGTTCAGGATGGCGGCAACCGCGAGATCGCCCTTCGGCGACATCGCAAGCCCCTCCGGACCGTCGCCGACCACCACCTTATCGATGACGCGCGGCGGATTGGCCTCGAGATCGATCACGCTGGTGGTGTCGACGTTGCCGTCCGACGCGCCGCCATTGCCGGTCTCGTTGAGCAGCGCGATCTTGCCGTTGGGCGCCACCACGACATTGTAGGGCCACTGGCCGGTCGGCAAATCGAACTTGTTGTAGGTCACCTTGTCGCCGGCGATGTCGAGCACCGACAGCTTGGATGCCGCGGAGCGCGCCACCAGCGCCCGCTTGCCGTCCGGCGTGAACACCACATGCGAGACGCTGTCGGGCATCGCAACGGTATCGGTGACCTTGACGTCGGTGCCGTTGATCGAGAGTACGCTGATCGAGTTGTCGCCGCGATTGGCGACCAGCGCCATCTTGCCGGACGGGCTGATGCTCAACCCCGACGGCTGCTTGCCGACGGTGAGCGTCGCCGCCAGTTTCGGCGGGCTGGCCTTGAGATCAATGACATAGAGCTTGTTGTCCGGCACCTGTTTCAGCGCGTCGCCATCCTTGACGACATCGACCGAATCCGCGACCAGCGCGACCGAGCCTGACGGATCGATGTCGAGATTGACCGGCGGCCCGACGATCGAATTCTCCAAGGGTAGCGTAGCGACGATCTTGGGATTTTCGGGATCGGCGAGATCGACGATCAGGATCGTGTCCTTGCCGGGCGCGGACAGGATGGTCTTTCCATCATCGTCCCACCAGACTTTCTCGTCATTGCCGACGATCATGAACGGTTTTGCATGCGCGAGATTGAGGCTCGCGCCGCCGAACAGGACGGCCGCTCCCAAGGAGATTCCCAAGGATATTCCGATTACGCGACTAACATGCATTGTGGCGTTCTCCCAATAGAACCGGCCTCTGATGGGGCAGGTTTCGCGAGCGCCAGATTATGCGGGCAACCGCATTGTTTCCAGCGTGAAGCGCTGCCTGCGGCGCCGTCTCAAGCGCTTTTGACACCATCCGGGCCTTTGGGCCTGTGAGGGTTGACCTCAGCCCCTCGTCCGGCCATTTTCGCCGCCGCGTGGGAGAGGTCGATGGATCGGCTGAAGGGAAAAATCGCGCTTGTGGTCGGCGCCGGCTCGATCGGGCCGGGCTGGGGCAACGGCAAGGCGACCGCCGTGACCTTCGCGCGCGAGGGCGCGACAGTGTTTTGCGTCGATCGCAACGCCGCAGCCGCGGAAGAGACCGTGAAGATCATCACCAGCGAGGGCGGCAAGGCGGGCGCATTCACCGCCGACGTCTCGCGCGGGGCCGATGTCGCGGCCATGGTGGCCGCCTGCCTCGAGGCCTATGGCCGCATCGATGTGCTCGACAACAATGTCGGCATCGCCGAGATGGGAAGCGTCGTCGATGTGACGGAAGCGAGCTGGGATCACGTCTTCGCCGTCAACCTCAAGAGTGCCTACCTTGCCATGAAGCACGTCATCCCCGCGATGGTGAGCCAGGGCGGCGGCTCGATCATCAATATCTCGTCGATCGCCTCGATCCGCCATCTCGGCCTC
>Ga0210408_10000799_pt1 | contig 35788 bp, 27 predicted proteins | sample IncBWH4MmetaG_FD_155471 | JGI IMG/M metagenome (GOLD analysis project Ga0210408, IMG submission 155471) | Forest soil microbial communities from Barre Woods Harvard Forest LTER site, Petersham, Massachusetts, United States - Inc-BW-H-4-M | ecosystem: Environmental > Terrestrial > Soil >... | reverse complement strand
GCCCGGGCCCCCCGACGCCGTCGGCGACGAGGTAGGTGTTCGACACGTACTGCGGATTGGACGCCCGTTCGACGATCATCCCGGCCATCCTTGCACGAGTGGTGTTTGCGGTGCCATGCGCGTGTCCGGCGGGTTGCGGTCAGCCTGGCGTAGACTCGCGTCATGCCCCTGATCCACACCTGCTACCGCATCACCGACATCGACCGCTCGGTCGCCTTCTACAACACCCTCGGGTTCGAGGAGATCGGGCGCATCCCGATCCGTGACGAGGCCGTGAACGTGTTCATGAACATCCCGGGCGACGGCGACATGCCGCGGCTGGAGCTGACCTACAACTTCGGCGTGGACAGCTACGATCTTGGGACGGGATACGGCCATATCGCGATCAGCGTCGAGGACCTCGACGCGACGCTCGCCCGGCTCGCAGAGCAGGGCATCGAGCCCGAGAAGCCCCCGTACTCAGTGCGTGAGGGTGGCAGCCGGTTGTGCTTCGTGCGCGATCCGGACGGGTATCGGATCGAGCTGATAGAGAACCCGAGCGTCTAGTAGTCAAACCGGATGGAGGGTAGGGTCCTCGGAGGGCAAGGTCCTCTCTACCTATAGTGAGCGCCGATGGAATTGGGCCTAGCCACGTTCGCCGACGTGAACCCCGGCGCCGGTCCCGATCGCGTGGCGAAGCGCTTGCAAGAGCTGCTCGAGGAGATCGAGCTCGCCGACCGGCTCGGGCTGGAGGTGTTCGGGGTGGGCGAGCACCATCGCCCCGACTACGCAGTCTCCTCGCCGGTCGTGGCGCTGGCGGGCGCGGCGACAAAGACCAGGGCGATCCGATTGAGCAGCGCGGTCACGGTGCTCAGCTCGGCCGACCCGGTGCGGGTGTTCCAGGAGTTCGCGACGCTCGACCTGCTGTCAAACGGACGCGCGGAGATCATGGCGGGGAGGGGGTCGTTCATCGAGTCCTATCCGCTGTTCGGGTATGACCTGGACGACTACGACGAGCTGTTCGCCGAGAAGCTCGGGTTGCTGCTGGAGCTGCGCAAGTCCGAGCGGGTCACATGGTCGGGCAAGCATCGCGCGGCGCTGGAGGACGTCGGCGTGTATCCCCGTCCGGTGCAGAATCCCCTGCCGGTGTGGATCGCCGTCGGGGGTACGCCCGGGTCGGTGGCTCGCGCCGGTGCGCTCGGGCTGCCGTTGATGATCGCGATCATCGGCGGGGCGCCGGCAAGGTTTGCGCCGCTGGTGGAGCTTTACCGCGAGGCAGCCCGCCGCGCTGAGGCCGATCCGTCCGGGCAGGCGGTGGGGATCAACTCGCACATGTATCTGGCCGACACCCCACAGCGGGCGCGTGACGAGTTCTACCCCGTGTACTCGCAGATGATGAATCGCATCGGCCGCGAGCGCGGTTGGCCGCCGATGACCCGCGCGCAGTTCGACGCCGGGTGCGGGCCGGGCGGGCATCTGCTCGTGGGCGTCCCGGAGGAAGTGACCGAGAAGATCCTCGCCCACCACGCGCTGTTCGATCACGACCGGTTCCTGGGGCATATCAGCGTCGGTGTGCTCCCGCACGAGCGAGCGATGCGCGCGATCGAGCTGTACGGCAGCGAGGTCGCGCCGTCCGTGCGCGCGGCGATTGGGCAGACAGAGCCCGTCGAGCGACCCTGACCGGACGGCCGCCTCGCGCTACCCTCCCTGAAATGGCGGACACGGGCAAGATCGCCAAGAACCTGGAGCGGTTTGCGCAGGCGGTGGCCGCGCACGACCGCGAGAACCCGACGCACACCGCCTATGGCATCGGGTTGGCGCACTTCGACATGGAGCGGCTCGGGTTCGACGAGGGCGAGACGGTCCTGCCCGGCATCACGATCCACGCGGACGGGAAGACGAGCGGCAACTTCCGGGTGCTGTGCGACGGCGAGCACGACGAGGAGACGTCCGAGTCCGAGGAGGAGGTCATCGAGGCGGTCGCCACGCAGTCAGTCCCGGCGGTCGCTCCGAGCACGGCGCCGCGCGAGATCTGACGGATCGCGCACACCGGCCGCGCACACCAGCCGCGCACAGCCACGGGCGCAAGTCGACCAAAGCTGGGAGCAACCGCCATGGAGCACGCGACGGCGGCTGATCAGCCCGCGAGGATCGGCGCGGGGATGCCCGCGCGCGCGGCGATCGTGACAGCCAGCCGTTCGATCGTCGGACACCGAAGGTCGTGGCGCGCGCCGGCACGCAGGATCGCACCGGGAATCGCGTCGAGCTCGGGTGGGCGCCCCGCCGCTATGTCGCGCTGCATCGAGCTGCCGAGCGTGTCGTGCGCGAGCTCCAGCTCGCCGAGGGCCGTCTGCGGATCCACGTCCTCGGCGCCCTCGGCCCGCCCAACCGCGCAGGCCTCCTCGATTGTCGCGACCAGATCGGCGCGCAGCTCGGGCGTCGAGCGGATCTCGCCGAGGAGCTTGTCGTAAGCGCTGGTGGTGCAGGCGAGCGCGTTGAGGCGCACGAGCTTGGACCACATCACCTGAGCCTCCGAGCGCGGAGAGACGGGCAGGGTGACCCTGACGGGAATCTCGGCGGCGGTGAGAAGATCGGCCAGCGCCTGCATGCGCGGGAGGGCGAGCTCGCTGTGGGTCGCCATATCGATGAGCAGGAAGCGGCTCGTGTGGACGATCACGCCGGGCTCGGGACGGTCGGCCTCGACGCGGATCGTGCTCGCGAGCACGGTGTCGGGATCGAAGCGCTCGCGCAGCGCCGTGATGTGGTCGAGCCCGTTGAGCAGAGGCAGCACGAGGTCGGGCTCGACCTCGATGCGCTCCAGCGCCGAGTGCAGGCCGGCGGCCTTGGTGGCAACGACCAGGACAGCGATGCTCTTGTCGGGCCTCAGCCTCAAACGCGCGCGCGCGCGTACGCGCGCATTGAAGTCGCCGAACATAACACTATGCACCGACAGCCCCCGCTCGGCGATCGTCCGCGCAGTGGACTCCCGAGCAACGAGCACCACGTCGGCACCGGACCGCGCGAGCACGCCCGCGATCAGCCCGCCCACGCCGCCGGGGCCGAGCACGGCGATCGTCATGCGGCCCCCATCGGCCTCGCCGACGTTCATGTCAGCGGATCGATCAGCACGCCCGGGTTCATGATCCCGCGTGGGTCGACCGCCGCCTTGGCGCCCCGCAACGCCTGCGCGAACGGGTCGGGGCGCTGACGGTCATACCAGGGGCGGTGATCGCGCCCGACGGCATGGTGGTGGGTGATGGAGCCCCCGTGGGCGATCACCGCGTCGGAGGCGGCGCGCTTGATCGCCGCCCACTGCTCGATCTCCTCGCCGCGGCGGGCGGGCGCGATCACCGTGAAGTAGGGCGCGGGGCCGTCGGGGTAGACGTGGGTGAAGCGGCAGCTGATCTGCCCGGCGCCGCGCGCCGCGGGGGCGGCGACGGACTCGATCGCCTCGCCCACCGCGGCGGTGACGTGCTCGTGGAAGGCGGGAAACCGCTCCCAGGTGATCGCCGTCTCGAATGTCTCCGAGAGCACACCCATCGCGACGAACACGTCGCGCAGGTAGGGAGCGCCGAGAAACGCGCTGCGCCAGGCGCCAACCGCGTCAGCGCCCGCTCCCGTCGAACCGCCGGCCCTGTCTGCACCGCGTGCGGACGCGTCGTCGGGACCGATCGTGCGCCGGCTGTCGATCGCGCCTCCGTACTCGGCGCAGATGGCAAGCGCGCGGGCCATGGCCGCATCGACGGGGTGGTCGGATGACTCGAAGCCCAGCACCAAAAGCGCCGAGGAGCCGTCACCCGCCAGCGTGGTAAGGGCTTCGCGCGCGTCGATCAGGCGGCAGTTGGCGGGAGACAGGCCGGACTGGCTGAGCGCCCGCACACAGGCGGCGCCGTCGAGGAAGCGCTCGAAGCGCACGCCCGCGGAGGCGCGGTGGGAAGGCCGCGGCTGCACCCGCACCCAGGCCCGGGTGATCACGCCGAGCACACCCTCCGAGCCGGCGAGCATCCGATCGGGGCTGACCCCGGCGCCCGAGCCGGGCAGGCGGCGGGACTCCCACACCCCCGCCGGGGTGATCGCGCGGGTGGACTCGACGAAGTCCTCGATGTGGGTCAGGACGGTCGCGAAGTGGCCGGCCGCGCGCGTTGCGATCCAACCGCCGAGCGTGGAGAGCTCGAACGACTGGGGAAAATGTCGCAGCGTGAGACCATGCTCGGCGAGCTGGCGCTCGAGCTCCGGTCCCGAGACGCCGGCCTGGATGAGGGCCGCGCGCGAGACCGGATCGACCTCCAGGACACGGTCCAGGGCGCTCAGGTCGATTGAGACGGCGCCGTTGTATGTTGTCGCTGCGGTCACACCAGCCGCCGCCGCGTCGGTCGGGTCCGTCACGGGCCGGCCGTCGACGTCCGGGGTGACGCCACCTACGACGGATGTACCTCCGCCGTAGGGGATCGCCGCGACGCGCTCGGCCGAGCACCACTCCAGCAGGCGCTCTACGTCGGACTCGTCGCGCGGGTGAGCGACAAAGTCGGGAGGGTGGGCAAAACGGCCGCGAAAGCCGGCGACGACGTCTGTGTAGGACTTGCCGAGGGCGTGCGTCGCACGCGCGTGGTCATCGGTCGCGCAGATGTCAGCCAGCGACGCCGGCGCGACGACGCGCGGCCCTGGCAGCTCGATCGCCTCCAACGCGACCGGAGACTCGACGACCTCGCCGAGCGCGATGTCCCCGAGCGCGGGACGAAGGTGAGTGGCGAGTCCCGCCGCGGCCTCGCCCACCTCCGCGAGGGTGGGCTGCTGGTCCTCGAAACCCCAGCCCCAGTGCTTGCGCCGACGGGTGTTCACCGAGCCGAGTCTACGGTCACTAGCCTGTAGTCGAGAAATGGCCGTACAACCACAGCCTGCGCAACCACAACCGACGGCGAGCGAGCAGCCGGAGATCCTCGCCCGCGGACCGTGGCCCCTGGAGCAGGTGAAGGCGAGCTGGCGCGAGGAGCACTACGAGCCCTCGCGCGAGGACACCGAGGCGGCGGACGCCGCGATCAAGGCGCTGCGCGAACGGGGATCGCCCAGTCATGACGGCTTGGCGGCGCGGCTGCTCGACTACACCCTCGATCCGGAGGACGGGCTCGCGCTGGAGCTGCAGCCCCAGCGCTGGGCGCTGCGGCTGATCGCCGGCAACGCCTCGCAGAGCGTCGCGGCGCTGTGCGTGACGCGCTCGGCCGATGGCCGCTGGCTGGCCGGCAGGCGCGCGCCGTGGGTCGCCTCGTGGGCGGGGCGCTGGGCGCTGGGGGCCGGCGGCGCGGTCGATCTGGATGAGAACCCGGCGAACACGCTGGTGCGCGAGCTTCAGGAGGAGTGGTCGATCGCACCCGAGCGCGTGCGGGGAGAGGCGCTCGTGCGACTGCCTCAACGGCTGGTGATGTTCGTCGGCCAGGCGTGGCTCGCGGAGGGGGCCGACGCCGAGGTGACGCCCGACCCCGAGCACGACGAGTTCGCCTGGTGGCCACGCGAGATCGACGAGTGGCCGGCGGAGGCGGAGGCGCCGCTGCGCCTGATGGCGCGCTGGCTGTCGGCTGAGTGAGCCCGTGGGCGCAAGGCGCCATGCCCGGGACGAACGTGTCTCCCCGATCTGACGCACCGTCCTCGGCGCCGGCCCCGGCGAGGACCGCGTCATCCGCGATCGCCTCACGGCCCACACGCATCGGTCCGATCACGCTCGGACGGCTGAAGTGGGTGTCGTTCACACACTCGTGCATATACGCGGCGCTGCTGGTATGCGCGTTCGTCGCCGGCAAACCGGAGCCGCTGACATTCGCGCTGGGGCTGGGGCACGGGCTGCTGTGGATCGGAATGTCCCTCACTTGCATCGTGTGTGCGCGCCTGCGGATCGTGTCGCTGAGGCTGGCCGTGGCGGTCGCCGTGCTGGGAGGGATCGGGCCGTTTTTCGGGAGCTACGAGCTCGTTCGCGAACAGCGCCGCCGCCCCGAGGACGCGGGTCGAGCCGAGGCCGTGAATGCTCTGTGAAAACACTCACAGCCCGCCGGTGATGTCCGGCGGCGGGCCACGCTAGAGTGAAACGGACATGGCGTCGGGCACCAGCACGGCTCAGCAAACAATAGATGTCGTGACCCCCGCCGCGGGCGAGTCGGTCACCGAGGGCACAATCCTCGAATGGCACGTCAGGGTCGGCGATCCGATCAAGCTCGACGACACGATCGTCGAGATCTCCACCGACAAGGTCGACGTCGAGCTGCCCGCGCCGGCGAGTGGAACGGTGAGTGAGATTCTGGTCGAGGAGGGTGACACGGTCACGGTCGGCCAGGTGATCGCGCGAATCGCCGTGGGCGACAGTGATGGCTCGCCCGCCGGGGGGCCGGCGACGAACGGCGCTGAGACCGATGGGCGTTCCTCGCCGGAGAATGCGCCCGACACGGCGGCCGAGGGGACCGCTCCAAACGGTGACGCGGGCGGCACAGCGACGGCAGACGCGCGCGGACCTGCCGATGGCGTCAAGGCCTCCCCGGTGGCAGCCCGCGCGGCGACCGCTGAGGGCGTCGACCTGACGAACGTCGCCGGCAGCGGACCGGGTGGGCGCATAGTCAAGTCCGACGTGCTGGGCGCGGCGAGCGGCGATGCGGCCGGCGGCAACGGCTTGGCGGGGGCGCTCGCCGAGAAGCCGGCGGGCGCCGAACAGCTGAAGGGCGGCGGCGCTGTCCTCGCGAGGTACATGGAGCAGTCGAGGTCGATTCCGACCGCGACCAGCTTCAGGACGCTGAGCGTGACGGTCCTGGACGCGCGCCGCCGCGAGCTGAAGGCAGCCGGCAAGAGGGTGTCGTACACACACCTGATCGCGTGGGCGATCGCACGCGCCGCGCGGGACGCCGCCGTGATGACCGACCACTACGCCGAGATCGACGGCAAGCCCCATCGGGTGCGGGACGGGCAGGTGAACCTCGGACTGGCGGTGGACGTGGAGAAGAAGGACGGCTCCAGGACGCTGATGGCGCCCGTGATCGCCGACGCGGGCGGGATGAGGTTCGACGAGTTCGTGAGTGCGTATGACGCGCTCGTGGAGAAGGCGCGCACGAACACGCTGAGCGCGGACGACCTGCAGGGGGCGAATATCACGCTGACCAACCCTGGGGGCATCGGCACGGTCGCCTCGGTGCCCCGGCTGATGGTCGGTCAGGGCACGATCGTGGCGACCGGTTCGATCGCGTATCCCGTGGGGATGGGCGCCATCGGCGAGATGATCGGCGCGGAGAAGGTCATGACGATGACCTCGACGTACGACCACCGGATCATCCAGGGCGCCGAGTCGGGCAGGTATTTGGCGAGGATCGAGGAGTACCTGCAGGGCGAGCACTCCTTCTACGAGGAGGCGTTCGCCGCGCTCGGCGTCGAGCTGGGCCCCGTTCCCTCCCCACCGGCGCCGGCCGCGGCGGCGGCGGCGGCGGCCACCGAGACGGCGAGCCAGGCCGGGGCGGAGACGCAGCCGGGCGTGCCGAGCGACGAGCTGCTGGAAGCGGTGCAGGCGGCGAGCACGCTCGTTACGCGGTTCCGCAGCCACGGCCATCTCGCGGCGAGGCTGGACCCGCTCGGCTCAGAGCCCGAGGGCGAACCCGGGCTCGACCCCGAGGCGATCGGGCTGACGCCCGCGATAACGGCGCGGATCCCGGCGAAGATCCTGCACATGTACGTGCCGGGGGCGACGCTCGCGGACGCGCTGGGGCACCTGCGCGAGACCTACTGCGGGACGATCGCGTATGAGATCGAGCACATCGCCTCGCACCGCCAGCGCGTGTGGCTGCGCGAGCACATCGAGTCGGGCGCGTTCCGGGCGCCGCTGCGCAAGGAAGAGCAGCAGACGCTGCTCAAGCGGCTGATCGAGGTGGACGCGCTGGAGCGGTTCATGCACAAGGCGTATCTCGGCCAGCATCAGTTCTCGATCGAGGGTCTGGACATGACCGTGCCGATGCTCGACGAGCTGATCCAGCTCTCGGCCGCGCACGGTGGCCGGGAGGTCGTGATCGGGATGGCGCACCGCGGGCGGCTGAACGTGCTCGCGCACAACCTCGGCCGTCCCTACGACACGATCTTCGCGGAGTTCGAGGGCGCCTCGACGCTGGAGGCGGTGACGACGATCCCGCAGGGAGGGACGGGCGACGTCAAGTACCACCATGGCACCCAGGGGACGTACAAGCTGCCGGACGGCGGCGCGATCATGGTCAACCTCGAGTCAAACCCCAGCCACCTCGAGTACGTCTCGGCCGTCGTGGAGGGCGCCACGCGCGCCGCGCAGACGACCAGGCACGGACCGCACGCCCACCAGGACACGAACGCGGCGGTGCCGATCGCGATTCATGGCGACGCCTCGTTCCCGGCCCAGGGCGTGGTCGCCGAGACGCTGAACCTGCAGGCGCTCGACGGCTACAAGGTCGGGGGCACGGTGCACCTGATCATGAACAACCAGGTGGGGTTCACGACCGATCCCGACGACGCGCGCTCGACGCAATGGGCCTCGGACCTGGCGAAGGGGTTCGACGTGCCGATCATCCACGTCAACGCCGACGACGTGCCGGCGTGCATGAGCGCGGTCAGGCTCGCGTTCGCGTTCCGCCAGGAGTTCGGCCACGACGTGCTGATCGACCTGATCGGGTACCGGCGGTTCGGACACAACGAGTCCGACGAGCCCGCCTACACCCAGCCGGAGATGTACGCGAAGATCAAGAGCAAGAAGCGCGTGTCCGAGCTGTGGGCCGAGCGGCTGGTGGCCGACGGGGTGGTGAGCAAGGAGGAGGTCGACAAGCTCGGGCAGAGCGTATGGGACAACCTGACGATCCTGCATCAGCGATTGAAGGCCAAGATCAAGGCCGTGGCCGAGCACGGCGGGGAGGAAGGCACGGGCGAGTATCAGCTCGACCGCTCGCCGAGCCCGGACGTGGAGACAGCGGTGCCGGCCGACCGATTGCGGCGACTGGGCGAGGAGATGCTGCGTACGCCCGATGGGTTCACGGTGCACCCGAAGCTCGTCAAACAGCTCGAGCGCCGGCGCGAAGCGCTGAACGACCAGGCGGATGCGAACGCCTCCGGCGAGGGAGGCGCTTCGTCGTCGCAGCCGCGTGCGGCGATCGACTGGGCGCACGCCGAGGCGCTGGCGTTCGCGTCGTTGCTGACGGAGGGGACGCCGATCAGGCTGACCGGTCAGGACACCGAGCGAGGAACGTTCAGCCAGCGGCACATGGTGCTGCACGACGCGAAGACCGGCCAGACGGTGTGTCCGATCCAGAACTTGCCCGAGGCGCTGGCGCCGCTGGAGCTGCACAACAGCCCGCTCTCGGAGCTGGCGTGCATGGGCTTCGAGTATGGCTACAGCCAGGAGGCGCCGGAGACGCTCGTGCTGTGGGAGGCGCAGTTCGGAGACTTCGTCAACTCCGCGCAGGTGATTGTCGACCAGTTCATCGTCTCGGGCCTGGCCAAGTGGGGGCAGACCTCGCGGCTGACACTGCTGCTGCCGCACGGGTACGAGGGCTCCGGGCCCGAGCACTCCTCTGCACGGCTGGAGCGGTTTCTGATGCTGGCCGCCGAGGGCAACATCCGCGTTGCGAGCCCGACGACGCCCGCGCAGTACTTTCACCTATTGCGCCGGCAAGCGAGGATCGCCAAGCAGCGCCCGCTGATCGTGATGACGCCCAAGTCGTTGCTGCGGTTGCCGCAGGCGACGAGCTCGGTCGCCGACATGGCGGAGAACACGCGGTTTGAGCCGGTGCTGGCCGAGCCGGGGGTCAAGGACGAGATGGTCAAACGGCTGGTGCTGTGCACGGGCAAGATCTACTACGACCTTGTAGGCCACCCCGACCGGCCCAAGCACGACGGGCTGGCGGTGGGGCGCGTGGAGCTGCTGTATCCGTTCCCGGAGGGGCAGATCCTGGCGCTGATGGGGCGGTATCCGAAGCTGGAAGAGGTCGTGTGGGCGCAGGAGGAGCCGCGCAACATGGGTCCGCGCGCGCACATGTTCCCGCGGCTGATGCAGATCATGCCCGACGGCATCGGGTTCGGCTACATCGGCCGCCCCGAGCGCGCCAGCCCGGGCGAGGGTTATCCGGCCGCGCACATTGCCGAACAGAGCCGCATCGTGACGACCGCGATCGACCCGGGCGTGCCGATCTCGCAATACCCGCGCAAGACTCCGGGGCAGCGCTGATGGCGGCGCTGTGGCGGAGATTCCGGTTGATCCTGGCGCAGCGCAAACGAAAGAAACGCGGCTACTGAACCTGTCGGGTGTGTGAGGATGGGTAAGCCCTAGCCGGGCTGCTGCGTCGAGTTGCTGTCGGCGCCGCTTACCGCAGCCGGCTGCACAACGGAAGCGCTAACGACCCCGCCAGACGGGATCGCGCTTGTCCTTGAAGGCAGCGGCGCCCTCTTTGGCGTCCTCGGACACAAAGACTGGGCCGGAGATGGCCCCTTGGCGCTCGAACATCTCCGACGTGGACCAGTCGAACTGCTCCTGGAGAATCCGCTTGGAAGCGGCGACGGCGAGGGGGCCGTTGCGTGAGATGGCGGCTGCCAGATCAAGAGCGACGTCAAGGGCGGAGCCGGGCTCGGCGAGGCGGTTGACGACCCCGAACTCGTGGAAGCGCTCAGCCGGCAGGGGATCGCCGGTGAGAGCGAGCTCCATGACGACGTGGTAGGGCATGCGCCGGGGCAGGCGCAGCAGGGCGCCGCCGGCGGCGACGAGCGAGCGTTTGGCCTCAGGGATGCCCAGCTTGGCGCCGCGCGCGGCCACGATCAAATCGCACGCGAGCGCGATCTCCATGCCGCCGGCGACGGCAAACCCCTCGATCGCGGCGATCAGGGGCTTGGTGGAGGCGCGCTGGGCGATGCCGGCGAAGCCGCGATCCCCAAACCAGGGAGACTCTCCGCGTACGAATGCGCCGAGGTCCATGCCGGCACAGAAGAAGCCACCGGCGCCGGTGAGGATGCCGACCGACAGGGAGTCGTCTGAGTCGAGCTCGTCCAGCGCGGCGGCAATGCCGGCGGCGACGGCGGCATTGACGGCGTTGCGAACCTCGGGACGGTCGATCGTGATCAGCAGCGTGGAGTCGCCGCGCCGCTCGGTCAGCACTGCCTCAGAGGCTGTGGTGTCGGTAGCCATGGTCGAGACTATGCCGCAAATAGCGTGAGCTCGGGCTCCCGGTCGCCGCGCAGGACCTCGACGTCGACCTCGACGCAGTCGATGCCGCGGGATGCCGCAAGAACACGCGCCTGGGGCTTGATCCACTTGGCGACGAGCACGCCGCGGCAACAGGACATCGCGGGATCCAGGCGGATGCGCTCCAGGTAGCGGGTGAGCTGCTCGACGGACTCCATCGTGGCGACGCGCTTGATCTCGACGGCGATCCACTCGTCCTCGGTGTCGCGGCACATCAGGTCGACCGGACCGATGTCGGTGGGCCACTCACGGCGCACCAGGCGAAAGCCCTCGCCACACCAGTGGGGCGCGTCGGCGAGCAGCTCCTGCAGCTCACGCTCGAGGCCCTCCTTTTCGAGCGCGGCGACGTCGTCGATCGGATGGTCGATGTCGGCGATCACATCGGATATCGAGATCTCCAGGCGCTCGTCGGCGCGGTGCTTGCGCACGATCAGTCGCTCGATCGACTCACCAAGATCGCCATCGCCACCACCATTACGCTCCTCCTCCAGCACGGTCGGCGGCGTCATCCAGTTCAGCGGCCGGACGTTCGGGCTGCCACCGTCGGCCCAGACCATGAAGGTGCCGTCGGCCTTGAGCATCAACAGGCGGACGGCCTCCGGCAGGACGGTGGTGGTGCGGCCGATGTAGGAGACCTCACAGCGGGCGACGATCAGGCGCATCGCCCGAACGTACAGGCTCGCCCGGATCGACCCGCGGGGGCGGAGCGGGCTCGGGCGGGGGCTCCACGACGACGGCCTCGGCGGGCGCGACCGGGGCGCTCGGCGTGGGCGTGTGAGGCGCGCCGGCGACCGATCCGTCGCTCATCGCCTCGCGGAACTCGCGAATGCCGCGGCCGAGCGAACGCGCCAGTTCGGGCAGGCGCCGGGGTCCGAGCACGATCAGGGCGACGGCCGCGATGAACAGCAGGTGGATGGGGTTCTCGATGCCCATGAAACCTCCTACGTGGGGACGGCCATGGCCGATCACACCCAGGGTACCGCCGAACCGGACCGTAGGCTACGGCAGCGTGGCTCAGGCAGGCCGTCCGTATCCACCGCCAGGCGTCGGCGAATCGCCGTGGCCGGCGCAGCTGACGGTGCTCGTGGCGATCGGCCTGCAGCTGGCGCTGCCCGAGCGGCTGACTGTCGGCCCGGTGTGGCTGGTGCCGGGTCTGGAGGCGGCGCTGCTGGTGGGCATGTTCGTGGCGACGCCCAACGAGCTCAAGCACGAGCACGCGCTCAGGCGCAGAGTGGCGCTCGGGCTGACGGCGTTCGTGAGCGCCGCGAACGTGTACTCGCTGGCCGCGCTGACTCACTACCTGCTGCATCACAAAGTCTCGAACGGTCCGGCGCTGATCGGCTCGGGCATGCTGATCTGGCTGACGAACTTCCTGATATTCGCGCTGTGGTACTGGGAGATGGACCGAGGCGGGCCAGGCCGGCGCGCCGCCGGGCACGACGGGCCGCCCGACTTTCTGTTCCCGCAAATGTCAGACGATCGCATCGAGCCGCGCGAGTGGCGACCGACGTTCATCGACTATCTGTATGTGTCGCTGACCAACGCGACGGCGTTCTCGCCGACGGACACGATGCCGCTGAGCAGGATGGCGAAGATCGTGATGGGCGTGCAGGCGATGGTGTCGCTGGTGACGATCGGATTGATCGTTTCGCGCGCGGTGAACATCCTCTGAGGATCTCAGGCAGCTGAGACCGCGCTTGGCTCCAGGGCCAGAGCCTGTTCGATCGGTTCCCGCACGGACTCCCCGGCGCCTAACTCCGAGGCCCGTCCGAGCGCCTGCAGCGCACCCTCGCGGTCGAGCAATCGCAACCGCAGACGACCGAGACGCTCCCACGCCCCGGCGTCGGAGGGACCGCGGTCGGCGGCCCGAGTCGCGGCCTCCTCGGCGAGGTCGATCGCGCCCATGTCCTCGTAGATGCGCGCGGCGAACCGGTGCGCAGCGGGACGGGAGCCGTCCACGCGCGCCCAGTCGCGCACCGAACGTGCGGCCGCCTCGAGGTTGCCGGCCTGCCAGAACGCGAGCGTCATCAGACGGAGCACGGCGACGTTGCGCGGTTCGGCGTCGCGCGCGTAGATGAGACGCTGGGCGGCGAGCGTGTACTCGCCTTCGGCCATTGCGCGTTGGGCGGCGATCATGAAGCGCTCGACGCGCTCCTCTGCAGGATCGGGCTTGGAGAAGTCCACGAAGCGCATGCTGCCCGCGGGCACCGTGCGCACGCCGTGGCTAAACTTCACGCGCGCCCACTGCTGGACTTCTTCGCCCTCGTGCTCGGCGTTTGTGAAGTAGATGCCCGCGACCGTGCCGACCCCCCACTCGGGATATGAGAGGCAGCGCGCATAGCGGTGCACAACCGAGTGGTCGGGGACGCGGCTGCCGAATGGGTCGTTTTCGGCTCGATCTTTGGCCGCCGCGCGGGCGCGCTGCTCGGCCTCATACGCACGCCGGCCGGCCTCCTCGCGCTCGCGGCGCGCAGCCGCAGCACTGACTTTGACGGCGTTGGCCGAGACCTTTCCGCCGCGCGAGCCCTCCGCCAAGCGCTCCAGCTGGTCGGCGGCCTCGTTGATCGCCTTGAGATGGCGCTCGTGCTCGAACTGGCGCCCGGCGGGCGCGATGTCGGGGTGCCAGCGCTTGGCCATACGCCGGCGCGCGAGCTGGACGTCGCGCTTGTCGAAAGGCGGGTCGAGCTCCAGCAGGAGCAGGTGCTGCTCGACGTCGAGCACAGTGGTCGGCATGACCACGAAACGTTAGCGGCCCGATGAGAGCATGCCGGGCTCGGTCGGGGCGCCGGGCCCGGTCCGCGGCGGGAACTCGCGCCCACCCGTCTCGGGAGGAGGCGGGTTGCCGCCGAGGACCACCCGTGAAGCCCACGCCCTATCCTGCGACGCGATGGCAGCTCAGCACGTGTTCACGATGTATCGCCTGTCGAAGGTGCACCCGCCCGACAAGACGGTGCTCGACAACCTCACGCTCGCGTTCTATCCGGGCGCGAAGATCGGCGTGCTCGGCTACAACGGCGCGGGCAAGTCGACGCTGCTGCGGATCATGGCGGGCCAGGACGAGGAGTACCGGGGCGAGGCGGCGCTCGCGCCGGGGGCGAGCGTGGGCATGCTCGCCCAGGAGCCGCGGCTGGACGAGAGCAAGGACGTCAGGGGCAACGTGCTGGAGGGCGTGGCCGAGACGCAGGCTGCTGGACCGGTTCAACGAGCTCGCGGCCAACTACTCCGAGGAGACGGCCGAGGAGTTCGGGGAGATCCAGGCGCGCATCGACGCGGCGGACGCGTGGAACCTTGACACGAAGCTCGAGTACGCGATGGACGCGCTGCGCCTGCCCCCGCCCGACGCGGAGATCGGCCCGCTGTCCGGGGGCGAGCGCCGGCGGGTGGCGCTGTGCAGGCTGCTGCTGAGCGTGCCGGATCTGCTGCTGCTGGACGAGCCGACCAACCATCTCGACGCCGAGTCGGTCGCGTGGCTCGAGCAGCACCTGGCCGAGTACCGGGGTACCGTCGTGGCTGTCACGCACGACCGCTACTTCCTGGACAACGTCGCGGGCTGGATCCTCGAGCTCGACCGCGGCCGGGGGATTCCCTACGAGGGCAACTACTCCAGCTGGCTGGAGCAGAAGCAGACGCGGTTGGACCAGGAAGAGCGCGCTGAGAAGGGCCGGCGGCGCACGATCGCCGCCGAGCTCGAGTGGGTGCGGACGAACCCCAAGGGGAAACGGACGAAGTCCAAGGCGCGGCTGGCCCGCTACGAGGAGATGATCGCGGAGGAGCGCAACGTCAAGCTGGAGGACGTCCAGATCCACATCCCGCCGGGCCCGCGGCTGGGCGAGAAGGTGCTGAGCGCGAGTGAGCTGCGCAAGGGGTTCGGGGATCGGCTGCTGATCGAGGACCTCACCTTCGAGTTGCCCCGCGCCGGGATCGTCGGCGTGATCGGCGCCAACGGCGCGGGCAAGACGACACTGTTCCGGATGATCACCGGCGATGAGCGGCCCGACTCGGGGACGCTGGAGCTGGGCGAGAGCGTGCAGCTTGCCTATGTCGACCAGTCGCGCGACGCGCTGGATCCGAGCAAGAGCGTGTGGGAGGAGATCTCCGAGGGCCTGGATCAGCTGACGGTCGGCGAACGCGTCGTGAGCTCGCGCCAGTACACGGCCGGATTCAACTTCAAGGGCGCCGATCAGCAGACCAAGATCGGCAAGCTCTCGGGCGGCGAGCGCAACCGCGTGCACCTGGCCAAGCTGCTGCGCACCGGCGGCAACCTGCTGCTGCTGGACGAGCCCACGAACGATCTCGACGTGGACACGCTGCGCGCGCTGGAGGAGGCGCTGCTCGGGTTCCCCGGCTGCGCGGTGATCATCTCCCACGACCGCTGGTTCCTGGACCGGGTGGCCACGCACGTGCTCGCGTTCGAGGGCGACTCGCGGGTGCAGTGGTTCGAGGGCAACTTCGACGCCTATGAGGAACACCGCCGCGAGCGCCTGGGCGCCGCGGCGGACCGACCGCACCGGATCACCTACAAGCGGCTCGTGCGCGGGTGACGACACCTCCCGCGAGGGGTTGCCAAACGGCGGACGTCGCCTGCGGCGCGACGTCGCCCGGGCCATGACGCGATGCGGGTAAGCTCCGTTGCGCGACGGGACTCATCAAACCTCGGGATGAAGGAGATTGGCGATGGCTGACTACACGACCAAGCAGATCGACGAGATGGAGGCCGCGTTCGGCGGCGGCCTGAAGAAGGCCCGTGCCGAGCTCGGCGTGGCGTCATTCGGCATGCAGGTGGTCGATCTGCCACCCAACTACACCGACTACCCCGAGCACGACCACGAGGGCGACGGCCAAGAGGAGGTCTACTCGGTCATGCGCGGCTCCGGCGAGATCGACGTCGAAGGCGAGCGCATCCCGCTCACCCCCGATGTCCTCGTGCGCGTCGGTCCGGCGACCAAGCGCAAGATCTACTCCGGCCCTGAGGGGCTGCGCCTGCTGGCGCTCGGTGGAACGCCCGGCGCGGCATACGAGGCGGCGGAGTTCACCGAACTCAGCGCAGCTTAGGCGATGCGCGGGCCTGACGCGAAGCGCTCAGGCGCGCGCATCGGGTAGTGGGGATGCTCCGCGTCACCCTGGTGTGGACGATATCCCCGGCAACGGGGTGTGCCTGCTGCTAGTAGGGCAACGCGTAGGCTGACCTGCGGCTCAGCGCACGAACGAAGCGTCACCCGCGAGGCGCAGCGCGGCCGTGGCGATCAGGCGTGCGGCGGCATGTGCGTCGTCGAGCTCCACGAGCTCGACCGGGGAGTGCATGTAGCGCAGCGGGATCGACACCAGCGCAGTGGGTACGCCCGCGCGTGTGAGGTGGACGGCATCGGCGTCAGTGCCGGTCGCGCGGGCGGAGGCCTCGACGGTGAACGGGATCTGCTCCTCGGTGGCGGTGTCGTAGAGCAGCTCGAACAGCCGCGGGTGGATTGTGGAGCCGCGGGTGATAACCGGGCCCGAGCCGAGCGGATGCTTGCCGAGCTCCTTGACCTCGATGCCGGGCGCGTCGGTGGCGTGGGTGACATCGATGACGATTGCTGCGTCAGGGCGCTGGGAGAACGTGGCCGTGCGCGAACCGCCGAACGTGATCTCCTCCTGGGCCACCGCGACGACGACGAGCTCCCAGGCGCCGCCGCCAGCCTCCGCCACCAGCCGCGCCGCCTGGAGCGCCACGAACGCGCCGATGCGATTGTCCAACGCGCGCGATACGAGCCTCCCCCCGAGCAGGCTGACGGGATCGGCGTCAATCACGGCGACGTCGCCGATGAGCACGCGCTCACGCGCCTGTCCGCCGTCGTGGGCACCGATGTCGATGTGCAGCTCGCGGATCTCAGCGGCCTTCTTGCGGTCCTCCTCGCGTAGCAGATGGATCGGCTTCTTGCCAACCACCCCCCTGACCACACCCTCGCGCGTCGCCAGGGCCACACGCTGGCCGACGAGGATCTGAGCGTCCCAACCGCCCACGGGCGCAAACCACAGATAGCCCTCATCGTCGATGTGCGTGACGATCAGCCCGATCTCATCGATGTGGCCCATCACGAGCAACCGTCGCGGCGGTTGCGAGGCGCCGTGTCTGGCCGGCACGCGGGCCAGCGGCGTGCCGAGCACGTCGGTGCTCACCTCCGCGAACGCGCCGGCCGCCCGCAGCCAGACCGCCGCCGGCGCGGTCTCATACCCGGAGGGGCCGTGCGCGCCGAGCAGGTCGAGCAACAGCTGGGGAGCGGCGCTCGTGTCGGTCCCGTCTGCGTCGGTCATGCGGCCAGCAACTGTCGCAGAACGTACTGCAGGATGCCGCCGTGTCGGTAATAGTCGGCCTCGCGCGGAGTGTCGATGCGCACCCGTGCCGCGAACCTGATCGGCTCGCCCGATGCCGGCTGGGCGGTGACCTGGACTTCGCGCGGAGGAGCCTTGCCGGCGTTCATCGCATCCGCGAACCCCTCGATCGCGAACACCTCCTCGCCGGTGAGCCCCAGCGACCGGGCGCTCTGCCCGTCGGGGAGCTGCAGCGGCAGCACGCCCATGCCGACCAGGTTGGAGCGATGAATACGCTCGAACGACTGGGCGATCACCGCGCGCACGCCGAGCAGTCGGGTGCCCTTGGCGGCCCAATCGCGCGAGGATCCCGAGCCGTACTCCTTGCCGGCCAGCACAAGCAGCGGGACGCCCTCATCGGCGTAACGCACGGCCGCGTCGTAGATCGAGGTCTGCTCACCGACCAACGGACCTCCGTCCGTCGGTGCCCGCAGATGCCGTGTCACGCCCCCCTCCGTGCCCGGGGCGAGCTGATTGCGCAGGCGGATGTTGGCGAACGTGCCGCGCATCATCACCTCGTGGTTGCCCCGCCGGGAGCCGTAGGAGTTGAAGTCGCGCGGAGCGACGCCCTGTTCCTGCAGGTAGACGCCCGCCGGTCCGTCGCGCTTGATCGCGCCGGCCGGGGAGATGTGGTCGGTGGTGACGCTGTCGCCGAGCAGCGCGAGCACGCGCGCGCCGCTGCACTCCTCGATCGCCGGCGGCTCGGCGGGCATCTCATCGAAGTACGGCGGCAGGCGCACATAGGTCGACCGCTCGTCCCAGGCGAAGCGCTCGCGGGCACCGCCGGCGACGCCGGTGGTCGGCACCTCCAGCCCGTTCCAGCGCTCGTCGCCCGCGAACACCTCGGCGTAGCTGGTGTGGAACATGTCCGCGCGCACGGCCTCGCCGATCGTCTGCGCGATCTCCTGCTCGGAGGGCCAGATGTCGCGCAGGTAGACGTCCTCTCCGTTCTCATCCTCACCCAGCGGGTCGTGGACGAGGTCGATGTCCATCGTGCCGACAAGCGCGTAGGCGACGCACAGGGGCGGCGAGGCGAGGTAGTTCATCTTCACGTCGGGGTTGATCCGCCCCTCGAAGTTGCGGTTGCCCGACAGCACCGAGACGACCGCGAGATCGGCGTTGCCCACCGCATCTGAGATCTCCTGCGCAAGCGGACCGGAGTTGCCGATGCACGTCGTGCAGCCGTAGCCGACGAGGTTGAAGCCGAGCCCCTCCAGCGGCTCGGTCAGCCCGGCGCGGTCGAGGTATTCGGTGACGACCTTCGAGCCGGGCGCGAGCGAGGTCTTCACCCACGGCTTGCGCTGCAGGCCGCGTGCGAGCGCGTTGCGCGCGAGGATACCGGCGCCGATCATCACCGACGGGTTGGACGTGTTCGTGCAGCTCGTGATCGCCGCGATCACGACGTGCCCGTGGTCGAGCTCGAACGTCTCGCCGTCGACGGTCACGCTCACCGCGGTGCCGTTGTGCGGCAGCGCCGTCGCCGTGGCGCCCTCGGGCAGCTGCGGTTGAGAGACGCCGAGCGGCGGCTCGTGGCCGGGCGACCCGCCCGCGGGCGGGTCGGAGGCCGGATAAGACTCGGCGACGGCCTCGTCCTGGGCGTCGGCCTGGTCGCCGTCGCTCGGTACGTAATCGCGCAGCGCTTGCTGGAATACGGCTTGGGACTCGCTCAGCGCAACCCGATCCTGCGGGCGCTTGGGCCCGGCCAGGCTCGGTTCGACCGCCGCCAGGTCGAGTTCGATCTCATCCGAGAACGTGGGCTTCTCAGAGTGCTCGTCGTGCCACAGGCTCTGCTCGCGGGCATACGCCTCGACGAGCGCGATCTGCTCGGGCGGTCGGCCGGTGAGCTCCAGGTAGCTGAGCGTCTCAGCGTCGATCGGAAAAATCGCGCACGTCGAGCCGAACTCGGGCGACATGTTGCCGATCGTCGCGCGGTCGGCGATCGGCAGCCCGGCGAGGCCGGCGCCGTAGAACTCGACGAACATGCCCACGACGCCGCGCGCGCGCAGCATCTCTGTGACCGTCAGCACAAGGTCGGTCGCCGTCGCGCCCTCGGGCAGCTCGCCGTGCAGGCGGAACCCGAGCACCTGCGGGATCAACATCGACATCGGCTGTCCGAGCATCGCCGCCTCGGCCTCGATCCCACCCACGCCCCAGCCGAGCACGCCGAGGCCGTTGACCATCGTCGTGTGCGAGTCGGTCCCGACCAGCGTGTCCGGGTATGCCTGGGGCGGCTGCGAGCCCGATCGCTCGCGTGGAAAGACTACGCGCGCGAGATACTCGAGGTTGACCTGGTGCACGATGCCCGTGTCGGGCGGCACGACCGCGAAGTCGTCGAACGCTCCCTGGCCCCAGCGCAGAAACGCGTAGCGCTCCTGGTTGCGCGCGAACTCGCGCTCGGCGTTGACCCTGAACGCGTCGCGGGTGCCGAACGCGTCGACCTGCACCGAATGGTCGATCACGAGCTCGGCCGGCACGAGCGGATTGATCCTGGCCGGGTCGCCGCCCATCTGCGCGATCGCGTCGCGCATCGCCGCGAGATCGACGACGGCGGGCACACCGGTGAAGTCCTGCATCAGCACCCGTGCCGGCGTGAACGCGATCTCCTTGCTCGGCTGCGCCCTGGCGTCCCAGCCGGCGAGCGCCTCGACGTCGGCCGCAGTGACCGAGCCGTTGGTGCCCTCTGTGCGCAGGAGGTTCTCCAGGAGGATCTTCAGCGAGAACGGCAGCCGCGCGACGTCGAACCGCCGCTGCAGGGCATCGAGGCGGAAGATCTCGTATGTGCGCCCATCGACGTCGAGGGTGCCTCGCGCGCCAAAGCTGTCGTCCGACATATGTCTCCCGCGGTCGAATCTCTACAGGGCTACCCGCAGTCTCGCAGAGTCACGCACCGCTCGCCGATGCGCGGGTCAAGCCCCGAGCGCCTCGGGGGGCCACCTGATCGGGGACCCTGCCCCCATGCGCCTGTGGCAAGGCAATCTCTGTATGTGCGTGCGTGTATGTGCGGGCGTGCGGCAAAATAGTCGCGACTATGATGCCGGTCGATGGTCACGGTTAAATCTCGCGTAGCGGACCGACTGCCGCCGCGTATCAAGGACGCAATCCTTGACGGCCTGCTGCGCACCACGGTGTCCTGGCGCCTGATTCGCCGCCGGCGTTCGGCGTTCGTATCCGGATATCTGACCGGTATGAAAGGGATCGAGATCGGCGCGAGCAGCCACAATCGCTTCTATCTCGACGCGATCAACGTGGATCGCTTTGGGGATAACGACACGGTGTATAAGCGGGAGGAGCGCCGGCTGGTTCTGCACGCCGTGAGAGTGGATGTCGTGGCGCCGGGCGACGAGCTCCCATTTAATGACAACTCTTACGATTTCGTGTTCTCCTCGCATGTGATCGAGCATTTCCCCGATCCGATCAGAGCGCTTTTCGAGTGGGTACGCGTCGCTCGCCGCTATGTGGTCGTGATCGCTCCGCACCGTAACCGCACGTTCGATATCGAAAATCCCCTCACTCCCGTGGCCGAGCTGGTGGAGCGCCACCGCAGCGGTTTCACCTCAGACGTGGACCGGCACTGGAGCGTCTGGACATGCGAGAGCTTTATCGAGATGTGCAACGCGACGGGCCTGCACATCACCGATCACCAGGATCCGGACGACAAGGTCGGCAATGGCTTCACCGTGGTGATAGACGCGGCAATGTCCCGAGCCCGAATCGGATAATCGCCACGGACGAGGACGACCCCGGATTCATTCCGGGGTCGTCGCTCTCATTCCCTGGGGAGGGAATTGCGCAGCGGATCCGCTACGAGGGTAGACGGCATCATTCCTCGGCGATGCCGCCAAGATCGTTTTCGTTGCTCGCAGTCCTGCTCCGCCATGCGAAGCACGACTGGTCACTCGCCCCCGCCGCTGTTCACGACGACTATGCCTCTCCAACCGCCCGGTGCGGACCTACCCGGGTATGTTCACTGCCTTCTATGCGCAGCCGACCACGAGGTGGATCAGTGCGAGCGCGATTTTTACGCAGGTCAGCGTGCGAGCGCGGATGCGCGCGTGACGCGACCCTTGCCTTGGCGCTTGGAGCGCAGCAGCGCGGTGTCACAGGCCTGCAGCAGCGCGTCGGCGCCCATCGGCGCGTTCCACTGCGCCACCCCGATCGACGCCCCCACGCTGGGGGCGATCTCGCGCGAGGGGAGATCGTGCAGGCGTGTCAGCGCGCGCGAGGCGGCCGCGGCGGCGCTGTCCAGTTCGGCGTTGGGCAGGATCACGACGAACTCGTCGCCTCCATAGCGGGCGACGCGATCGAAGGCGCGAAACTCGCCGACGAGCGCCTGCCCCACCTCGCGTAGGACCGTGTCGCCGGCCTGGTGGCCGTGGCGGTCGTTGACGAGCTTGAAGTTGTCAAGGTCGATCAGCATGCAGGAGAGCGGGCTTCCAGTGCGCATCGCGCGGCCGATCTCCTCGTGCAGGCGCCGGCGCATCCCGCGGTGGTTCATGCAGCCCGTGACGGCGTCCGTGCCGGCCTCGGCGCGGGCGCGCACGAGCGCAAGCGCCGTGGCGGCCTGGTCGGCGAGCGTGGTGGCGAGTTCGATCGAGCGCTCGTCGTACGCCTCGGCGAGCTCGCGGCGCACGAGCACCACCACCGCCTCGACCTCGCCGTGAACCGCGACTCCCAGCAGCAGCGCGGAGCTGGTCTTGCCCGTCGCCATGAGCCGGGGCAACGAGGCCCGCAGCTCACGGTCGTCGGCGGCGAGGAAGCTGCGCGCGGTGTTCGCGACCCAACTGACCCCCGCCGGGCGCTCGGAGCGGGGCGCCAGATAGCTTAGGCGCCCGTCGCCCTCGAACAGGTACACCACCACCGGCTCCTCCTCGGCGGGAGGTTTCAGGAGATGGTGCACGTGCACCTCCTCGGCCCCGGGGGCCAGCAGCAGCTCCCGGGCGAGGCCCCTGAAGATCTCCTCCCCGTCGCCCGCGCCGTCGGCCAGCAGCGTCAGGCGCCGCACCCCCGCGAGCATCGGGTCGATGCGCGCCGGATCCGTGCGCGCAGGCTGCTCGAAGGTATCCGTACCCGTACCGCCCACTCGTGGAATGTAGCGCTTCTGGCGTGAGCTCTTACTTGAACCTCACCGTCACACCCGCGACGGAGCTCGGTTCGCTCCTGTTCTTGGGCACGAACCCGACGCGCACGCGCACCTTCAGCGGCCGCTTGTGGCGTCGGGCCGCGCGAGCAAGCGGAACCCTCAGCGTCAGCCTCCGCTGAGCCTGCTTGAGTCTGCGAGAGACGCTCCTGAGGTGGGCTCCCCTGACGCTGAGCCGTCCCGGCGCATAGGTCTGGACGGTCAGGTAGGCGGTGGCGCCGATGACCCTGTGCCGGATGATCCGCACGGGACAGCCCGTCACGGAGATCGTCGTGCTCTGCTTGATCTGCTTGCCGTTCTGGGCGACGATCGTGGTCGGCATCGCGAGCCTGTGCGAGCATAGGCTGCCGTTCGCCGCCAGCGCCGAGTGCGGACCGATCGGCAGGCTCAACGCAAAGCTCGAGACCGGTACGTCGGGTACCGACGCGAACGTCGAGCTGGTGATCCCTTTTTTGATGTTCGTATGTCCAGTCAAGATCACTCGCACATTGTCGCCTTCGAGGATCACGACGAGATCGGGGAACGCGAGGCCGCCGTGGGAGACCAGGTACGCCGGGCCGGACAGCTTGTCCGGCAGGACCGGTGTGGTCACGCTCGCCCCGCCGACCAGTGAGCCGATCGGGCAGATGCGGGGGTCCTGCGCGAACGTGACTTCCGGACAGGCCTTCTGCAGTGTCGTCAGCCGCGCCGGGAGCTGCGCCGGGAGCTGCGCGAACACCGAGGAGATGTTGGCCTGATGGGCCGGCTGGGTGAGGCTGACCTGCAGGCCGGCTCCGTTCAGTCTCGAGGTCTTCGCGGCGGTCGCGACCTTGAACACCGGCGTGAACGGCAGTCCCGCGCAGTTGCTCACCTGAAACGGGCTCGACACGCTCTGGGTCGTGTTGAACGTCGAGAACAGCGTCGAGTCGGTCGCGAGCGCGGCGCAGTTGGTCGGATTGAACAGGAAGTTGGGCCGCGTGACGGCGACGCTGAGGCTCTTCAGCCGCAGCGGCACGCCCTTGACGATCGTCGGTAGTGAGCCGGTGGCGATCACGCGGGCGGTGTGGGGGTCGACGCCGATCGCGGCGCGTGTGACCACGCAATCGCAGGCTCCGCTGCCGAGGTCGAACGGTCCGGCGGCGGCGGGCACGGCGACCGACAGCCCGTAGGGCGCGCCGCCGTAGGGGCCCGTCAGGTAGACCGGGCCGGTGAACGCGTACGGTTCGGAGCCCGCGCCCACGTTGACCGTCGCTTTGCCGATTTCGCTGGCAGGCGCACACGTCCCCGCCTGCGCCTGCGGTTCGCCGCACAGCGGAACCGACGGGATCGCGCCGACCAGACCGGGCGGCAGCGTGGTCGTCAGCTGTGACAGGTACTGCTGACCGTCTTCCCGGTTCAGGTTGAACGTGTAGGAGGTGTAGGCGCCGGCGTCGGCGCTCGAGCTCTGCGTGCTCTGCTTCAGCGCGAACGGCAGCGGCGACGGGCACCCGGTCGTCGTGAACGGGGTCGAGCTGAGCGCGGACGCAAGGCCGGTGTAGGGGGTGAACAGGGCCTGCACCGAAGCGCTCCCGCATTCCAGCGGGTTGGCGAGCGGTGCCCGCGGACCACCGTTGAGGGTCAGGATCAGTTCGCTGAACGGGAGCTGGGGATTGTGCTCGAACGTCGCTTCGAGCCTGCCCGTGCTCGGATTCGGATTGACCGAGCCCTGCAGCCTGACCGACACGCCCAAGGCGCTCTCGGCGTCGAGATAGATCGTGAACGGTGGTTGCGTAATCGGGCCTCCACCGGGATCGCCGAGGTATACGCCGCCCGTGAGGGTTTTCGGCGGCAGATCGGTTTCGATCGCGACCGTCCCCACTCTGGACGCCGGCGGACACGCGACCGGGTTGGAGGTACCTATTCCGATCTGGGCGCCCGTGCAGGCCGCAAGCCCATGCGCGGCCGAGGGGTTCAGCGTCATGCCTTCGGGCAGGGTCACGTGCGCGTCCCTGATGTCGGCGGTGTTGATTTCGCCTGCGCCGGCATACTGCGGCACCTTCACCACCGTGACAGCGCCGTCAGGCTGATCGGAGGAGGACACACCGGGCATGACTTCGGCGACGGGCTTGAACGGGACGTTGCCGCAGCCTTCCACGCCGACGGGAGTATGCGTTTGCGTCTTTGAGATTTCGCTGGTCCAAGATTCGACTTCCAGGTAGGACGTCGTCGTGCTCGAGCATTCGCTGGGAAGGGTGAGGAAGTTGCCTTTGCCGGCGCGGCCGTTGAAGTTGAGTTTGGACTTCAACGCCGTCAGCGGCACTTTGCCGAGGACTGCGACTTCGGTTTCCTTTGGGATGTTGTTGATTTCGAAATACTCGTGATAGTCGCCGCTCCAGTCGACGTGGCCTTCGAGGAACAGCTGAACCGGTTTGACCAGTTCCAGCGCCGGCGTGGCCACGATCTTGATGCCGAAGTCGAGGGGCAGACCTGGAGGCTGTTGGAGGTCGTAGACGGTGCCTGTCACGGGCAGGTCGTCGACGCCGTCATAGACGGTCATTTCGGTCGTGCCCACTTCGGAGCCCGGCCCGCATTTATTTTCCTTGAAGACTTCGATTGGGCACTTTTCCAGTGCCTCGGGGTTGGCGGCGAGCCCCGGCGGGACGTCGACGCGCACCCTCTTCAATGCGCCTTCGGGTTCTTCGCCGAACGGGGCTTTCCTGTGGTTGAGTTCGAACGTGGTGATTCCCCACGGCGGGTGGCCCGCGGCCTGGGTAAAGGCTTCGCTATGACCTTTTTCGGCGATTTCTTGTTTGACGCTTGCATACGTGCACGAGGGTTTTGCGCAGGTCCCCGCTTCGAAGTTGCCTTCGGTCACGCCAAACCCCGCCCGCGCGGCAGGCGGCGCCGCGACAAACAGGGCGCTGCTCGCCGCCGTCACGAGCAGTGCGATATGGCTGCGCCGCATCTCCACCCCTCCTCCGACTCCGGTAGGAGTCATATACCCACCTCGCGCCGCTTCTAGTCATCGAGGACCGCAAACGACGCCGGGGCCCGCGTCGCGCGGTCCCCGGCAGCCGTGACTGGAGAGTCCTCTGGGTCCTACCCAAACCTGACGGTCACGTATGCGACCGACGAAGGAGTCCCCTTCTTCTTGGGCACGAACCCGACGCGCACCCTGGCGCTGAACGGACGACCCCTGCTACGGCCCGCCCGCGAGAGCGACACCTTCAGCGAGGCCGATCGCTGTGGCTGGCTGAGGTGGCGATAGGTCGTCGCCAGATCCGCGCCCGAGCCGCTGATCCGTCCGGGCGAGTAGGTCTGCACGGACAGGTAGGCGGTGTTGCCGATGACCCTGTGCCCAACGATGCGCACGGGACAGTTCTTGACCTTGATCGTCGTGTTCTGCTTGAACGTGGTCCCGTTCTGCCCGACCATCGTCGTGGGCATCACGAGCTTGTTCGCGCACAGGCTGCCATTCGCCGACAGGGCAGAGTGGGCGCCGGTCGGCAGGTTGACCGTGATGCTCGACACGGGAACGTCAGGATTCGCCGCGAAGTTAGTCGTGGTGATCCCGTTTTTGATGTTCGTGTTGCCGACCAGGATCACGCGCACGCCGTTGGCGTTCATGACGAGATCGAGATCGGGGAACGCCTGCCCACCGTGGGAGACCAGGATCGCCGGCCCGGACAGTTTCCCGGGCAGCGTCGGCGTGTTCGCCCTGGCGCCGCCAACGAACGAGCCGGGCGGACATTCGTTGTAGTTGTTCGCAAACGTCTTTTCCGGACACGCTTTCTGCAGCGTCGTCAGCCGCGACGGCAGCTGCTTGGGCAGCTGCACGAGCACCGACTTGACGTTCGCGTTGCCCGCCGGCATGTTGATCGTCGTTTCCAGGCTCGCGCCGTTGGCTTTGGACGTCTTCGCGCTGGTCGCCGACCCGAACTTCGGCTTGAACGCGAGCTTGCTGCAGTTGCTCACCTGGAACGGGCTGGACAGGGTCTGCGTCGCGCCCAGCGTCGACGTCAGCGTCGTTTCGGTCGCCAGCACGCCGCAGTTGGTTGGGTTGACCAGGAAGCCCTGCCGGTTCATGTTAACCGTCACTTTCTTCAGCCGCAGCGGCACGCCTTTGACGATCGTCGGCAGCGTGCTGGTCGCGGTCACCCGCGCGGTGTACGGATCGACTTCGATCGTCCCGCGGCTGAGCACGCAGTCACACGGCCCGCTGCCGAGGTCGAACGGCCCCGCGACGCCGGAGGTCTCGATCGTAAGCCCGAACGGCGCGCCGTTGTACGGCCCCGTCAGGTAGACCTGTCCGGCGAACTGATACGGCGACGGACCAGAGCCCGCTTCGACCCCCACGACGCCGATCTGGCTGGCGGGTGAGCATTCGCCTTTGCCGGCCTGCGGTTCGCCGCACAGCGGCACCGTCGGGATCAATCCGACGAGGCCGGCGGGCAGGACGGTCTTGATCTGGGACAGGTACTGCTGACCGTCGGTCCGCGCGAGGTTAAGCGTGTAGGAGGTTTTGGCCCCCGCTTCGCCGGGCGGCTGGTTTTTGGTTTCCTGGCTCAGCGCGAACGGGATCGGCGACGGGCATGCGCCGCCTTTGCCGTTGCCGTCGACCACGATGCTTCCCGTCGGCGACTGTGCCGCCGTGCCGGTGTACGGCGTCAGGCTGGTCGTAGCCGTAGCCGTACCGCACGCGAGCGGGTTGGCGATCGGGGCCAGCGCGCCGCCATTGAACTTCAGCTTCACGTTGCTGAACGGCTGTTCGGGGTTCTTGGCGAACGTAGCGGTCACCTGCCCCGTCGTCGGGTCGGGCGTGACCGTGCCTTCCAGACGCACGTCGATCCCATACCGTTTCGATTCGGCGTTGAGATACATTGTGTATTCCGGTTTGGCTTCCGTACCGCCCCTGATCGGACCGGATTCAGGGCCGCCGAGGTAGATGTTGCCCGTCAGCGATCCTGCGGGAAGCGTCGGGACTTCAAGCGCCACCGTGCCGAGCTTCGACGCCGCCGGGCAGGCGACCCCGAAGGTTGCGCTATGGATCCTGGCCTGCGCCGGCGTGCAGGCTTCCAGCCCACGCGCCGCCGACGGGTTCAGCGTCATGCCTTCGGGCAGCGTGACTACGGCGTTTTCGAGCTGCGAGGAGTCGATGCCCGTCGGGCTCGGATCGTGAGGCAGGCTCAGTTCGGTCGTGATGCCGTCGGGGAGGTCGGACTGGGATTCTTCTACTCCGGATGCCAGGGAGAATCCCGGGACGAAAGGCACTGGCGCAAACGGCGCTTCGCCTTTACAGCCTTCGGTTCCAATGAGCCCTATGTATTTCCTTTCGCCAATCGTGCCTCCGGCCGCTTCGAGCGTCACATTGTTGGTGGTTGCCGGACCTGATCCCGCGCAGTTGCTTGGGTTCGTGATGTATCCACCTTTTTCGGTGCTGCCGACATCGCCTTTCAAGACCAACCGCGAAGAGATCAGTGGAATCGCCGTCGAGACGTTGATTTCGTAGTAGTCGTGATAGTCGCTCGCCCATTCCACGTTTCCTTCGATCATGGTGTGTGCGTAGTACTGCTGCGCCTCGAGGAATTCCTGTTCCGGTAGCAAGGGAAAGCCCCCTACCCCGGGTTTTGCTCCTGCTTTTTCGGCTGCTTCGAAGCCTGCTTTCAGCTTAGCTCCGGTGAGCGGGATCGGAAGTTTGAGCGCCACACCGAAGTCCGAGGCGCGCCCTTCGGGCGGCACGACGTTGTAGGCGGTGCCTTCCAATGGCAGATCGGAGATTTCCGGTGATTTCGAGACGCCTCCGGGCCCTGCGTAGACGGTCACCTTGTTGACACCAATGACCGTGCTTCCTTTGCCGACGGTTACACATTTGGATTCGAAGTAAAAGCCAGTGCCGGGAACGGCTTCTTTGTTGCCGAATTCTTCTATGGTGCACTGTGGCATGGCCTCGGGGTTGGTGCTCACGCCGGGACCGACGTCAGTGCGAACGTGCTTCACGGGACCGGTGGTCAGGAGACCCGCAGGTACCTCATTAGGGAAGGTCCCTTCCGTGTTGACCTTGAAGTCAGTAACTCCCCAAGGAGGATGCCCGGCTGCCTGGGTGTAGTCCTGTTCTTCGGCTTCGGCGAGACTGGGTTCCTTGGGGATCGAGTATTCAAAAGGTCCGACAGTTGCCGTTTCTCCGACGCATCCTTCAAAGCTTGCTTTGCAGTTGGCGGCAGCGAACTTTTCCACGCCAAACGGAACCGCAGCCTGCGCCGCAGGCGCTGCGATGGCGACACTTGCGCTCACGATCAGCGCGACGAGCGAGACACGGACGTGGGACCTCATAGAACTACCTCCCATTGCTTGCCAGGGTTCCTGTACCCGGCCCTTGACCCTTCATGCCCTCGAAAGTTGCGGCGATCCCGCGAATCCCATTGGGCGAATCCAGCTCATCCTCGTCAATGTAGAACAAGCCGTCGCTAACCCATGCACCTTCCATTGCAAACCCCACGTTACACGGCCGTCAAGCATTCGTGCGTCAGTACCCGTCCGTGCTCCGCTGCGGGAGACTACGGAGCGTCGAGAGCATCCCCAGACGCCGAAAACCCAGCCCGCTGCCCGAAACTGATCTTCAGCAGCGCGCCGCCTCCCTCCGCGTTGCCGGCCTCGGCGTAGCCCCCACAGGCTTCGGCGGCTTGGCGCACGATCGCCAACCCCAACCCCGAGCCCGGCAGCCCGCGCGCCCCGTCGGCGCGGTAGAACCGGTCGAACACGTGCGCCACGTCCTGCTCGTCGAAGCCCGGCCCGTGGTCGCGCACGCTCAGCACGCCGTCTTGAAGCGCCACCTCCACGAGGCCTCCGTCCGGACTCCACTTGCGGGCGTTCTCGAGCAGGTTGCCCACGGCCCGCTCGATCCTGTCCCCCTGCCCGGTCACGACCGTCAGCTCCAGCCGCTGCTCGAACCGCACTCCCCCGCGCCGCGTCGCCTTCTCGATCGCCGCCCGCACGATCTCGTCCAGGCGCACCTCGTCAGCCTGCCGACCTTCCGAGGCCGTTCCCCGCGCGAGCTCCACGACGTCCGCCACGAGCGCGGTCAACTCGTCCAGCTCGCCCACGATGTCGTTACGCAGACTCTCCCGCTCATGCTCCGGCAGCCGCTCCGCTTCGCCCAGCACCTGGATGTTCGCCCGCAGGCTCGCGATCGGGGTGCGCAGCTCGTGTCCCGCATCGGCCACCAGCCGGCGCTGGGCCTGCATCGAGCGCTCCAGCGCGTCGAGCGTGCGATTGAAGCTGTCCGCCAACCGGCCCAGCTCGTCGTCGCCCTCGACCTCCAGCCGCCTGGACAGATCCAGGCTCGCGCCGCGCAGCGCCCCCTCCTCCGTCAGCGTCTCGGTGCGCGCCGTGAACCGCCTCACCGGCGCCAGCGCAACCCGCGCGACGATCGCACCCAGGCCGGCTGCCAGAGCAATCCCCACCGCGCCGACGATCGCCAGGATCAGCAGCAGCCGGTTGAGCTCGCTGTTCACCTCGCCCAGCGGTCGCGCCACCATCACCGCACCGCGCCGGCCGGTTCCCAAGCGGTCGACCCCCTGCGTCAGCACCCTCAGCTCCGTCCCCCTGACCGTCCGGTCGGTCAGCACGCTCCCGCTCCCGCGCCGGGCGATCGACCGATCCCGCGCGGACGTGGGAATCCTGGCCGGCGAGAGTCCCTGCCCGCCGGGCACCCTCACCGTCCCGTTCGTTTCGAGAAACTGCACGTACCCCGACGCCCCGCCGAACGGCGCCGGCTGGACGCTGCTGGGAAGACCTCCCGGGCCAAAGCCGCCCTCGCCTCTCCCGCTTGGGGAAGGCCCGGAGGGCGGTCCGCCGTCAAACAGCGGCGGGCGCCCTCCCGGGCCTTCTGCGCCACCCTGCGCACCGACGTCACCATCGCCGGGCGGTGGCTGCGTGAAGGGACGCGCACGCTCGCGCAGTCCCTTGTCGACTTCGCCACGCAGATCCGTCCTGACGGCGACGTACAGACCCACCGCCACCGCCAGCACCGCCAGCGCCACCGACACGCCCGCCACCGCGGCTATGCGCGTGCGCAGGGTCATCGCGCGTGAGCTGAGCGGCAACTCGGAGGGCGATCGCGGAGTGGGCGACGCTCACGGCTCGCGCAGCACATACCCCACCCCCCGCACCGTGTGGATCAGCTGCCGCGCGCCCGCCCCCTCCAGCTTGCGCCGCAGATATCCGACATACACCCGCAGCGCGTTCGACGCCGGGCCGAAGTCATACCCCCACACGCGATCGTAGATGAGGCTGTGCGCGAGCACCCGCTTGGGGTTGAGCATCAGCAGCTCCAGTAGCTGATACTCGGTCCGCGTCAGCTCCACGAACTCCCCTTTCACCTCCGCCCCGTGCCGCCCACCGTCGAGCCGCACCTCCGCGAACGACAACGCCTGGGGGTCTCCCGCCTCCGGCCCCGCCCGGCGCAGCAGCGCGCGTAGCCGCGCCTTCAGCTCGCCCACGTCAAACGGCTTGACCATGTAGTCGTCAGCCCCCACGTCCAGCCCGTCGATGCGATCGGCGACCGCGTCCCGCGCGGTCAGCATCAGGATCGGCACCCGATTGCCCAGCCGCCGCAGCCGCCGGCACACCTCCAGCCCATCGATCCCCGGCAGGCCCACGTCCAGGACGACCGCATCTGGGACAGCCTGCACGACCAGCTCGAGTGCCTGCTCGCCATCCTCTGCGCTCTGCACGTCGTATCCCGCGAGCGCAAGCGCACGACGCAGTGCCCCGCGCACCGCGCGGTCGTCGTCTACAACCAGCACTCTCACGAGCGTGATTCTTACGCTCCCGACGCCAGCGCCGCCGCGTGCCCCCTGCAGTCATACAGCGCGCTTTCGCCGCCCGGACCACTGGCGACTTGCCCTTTGCCGCCGGCCGCGCTCGATGCGAGCATCACCTTCGTGCATGCTCCCGTCACCGCCTTCATCGCCTTGCGCGAGCCTTCGCGCGTATCGCCGGGCAGCCGTGGCCCGCGCGAACCGCTCCCTGCGGCCAGCACCCAACGGATCCGCCCGTGGCTCACCTCGCTCGCCAGCCACGCGACGCTCACGTCGCTCTCGCGTCCGGAGAACCCGCCGATCCCGGCCACCTCGGCGCCATCGCCGACGATCGCCGAGGCGGCGCTCGACTGGCTCGACACCGCCACCGTGCCGCCACCATGGCTCTTGGCGTAGACGATCGCCTGCGCGATCGTGCGGCTGTCGCCGAACGGGGCGCCGATCGCCCCGCCACCAGGACCCACACCGGGCCGGCCGCCACCCGGGGCCAGACCCGGGCCGCGCTGAGCGCCCGGGCCGGCAAATCCGCCGCCGCCGGCGGCGGCGTCGGCGGCGCCCACCCGAGGAGCGCCTGTACCGGCGCCTGCGGAAGGTCCGCCGGTGCCGGCGCCCGGTGGAAGCGGCGGCCGTCCTTCGCCGCCCGCGCCGGGCGCTCCGGCTCCGCCGCCACCGAACAACCGCACGCCGCCCGGCCCGCGCGCACCGAACCCGCCGCCCGGCCCGCCACCACCGGCATTCAGCGCCGACTGAGGCCCGCCCGAGGGAAACGTTCCGCTCGCCGCATACCCGAGCGTGTCCACCGCCCACACGCCAGGCGCGATCAGCAGCGCCGCCACGCCACAGCTCAGCGCCGCCGTCCGGATCGCCCGATCCCTGACGACGCCCACCACGACGGCCGCCCCGGCGCCCACGACGATCAGCACGGGCACCAACCACACCAGCTGGCCCGGGTACTGGCGCAGCACCGCCACCTCGCACGCCACCCCCACGACGATCGCCGGCGGCGCCATCGCCCGCGCCATCCGTCCGCCGTCGCGCAACTGCGCCACGCCCGCACCCGCGAGCGCGGCGGCGAACGGCGCCAGTAGCGACACGTAGTAGGGATGAAATATGCCTTTCGCCTCGCTGAACACCAGCGCTACCACCAGAAACGAGCCGCCGACCGCGATCAGCCAGCCGCTGCGCGCATCCGAGCGGCGCAGCCGACTCGCCGCGAACACCGCCACCCCGCTCACGATGGCGAACCCCAACAGCCACCCCGCCTGTCCGCCGAGCGCGGAGTTCAGCAGCCGCCCCGGTCCGGGCGTGCCGCCGAACATGCTCCCACCCGCGCCCGCCGGTCCGCCGGTCTGCCCATCGAGTCGCCCAGCCCCGTTGTATTCGGCGATCAACTGCCACACGCTGTTGTTGCTCGTGCCCGACACCCACGGCCGGTCCGCCGCGGGCGTCAGTTCGACCAGCACCGGCCACGCGCCGCCGACCAGCGCCATCGCGCCGCCGGCGCCCAGCAGCTCACCGAGCGCGCGCCGGCGCCCGTTCGGAGCCGCCCACATCCAGGCCGCCGCGATGCCCGGCACGACCATCAGCGCGACCGCCATCTTCGTCTCGAACGCCAGCCCCACGCACACGCCCGCGAGCACCAGCCAGCGCACGCGATGCCTGTCCTCCAGCGCACGCACCGCGCACCACACCGCCGCCACGCAGCACAGCACGAGCAGCGCGTCCGGATTGTTGTGGCGCGACACACCGACCGCGATCGGGGTCAGCGCCAGCGCCAGCCCCCCCACGAACCCGCCGAGCCGGCCGAACCGCCGCCCGACCATGTCGTAGACCAGCGCCACGCTCGCCACCCCCATCAGCGCCTGGGGCACGAGCACGCTCAGCGGGTGATATCCGAACACGCGCACCGACAACGCCTGCACCCACAGCGCCAGCGGCGGCTTGTCCACCGTCATCACCCCGGCCCGGTCCATCGCGCCGAACAGGAAGTCGTGCCAGCTTGCGCTCATCGAGCGCACGGCGGCGCTGTAGTAGGTGTTGGCCCAGCCGTTGCGGCTCAGCGCCCACAGGTTCAGCCCACCCGTCAGGGCAAGCAACCCGGCCAATTGCAGCCTGGCCGAGCCGAGAGCTGCGGTAACCGGCGCCGGCAGGGCTGTAGAGGATCTCGGCTTATGGGTTACCCCCAAATAAGACTGCTCGCGTGCGCTCATGCCGAGCAGCATCCCTGCGCCCCGTAGGACGACCGTGTTAACAACCTAAGGATTTGCTGAACCGCTCTATGGGCGCATGTCCATCGCGACCGCACCGAATCTCCGACGCCGGTCCATACCGGCTCCGAGCCCATGTACGGCAAGCTGTCGCACGCATGGGATAGGCCCTGCTCACACACTCCGACCCCGCGAGCTGGAGCGATGCGACCCTCCCGACGAGTCCCCCGCCGCACCCCCCAGATCGTGGCCCTCGGCGGCGGCGGATTCTCGATGGAGAAAGACTCCTCGCTGCTCGACGACTACATTCTCTCGCTCACCTGCGCCGAGCGCCCGCGCGTATGCTTCCTGCCGACCGCCTCCGGCGACGCCGACCACTATGTCGTGCGCTTCTACCGTCGCTTCTCCGCGCATTGCGACGCCTCGCATGTGTCGCTGTTTCGCCGCGATCAGGGAGTCGGCGGAGTCGAGGACGACCTCGCCACCCATTTGCTCGCCCAGGACCTGATCTATGTCGGCGGCGGCAACGTCGTCTCGATGCTCGGCGCCTGGCGCGCCCATGGCCTGGACTCCGTCCTGCGCCGCGCCTGGCGCCGGGGCATCGTCCTGTGCGGCCCCTCGGCGGGATCGCTGTGCTGGTTCGCCGAATCGCTGTCCGCGTTCCACGGCGCCCCCCGGCGGGTACGCGGCCTCGGGCTCCTGCCCTACTCCAACTGCGTCCACTACGACGCCGAGCCCGCGCGTCGCGCGGAGTATCACCGCTTCGTCGCCGCCGGCATGCGCCCGGGCTTCGCGGCCGACGACGGTGTCGCGCTGCACTTTCGCGGCACGCTGCTCGAGCGCGCCGTGAGTTCGCGTCGCGACGGCCGCGCCTACCGCGTCGAGCCAGCATGCGACTCCGTCGTCGAGGTACCGCTCGAAGTCACCCATCTGGACCCCGACCCGAACCTCGCGCTCGCCGGTGGGGTCAACCCCGCACCCGACTCCTCCGAGGCCGTCGCGCCCGGATCGGCTCCACCCGGACCCGGCGCCCGCGAGCCGATTGGCGCGGCCGCGTGAGCACCCTCGAGGCGCCCACCGAGCAGAGTCTGATCTTCGCGATGGGCGGCGGCGGTTTCACGATGGAGCCGTCCAACCCATTGCTCGACGACTTCGTCCTCTCGCTCGCCTCCGCTCGCGCCCGCCTGGGCCCGAGCGATGCGGCTGACGCGCCCGGCACCGCCCCGGAGGGCGCCCTCCATGCGTCCACCGCCGGTCCCGCGCGCACATCCACGACCACGCGCGAGCCCCGCATCCTGTTCCTGCCCACCGCCTCAGGCGACACGGCCGCCCAGATCGCCGCGTTCCACGCGCGCTTCGCCGACCGTCACTGCGTCGCTGAGCACCTGTCACTGTTTCGCCTGCACGAGCTGCGCCGACCCTTGGAGGAGATCGTCCTCTCCCAGGACGTGCTGTACGTCGGCGGCGGCTCGATGCGCAACCTGCTGGCGATCTGGCGTGCCCACGACCTCGACCGCCTGCTGATCTGCGCCTGGCGTCGCGGGATCGTGCTGGCAGGCATCTCCGCCGGGGCGATGTGCTGGTTTGAGGGCGGCATCACCCGCTCCAGCGGCCCACCCGAGCCGCTCTCAGGCCTCGGCCTGCTGGAGGGATCGCTCACCGTCCACGCCGACGGCGAGCCCGAGCGCCTGCCGGTGTGGCTCGCGGCGGTCCGTGACGGCGTCCTGCCCGGCGGCTGGTCGCTTGACGACGGCGTCGGCCTGCTGTTCACCGGGACACGCCTGCGCCGCATCGTCAGCTCCCGCCCCGGCGCGAGCGCCCAGCGCGTCGACCAGGTCGCCGGCGAGCTCGTGCGCAACCGCCTGGCGCCCGAGCTGCTGGGCGAGACCGGAGCCCCCGGGCTACACTCCTCGGTGGATGAGGACGTTCAGGAGCTGCGTCGCGTCCAGCGTCTGCGCCGCACCATCTCCGGGCCGCGCGGTGGCCGCTTGGGCAGGTATTAGGGTCCACCCACAGTCGCAGCGATGAGTTCCGGCCGCATCCGCCGTCTCAGTGGGTGATGGCCACCAACAAGACGAAGGGACCTATTAGCCGATGACATCGCTGACACGCTGGGTACTCGCTCACAAACGCC
>Ga0210408_10000798_pt1 | contig 35796 bp, 37 predicted proteins | sample IncBWH4MmetaG_FD_155471 | JGI IMG/M metagenome (GOLD analysis project Ga0210408, IMG submission 155471) | Forest soil microbial communities from Barre Woods Harvard Forest LTER site, Petersham, Massachusetts, United States - Inc-BW-H-4-M | ecosystem: Environmental > Terrestrial > Soil >... | reverse complement strand
GTGATCCTGGTGGCCCCGCGCGACGAGCTGGCCACGAAGGAGAAGCTGGAACTGGAAGCGCGCAGCCAGATCCTGGAGCTGGAGCCGCTGCACACCGAGAATTTCGTCGTCAATTACCAGAAGGCCGACGACGTGCGCCGGCTGCTGGTCGACGACAAGCAGCGCATGCTGTCCAAGCGCGGCAGCGTGGTGGTCGACATACGGACCAATCAGCTGTTCGTTCAGGATACGAACTCGACGCTCGAGGCGGTGCGGCAGCTGATCTCGCGCATCGACGTTCCGGTGCCCCAGGTTCTGATCGAGGCCCGCATCGTCGAGGCGGACGACGAATTCAGCCGGGACATCGGTGCGCGCCTGGGCATCGCCCACTTCGGGCCGCACACCTGGGTCAACAGCGGTGCGGGCTCCAGCTTTTCGCCGCTGCCGCCGGGGACGACCACCTGCCCGACCGGATTGAGCGTGATGTGTATCAACGGGTTCCAGATCACCAACCCGAACTTCGTGAACCTGCCGGCGGCGTCGCTGAACGGCTTCAACCCGGGCAGCATCGGCCTCACGCTGTTCAACAGCCAGGTGTCGAGCGTGCTGAACCTGGAAATCAGCGCGCTCGAACTGGACGGCCGCGGCAAGGTGATCTCCAGCCCGCGCGTGGTCACCGCCGACAAGGTGAAGGCTTCGATCGAACAGGGTAACGACATCCCGTACCAGACCAACACGCAGCTCGGCGGTCCCGGTCAGATCCAGTTCCGCAAGGCGGTGCTCCGGCTGGAAGTGACGCCGCAGATCACACCCGAGGGCTCGATCTTCCTGGACGTCAAGGTCAACAAGGACACGCCGAGCGCCACCGTCAGCGGCAGCGGCGGCATTGCGATCGACACCAAGAACGTGACCACGCAGGTGCTGGTCGAAAACGGCGGAACGGTGGTGCTGGGCGGCATCTACCAGCAGACCGAGCGTACGACCGTCACCAAGATTCCGTTTTTGGGCGACATTCCCGTGGTGGGCAATCTCTTCAAGGATCAGTTCAAGCAGAACAACCGCACCGAGCTTCTGATTTTCATCACGCCGCGGGTGATCTCGGAGAAAGTGACGCAGGCGGCCCGCAGCTGAGCAAGCCGCCGCAACCGGCCCGCACGTCCATCTTCCTGATCGGGATGATGGGGGCCGGCAAGAGCACGGTGGCGCGGCTGCTCGCCGCCAGTTGCGGCTTCGAGTCGATCGACTGCGATCGGGAACTCGAGCACCGCGCCGGCATCTCGATCCAGAACATGTTCGAGTTCGAGGGCGAGGCCGGCTTCCGGCTGCGCGAATCGCACCTGCTGGACGAGTTGACGCAAAGGCAGCACGTGGTGCTGGCCACCGGTGGCGGCGCCGTGTTGAGCTCCGACAACCGGCAGATGCTGCGCTCGCGCGGGTTGGTGATCTACCTGCAGGCTTCGGCCGACGAGATCGCGCGCCGCACCCGAGCCGATGCCAGCCGCCCGCTGCTGCAGGTGGCTGACCGCGAAACCCGGATCGAGGACCTGCTGGCCGAGCGTGCCCCGCTGTACCGGCAAACCGCTCACCTGATATTCCGCTCGGCCGCAGCCAACCCGCGTCGCCTGGTGGCCCGCCTGCTGGCCAACCCGCAGGTGGCGGCGGTGATCGGGTCCAAAGAGGCGTAGCCCGCGGTTCAGTCCGCGGGCCGATCGTCAATCCTGCCACGTCGCGCCCCTCCGGCCGGCCGTACAGCCCGCGAACGATCCAATAAAATGCGGCACATGCAGCGCGTCACGGTCGAGCTGGCATCGCGTCCCTACGACATCTGGATCGCCCCCGGTCTGATCGACCGGCTGGACGAATTCATCAGGCCGCTGGCGCCGACCTCGATTCACGTCGTCACCGACACGGTGGTGGCGCCGCTGTACCTGCGGTCCGTCGAGCGCGCCTGCGCACGGGTGGCACCGACGTCGGCCTGCACGATCGCCGATGGCGAAGCCGCCAAGAACCTGGCCACCACCGCACAGGTGATCGATGCGCTGGTCAAGGCCCGCGCCGACCGTGGCAGCGTGGTGGTGGCGCTCGGCGGCGGCGTCGTCGGCGACATCGCCGGCTTTGCGGCCGCGGTCTACATGCGTGGAATGCGGGTGGTGCAGGTGCCCACGACGCTGCTCGCGCAGGTCGACTCCTCGGTGGGCGGCAAGACGGGTGTGAACCACCCGTCGGGCAAGAACCTGATCGGCTCCTTCCACCAGCCCTCGGCCGTGGTCTCTGACACCTCGGTGCTGCGCAGCCTGCCCGCGCGCGAGCTGTCGGCCGGGCTGGCCGAAGTGCTCAAGCATGGGCTGCTGGCCGACGATGCATATTTCGATCGCACGGTGCGCGATATGCCCGCGCTGCTGGCGCTGAACGAGGAGGCCCTGGCGGGCGCGATCGGGCGCTCGTGCCAGATCAAAGCGCGCATCGTCGGGCGCGACGAGCGTGAAAGCGGCGAGCGGGCGCTGCTGAACCTGGGACACACGTTCGGCCACGCGATCGAGGCGCTCACCGGCTTTGGCCGCTGGCTGCACGGCGAGGCGGTGGCCTGCGGGCTGTGCCTGGCCGCCGACCTGTCGTCGCGGCTGGGCCTGATCGGGACTGCGGAGGTGCAGCGCGTTGCCGAGGCGGTGGCGGGGGCGCGGTTGCCGGCGCGGATCGAGGGGCTTTCGATGGCCGCCGCGCTCGATGCGATGCGCGGCGACAAGAAGACGCTGGCCGGGCAGATCCGCTTCGTGCTGCTGGAGCGCATCGGCCGCGCGACCCAGCGCGAGGCACCCGAAGCGCTGGTCGAAGCGACGCTGGCGGCGGCGGGCTACCGGTGATTCCGGGCGAAGACTGGCTGGCGCCGTACGCGGTGCGCTCGTCGCAGTCGCGCGGCCGCCGCTACCCGGAACCGGAGGCGGCCACGCGCACGGCCTTTCAGCGCGATCGCGATCGGATCATCCACTGCACCGCCTTTCGCCGGCTCGAGTACAAGACCCAGGTGTTCGTCAATCACGAGGGGGATCTTTTCCGCACGCGCCTGACCCACTCGCTCGAAGTCGCGCAGATCGCGCGCTCGGTGGCGCGCAGCCTGCGGGTCAACGAAGACCTGGTGGAGGCGATCGCGCTGGCGCACGACCTGGGGCACACGCCGTTCGGGCATGCGGGGCAGGACGCCCTGAACGAGTGCATGAAGCCCTTTGGCGGCTTCGAGCACAACCTGCAGTCGCTGCGCGTGGTCGACGAGCTGGAGGAGCGCTACGGAGCCTTCGACGGATTGAACCTGTGCTTCGAGACGCGTGAGGGCATTTTGAAGCACTGCTCCCTCGAGAACGCGCGTCGTCTAGGCCCCGTGGCCGAGCGTTTCCTGACAAGGCGTCAGGCAAGCCTGGAGGGTCAGCTCGCGAACCTCGCCGATGAGATCGCGTACAACAACCATGATGTCGACGACGGTCTACGGTCTGGACTGATAGTGACCGGGCAGCTCGAAGGGATTCCGATCGTGGCTAGACATTCGGGTGAGGTCAGATACCGGTTTTCGAATATTGGCGAGCGGCGCGCAGTGCATGAAACTGTCCGTCGGATGATCAACACTTTAGTGGTTGACCTTATTGAAGAAACGCAGCGTCGCATCAGTCTGGCGGCGCCCGAGTCGGTCGATGACGTGCGCGGCGCTGCCCCCCTGGTGGGGTTCTCGCCGCAGACCGTCGCCGAAGCGGAGGTGTTGAAAAAGTTCCTGCGAGAGCACTTGTACCGGCACCCGGAGGTCATGCGGATGACGGCGAAATCACGGCGAATTGTGCGCGAGTTGTTCGACGCGTTTCACCAGGAGCCCGGACTGCTTCCGGCAGATCACCAGGCGCGCGCGGCCGAGCATGGTCCTCGCGCGATTGCCGATTACATCGCCGGAATGACGGACCGCTACGCGATCAGGGAGCACCGGAGACTGTTCGCGATCGGCTGACCGATCGGGGCAGGACAAAGGGCACAGCGCAGCGCGCAATTGGCATCGGATTCGGAAGGTAGGTAGCACCATGGCTCGACTTCCCCGCCTTTCAGTTCCCGGCTATCCGCACCTGCTGGTTCAGCGCAGCGTCGCCGGGCAGCCGGCGTTCCTGGCCGAAACGGACTACCAGTTCATGCTCAGCGAGCTGCGCAGCCTGAGCCGCCGGCACGAGGTAGAGATCCACGCCTATGCGCTGATGCCGGACCAGTTCCATCTGCTGGTGACGCCGTCGGACGGCCGCTCGCTGAGCCTGGCGATGCAGGCTCTCGGCCGCCGCTACGTGCGCGATTTCAACCGGCGCCATGAACGCGGCGGCACGCTCTGGCAGGCGCGCTTTCGCTGCACCGTGGTCGACCCGGAGCGCTTCCTGCTGCCGTGCGCGCTGTTCGTTGAACTCGGACCCGTGCGCACGCAGTACGTGACCAACGCGACGCTGTATCCGTGGTCGAGCCTTCCGCATCACGTGGGGTTGCAGGCCGATCCGGCCATCTCCGAGCACGCCGAGATCTGGAAGCTCGGCAATACGCCCTTCGAGCGCCAGGCCCAATACCGCCGGCTGGCCGACGCCGGGCTGCCGGAACAAGAAGTCGCACGCATCCACAATGCGGTTGAACACGGATGGGCGCTGGGCGACGGCCCCTTCCTCAGGGAACTCGCCACCAAGACCGAGCGTCGCCTGGCGCCGCTGCCGGTCGGCCGCCCGCGCCGCTCCGCCGGCAATTCCTCCGGCAACGAGGTCCGCTAGGGGCAGCCGCACAAGAGAGCTCCCGTCCTTACACCTCCCTCTGTAGCACCGCAAGCTCGTCGCGTTGCGAACGCAGGCCCAGCAGGCGCTTCTTCTGAGCGTCCAGGGCTGCGCGGATCTCCGCCTCGCGCTGCACGTTGACGCTGTTGCGGGTGCCAAGGCTGCGGGCGACCTGCGTTTCGAGACGCCGTTGGCACGCCTGATCCGGGAGCACTCCAATGGCCCTGAGGCCGAACGGCGGCTCAGAATCGGCCACGTATCGGCCGACTTCCGCAGCCACTCGGTGGCCTTCTTCGTCGAGCCCGTTCTGGCCCACCACAGCCGATCACAGTTTGAGATCACCTGCTACTACAACAACGGGACCCGGCCCCATTTTATCGGGCAACCGCCCATTACTTGCCATTTATGGGGTCTGTCCCTATATATTTGAGATTGAAGCCCATGATGCGTTGCAGTACATTGTTTCCTGGCGACTTTCCGGCCGTTAGTGGCCGCTCGGGAGGGGTCGATGCACCTGCCGTCGGACGACGGCGCGGTCGAGGCCGCGCAGCAGCATGGCCTGTACTCGAGCCGCCATGAGCACGACGCCTGCGGCGTCGGCTTCGTCGTCAACATCAAGGGCAAGCGCAGCCATGACCTGATCGAACAGGCGCTGCTGATCCTGCGCAACCTGGATCACCGCGGCGCCGTCGGCGCCGATCCGCTGTACGGCGACGGCGCCGGCATCCTGATCCAGATCCCGGACGCGCACTACCGCCAGGAGCTGCACGAGCAGGGCGTGCAGCTTCCGCCGCCCGGCGAGTACGGCGTCGGCATGATCTTCCTGCCGCGCGAGCATGCCTCCCGCCAGGCGTGCGAGCAGGAGCTCGAGCGCACCGTGCGCGCCGAGGGCCAGGTGGTGCTGGGCTGGCGCGACGTGCCGGTGGACCGCGACATGCCGATGTCGCCGCGCGTGCGCGAACGCGAGCCGGTGATCCGGCAGATCTTCATTGGCCGCGGGCACGACATCATGGTGCCCGACGCGCTGGAGCGGAAGCTGTACGTGATCCGCAAGGCGGCCAGTCACAAGATCCAGGCCCTGAAGCTCAAGCATGGGCGCGAATACTTCGTGCCGTCGATGTCCACCCGCACCGTCGTCTACAAAGGCCTGCTGCTGGCCAACCAGGTGGGCCGCTATTACCGCGACCTGGCCGATGCGCGCGTGGAGTCGGCGATCGCGCTGGTGCATCAGCGCTTCTCGACCAACACCTTCCCGAGCTGGGAGCTGGCCCATCCTTACCGGATGATCGCGCACAACGGCGAGATCAACACGGTCAAGGGCAACTTCAACTGGATGCGCGCGCGCGAGGGCGTGATGAGCTCGCCGGTGCTGCGCGACGACCTGCGCAAGCTGTACCCGCTGATCTACGAAGGCCAGTCCGACACCGCCTGCTTCGACAACGCGCTGGAGCTGCTGGTGCAGGCGGGGTACCCGCTGGCGCACGCGATGATGATGATGATCCCGGAGGCGTGGGAGCAGCACACGCTGATGGACGAGAGCCGGCGGGCCTTCTACGAATACCACGCCTCGATGATGGAGCCGTGGGACGGTCCGGCCGCGATCGCCTTTACCGACGGCGTGCGCATCGGCGCCACGCTCGATCGCAACGGATTGCGTCCGGCGCGTTACGTGATCACCGACGAGGACATCGTCGTGATGGCCTCAGAAGTGGGCGTGCTGCCGATCCCCGAATCCCGGATCGTGAAGAAATGGCGGCTGCAGCCCGGCAAGATGTTCCTGATCGACACCGAGCAGGGCCGCATCATCGACGACACGGAGCTCAAAGCCCAGCTCGCGGCCGGCAAGCCGTACAAGGAATGGATCCGGCGCATACGGGTCCGGCTGGATGAGCTGCCGGTGCGATCCGAGCACGCCCATCCATCGCACCGACTGACCCCTCCATTGCTGGATCTGCAACAGGCCTTCGGCTACACCCAAGAGGATGTCCGGCTGCTGATGGTGCCGATGGCGACCGACGGCGAGGAGCCGGTCGGGTCGATGGGCAATGACACGTCGCTGCCGGTGCTGTCGGAGCGCGACAAGGTGCTGTACGCGTACTTCAAGCAGATGTTCGCGCAGGTCACCAACCCGCCGATCGATCCGATCCGCGAGCAGCTCGTGATGTCGCTGGTGAGCTTCGTCGGACCGAAGCCGAACCTGCTGGACATCAACAACATCAATCCGCCGATGCGCCTGGAGGTCACCCAGCCGGTGCTGGACCACAAGGACATGGCCAAGATCCGCTCGATCGACGCCTACACGTCCGGCAAGTTCCGCGCCTTCGATCTGGACATCTGCTACCCGATCGGATGGGGACCCGAGGGTGTCGAGGCGCGCCTGGCGTCCTTGTGCGCGCAGGCGGTCGATGCGGTGCGCGCCGGCTACAACATCCTGGTCGTCAGCGACCGGCGCCTGGACGCGGACAACGTGGCGATCCCGGCGCTGCTGGCCACCAGCGCCCTGCACCAGCACCTGATCCAGGCCGGGCTGCGCACCTCCACCGGGCTGGTGGTGGAGACCGGATCGGCGCGGGAAGTGCACCACTTCGCGCTGCTGGCGGGCTACGGCGCCGAGGCCGTGCACCCGTACCTGGCGATCGACACGCTGCTGGCGCACTTCGCCCACGGCCCGGACGGCGTCGATCCGGACCAGGCGGTGAAGAGCTTCACGAAGGCGATCGGCAAGGGGCTGCAGAAGGTGATGTCCAAGATGGGCATCTCCACGTACATGTCGTACTGCGGCGCCCAGATCTTCGAGGCGGTCGGGCTGTCGGCCGACTTTGTCGGCAAGTATTTCCACGGCACTGCCAGCAACGTGGGCGGGGTCGGGCTGTTCGAGATCATGCAGGAAGCCACCCGGATGCACCGCAGCGCCTTCGGCGACGACCCGGTGCTGGCGCACATGCTGGACGCGGGCGGCGAGTATCAGTACCGCGTACGTGGCGAAGAGCACATGTGGACGCCGGATGCGATTGCCAAGCTGCAGCACGCCGCGCGCGCCAACAACTACCAGACCTACAAGGAATACGCGCAGATCATCAACGACCAGTCGCGGCGCCACATGACGCTGCGGGGTCTTTTCGAGTTCAAGCTGGACCCGGCGCGCGCCGTGCCGATCACCCAGGTGGAGCCGGCCGTCGAGATCGTCAAGCGCTTCGCCACCGGCGCCATGTCGCTGGGCAGCATCTCGACCGAAGCGCACACGACGCTGGCGATCGCGATGAACCGGATCGGCGGTAAGAGCAACACCGGCGAAGGCGGCGAAGACGAGCGCCGCTATCAGCAGGAGCTGCGCGGCGTTCCGATCCGCACCGGCGACACCGTGGCCTCGGTGCTGGGAGCCGACCGCGTAATGGTCGACATTCCGCTGAAGGACGGCGACTCGCTGCGCTCGAAGATCAAGCAGGTCGCTTCGGCCCGCTTCGGCGTCACCGCCGAATATCTGGTTTCGGCCGACCAGATCCAGATCAAGATGGCTCAGGGCGCCAAGCCCGGCGAGGGCGGCCAGTTGCCGGGTCACAAGGTGTCCGAATACATCGCCAAGCTGCGCTACTCGGTGCCGGGCGTGGGGCTGATCTCGCCGCCGCCGCACCACGACATCTACTCGATCGAGGATCTGGCGCAGCTGATCCACGACCTGAAAAACGCCAATTCGAAGGCCGCGATCTCGGTCAAGCTCGTCTCCGAGGTGGGCGTGGGCACGGTGGCGGCCGGGGTGGCCAAGGCCAAGGCCGACAGCGTGACGATCGCAGGCCACGACGGCGGCACCGGGGCCTCGCCCTTGTCCTCGATCAAGCACGCCGGCACGCCGTGGGAACTGGGCCTGGCCGAGACGCAGCAGACGCTCGTGCTGAACCGGCTGCGCGGCCGCATCGCGGTTCAGGTCGACGGCCAGTTGAAGACCGGGCGCGACGTTGCGGTGGGCGCCTTGCTGGGCGCCGACGAGTTCGGATTCGCCACGGCCCCGCTGGTGGCCGAAGGCTGCATCATGATGCGCAAGTGCCATTTGAACACCTGCCCGGTCGGCGTGGCCACCCAGGACCCGGTGCTGCGAAAACGCTTCAAGGGTCAGCCGGAGCACGTGGTCAACTATTTCTTTTTCGTGGCCGAGGAAGTGCGCGAAATCATGGCGCAGCTGGGCCTGCGGCGCTTCCAGGACCTGATCGGCCGCAGCGACCTGCTGGACGTGCGGCACGGCGTGGAGCACTGGAAGGCGCGCGGGCTGGACTTCGCGCGCATCTTCCATCGACCGGCGATGCCGGCCGAGGTGGCGCGCTTCAAGTGCGAGGAGCAGGACCATCGGCTCGGGCAGGCGCTCGATCACAAGCTGATCGAGAAGAGCCGCCCGGCGCTGGACAACGGCGAACGCGTCAGCTTCATCCATCCGATCCGCAACATCCACCGCTCGGTCGGAGCGATGCTGTCGTCGGAAGTTGCGCGCCGCTTCGGCCACGCCGGCCTGGCCGACGATTCGATCCACATCCAGCTGCAGGGAACGGGCGGCCAGAGCTTCGGCGCCTTCCTGGCGCATGGCATCACGCTGGACCTGGTGGGCGACGCCAACGACTACACCGGCAAGAGCCTGTCGGGCGGCCGCGTGATCGTGCGCTCGCCCAACGATTTCCGCGGATTCGGTCCCGAGCACATCATCGTCGGCAACACGGTGCTCTACGGCGCCATCGCCGGCGAGGCGTTCTTCAACGGCGTGGCCGGCGAGCGCTTTGCGGTGCGCAACTCGGGCGCGTGCGCCGTGGTCGAGGGCGCGGGCGACCACTGCTGCGAGTACATGACCAATGGCACGGTCGTCGTGCTCGGCTCCACCGGTCGCAACTTCGCCGGCGGCATGTCGGGCGGCATCGCCTACGTGTACGACGAACGGGGCGACTTCGCCTCCCGCTGCAACACCTCGATGGTCGCGCTCGAGCCGGTGCTGCCGTCGCAGGAGCAGAAGGCGCGCGTCGACGAGGCGATCTGGCATTCGACCGGACAGGGGCCGGCCAGCGACGAGTTCATTCTGCGCGAGCTGCTCGAAAAGCAGTTCCGCTATACCGGCAGCTTCCGTGCCAAGGAGATCCTGCAGGACTGGGAGCGGATGCGCGGCCGCTTCGTCAAGGTGTTCCCGCACGAATACCGGCGCGCGCTCAAGCAGATGGGCGAAAGGCAGCGGGCAGCAGCGGAAAAGCTCGCGGCATAACACGACCTTCACTGCTAAAAGAGCCATGGGCAAGACCACCGGATTTCTGGAGTACGCGCGGCTGGAAGAAGCCGCCGAGCGCCCCGAGCAGCGCCGCGGACACTGGCGCGAATTCATCGCGCCGCTGACCGACGAGACCGCTCCGGTGCAGGCGGCGCGCTGCATGGATTGCGGCATCCCGTTTTGCAGCAACGGCTGCCCCGTGAACAACGTGATTCCGGACTTCAACGACCTGGTGTACCGGAAGGACTGGCGGCAGGCGCTCGAAGTGCTGCACTCGACCAACAACTTTCCCGAATTCACCGGGCGCGTGTGTCCGGCTCCGTGCGAGGAGGCCTGCACGCTGAACATCAACAGCGACCCGGTCGGCATCAAGTCGATCGAGCACGCCATCATCGACCGGGGCTGGGCCGAGGGCTGGGTCACGCCGCAGCCGGCGGCTCGCGCGACCGGCCGTCGCGTCGCCGTCGTCGGCAGCGGTCCGGCCGGGCTGGCCTGCGCCCAGCAGCTGGTGCGCGCCGGTCATGCGGTCACCGTACTGGAGAAAAACGACCGCATCGGGGGGCTGCTGCGCTACGGCATCCCCGATTTCAAGATGGAAAAATCGCATATCGACCGGCGCGTCCAGCAGATGATCGCCGAGGGCGTCGAGTTCCGCACCGGCGTGCTGGTGGGCGGATCGACCGACGATGATCGCGGACTCGGCGCCGGCGTCACCTGCATCGGCACCGAGCGCGTTGGCGCCGCGGACCTGATTGACGGTTTTGATGCGGTGGTGCTGGCCGGCGGAGCCGAGAGTCCGCGCGATCTGCCGGTTCCGGGCCGCCAGTTGAACGGGATTCATTTCGCGATGGACTTCCTGCCCCAGCAGAACCGGGTCGTCGCAGGCGATCCGGTCGAGGGCCAGATCAGCGCGGCCGGCAAGCGGGTGGTCGTGATCGGGGGCGGGGACACCGGCTCCGACTGTGTGGGCACTTCCAACCGGCAGGGCGCAACAAAGGTCACCCAGTTCGAGCTGCTGCCGCAGCCGCCCGAGGTCGAGGACAAGGCGATGACCTGGCCCTACTGGCCGGTGAAGCTGCGCACCTCCAGCTCCCACCAGGAAGGGTGCGAGCGGGACTGGTCTGTGGCGACCAAGTCGTTCAAGGACGACGGCCACGGGCACGTAAAGGCGCTGATCGCGGTTCGGGTCGAAACACGCAAGGATGCGGGCGGGCAGGTGAAATTCGTCGAGGTGGCGGGCTCCGAATTCGACATACCGGCGCAGCTGGTACTGCTCGCAATGGGATTCGTGTCGCCGGTGGCTTCGGTGCTGCGCTCCTTCGGTGTCGAAACCGACGCGCGCGGCAACGCCCGCGCGAGCGTCGACGACGGGCCGCGCGAGCAGCGTGCCTACGCGACCAGCGTGCCCAAGGTGTTCGCCGCGGGCGACATGCGGCGCGGCCAATCGCTGGTCGTGTGGGCGATCCGGGAGGGACGCCAGTGCGCGCGGGCGGTGGATGAATACCTGATGGGCCGCAGCGAGCTGCCGCGCTAGCCAGCCGGTGCAATGACTGCCTCGACGGTGTGCGACAATCGCGCCCGCTTCGGCTGAGCGCGCACAACCCCTCGAATCCCCGCCCCTTGGCAACCGACAACCTGGTCCAGATCGACCGTTTGACCTTCGGCTACGACACCAGCCGGGTCATTCTGACGGATGTCTCGCTGGAGTTTCCGCGCGGCAAGGTGGTCGCCATCATGGGCCTGTCCGGCTCCGGCAAGACCACGCTGCTGCGTCTGATCGGCGGCACGATCACGCCGCAATCCGGAACGATCCTGTTTGATGGCGAGCGGGTCGATCCGACCGACATCGACAAGCTGTTCGCGCTGCGCCGGCGCCTGGGCATGCTGTTCCAGTTCGGGGCGCTGTTCACCGACCTGAACGTGTTCGAGAACGTCGCCTTTCCGCTGCGCGAGCACACCGACCTGCCCGAATCGATGATCCGGGACATCGTGCTGATGAAGTTGAACGCGGTCGGCCTGCGCGGGGCCGCCTCGCTGCGGATCGCCGAGGTGAGCGGCGGCATGGCGCGCCGGATCGCGCTGGCGCGCGCGATCGCGCTCGATCCCGAGCTGATCATGTACGACGAGCCGTTCGCGGGGCTGGATCCGATCTCGCTCGGCATCACGGCCAACCTGATCCGGCGCCTGAACGACGCCACCGGCGCGACCTCGATCATCGTGTCGCACGATGTGGACGAGTGCTTCCAGATCTGCGACTACTCGTACCTGATCTCGTCGGGGCGCATCGTCGGCCACGGTACCGCGGCGCAGCTGAACGCGTCCGAGGATCCGGAGGTGCGCCAGTTCATCCGCGGCGAGCCCGACGGCCCGGTCCCGTTTCATTACCCGGCCAAGCCGATCGAGCAGGAACTGGGGCTCCCGGGATGAGCAAGGTCGCCGACCTGCTGGCCGCGCTGGGCGCCCGTGTGCTGCGGCTGCTGCGGTCGCTGGGCCACGCCTCGATGTTCTTCTGGGAGCTGGTGCGCTTCACGCCGGCGGCGCTGCGCCGCTTCGACCTGACGGTGGTCCAGATCTATGGGATCGGGAATCTTTCGCTGGTGATCATCGTTACCTCCGGTGCCGCGGTCGGCGGCGTGCTGGGCCTGCAGGCCTACTATGCGTTGGATCGCTACGGCGCCGCCGAGCAGGTCGGCCTGCTGGTGGCGTTGTCGCTGCTGCGCGAGCTGGGTCCCGTGCTGACGGCGCTGCTGTTCGCAGGGCGCGCCGGCACGTCGCTGACGGCCGAGATCGGGTTGATGAAGGCCGGCGAGCAGCTGGCGGCGATGGAAATGATGGCAGTGGATCCGCGTGGCCGTGTACTCGCGCCGCGCTTCGTGGCGGGCATCGTGTCGATGCCGCTGCTCAGCGCGATTTTCTCGGCGGTCGGCGTGGCCGGGGCCTACGTGATCGGGGTAAAGTTGATCGGGATCGACGCGGCTGCCTTCTGGTCGCAGATGCAGGATGGGGTCGACGTGTTCAAGGACGTCGGCAACGGCATAGTCAAGACGGTCGTGTTCGGGGTGGCGGCGACCTTCGTGGCGCTGTACACGGGCTACGAATCGGAAGCCACGCCCGAGGGCGTGGCGCAGGCGACCACGCGCACGGTCGTGTTCTCGTCGGTGGCCGTGCTGGTGCTGGATTTCCTGCTGACCTCGCTGATGTTCAGCACCAAGCCCTAGAGACACAGGCAGGGAGCGACGGATGGGTAAAAGAAACTTAGAGATCCTGGTGGGGCTGTTCGTGCTGCTGGGCGCGGTGGCGGTCGCCTTCCTGTCGCTGAAGGCGGCCAACCTGGCGAGCTTCTCGCTCGATTCGACCTACCGCTTGACGGCGCGCTTCGACAACGTGGGCGGGTTGAAGATCCGCGCGCCGGTCAAGAGCGCCGGAGTCACGGTGGGGCGGATCACCAAGATCGTATTCGACGACAAGAATTTCCAGGGCGTCGTGACGCTCGAGGTCGACCGGCGCTACCAGTTCCCGGCCGACACCTCGGCCAAGATCCTGACCACCGGCCTGCTGGGCGACCAGTATGTGGGCCTGGACCCGGGTGCCGACGACAAGAGCCTGCAGGCGAACGATTCGATCAAGATCACCCAGTCCGCCGTGGTGCTGGAAAACCTGATCGGCCAGATGCTGTACAGCAAGGCGGCCGAGGGCGGAAGCAAGAAGAAGGAGCCTGAAAAGTGAGCGATCTCCACCGCCTGTACGGGCGCATTGTGTGCTGCGCGGCAGCGCTGCTGCTGGCAGGCTGCGCCACCATCCCGCCCGACGCCGGCAAGAATCCGCGCGACCCCCTGGAGCGCGTCAACCGGGAGGTGTTCTCGTTCAACGACCACTTGGACCGCTACTTCCTGAAGCCGGTGGCCCAGGGTTACGTGGCGGTGGTGCCGCAACTGGTTCGGACGTGCATCAACAACGGCTTTGCGAATATGGGCGAGATTCGCAACGCGATCAACGACATTCTGCAGATCAAGCCGAAGGGCGCCGCCACCGATACCGGACGGCTGCTGATCAATTCGACGGTCGGAATACTCGGCTGTCTCGAAGTGGCCAGCAGAGTTGGCCTGGAACGGCGCCACGAGGATTTCGGGTTGACGCTGGCCCGGTGGGGGGTCGGCACCGGCCCCTACGTGGTATTGCCGGTGCTGGGGCCGAGCGACGTGCGTGACGCGGTGGGCCTCGTGCCGGACTCTTATGCGAACCCGATCAGCTATATCAAGCCGATACCGGCCCGCTACGGCGTGTATGGAGGTTATCTGATCGACACCCGCGCGGAACTGCTCGACGCCACCAATCTGATCGACCAGACCGCACTGGACCGCTACCAGTTCACCCGCGACGCTTACTTCCAGCGGCGCACCAGCCTGCAGTACGAAGGCAATCCGCCGCTGGCGCCCAGCGAGGACGAGGCAGCCCCGCCCGGTCCCGCCCCGGATGCCACCAAACCCAAGCCGGTTCAACCGCCGCCCGACAATCGGCGTTAAAGTGTAGGTAACGGGGCGCGGTCAGAGCCGCGGAGAATCTGATGATGATGCATTCCAGCCAGGCATTACGCCGCGCCATCCTGTTTGGGGCATTGTCGGCCGCCGCCATCGGGGCGGTCCGCCCGGCGCGGTCGGCCGATGCTGTCTCGCGCGCCGAGATGGGGCCCGACGCGCTGGTTGAATCGGTCTCGATCGAGGTGCTCGACGCCATCAAGGCCGATCCGACGCTGCGCAACGGCAACTTCGATCGCCTGCAGAAGCTGATCGACGACAAGATCGCCCCGCATGTCGACTTCGAGAAGATGACCCGGCTTTCGGTCGGGCCGGGCTGGCGGCAGGCCACGCCCGAGCAGCGGCAGGAGTTGATCCGGGAATTTCGCACCTATGTGATCCGCACCTACAGCGGGGCGCTGTCGAAGGTCACGGATCACAAGGTCAAGATGCGACCGTCGCGGGCCCAGCCCGGCGACAACGACGTGATGGTTCGCACGCTGGTGGCTCCGTCGAACGGGGATCCGATTCAGCTCGACTATCGGCTCGGGAAATCCGACGCCGGCTGGAAGATCTACGACGTGACCATCCTGGGTGTGTCGCTGGTGGAGACGTTCCGCAACTCCTTCGCCAGCGTGATCAATCAAAGCGGCGTCGACGGCCTGATCAAGGCACTGGGCGATCGGAACCGGCAGCTGGCGGCCTCGTCGGGCAAGTCGTGAAAATCGAGACGGACCGGATCGTCAACTCGAACGCGGCCGCGCTGCTGCAGTCCGGGCAGGCTGCGATCAGCGGCGGCGATGCGCGCTTCGACCTGTCGGCCGTGCAGCGCTGCGATTCGTCGGCGGTGGCGCTGGTGCTGGCCTGGGAGCGCGCGGCCCGGGCCCGCGGCATCCAGATTGAGTTGCAGGGCATCCCGGCCGACCTGCACAGCCTGGCCAAGCTGTATGGTGTCGATTCACTGATAACGGCCGCAAGCTAAGGCTGCGCCCGCACGGGCGCAACCGAGCAGCGCCCCGGCTGGTTGCCGCGCCACCCGATGTCCATTCCCGCGATCGAGGCCCGCGACGTGGTCAAGCGCTACCCGCGCGTGACGGCGCTGGACCGCGTCAGCCTGCGGATCGAGCCGGGCGAGTTCTTCGGGCTGCTCGGACCCAACGGCGCCGGCAAAACGACGCTGATCTCGATCGTTGCGGGGCTGGCGCGGGCCACCTCCGGCCGCGTCACCGTGATGGGTCACGATGTCGTAAGCGACTACCGCACCGCTCGGCGCTGCCTGGGCGTGGTTCCCCAGGAGCTGGTGTTCGATCCGTTCTTCACGGTGCGTGAGACCCTGCGGATCCAGTCGGGCTATTTCGGTCTGACGCGCAACGACGACTGGATCGACGAGGTGATCGCCAACCTGGACCTGGGCGCCAAGGCCGACGCCAACATGCGCTCGCTCTCGGGCGGGATGAAGCGCCGCGTGCTGGTCGCGCAGGCGCTGGTGCACCGTCCGCCGGTGATCGTACTGGACGAGCCCACCGCCGGCGTGGACGTCGAGCTGCGGCAGGGGCTGTGGGCCTTCGTGGGGCGCTTGAACAAGGACGGCCACACCATCGTTCTGACCACGCATTACCTGGAGGAAGCGCAGCAGATGTGCGAGCGCATCGCGATGCTGAAGGCGGGGCGGATCGTTGCGATGGAGCCCACGCGCGAGCTGCTGGCGCGCCTGTCCGGCGTCAAAATGGCACTGAAGCTGCGTGGCCCGCTGCCGCCCGCGCTCGCGCCCCAGGTGGTCGAGCAGTCCGGCGACCGCTACGTGCTGAAGGTTGCGCAGCCGGCCGACGTCGAGTCCGTGCTGGCGGCCTGCCGGACCGCGGGCAGCCAGATCGACGACATCGAGGTCGGCCACTCGGACCTGGAGGACGTATTCCTGCAGGTGATGTCCGACCCGGCGCAGAAAAGGGCCGCATGAACCGGATCGAGCAGGGCGCGCTCGCCCCGGCCTCGCCGCTGGGCGCTTTGCCGGCAACGCCGGACGGCGCAGGCTCGCTGGTGGGGTTTCGCACCCTGCTCTACAAGGAGATGCTGCGCTTCTGGAAGGTCTCGTTCCAGACCATCGCGGCGCCGGTGCTGACGGCCGTGCTCTACCTTCTGGTGTTCGGCCACGTGCTGGGCCAGCGGCTGCAGGCCTTCGCCGGGGTCGACTACAGCGCCTTCCTGGTGCCCGGGCTGGTGATGATGTCGCTGCTGCAGAATGCGTTCGCCAATTCGTCCTCGTCGCTGATCCAGTCCAAGCTGATGGGCAACCTGGTGTTCGTGCTGCTGCCGCCGCTGTCGCACCTGGAGTTTTTTGCGGCCTACGCGCTGTCGTCGATTCTGCGCGGGCTGCTGGTGGGACTGGGCGTGTTCCTGGTGACCGCCTGCCTTGCGCTGCCGCCGGTGAACGCGCCGGTGTGGATTGTCGTGTTCGGATTGCTCGGCGCCGCCCTGCTCGGCGTGCTGGGGATCATCGCCGGAATCGTCTCCGACAAGTTCGACCAGCTGGCCGCGTTCCAGAATTTCATCATCATGCCGGCCACGTTCCTGTCCGGTGTGTTCTACTCGGTGCATGGCCTGGCGCCGTTCTGGCAGTGGCTGTCGCGTCTGAATCCATTTTTTTACATGATCGACGGCTTCCGCTACGGATTTTTCGCGCAGTCCGACGTGGACCCCCGGGTGAGCCTGGCCGTGGTGTGCGGCTCGCTGGTGCTGGCGGCGACGGTGGCGATCCGGATGCTGGCGAGCGGCTACAAGCTGCGCGGATGAACCGTCGATGTTCGCGTGACCATGGAAACGGATCTGCCGACCCCGCAGGAACTGCAGCAGGCGATCGCCGCGGGCCTTGAGTGCGAATGGTTGAAGGTCGACGGCGATGGCCAGCATTTCGAGGCATTCATCGTCAGCCCCGCATTCGAAGGCAGATCCAGGATCGAGCGCCATCGGCTGGTGTACCTGGCGCTGGGCGACCGCATGCGCGTTCGGGTGCACGCGCTGTCGATGAAGACGCTCACGCCGGAAGAACACCGGCGCGTCGGCGCTGCAGGCAACTGAGGGCGACCGAAGGTCCCGGGGTTTCCTCGAGATGGACAAGCTCCGGATCCGTGGCGGCCAGCGCCTGCAGGGCAGCGTGCAGGTGGCCGGCGCGAAAAATGCCGCGCTGAAGATGCTGGCCGCGGGGCTTCTGACGCGCGAGGAGCTCACGCTCGCCAACGTGCCGCACCTTGCCGACATCACGACCATGGCCCGGCTGCTGGCGGCCATGGGCGTGAAGGTGCAGCGCGACGGCGATACGGTCACGGTCGGCTCCGCGGGCCTGCAGTCGACCGAAGCCTCCTACGACCTGGTCAAGACGATGCGCGCCTCGATCGTCGTGCTTGGGCCCCTGCTGGCGCGTGCCGGCTCGGCGCGCGTCAGCCTGCCAGGCGGCTGCGCGATCGGAGCCCGCCCGGTCGACCAGCACCTGAAGGGCCTGCAGGCGCTCGGGGCCCAGATCCGGATCGAGCACGGCTACGTCGTGGCCGACCTGGGCGCCAACCGCCGCCTGCGCGGCGCGCGCATTGTCACCGACTTGGTGACGGTGACCGGCACCGAGAACCTGATGATGGCGGCCACGCTGGCCGATGGCGAAACGGTGATCGAGAACGCCGCGCGCGAGCCGGAAGTGGCCGACCTCGCGCAATGTCTGAACGCGATGGGCGCCCGCATCCGCGGCGCCGGTACCGATCGGATCGCGATCGAAGGCGTCGACCGGTTGCATGGCACGCATTACCGCGTGATGCCCGACCGGATCGAGTCCGGCAGCTTCCTGGTGGCGGCCGCGATCACCGGCGGGGATGTGACGCTGCAGGGCGCCGCACCGGCCACGCTGGACGCCGTGCTGGACAAGCTGCGCGAGGCGGGCGCCGTCATCGAGCAGGGCGAGGACTGGGTCCGGCTGCGGATGACCGGGCGCCCGCGCGCGGTCAATGTCAGGACCGCGCCGTACCCGGCCTTTCCGACCGACATGCAGGCCCAGTTCATGGCGCTCGGGTGCGTCGCCGAGGGCGTCGGCACGATCGTCGAGACGATCTTCGAGAACCGCTTCATGCACGTGCTGGAGTTGCAGCGCCTGGGCGCCGACATCCACATCGACGGCAACACCGCCGTGGTGCGGGGCGCTGCCCACCTGTCGGGCGCGCGCGTGATGGCCACCGACCTGCGCGCCTCGGCGAGCCTGGTGATCGCCGGCCTGGTTGCCGAGGGCGATACCGTGGTCGACCGGATCTACCATCTGGATCGGGGGTATGAGAGGATGGAGCAGCGCCTGGCGCAGCTCGGAGCCAGAATCGAGCGCGTCAGCCATGCGTGACCGGATCTTCGCGCCCACCCTCTGATCGTGATCACACTCGCGCTCGCCAAAGGCCGCATTCTGGAGGAGGCCACGCCGCTGCTGCGCCGGGCGGGCATCGTGCCTGCGGAGGACCCCGAAACCACGCGCCGGCTGATCATCGCCACCTCGGTGGCGGATCTGCGGGTGGTGGTGGTGCGGGCCACCGATGTGCCCACCTATGTGCAGTACGGGGCGGCCGAGCTGGGCATGGCCGGCAAGGACGTGCTGCTCGAGCACGGGGGCGCGGGACTGTACCAGCCGGTCGAGCTCGGGATCGGCCGCTGCCGGCTGTGCGTGGCCGTGCCGGACGGGTTCGACTACGCCGGCGCGGTGCGCCGCGGCGCGCGGCTGCGGGTGGCGACCAAGTATGTGCAGACCGCGCGCGAGTTCTTCGCCGGCAAGGGCGTGCATGTGGACCTGATCAAGCTGTACGGGTCGATGGAGCTCGCCCCGCTTGCCGGCCTGGCCGACGCGATCGTCGATCTAGTGTCGACCGGCGGAACGCTGCGCGCCAACCGGCTGGTCGAAGTCGAGCAGATCGCCGAAGTGAGCTCGCGCCTGATCGTGAACCAGGCCGCCTACAAGCGGCAGCAGCAGCGCCTGTCGGAGCTGATCGCCGCCATCGGCGAGGCGGTGCAGACGTGAGAATGCGCACACTCGACACGGCCGAGCCGCAGTTCGAGGCGCGCTTTGCCGAGCTGACCGCGCCCGCGACCGCGTTCGACCGCGACATCGAACGGCAGGTCGAGGCGATCATCGAAGATGTGCGGCAACGGGGCGATGCGGCGCTGCTCGAATACACCAGCCGCTTCGATCGGGTCTCGGTGACATCGGTGGCCCAGCTGGAGATCGGCGCCTCCGAACGGCGGGCCGCATGGGACGCGCTGGCGCCCGAGGGGCGCGCGGCCCTGCAGGCGGCGGCCGACCGGATCCGTTCGTTTCACCAGCGCCAGCTTGGCGGCGAGTGGCGCTTCACCGAGCCGGACGGCACCGAGCTGGGCCAGCGGGTGGCCCCGCTGGAGCGCGTGGGCCTGTACGTGCCGGGCGGCAAAGCCGCCTATCCGTCCTCGGTGCTGATGAACGCGATTCCGGCCGGCGTGGCCGGCGTGGGCGAGATCGTGATGGTCGCTCCGACGCCCGATGGCGTGCGCAATGCCTGGGTGCTGGCCGCGGCGCACCTGGCGGGCATATCGCGGGTGTTCGCGCTGGGCGGCGCGCAGGCGGTGGCGGCGCTGGCCTACGGGACCGCCACGATTCCGCGGGTCGACAAGATCGTCGGGCCGGGCAACGCGTACGTGGCGGCCGCCAAGCGGCGCGTGTTCGGGGTGGTCGGGATCGACATGATTGCCGGGCCCAGCGAGATCCTGGTGATCTGCGACGGCACCACCGATCCGGACTGGATCGCGATGGATCTGTTCTCCCAGGCCGAGCACGACGAGCTGGCGCAAGCGATCCTGCTGACCCCGCAACCCGAGTTCATCGCGGCCGTACAGGCGTCGATCGCCCGCCTGCTGCCGCAGATGCCGCGCGCCCGCATCATCGAGGCCTCGCTCGCGGCGCGCGGCGCGTTGATCCGCGTGCGCGATCTGGAAGAGGCCTGCGCGCTGGCCGATCGCGTGGCCCCCGAGCACCTGGAGATCTCGACCGAGGATCCGCAGCGCTGGGCCGCTCGCATCCGCCACGCCGGCGCGATCTTCCTCGGCCGTTATTCGAGCGAGGCGCTGGGCGACTACTGCGCCGGTCCCAACCACGTGCTGCCCACCGGCGGCACCGCGCGCTTTTCCTCCCCGCTGGGCGTGACCGATTTTCAGAAAAGGACGAGCCTGATCTCGGTCTCGGCTGCCGGCGCTGCCTCGCTGGGCGCCGTCGCCGCCGCGCTGGCTCTGGCCGAAGAGCTGCCCGCGCACGCCCGCAGCGCCCAGCTGCGGTGGCAGAAGTGAGCCCGCCGCCGCCGCCGCGCGGGCCGCGGTTGGACGTGATCCGGGACGACGTACGCGCGATGCGGGCGTATGCGGTGCCCGACGCGACCGGGTTGATCAAGCTCGATGCGATGGAAAACCCGTTTGCGTTGCCGGCCGATCTGGCGCGCGAACTGGGCGAGCGGCTCTCGCAGGTCGCGCTGAACCGCTACCCGCCGGCCGACCCGACGCGCTTCAAGCAGCGCCTGGCCCGGGTGGCGGGGCTTCCGGCCGGAGCCGCGCTGATGCTCGGCAACGGCTCCGATGAGCTGATCCACCTGATGATCCAGGCGTGCGCGCGGCCCGACGTGCCGGGCGGCGCCGTCGTGCTGGGCCCGACCCCCGGCTTCGTGATGGTCGAAGTGTTCGCGCGCCTGGACGGCTGCCGCTTCGTGGGTGTTGCCTTGAGGCCGGATTTCGAGCTCGACGTCAAGGCAATGTGTCAGGCGATCGACGCGCATCGCCCGGCGCTGCTGTTCATTGCCTATCCGAACAACCCGACCGGGAACCTTTTCTCGCGCGCCGGCCTGGAGCAGGTGCTGGACCGGGCGCCCGGCCTGGTGGTCATCGACGAGGCTTACCTGCCGTTCGCCCAGGACACCTGGATGCCGCAACTGGCCGCGCGTCCCAATCTGGTGGTGCTGCGGACGCTGTCCAAGCTGGGGCTGGCCGGAGTGCGGCTGGGTTACGCCTGCGCCGATCCGGCCTGGATCGGCGAGTTCGACAAGGTGCGCCCGCCCTATAACGTCGGCGTGCTGCCGCTGACGGCGGCCGACTTCCTGCTGGACCACTTCGACGTTCTGCATCAGCAGGCCGCGCTGATCCGGTCCGAGCGGGCGCGGCTGCTGGACGCGTTGCGCGCGCAGCCGCAGGTCACGGCCTTCGACTCGGCCGCCAACTTCGTCCTGTTCCGCGTGGCGCAGCCCCAGGCGCTGTTCGCCGGCCTGCGGGGCCGCGGTATCCTTCTGAAGGACGTTTCCGGAGCGCATCCGCTGCTGGCCGGTTGCCTGCGCGTAACCGTGGGCACGCCGCAGGAAAACGATGCGTTCCTGCAGGCGTTGGGAGCCCTGCTTTGAGCTCGAAAAACCGCAAGATGACCTCTCGCAGCGCCCAGATCGTCCGCGAAACCAAGGAAACGAAGATCCGCGTCGAACTCGACCTGGATCGACCCGGCGCCGGGCGCATCAGCACCGGAATCGGGTTCTTCGACCACATGCTGGAGCAGATCGGGCGCCATGGCGCCCTGCGCCTGACGATCGAGGCTCAGGGCGATCTGCACATCGACGCCCACCACACGGTCGAGGACGTCGGTATCACGCTGGGACAGGCGGTGGCCGAGGCGGTCGGCGACAAGCGCGGAATCCAGCGCTTCGGACACGCCTATGTGCCGTTGGACGAGGCCTTAAGCCGCGTGGTGATCGATTTTTCGGGGCGCCCGAGCCTGCTCTGGCAGGTTGCGTTCAAGCGCGCGATGATCGGCGAGTTCGACGTCGACCTGGTGCACGAGTTCTTCCAGGGATTCGTCAACCACGCCCAGGTGACGCTGCACGTGGACAACCTGCGCGGCGACAATGCACACCATCAATGCGAGACCGTGTTCAAGGCATTCGCACGCGCGCTACGGATGTCGCTGCAGCTGGACCCGGCTTCAGCCGACGCGGTGCCCAGCACCAAGGGAAGCCTTTGAGGCGGCCCGGGATTCAGACCGCAGCGTCATCCGTTCGAAGGAACTCGAATTGACTATCGCCGTGGTCGACTACGGCATGGGCAACCTGCTTTCGGTGGCCAAGGCGATCGAGCGGGTCTCGCCCGGCGCGTCGGTCAAGATCACTTCCAGGCCGCACGAGGTCGACGCGGCCGCGCGTGTTGTGTTTCCCGGACAGGGCGCCATGCCCGATTGCATGCGCTACCTGCGCGAGTCCGGCCTGGAGGCGGCGGTGCGGCGCGCCGCGCGCGACAAGCCGCTGCTGGCGATCTGCATCGGTCTGCAGATGCTGTTTGACCGCTCCGAGGAGGGCGACACGCCCGGACTGGGGCTATTTGCCGGCCCGGTGGTGCGGTTTGCGCCCGGTCTGGCCGGGCAAAATGCCCCGCTGAAGATTCCCCACATGGGCTGGAACCGGGTGCGGCAAGCGCAGCGGCACCCGCTGTGGGACGGTGTGGCGGACCTGAGTTTTTTTTACTTCGTGCACAGTTATTACCCATGCCCGGCCGAGGCGGCGCTGACCGCCGGGCAGGCCGATTACGGTGGAGTCTTTACCTGCGCCGTGGCGCGAGATAATATTTTTGCCACCCAGTTTCATCCGGAGAAAAGCGCCGCCGCCGGGCTTGCGATTTTCGAGAACTTCGTTCAATGGAATCCTTGAAGCCAACGCGAGCGCAATTCCGGATACCATGATCCACCGTTCAAACCCAAGCCGTCCCCTTTCGACCGCCTGCTGAAGGCAACCCGCCCGAAACCTCCCGCGCGCCGTCTGGCCGTGCCCAACCGCTGACCGACGTTTCAATCGCCGCAGTGCCTGCTGCTTCGACATGCTGCTGATCCCTGCGATCGACATCAAGGATGGACGCTGTGTGCGCCTGCGCCAGGGCGACATGACCGACGCCACCGTGTTCTCCGACGATCCGGTTGCGGTCGCACGCCACTGGGTCGACCTGGGCGCGCGCCGGCTGCACGTGGTCGACTTAAATGGGGCGCGCTCCGGCAAGGCCGTCAACGAATCAGTGATCCGGCGCATCCTGGGTGAAGTCGGCGACGAGGTCCCGGTGCAGCTCGGCGGGGGCCTGCGCGACCTGGACACGATCGAGCGCTATATCGACGGGGGCGTGTCGTTCGTGGTAATCGGCACGGCCGCGGTAAAAAGCCCCGGATTCCTGCACGATGCCTGCAGCGCCTTCGGCGGGCACGTGATCGTCGCGCTGGACGCACGCGATGGCAAGGTGGCCACCGACGGCTGGAGCAAGCTCACCGGACACGACGTGGTCGACCTGGCGGTCAAGTTCGAGGACTACGGGGTCGAGGCGATCCTGTACACGGACATCGGCCGCGACGGCATGCTGACGGGCATCAACCTGGACGCCACCGTCGCCCTGGCCCGGGCCGTGAAGATCCCGGTGATCGCGAGCGGCGGGGCGGCGACGATGCAGGACATCGAGCGGCTGTGCTCGGTGCAGTCCGAAGGGATCGAGGCGGCGGTGCTCGGCCGCGCCCTGTACGAGGGCACGCTCGATTTCAAGGCCGCGCTGGAACGCGCCGATCGCGAGCCCGATTGAGTTAGGTGGAAATGACCCTAACGGCCCCTCACCCCCGCCCCTCTCCCCAAGGGGAGAGGGGAGAGCCGTTATCTGAGCTTGCTCTCACTTCGGGCCCCGGCAATGCTGGCTAAACGGATCATCCCTTGTTTGGACGTGACCGCCGGACGCGTCGTCAAGGGCGTCAATTTCGTCGATCTGCGCGATGCGGGCGATCCGGTGCAGATCGCGCAGCGCTACGACGCCGAAGGCGCCGACGAGCTCACCTTCCTGGACATCACCGCCAGCTCCGATCAGCGCGACATCCTGCCGCACGTGATCGAGGCGGTGGCTCGGCAGGTGTTCATTCCGCTGACGGTCGGAGGCGGGGTGCGCCAGGTCGATGACGTCCGACGGCTGCTGAACGCCGGGGCCGACAAGGTTTCGATCAACACGGCCGGCGTGCAGTCGCCCGACCTGATCGAGCAGGCGGCGGCGCGCTACGGGTCCCAGTGCATCGTGGTGGCGATCGACGCCCGCTTGCGGCAGCCGGGGCGGCCGGAAGGCGGCTGGCAGGTGTTCACGCACGGCGGCCGCACGCCCACCGGGCTGGACGCCGTGCAATGGGCGCGCCGGGTGGTCGAGCTGGGTGCCGGCGAGATCCTGCTGACCAGCATGGACCGCGACGGCACGCGCGAGGGGTTCGATCTTCAGTTGACGCGGGCCGTGTCGGACGCGGTGCCGGTGCCGGTGATCGCCTCGGGCGGGGTCGGCAATCTGCAACACCTGGCAGACGGCGTGCTGATCGGCCGGGCCGATGCGGTGCTGGCCGCGTCGATATTTCACTTCGGCGAGTTCACGCTGCGCCAGGCCAAGCAGTACCTGGATGCGCGCGGCATTCCGATGAGGCTGCAGTGATGAGCGCCGCGCAGCCCGCCGCCGGCGGCTGGGTCGAGCAGGTCCGGTTCGGGCCGGCCGGGCTGGTGCCGGTGGTGGCGCAGGACGCCGACAACGGGCGCGTGCTGATGGTGGCGTGGGCCGATCGGGACGCGCTGCTGGAAACCGAATCGAGCGGCTACGCGGTCTACTTTTCCCGCTCGCGCGCCCGGCTGTGGCGCAAGGGCGAGGAGTCGGGTCATCGGCAGAAGGTGCGCGAGATCCGCCTGGATTGCGACGCCGATGTGGTGTTGTACGTGGTGGAGCCGGAAGGGGGGATCGCCTGCCACACGGGGCGCGCCAGCTGTTTTTTCCGCCGGCTCGAAAAGGGCGCCTGGGCCACGGTGGATCCCGTGCTCGAGGCCCGAACGACGACGGAGCCGACATGAGCGGAACGACAGCGTTCGACGCGGCCACGCTCGCCCGCCTGGCCGACGTGATCGAGGCGCGCCGCGGCGCCGATCCGGAGCGATCCTATGTCGCGCGCCTGTTCGCGCACGGTCCGGATGCCATCCTGAAGAAGATCGGCGAAGAAGCCACCGAAACGGTGATGGCGGCCAAGGACGGGGTGGGCGAGCGGATCGTTTCGGAAGTCGCCGACCTGTGGTTTCACTGCCTGATCGTGCTGGCGCTGCACGGTCTGCGCCCGGAAGCGGTGCTGGCCGAGCTGGAAAAGCGCGCCGGCACTTCGGGGCTGGACGAAAAAGCCTCGCGCAAGGCCGCTCGAGCCGGCCCGGTGCAGGACATCTGAGGAGTGCCGATGGACCCGAACTGCATCTTCTGCCGGATCGCGGCCGGGCAGATTCCCAGCGCGAAAGTCTACGAGGACGACCAGCTGATCGTCTTCAAGGACATCCATCCCAAGGCCCCGATTCACCTGCTGCTGGTGCCGAAGGAGCACGTGGAGTCGCTGATGACCGCCACGCCGCAGCATGGGCCATTGGTGAGTAGAATGCTCTTTCTGGCGCCGCAGCTCGCCCGTGAGCAGGGGGCGGCCGACGGTTTCCGGGTCGTGATCAACAACGGGCCGGGCGGCGGACAGGAAGTCTTCCACCTGCACATGCACGTTCTGGCCGGCCCGCGACCCTGGAAACAGTTCTTTTGAAGGGTCGGTTGCCGGGCCGGCAGGAGTAGCGCGGATGGGCTCACTTTCGCTGACGCACTGGCTGATCGTACTGCTGGTCGTGGTCCTGGTGTTCGGTACCAGCAAGCTCAGGAACCTGGGCAAGGACCTGGGCGGCGCGATCAAAGGCTTCAAGGAAGGCATGCGCGAGGCGGGCTCGGAGGAAAAGCCGCCGCCGCAGCACGTCACCGATGCGAGCGCCGCCGGCACCATCGACGTCCAAGCCAAGGAAAAGAGCGGCCCGTAGCCCACCGCTCCGGCCGGCTGTCCCTGCTGTGCATGGTTGGGGCCCGGGCGGCGCGGATGAGTCCTGAGCCGCCTGGATCGATCATGCTCGACTTCAGCCTGGGCGAACTGATGATGATCGGCGCGGTGGCGCTGGTCGTGCTGGGTCCGGAGCGGCTGCCGCGCGTGGCCCGCGGCTTCGGCGAGATGCTGGGCAAGGCGCAGCGGTACGTGAGCCAGGTGCGCGCCGATTTCCAGCGCGAGATCGAGCTGGCCGACTTGAAGCGCCTGCAGGAAGAGGCGCGGCAGGCGAGCGCCGCGATCGACTCCTCGGTGCGCGATGTGGCCAGCTCCCTGGAGCAGGCCGGGCAGTCTGTCAGCGAGACGATGGCCGCGAGCGAGCCGACGGCGCCCAGCGCGACGGCGTGGTCGGCCAGCGGCTGGGGCAGTCATCGCTTTCGGACGCGCGCCCGCCCGACGCCGTCGCTGACCGACCTGACCGAGGCCATCGAGCAGATGCACGGCCGCACGCCGATGCCGCCCGTCCGCATCGGCAGGAACCGGTACGCGCCCCGCGCGCGCGTGAACCGACCGCGGATCTACCGGTAGCGGCCGGGGGCTGACATGGCGCCGCCCGAAGAACAGGGCTTCCTGTCGCACCTGATCGAGCTGCGTCAGCGACTGGTGCGTGCGGCGGCGGCCATTCTGATCGTGTTTGCGGCGCTGACGCCGTTCATGCGCGAGATCTTCGATCTGATGTCGCGGCCGATGATCGAGGCGCTGCCGCAGGGAACCAAGCTGCTGGCCACCGGCGTGATCGCCCCGTTCATGGTGCCGCTGAAGGTCACGCTGTTCTCGGCGCTGCTGATCGCGTTGCCGTACGTGCTGTACCAGGTCTGGGCGTTCGTTGCTCCCGGGTTGTACCAGCACGAAAAGCGGCTTGCCGTGCCGGTGATCGTGTCCAGCGTGCTGATGTTCTTCGGCGGCGTGGCCTACTGTTACTTCGTCGTGTTCCGCGTGATCTTCCCGTTCATGACGCGGTTTGCTCCGCAATCGGTCAGCGTTTCGCCCGACATCGACGCCTATTTCAATTTCGTGCTGCGCATGTTCGTCGCCTTCGGCGTCACGTTCGAAGTGCCCATCGCGGTGCTGCTGCTGGTGCGGATGGGGATGACCAGCGTCGCGCGCCTGCGCCAGGCCCGCCCGTACGCGATCGTCGGCGCCTTCGTGGTGGCGGCGATCCTGACGCCGCCCGACGTCACCTCGCAGCTGCTGCTGGCGCTGCCCTTGTGCCTGCTGTTCGAGCTGGGGCTGGTGCTGGCGGCGCTGTTCGGCACCCGCCGCGCGCAGGGCCGCGAGTCGGAGTCGGGGCCGGCGGCGAGCTGATGCTGATCACGAGGCCGTTCCTTGGCTACCGCTGAGGCTAGCGACAACCTGTCGCCGCTCGAGCGACGGCTACCGCGCCATCACGGAGCACCACGCGCCCACATGCGTGGCGGCGCGCCTTCTGCCGGCCGCCTGCATCGAACTGGCAACCTTGTTCAGCTATTGAACCGGCCCGCCCGGCCGGCTAGTGCGGCGGCGGCGGCCGCTCCCCGACCGTGATCGACAGGTCGACTTCGTGCGCTTCGCGCAGCACGCGCACCGCCGCACTCGTGCCGGGTTCGAGCTGCGCGATCTGATTGAGCATCGAGCGGCTGTCGGTCACCGCGCTGCCGTTGATCGACAAAAGAATGTCCCCGGGCTCCATGCCGGCCCGGCCGGCTGGCGCGTTGCGCAGCACGCCGTTGACCACCACGCCGTCGGAGCGCTTCAGGCGCATCGCGTCGACCAGCTCCGGCGTGATGTCGTACGGCTCGATGCCGAAAAATCCGTGGTGCACGCGGCCCGTATGGACGATCTGGTCCATCACATGGGTCACGATGCTGGTGGGAATGGCGAAGCCGATGCCGACCGAGCCTCCGGAGCGGGAAAAAATGGCGGTATTAATCCCGATCAGCAGGCCGTTGCTGTCGATCAGCGCGCCGCCCGAATTGCCCTGGTTAATGGCGGCATCGGTCTGGATGAAGTTTTCCAGGGTGTTGATCCCCAAATTGGTGCGCCCCAGGGCGGACACGATGCCCATCGTGACGGTCTGCCCGACATCAAATGGGTTGCCAATGGCCAGCACGACGTCGCCCACGCGCAGTGTCTCGGAGCGCCCGAACGTGATCGCGGGCAAATTCTGCAGCTCGACCTTCAAAACGGCCAGATCGGTGTCGGGGTCGGCGCCGACCAGGTGGGCCGGCACGCGCCGGCCGTCCGTCAGCGCCACGGCGATTTCGTCGCCGGCCTGCACCACGTGGTTGTTGGTCAGGATGTAACCGTCGGGCGAGGCGATCACGCCCGAGCCCAGGCTGATCACGCGCTGCGGCTCCCCGCTCGGGTCCGCGAAGAACTGCCGCAACAGCGGATCGTCGCTGGGCCCGCTGCGCTTGACCTGCTTGGACGTGTAAACGCTGACCACCGCGGGCATCGCCAGACGCGCCGCATCCGAGTACGAGCCGATGGCGCTCACGCGTGGGGCCACGTCGCTGATCGGCACCTGCCGCACGCCGGTCGCCGCCGAAGTAGCCGCCGTCGCCACCGCCGCCGCGTGGGCGGCCGCCGGGGCGGGCTGATCGGCCGCCACCGAATAGCGGCCCAGCCATTGCGGCCTGAGCGTGGAAACCACGAACAGCAGGCCCAGGCCCACGGTGGTGGCCTGGGCGAACAGGAGCCAGAGTCGACGCAACTGCATGACCGCCTTCAGGTTGATCGGTGCAACCGCTCTTTTCCTGCGCCGGGTGGCGCAGGCCGCATCCAGATAGCGGGGATCGCTTCTCGCGCGCGGCCTTGAAACAGACAGGGGAGGGCCGCAAATTATACCCAGTGGCGCAAGACCGAAAAAAGTCGCTCGGGCGCTCTTCCAGTGGGCATGCCCCTTGCGGTAAAATACAAGGCTACCCCTCCTGCCTCGATCGCTCTGGCGCCAGCGCGTTTGCGCGCCCGCCCTGGCGGCATGCTCCATGCGTGCGAGCGGAACCCCCTTAGACAGGACATATCGATGATGGTGCTTTACTCGGGAACGACCTGCCCGTTTTCGCAGCGCTGCCGGCTGGTGCTGTTCGAAAAGGGCATGGATTTCGAAATCAAGGACGTTGATCTCTTCAAGAAGCCGGAAGACATCAATGTAATGAATCCGTACGGCCAGGTGCCGATCCTGGTGGAGCGCGACCTGACGCTGTACGAGTCGAACATCATCAACGAGTACATCGACGAGCGCTTTCCGCACCCTCAGCTGATGCCGGCCGACCCGGTGATGCGGGCCCGGGCTCGCCTGTTCCTGTTCAATTTCGAACGGGAGCTGTTCGTGCACGTGCAGACGATCGAGAACACCAACAACCAGAAGGCGATCGAGAAAGGCAAGCTTCTGATCCGCGACCGCCTGACCCAGCTGGCGCCGATCCTGCTGAAGAGCAAGTACATGCTGGGCGACGAGTTCTCGATGCTCGACGTGGCCATCGCTCCGCTGCTGTGGCGGCTGGACCATTACGGGATCGACCTGCCCAAGAGCGCGGCGCCCCTGATGAAGTACGCCGAGCGCATTTTCAGCCGACCGGCCTACATCGAGGCGCTCACGCCGAGCGAAAAAGTGATGCGCCGCTGAACGTGCGACAATGCTCGTGAGTTCTGGACGGGATCGAGATGCCCGACCTTTCGACCAAGCCGTACCTGATCCGAGCCATCTACGAGTGGTGCAACGATAGCGGCCTGACGCCGTACATCGCGGTGGCGGCCGGCGAGGGTGTGCGGGTGCCCCCCGAGCACGTCCGCAACGGCGAGATCGTGTTGAACGTGTCGGCGCTGGCCACCAACCGGCTGACGATGGGCAACCAGGCGATCGAGTTCCAGGCTCGCTTCGGCGGCGTGGCGCGCGACGTGTACGTTCCAATCGAGCGGGTGATCGCCATTTACGCCCGCGAAAACGGCCAGGGCATGGCGTTCGAACCGGCTCGACCGGTCCCGATCACCGCGCCCGATGCCGTTCTGCCGGAGCCCCGCGCCGGCGCGCTCGAGCTGGCCTCCAGCGCTCCCGGGCGGCCGGCCGAGATCGGCGGCGGCCCGCCCACGCGCCCGCCGCGCGGGCCGGCCCCGGGCGAGCGACCGCGCTTAAAGCGCGTCAAGTAGCGCGTCAAGTAATTCGCCCGAAAGCCGTCCGAGCGCTGCTGCACTGCGCCAGCGCTTCTTACGCGCGGCGACCTATACTGCCTCCCAGCGGTTCGTCAAGAAACCTGGAGACAGAAGGAGAACGCCATGAGTGGTGCGAGCGATCCCATGACGATCCAAGGCAAGCTGCTGTGGGCGGCCGTGGCCATGTTGGGCGCCGTTTCGTTCGGGGTGGTCGCGCTCACGCGAGGCGAACCGGTCAACGCGGCCTGGCTGGTGGTGGCCGCAGTGTGCATTTATCTGGTCGCCTATCGCTTTTATGCGCGCTTCATCGCCTACAAGGCGCTGGGCGTGGACGCGACCCGGCAGACCCCCGCCTTCCGCCGCAACGACGGCCTGGACTACGTTCCCACCAACCGTTACGTGCTGTTCGGTCACCACTTCGCGGCGATCGCGGGTGCCGGGCCGCTGGTCGGACCGGTGCTGGCCGCCCAGATGGGCTACCTGCCCGGAACGCTGTGGATACTGGCCGGTGTCGTGCTGGCCGGCGCGGTCCAGGACATGATCGTTCTGTTTCTTTCCGCTCGGCGCGACGGCCGCTCCCTGGGCGACATGATCCGCGCCGAGATGGGCCCGGTGCCGGGAACCATCGCCGGCATCGGTGTTCTGCTGATCTGCATCATCATCCTGGCCGTTCTCGCCCTGGTGGTCGTGAACGCGTTGAAGGGCAGCCCGTGGGGCACCTTCACCGTCTTCTGCACGTTGCCGATTGCGGTGGTGATGGGCGTCTACGGCCGCTTCATCCGGCCCGGCCGGGTCGGCGAGATGTCCGCCATCGGCGCCATCCTGCTGGTGGGCGCGCTGCTGTACGGTCGCACCGTCAGTGAGACGCCGGAGCTGGCTGCCCATTTCACCTTCAGCGGCCCGGCGCTGGCGGTGATCCTGATCGCCTATGGCTACGTCGCTTCGGTGCTGCCGGTGTGGCTGGTGCTGGCGCCGCGCGACTACCTGTCGACCTTCATGAAGATCGGCACCGTGGCGCTGCTGGCGGTCGGCATCATCCTGGTGCACCCGGATCTGCAGATGCCGGCCGTCACCAAGTTCGTCGACGGCACCGGGCCGGTGTGGGGGGGGAGCCTGTTTCCGTTCCTGTTCATCACGATCGCGTGCGGCGCCGTATCGGGGTGGCACTCGCTGATTTCTTCGGGAACGACGCCGAAGATGATCGAGAACGAGAGCCAGATTCCCTTCATCGGCTACGGCGGCATGCTGATGGAATCGTTCGTCGCGATCATGGCGATGATCGCGGCCTCGGTGATCCATCCCGGCGTTTATTTCGCGATGAACAGCTCGGGCGGGCTGATCGGCACCACGGTCGATCAGGCGGCGCAGACCATCTCGTCGTGGGGCTTCGTGGTGACGCCGGACGCGCTGACGCAGATGGCGCAGGACGTGGGAGAAAAAACCATCCTGTCGCGCACGGGCGGGGCGCCCACGCTGGCGGTCGGCATGGCAGCGATCCTGGCGCAGTTCCTGGGCGGCAAGGCGATGATGGCGATCTGGTACCACTTCGCGATCCTGTTCGAGGCGCTGTTCATCCTCACCACGGTGGACGCCGGTACGCGGGTGTGCCGCTTCATGATCCAGGATCTGGTCGGCAACGCGATCCCTTCGTTCCGCGAAACGAAGTCCTGGGCCAACAACCTGATCGGCTCGGCCATTGCGTGTGCGCTGTGGGGCTACTTCCTGTACACGGGCGTGATCGATCCGTTCGGCGGCATCTGGACCTTGTGGCCGCTGTTCGGTACGGCCAACCAGATGCTGGCGGCGATCGCGCTCATGCTGTGCACCGTGGTGCTGTTCAAGATGAAGCGCCAGCAGTTCGCCTGGGTGACGATCGTGCCGACCACGTGGCTGGTGATCTGCACCGTGACGGCTGGGTTGGAGAAGGCTTTCAGTTCGAACCCGGGCGTGGGATTTTTCGCGCACGCTGCGAAGTTCGGCAATGCCGCCGCCGACGGCAAGGTGCTGGCTCCGGCCAAGACGCTGGGCGACATGAGCCGGGTGGTCTTCAACGACTACGTGTGTGCGACGCTGGCGATCGTGTTCGTCGCGGTGGTGCTGTCGACCCTGGCGTACGCCGTGATCACCATCCGCAACGCGCGCCGCACCCCGACCAGCACCGCCCGCGAGGTCGGCGCCGCCGTTCTGGCAGGAGGCACGCGATGAGCCGGTTACGAATTGCCTACGGGTGGCTGCAGCGCACCGCCCGCCTGATGATCGGCATTCCCGACTACGAAAACTACGTGCAGCACCGCAGGACGTATCACCCGGACGAGCCGATCATGACGTACGAGGAGTTCTTCTTCGAGCGCCAGTCGGTGCGCTACACGGTGAGCAAGGACCGGATGAAGGGCTGCTGCTGAGGGTACCGCGCGCCGGTTTGGGCTGGTTTCAGGCGGGGCCGATCGACGGCCCCGCGCGCTTTGCGCGACGGTCCGCTCCCGGTATAAATACGGCTCTCTTCGACGCCGGCTTAGCTCAGTTGGTAGAGCAACCGCCTTGTAAGCGGTAGGTCGCCCGTTCGAGTCGGGCAGTCGGCACCAATCGCTCCGGCCTCCCGTGGCAGCCTGCTGACACGAGCGACCCGCATCGCAGCTCCAACCAGGACCTCTCACGATGAGTCTCTTAAAAAGCGTCATCATCGCAATCGTCGCGATTCAGCCGGCCTTGGCCGAGGATGCAAAACCCAGCACGGCTTCGGTGCGCGAGCTGCTTGATGCGACCCAGTTGCGCAGTCTTCTTGAGGATCAACTCGTGCGAATGAACGCGGAGGGCCGCGCATCGGCGGAACAGAATCTGGCACAGCTCACGCACAACGAAAGACAGAAGAAGATTGCGAGCGAAATGGTTGAAAAGCTCGTCGCCATTTCAACCAGCGAGGTGAATTGGGACAAACTCGAACCGATGTGGATTGAGGTATACCAGAAGTCGCTGACGGCACAGGAGGTGAAGGACTTGATTGCCTTCTACAAGTCCGATCTCGGCAGAAAAATCGTCAAGATAGAGTCCTCAGCGCCGAGTGAAAACCTCAAAATGGTGCAAACGCTTCTGGCAAGGGCTGAACCAAAAATCCGGCAGTGGAGAGGAGAATTGGACGCACGGCTGAATGCCGCAAAATAGTCGCGGCATTTTTTCTGCAACAACGGGTGCGGAGCGCGGACGAGCCAAACCAGCAGCAGACTCGCTTACGGACTCAGACCAGCACGGTCGTCGCCATGCCGCCCATGCCGAGTACCAGGGATCTGGCCTTGCCATCCGTGTTCGGAGCGTAGGCCGGACGCACCGCGCTGCCCTGTCCGAACCGGATCCCCACCTGCCGGGCGAGCGCGACCTGGTGCGGGTCTCCCAGGCCGGCGACGATCATCCAATCCGGGTGCACGCCCGCCACCCGCGCCTCCAGGGCAAAATCCTCCCAGAACTCGGTGCGCGACGAGTGGGGCGCATGCAGCCGCACGAAATCGGGCTGAACGAAATCGAGGCCTTTGAGCTCCATCGTGATGCCCGGCATCGCGACTCGGTACCCGACCGGGATTCGCAGCTCGCGCAGATGCAGGATGAACGCACGCAACCGGTAGCGCGAGCGCAGCTGCGGGACCGAGCCACGCACCATGACCACCATGCGGTGTGTGACCAGTTCGTGCAAGTGCAGGATCTCGACGATCTGGTCGAGGAAGCGCTCGACCGTGCCGAACGACAGTGTGACGCCGACCCGCTCCGCTTGCTCGCGCTCGAGCATCTGAAACGCGCTTTCAAGGGTGGTCGACTGGATGCGCGCGCGTTGCGTGGTGGAAGGATGAAAGCCTTCGGTCCAGACATAGATCTCGTCGAACCAGCGCACATCGGAGTCGAGCGCTCGGGTCGGCCACACGGTGGCACAGACGCTGCCCTCGATGGGGCGCCTCGGATCCTTCGAGAGCGGTCGCGCGGACCAGCGTCGTGCCGAAATCACCTGGGTTACTACATGGCCAACCAGACAAACAGGTACAGCGTGTTGTTGTCGCCCGCGTTACGGCCGGTGCCGTCGTAGTTGGTGCTGGCGCCGTTGTATTTGTCGTACAGCGTGTACTGCAGGCCGACCCGGACGTTGGCGAAGGGGCGGCCCCACGAGTCGGCCTTGCCGAACGGGGTGTAATCGACCTGGAAAATGGTGCCGGTGGTGTCGGGGCTGCCGGTCGGGGCATAAAGCACCGGATCGGAGGTGCCGCGCCGGGAAAAGCGCCCGATCGTGACCCCGTAGGTCTGGTCGTAGTAATAGGACGCGTTCAGGCGCAAGTCGTACAGGCGTTCGTTCGGGTTGGGCACCGGCCCGCCGGCGGCCACCGCGTTGGCGACCATGTCGCCCAGGTTCTGATCTTCGCGAACATAGCTGGCGTAGGCGGCGATGTTGTGGCGCCCGTTGCCCAGGAACTCGTACCAGGCGTCGGCGCCGATGTCGCGGTAGCGGTCGATCGGTCCGCCCGGGATGCGCTCGGGCTGGCGGCTCACATTGAAGCCGACCAGGCCCACCGAGAAGGCCTGCGTGTTCATGTCCTGCAGATAGGCCAGCCGCCAGTAGACCGAGTCGCCGATGCGGCCGATGTCATTGCCGGCGCCCAGTCCGAGCTTGACCTGCATGGCCGGCGACCAGGCGTGGTAGGTGCCCACCTCGGCCAGGATCGAATCGTTGATGAAGGTGTAGAGCGACTCGCCCAGCACGGCCGGTCCCAGTCCGCCGCTGATCTGCGTGCCGGTGCTGCCTTGCCCGAACGCCACCGCCGAGGACAGGTACGGGAAATTCCAGGCAAACAGCGTGTTGAACGGATCCTGGATGGTCGGATTGTTATTGACCGTCACGCCCACCAGCGCGTCGGTGTGGCCGATCACGAAGTCGTGCGCGTAGCGAATGTCGGTGTTGTCGGTCGACAGCCCTTTGGTGTTGCCGTTGTAGGTCACCTGCACGAAGCTGCCCATGTCCTCGAACCAACGCCCCGCGATGAAGCCGGAAATCTGGTCCAGCGTCGTGTTGTCGTTCACCGCGGTGTGGGGCGTCGGTGGCGTGGGCTGGTCCTTCTCCGTGTGCGTGAAGCCGCCGTAAATGAACGCCGCCACCGGAATCTTCAATCCCTTGTGATCAGTCTCGGTGTAGGCAGCCAGCTTGAAGCGCACCCCGTACGGGGTCAGCTGCGGACCGAACCCGCC
>Ga0210408_10000797_pt1 | contig 35805 bp, 33 predicted proteins | sample IncBWH4MmetaG_FD_155471 | JGI IMG/M metagenome (GOLD analysis project Ga0210408, IMG submission 155471) | Forest soil microbial communities from Barre Woods Harvard Forest LTER site, Petersham, Massachusetts, United States - Inc-BW-H-4-M | ecosystem: Environmental > Terrestrial > Soil >... | reverse complement strand
CGTGCGGCTGCGCGATTTTCCAGCGTCAAGAGCCCGCGCTTCTCGGCCAGGATCATCCAGCAGAAGCCCCACCAGTCGGTCAGCATGCCCTCGTCATCGACGAGGTCGTAGCCGGCTTCGGCCGCGAACAGGCGCGCATGCGCCTCATCGAGCCCGTCGAGAAAGGCGTGGTCCTTTGGCGAGAACAGCTCGTCAGAGATGTCGTCAGTGGAATAGCCCCACACCGACTGGCAGACCGCGTTGAACTCGCGGTCGATCTCGTCGTCGTCGATGGCGCGACGGCGCGCGGCCTTGTGCAACCGCGACAGCGAGCGGGCGAAGTCGGCGATGCGGGTGAGCGCGAAGGGATCGAAGGCGATGGTGGACATGTAGTCCTCGCGAGAGCTGACAGACCCAAGATGTTGTGCCGGCGGGGCATCGAATCACTATGATATATCAAAGGCTTGCTAAAGTGTTCTTAATTTGTTCAGGAGAACAAAGCAAGGCAAACCTGCGACATCTCCCCTGCGACATCTCCCCTACGCCGTGCCCTCTTCCACGCCCGCCTCGTGCGGGGTGAACTGGTAGACCGATGAGCAGAACTCGCAGGTCACCACCACCTTGCCGTCCTTCACCATCTCGGCGCGATCCTTCGGCGCAAAACTTTTCAGCATTGCGGAGACCGCATCGCGCGAGCAGGAGCATTGCGCGGACAGCGACAGCGGCTTGAACACGCGCACGCCGCGCTCGTGAAACAGCCGATACAGCAGCCGCTCGCCGGAGAGATCGGGATCGATCAACTCGACATCCTCGATCGTTCCGACCAGCGACTGGCCCTCGACCCAAGCGTCGTCCTCGGCGACCGTGTGGACCACCGTGCCCTCCGGCGCGTCGCCGGGATGCAGATCGGCCTGCCGCGCGCGCTCCGGCGCCTTGGGCAGAAACTGCGCCAGCACGCCGCCGGCGCGCCAGCGATGCCTGCCGCCGCCTTGCAATTCCTCGCCGACCGCGATCCGCACCTTGGTCGGGATCTGCTCGGAGCGCAGAAAATACTCATGCGCGGCGTCCTCGAGGCTGCCGCCATTGAGCGCCACCAGGCCCTGGTAGCGGCTCATATCGGAACCCTGATCGATGGTCATGGCGAGATGACCCTTGCCGAGCAGGCTGCCGGAATCGCGCGCCTCTCTCAGCCGCGCCGCATCGAAGCGCGCATAGGCGCGCAGGCGGTCGGGGGCCTGGAAATCCACCACCATGAACGAGACCGGGCCATCAGTCTGCGTCTGCAGGATGAAGCGGCCCTCGAACTTCAACGACGAGCCGAGCAGGGTCGCCAGCACGATGGCCTCGCCCAGGAGCTTGCCGACCGGCGCCGGGTAGTCGTGCTTGGTGAGAATATCATCGAGGGCGGGACCTAGCCGGACAAGACGGCCGCGCAGGTCGAGCGCATTCACCTCGAAGGGGATGATGGCGTCGTCAACCGGAACCGCAGAGGGCGCGCGAACCGGGCTTTTGAACATGATTTTGGCGTCGGGGGATTCAGAGGTCATGGCGCCTAATCTGGGGTCGCGAGGCCCAAAACGAAAGGGCCGCTGTTGGAACGAAACCCTGCGCATCCACAGGCACGCTCTCATCCCTCCCTCTTGTGGAGAGGGTGGCGCGTCGTAAGCGCAGCGAACAGCGCCGGGGTGCCCAACGCGAAAGCCCGGCGCCTCTGGTTAGCACGCCCACCCACCCTTTGCTTCGCTCGGCAATGAAGCGCTACCCGACTGCGTCGAAACACCAGGCCAAGATGCCCTTCTGCGCATGCAGCCGGTTCTCGGCCTCGTCGAACACCACCGACTGCGGGCCGTCGATCACCTCGTCGGTGACCTCCTCGCCGCGATGCGCCGGCAGGCAATGCATGAACAGCGCGTCGGGCTTCGCCAGCGACATCAGCTTGGCGTTGACCTGATAGGGCTTGAGAAGATTGTGGCGATGCTCGCCATCCTTGTCGCCCATCGACACCCAGGTGTCGGTGACCACGCAATCGGCGCCGCTGACTGCTTGCTCCGGGTCGCTGCCGATCATGATCGGCGCCTGCACCTGCTTGATCCAGTCGCGCATCGGCTTCTTCGGCGCGAGCTCCGGCGGGGTCGCCACGTTGAGGCGGAACTTGAAGCGCTCCGCCGCGTGCGCCCAGGAGGCCAGCACGTTGTTGTCGTCGCCGGTCCAGGCCACGGTCTTGCCCTCGATCGAGCCGCGATGTTCCTCGAACGTCATCAGGTCCGCCATCACCTGGCAGGGATGCGAGCGCCGTGTCAGCCCGTTGATGACCGGCACGGTGGCGTATGCTGCGAGCTCGAGCAGCGCCTCGTGATTCAGAATGCGGATCATGATGGCGTCGACATAGCGCGACAGCACGCGTGCGGTGTCGGCGATGGTCTCGCCGCGGCCGAGCTGCATCTCCGTACCGGTCAGCATGATCGACTCGCCGCCGAGCTGGCGCATGCCGACGTCGAAGGAGACGCGCGTGCGCGTCGAGGGCTTGTCGAAGATCATCGCCAGCGTCTTGCCGGCAAGCGGCTTCTTGCCGGTCTCATGCGCCTTGAGCTTCGCCTTCATGGCTGTGCCGGCGGAAAGCATCGCGCGCAACTCAACGAGCGGCAGCGCATCGATATCCAGAAAATGCCGCAGCGATGTGCTCATTGTCCTGCCGCCCGCTTCAACTGACTTTCTGATAACGCGGCACAGGCCCGCTCGAGCCGCGTGACGCTCTCCTCGATTTCCGCCGCGCTGACGATCAAAGGCGGCAGGAAGCGGACCACATTGTCGCCGGCGCCCACGGTCAAGAGCCTTTCGTCGCGCAGCGCCGCCACCAGATCCCCCGAGGGCACCACGGCCTTCACCCCGACCAGCAGGCCTTCGCCGCGCACGTCCGCGAGGATGGCGGGATGGCGGTCGACCACCGAGGCGAGCTTCTGCTTCAGAAGCAGCGACATTTTCTGAACATGGTCGAAGAAGCCCGGCTTCAACATGACGTCGAGCACGGCATTGGCGGCCGCGACCGCCAGCGGATTGCCGCCGAAGGTCGAGCCGTGTGAGCCCGGCGTCATGCCCGCGGCCGCATCCGATGTCGCGAGGCAGGCGCCGATCGGAAAGCCGCCGCCGAGCGCCTTCGCCAGCGACATCACGTCGGCCTTCACACCGAAGCGGTGATGGGCGAACAATTCACCGGTGCGGCCCATGCCGGTCTGCACCTCGTCGAACACCAGCAGGAGGCCATGCTGGTCGCAGAGCTCGCGCAACGCCTTGACGAAGGCATGGGGCGCGGTGCGCACGCCGCCCTCGCCCTGCACCGGCTCGATCAGGATGCCGGCCGTGTGCGGACCGATCGCCTTCTTCACCGCATCGATATCGCCGAGCGGCACCTGGTCGAAACCTTCGACCGGCGGGCCGAAGCCATCGAGATATTTGGCTGATCCGGTCGCGGCCAGCGTCGCCAGCGTGCGGCCATGAAACGCGCCTTCGAAGGTGATGATGCGATAGCGCTCGCCATGGCCCTTGGCGGCGTGATGCTTGCGCGTCACCTTGATGGCGCATTCCATCGCCTCCGCACCGGAATTGGCGAAGAAGGCGAAATCGGCAAAGCCGCTCTGCTCGCACAGCCGCGCGGCAAGCCGCTCGCCATCCGGGCTCTTGAACAGGTTCGACATGTGCCAGAGTTTCGTCGCCTGCTCCTGCAGCGCCGCGACCAGAGCGGGATGCGCATGACCCAGCGCGTTGACCGCGACGCCCGAGGTGAAGTCGAGATAGCGCTCGCCATTGGTTGCGATCAGCCAGACACCCTCGCCGCGCTCGAAGGCGAGATCGGCGCGGGCAAAGACGGGGAGCAAATGCGACGTGGCGCTCTGGGTCATGGCTGTCACTGTTCTAAGCGGCCACGATGCGCGCATTCGCGCGGGGTCGCAGGGCGGCTCGCGTCCGAAAAACAAAACGTGCCGCAGCTTTTCTGCGGCACGTGGCAGATATTGTAGGCCCGGCGTGAAAGGTGTCAACATGCCGCCACGCAGGTGCCGCATTGGCCTTGCGCCTCTTGCGCCCGCTCTCGTGTGCAACGACATCCGGTATTTTCCGGGTGACCGGAACATGTGGACTGAGGGCCGCGACTCTTGCGCGGGAGTCACGCCATATTGTAGCGTTTCTCCTGTCGGGTACGACATCTCGTGCGACAGTAAACAGCCCCTTCTAGTCCTATTGTCCGGCGTAAACGTCCGGGCGCGATTGTCGCGCTCGGCGAGGGCTAAGGGATTCTGACCGCAGGGATTTTCGGAAGGTTTTGACATCGCAGCGCCGCCAGGGAGTCGACGGCGCGGCGCGAAGGGAAAGATACGATGACGGTATTAACCTGGTCCGATGAACGGGTCGAACAGTTGAGAAAGCTCTGGGAGGCAGGCTTGTCCGCCAGCCAGATCGCCGCGGAACTCGGAAATGTGACGCGAAATGCTGTGATCGGCAAGGTCCACCGGCTCGGCCTGTCGGGCCGGGCGAAGAGCCCCGCTTCGGCCGCGCCGCGCCCGCGCAAGGCGCGTCCGGCCCAGCATATCGTGCGTGTCGCGCGTCCAGTGTCGCGCGGCAATACCGCCTTGGCACAGGCCTTCGAGGTCGAGCTCGAGCCCGATCCGATCGCCTTCGACAACGTGGTGCCGATGAGCCAGCGGCTGTCGCTGCAGGAATTGAACGAGGCCACCTGCCACTGGCCGGTGGGCGATCCATCGAGCCCGGATTTTTTCTTCTGCGGCGGCAAGGCGCTCGCGGGCCTGCCCTATTGCGCGCACCACTCGCGCGTCGCCTATCAGCCTGCCGCCGACCGCAGGCGTCAGGCGCCGAAGACGACGTCGCGGTAATCAACCGGTCGGTTGAAACTCATCGGGCTGTTTGAAATTCCGCTGCGACGTCGAGCACAATGCACCCTCTCCCCGTCGTGGGAGAGGGGTAGACCGGGTTCGCGGCCTAACGCCACCTACGATCAATCCGCCTTCGCAAAACGATCGTCGAGCGCGTAGCCGGCGCCGCGTACGGTGCGGATCGGATCCTGCTCACGGCCCGGATTGAGCAGTTTGCGCAGCCGGCCGATATGCACGTCGACGGTGCGCTCGTCGATATAGATGTCGCGGCCCCAGACGCTGTCGAGCAATTGCTCGCGCGAGAACACCCGCCCCGGATGCTCCAGGAAGAACTCCAGCAGGCGGTATTCGGTCGGGCCGAGATCGATCGGCCGGCCGGAACGCGCCACCCGGCGCTTCTCACGGTCGAGCTCGATGTCGCCATAGGCGAGCACGGTGGCGAGCCGCTCGGGGCTCGCGCGACGCAACAGGCCCTTCACCCGCGCCAGCAGCTCGGGCACCGAGAACGGCTTGACGATGTAGTCGTCGGCGCCGGTCTTCAAGCCCCGCACCCGCTCGCTCTCCTCGCCGCGCGCCGTCAGCATGATGATCGGCAGCTCCTGGGTCTCCGGCCGCGTCCGCAGGCGCCGGCACAGTTCGATGCCGGACAGACCCGGCAGCATCCAGTCGAGCACGATGAGATCGGGGACGCGCTCCTTCAGCCGGGTGTCGGCATCGTCGCCGCGGGCGACGGTCTCGACTTCATAGCCTTCGGTCTCGAGATTGTAGCGCAACAGCGTGGTCAGCGCGTCTTCGTCTTCCACCACCATAATGCGGGCGCCCATGGCGTCAGGTCTCTCCATTCAATCGGGCCCGGCTGTTCCGAAACGACCGGCCCAGCCCCGTTACGAGGGGCACCGGACAGGGTTTCGGCACCAACGCCCTTAGTTTCCAGGAACCGTCGTGGCAAAGGCCGTCATGTCGCCCTTCGGGCGCTTGTCGACCATCTGCTGTCCTTCGATCATGTAGAAAACCGTCTCGGCGATATTGGTCGCATGATCGCCGATCCGCTCGATGTTCTTGGCGCAGAACATCAAGTGAATGCAGAAGGAGATGTTGCGCGGATCCTCCATCATGTAGGTAAGCAGCTCGCGGAACAGCGAGGTGCAGATGGCGTCGACCTCCTCGTCGCCCTTCCACACGCCCATCGCCGCCGGGAGGTCGTGGGCCGCGTAGGCGTCAAGCACCGACTTGACCTGGGACTGCACGAGATCGGTCATGTGCTCGAGCCCGCGGATCAGCTTGAGCGGGTGGAAATCGCTTTCCAGCGCCGCGACGCGCTTGCCCATATTCTTGGCGAGATCGCCGATCCGTTCGAGGTCGGTCGCCACCCGCATCGCGCCGACGATCTCGCGCAGGTCGACGGCCATCGGCTGGCGCCGCGCGATGGTGAGCACCGCGCGTTCCTCGATTGTGCGCTGCAGACGGTCGATATCGAGGTCGGCAGCGACCACGCGCTGGCCGAGCGCCACGTCGCGGCGTACCAGCGCATCGACGGAATCGGTGATCATGCGTTCGGCGAGCCCGCCCATTTCGGCGACCAGCCGGGTCAACTCCTGGAGGTCGCTGTCGAACGCCTTGGTGGTATGTTCAGAACCCATCATGCTCTCCTCGGCAATGGGTGGTTTGGATGCTCTCTCCGGCGCTTGCCGCCAGATCCATCAAGAGATCGCCCGAACCAGCTGCATTGCAAATTCCGCTGTTAGCCAATGCCATTTCGAATCCGAATTCATCACGCGACCGTTCGATCGCGGCCCGCTCCGGGCTGGTGACCCTCAACCGAACCGGCCGGTAATGTAGTCCTGGGTGCGCCGGTCGCCCGGCGACGTGAAGATTTTCGAGGTGTCGTCGAACTCGACCAGCTCGCCCAGATACATGAAGGCGGTCTTGTCCGAGACGCGCGCTGCCTGCTGCATGTTATGGGTGACGATGGCGATCGTGTAGTCTTCCGACAGCTCGTGGATCAGCTCTTCGACCTTGGCCGTCGAAATCGGATCGAGCGCCGAACAGGGCTCGTCGAACAGGATCACCTCGGGCCGCACCGCGACGGTGCGCGCGATGCAGAGACGCTGCTGCTGGCCGCCGGACAGGCTGAGCCCCGAAGCGTTGAGCTTGTCCTTGACCTCGTTCCACAGCGCGCCGCCACGCAGCGCCTTCTCGACCCTGCCGTCCATCTCGGATTTCGAGATTTTTTCGTAGAGGCGGATGCCGAAGGCGATGTTCTCGTAGATCGTCATCGGGAACGGCGTCGGCTTCTGGAACACCATGCCGACGCGCGCGCGCAGCAGGTTGAGGTCCAGCTTGGCATCGAGGATGTTGGTCTGGTCCAGCATCAGCTGCCCGGTGGCGCGCTGCCCGGGATAGAGGTCGTACATCCGGTTGAAGATACGCAGCAAGGTCGACTTGCCGCAACCGGACGGCCCGATGAAGGCAGTGACGCGGTTGGTGCCGAGCGAAAGATTGATGCTCTTCAGCGCTTGATGCTCGCCATAGTAGAAGTTCAAGTTGCGCGCGGTGACCTTGGCCGGCGCCTCCGGCAACGCCGCTGAATGGGCGGACGTGCTCACGGAAACAGACAGATCGTTCATTTTGCGGTCCTCTCGGCACCCAGAATGCGTGCACCAATATTCAGGGCAAGTACGGTCAAGGTAATCAGCAGCGCTCCGCTCCAGGCGAGCTGCTTCCAATAGGCGTACGGGCTCTGCACGAAATTGTTGATGGTCACCGGCAGGTTCGCCATCGTCTTGGTCAGGTTGAGACTGAAGAACTGGTTGGAGAGCGCGGTGAACAACAGCGGCGCGGTCTCGCCGGCGACGCGCGCGGTGGCCAGCAGCACGCCGGTGATGAGCCCGGAGCGCGCCGCGCGGTAGGCGATGCGGCGGATCACCAGGGAGCGCGGCAAGCCGAGCGCGCTCGCCGCCTCGCGCAGCGGATTGGGCACCAGCAGCAGCATGTCCTCGGTGGTGCGCAGCACGACGGGAATGACGATCACGGCGAGCGCGAGACAGCCGGCGAGCGCCGAGAAGCCGCCCATCGGCACCACGATGATGCCATAGATGAACAGGCCGATGATGATCGACGGCGCCGAGAGCAGGATGTCGTTGATAAAGCGGATCACCGAGGTGAGGCGGTCGTGCCGGCCATATTCGGCGAGATAGGTACCGGCGAACAGACCGAGCGGCGCGCCGATGCCGACTCCGATCACGGTCATGATGACGGAGCCGGTGATGGCGTTGAGCAGGCCGCCCTGTTCGGAGCCTGGCGGCGGCGTGTTCTGGGTGAAGAGCTCGAGATTGAGGCCTTTGACGCCGTTCAACAGCAGGGTGAAGAGAATCAGCGCAAGCCAGGTCACGCCGAACAGCGCGGCGACGACACAGAGCCCGCGGACGACGATGTCCTTGCGGCGACGGCGGGCATAGATCGGGTTCACTGCAACGGTCATGTCACTTCCCCGCCTTGTTTTCGAGACGCAGCAGCATCAGGCGCGCCGCGGCAAGCACGAAGAAGGTGAGCACGAACAGCAGCAGGCCGAGCAGGATCAGGCTCGACTGGTGCAGGCCGTCGCTCTCGGCGAATTCGGACGCGATCGCCGCCGAGATCGTCGTGCCCGGGGCGAAGATCGATGTCGAGATGTGGAAGGAATTGCCGATGATGAAGGTCACGGCCATGGTCTCGCCAAGCGCACGGCCGAGCGCCAGCATCACACCGCCGATTACGCCGACCCGCGTGTAGGGGATCACGACGTTGCGCACGACTTCCCAGGTGGTGCAGCCGACGCCGTAGGCGGCCTCCTTCAGCACCGGCGGCACGGTCTTGAACACGTCGACCGAGATCGCAGTGATGAACGGCAGCACCATGATCGCCAGGATCAGCGAGGCATTGAACATGGACAGATAGGACGGAGGACCGGCGAAGATCGCGCCCAGCACCGGCACGCCGTCGAACAGATGGATCATGAGCGGCTGGAAGGTGTAGGCCAGGAAGGGGCCGAGCACGAAGAAGCCCCACATGCCGTAGATGATCGAGGGGATGCCAGCGAGCAGCTCGATCGCAATGCCGATCGGCCGGCGCAGCCATTGCGGACACAGCTCGGTCAGGAAGATCGCGATCCCGATGCCGACGGGAATCGCGACCAGCATCGCGATGAACGAGGTCACCAGCGTACCGTAGATCGGGCCGAGCGCGCCGAGCACCGGCGGATCGGCGGAGGGCGCCCAGCGCTGCGTCCAAAGGAACGCAAAACCGTATTGCCTAATCGCCGGCCAGGCGCCGATGATCAGCGACAGGATGATGCCGCCGAGGATGAGGAGAACGGAAATCGCGGACAGCCGGGTGATCCAATAGAAGGCGAGATCACCGACCTTGAAGGCGGAGAGCGCCTTGGCGCGATCGTACGGTCCGGCGGCATCGATCACATCGCGGGCATCGCTTTGAACGGCCATGTCTGCCACGCTGGTCCCCTGTCTTGCTACACTCGTCGGGCCACGCTGAATGGGGCCACTGACTCTCTTGCGTTATCGACAGGCTGCCCCCGTCGGCCCGGCAGCCCCCCCATCGCGAGGGGAGGGCCGCCGCACGTTAATGTGGACTTCAGCTCTTGATGTCAGCGGTCCAGGTCTTCTCGATCATCTTGACGACGCTGTCCGGCATCGGGATGTAATCGAGTTCCTCGGCCATCTTGCCGCCATTGGCAAAGGCCCATTTGAAGAACTTGATCGCTTCACCGGACGCCGCCTTGTCGGCTGGCTCCTTGTGCATCAGGATGAAGGTCGAGGCAGTGATCGGCCAGGACTTGTCGCCGGGCTGATCGGTCAGGATCACGTAATAGCCGGGGGCCTTGGCCCAGTCGGCATTGGACGCGGCGGCCTGGAAGGCCTCGACCGTGGGCTGCACCGTCTTGCCGCCCTTGTTGACCATCGCGGTGTAGGTCAGCTTGTTCTGCTTGGCATAGGCGTATTCGACATAGCCGATCGAGTTCTTGGTCTGGCCGATGTTGCCGGACACCCCCTCATTGCCCTTGGCGCCGACGCCCACCGGCCACTCGACCGCGGTGTTGGAGCCGACCTTGCTCTTCCAGTCCGGGCTCGCCTTGGACAGGTAGTCGGTGAAGTTGAAGGTCGTGCCGGAGCCATCGGAGCGGCGCACCACGGCGATCGCCTCGGAGGGCAGCTTGACGTTCGGGTTCAGCTTCTTGATGGCCGGATCATCCCATTTGGTGATCTTGCCGAGATAGATGTCGGCAAGCGTCGCACCATCGAACACCATGTCGCCCGGCTTCACGCCGTCGATGTTCACGACCGGAACGATCGCGCCCATGACCATCGGCCACTGCACCAGGCCGTCCTTCTCGAGCTGCTCGACCTTGAGCGGCATGTCGCTGGCGCCGAAGGTGACGGTTTTTGCTTCGATCTGCTTGATGCCGCCCCCGGAGCCGATCGACTGATAGTTCAGGCCGTTGCCGGTCTCTTTCTTGTAGGCATCGGCCCACTTGGAATAGATCGGGAACGGAAAGGTGGCGCCGGCGCCGGTAATATCGGCTGCGAAGGCCGATGTCGAAGCGGCCATCAGGCCCGCCGCGACGATAGCTTTCACGAAATTCATGCTGGTCTCCTTGTTGTGCGGGCGAAGCGCAACACGCACCCGGATTTTGCCCGCAGCCCCCTTTAAGAGCGGTCGTTGCCCGTTTTATAAAGGTCTGATGACAGTTGGATGACAGATCAAGCTATTGATATTGCTTGATTTAAGACGCCGCTGGCGTTCTGGGCTGGGGAAAGCAGGCGGTGAACGCTGCCCCGTTCTTGGGCACGCTTTCGATCACAAGCCGGGCGCGATGCCGGTTGAGAATATGCTTCACCAGCGATAAGCCCAGGCCCGTGCCGCCCTGCGCGCGGCTGTCGCCGACGTCGACCCGGTAGAACCGCTCGGTCAATCGCGGCAGATGTTCCGGTGCGATCCCCGGACCGAAATCGCGCACCATGACCCGGACTTCCGGCGCGCCCTCGCTCGACGGGGCCAAGGTCAGCGAAACGACGATCCGGCCGCCGGAGGCGCCGTATTTCAGCGCGTTCTCGATCAGGTTCTCGAACACCCTGAGCAGCTCTTCGCGATCGCCGGCAATCGCAACCGGCCCCTCCGGCAGGTCGATCTCCACCACCACCTGACGCTCGCGCGCGAGCGGCTCCAGGCCGTCGGCGACCTGGCGGATGATCGGCACGATGTCCACCATCGTGTCGGGGCGGACATGGGCCGACAGTTCGACCCGCGACAGCGACAGCAGGTCGTCGATCAGCCGCGCCATCCGGGTCGCCTGGGTGTGCATGATGGCCAGAAAGCGCTCGCGTGCCTTGGCATCGTCCTTGGCCGGCCCCTGCAGCGTATCGATGAAGCCTGAGAGCGCCGCCAGCGGCGTGCGCAGCTCATGGCTGGCATTGGCGACGAAATCGGCACGCATTTCCTCGACCCGGCGCAGCGGCGTCTGGTCGTGAAAGGTCATCAGCATGCATTTGTCGGTGCCGCCGAAGGTGGTCGGCACCGGCACCGGCGTGATGATCAGCTCCATCCAGCGGTCGACCGGAACATGGTCGAGATAAGTCGCCCGCCGCGGCTCGGTGGTGGCGATGGCCTCGCGCAGCGCGACGATGATTTCGGGTGAACGCAGGGCGAACTGCGCCAGTTCGTTCTTGCGCAAGGCCGGCGCGAGCTGGGCGGCGGCGGCGTTAAGGTGGATGACCCGGCCGGCGCGGTCGAGCAGGACGGCGGGATCGGGCATGCCGGCGACCAGGGCGCTGACGGCCGCGGCTTCGACCGGATTGCCCAGGCGGACATCCTCGCGCGACGTGACCGCGTTGTGTAGCCGCCACGGCACCAGCGCCGCGGCCGCGATGCAGGCAAAGACCACCGCCGCGCGGATCGGCGACAGCTCGTCTAGACCGACCAGGACGGAGAGTGAGAGGGCAGCGGCCAGAAGGATGATGGCGGAATGACGCAGGCGATCGGGCCAGGGCGAGAAGAAGGATGAAGGAGTGGTGGGCGCGTCCAGGGCCATCTCGCCTGCTTCTCCTGTTCCGTTCCTCTCATGCACTCGGATCGCGGCGCTCCCTCACATAGGCAGCAGCTTTGCGCGCCGGCTCGGCTTCGAGCGCGAGCGCCGCCTGACGCAGGCGTTTCGACCGCGTGCCGATGATAACCTCGCGAAACGTCAGCAAGATTACAGATATAACAAACGGGACGATATAATAGAGCAAACGAAACAGCAGCATGCCCGCGAGCAGTTCCTCGCGGTCCATCTGCCACAGGCCGACCAGCATGGCGGCATCGAACACCCCGAGCCCGCCCGGCGAATGGCTGGCAAACCCCAACAGCGTCGCGGACACGAAAATCACCGCGACCACCACGAAACCGAGATTGGGCTCGTCCGGGACCAGCACATACATGGCGAGCGCGCAAAAGCCGAGATCGACGATCCCGATCGCGATCTGCAACAGCGTCAGCGGCCCGCCCGGCAGCAGCACCGTCCAGGGTCCGCGGCCGACCGCCCGCGGCTGGCTCCAGACCCAGGCGACATAGGCGACAAGGCCAAGGATGATCCCGATCGCAACGATCCGATTGAACCAAGGCGGCAGCTGATCGATCGCGGAGGCCGCCTCGGGATGATAGGTGATGCCGAGCCCCAGCACCGCGGCATTGCCGAGCCAGAAGGTCAGCCCGGCGAGGAAGCAGATCTTCGCCACGTCGATCGCATTGAGGTTCCAGGCGGAATAGATGCGATAGCGCACCGCTCCGCCGGTGAAGACGCTGGCGCCGACATTGTGGCCGATCGAATAGCTGGTGAAGGCCGCGAGCGCGTTGACGCGGTAGGGCACTTGGGCGTGCCCGATCGCGCGAACTGCAAACAGATCGTAGAAGGTCAGTGTGAAATAGCCGGCGGCGACGAACAGGCCGGCCAGCGCGACGTCCGACGACTCGGTGCTCTTGATGGCTTCAATGACCTCGTCGACATCGATGCCCCGCAGCATGTGGTAGAGCACATAGCATGCGATGCCGATGACGGCGACGCTGACCGCGACGCCGAGCCGGTGCAGGATCTGCTTCTGGCGCAGAACCACGATCGTCCTGCGTATGGCTTCCAGCATCGCGTGCCCCGGCTCCGAGATTGGTGAACGCTCGCGACGCTCCCACCCGCGAACTGCGGAGGCGGCGGGCCGCTCGTTGCTTTGGTTGTTCTGGCGCTGCCGTTCTAGCATTCGCTACCCAATGCGAGGAGACCTGTTGCGGACGGCCGAGTCGAAGCTGACGCAAAGAAGCTAACGAAAATGAGAGTCTCCCGCGGATTCGGATTTGACACTCATCCAGCCAATCAGCGGAAAGGCGGAAGCGAAACTCAGAACCACCATACGCACCCGGTTTTGAACGAGATTTCGATCCGAGCTTGCCACATCCGGCGCGCCCATGTGAATTGGAGACATTGACGTTGACGAACCTTACCCTGACCAACTCGCTCACGATGCGACTGGTTGCTGTGGCCCGCCGCCGGTGTAGCCGCTCCTGACCGTCGTTGGTAGCGCGTTTCGGAGGCGAACGGAACTCGCCAAAATGTGAATAAAGGGCGCATCTTCAATATTTTATGAAGGATACGTCACCGGATGCGCCCTGGAGTGCCGGCCGATCGGGGCCGTCTTGAACGACTTAAGGACCGCCCGCTCCGCCGTCCAGCAGCGGCTGATTGTCGCAAGCCCCAAGCGAACGGTGGTCCCTCAGGCTTCCAGATGGCCGCGCGCCGAGGCTGCCTCGGTCCGGGAAAGGGCCATGGCCGTCTTCGCCGCCTCCGTGGCCACTCACTTTTCCAATTCTCACCGCGCCGCCGCAACCGCGGCGACCACCTGGGCGGTATCGGGAAAATGCCCCTTCGCGCGCTTGGCAACGGTTTTGTCTCCGACCTTGATCTCGAAAACACCACCGCTTCCCGGCACGGGCTCCGCCTCCACCGCAAGCTCGGCGCGGAGCGCCTTGGCGACGTCCCTGGCGCGCTTTTCATAGCCGCACGGGCGACAATAGATGATCGAGAAATCCGACACGACGATCCCCCTGATGGTTCTGGCTCGGCGAGTTGCGGATCAGGCTGCTTCCCGAGGCCAGCGTGACGTGGCCGCCTCGACGCCTGCGATCCAGCCGGCAACAGTCCGGCCGATCGCCTCGGGATGATCCTCCTGCAGATTATGTCGTCCGCCGCCAAGGCGAACCACCGCGACGGATTGCAGGCCCGCCGCAAAAGCCGTCGCAAAGGCCGGAGAGACCAGCGTACCAGGGTCGCCGACGAACAGGAGTTTTGGATAGAGGGAGGCGGCCAACGCTGCGAGTGCCGATGCAAGAGCTTGATGAACGTCGGCCGGTTCACCCTCGATCGGCAGATCTCGCGGCAGCGCGAGCATGGGGCGGCGGCTCTCCGGAGTCGGGAACGGCGCGCGATAGGCCGCCATCTCCGCGTCGGTCAGCTTTCGTGCGACCGAGCCCAGCAGCACGCGCTCGATGAAAGCGTTGTCCTGCAGGACCATCGTTTCGCCCTCCCCTTTCGTCCTGAACTTGCGGAAAGCTTCGCGCGCGGCCGGCATCTGGTGAAAATCCTCAAAACTCGAGGCCGGGCGGACGAACTCCATGAAGGCAAGCCCGCGCACGAAATCCGGCCGGCGCGCCGCAAGATGATAGGCGAGCGCCGCACCCCAGTCCTGCGCCACCAGATAGGCAGAGGTGACGCCAAGAGCCTCGATGAAGGCGTCGAGATAGCGGACGTGGTCGAAGAACCGGTAGGCAATGTCCGGCTTGCCGGAGGCACCGAAGCCGATCAGGTCGGGCGCGATGCAATGGGCGACCGGCGCCACGTGCGGCATGATGTTGCGCCAGATATACGAGGAGGCGGGATTGCCGTGCAGGAACAATGCGACGGGCGCGGCCCGGTCCCCAATCTCCCGATAGGCCATCGTCGTTCCCAGCACAGATTGGTGGCGGACGGGCGGGACGAGATACTCACTCATGACAGCTCCTTGAAAGTGGTTTGGAACACGATGGTCTTGAAACGGTCGAGCGCGGCCGAGCTGCGCTCGACCTTCATGCGCAGCATGGCGCCCTGCCAGGATGCGAGCAGGAATCCCGCGAGCGGATGCGGCTCGAAATCGGCTGCGATTTCACCCGCGGCCTGGGCCTCCGCGATGCAAGCCGCGAACGGCTCCCGCCACTCCTGAAAGATCGTCTCCAGTTGCGTCCGCAGCAGCTCGCTCGAGCCCGACGCCTCCAGGCTGAGGTCGCCGATCAGGCAGCCGCGGCAAAAACCATCGGTCTCGAGCCGGCCGGTAATGATGTCGAGATAGCGCTTGAGCCGCGCACGCGGGGTAAGGGAACTGTCGTCGAGAGCCTGCGCGACGAGACCTTTGACGGTGGTGAAATAGCGCTCCAGCACCTCGGAGGCGAATGCCTCCTTGGAGCGGAAGTGATTGGTGAAGGAGCCCTGCGGCGCGCCGGCCGCGGCGACGACGTCGCGCACGCTGGTGCCGTGATAGCCGGTCCGGAACATGGTTTTCAGGCCAGCATCGAGAATGGTGTCACGTAGGGATGGTTTTGGCATAAACCTATGCAATACGTACGTACGTATTAAAGTCAAGTCCGAAAAGGCCGCCGTCGCGGACACCCTTCCGACCACGACAATTCAGCGCGTCAATCGACAGCGAGGGCTAGCAGGACCTCGTCGCAACGCTCCGGCGCACCACCCAGGCGCGCAGCACGGATCCGACCGCGCAGCCTGCGACATAGGGCCCGAGCGTGATGAGCCCGAGCTCCAGCCAATAGCCGGGACGCCCCGGCACGATGTGGCTCAGCGTGGCGGCCAGCAAGCCCGCCACAAGCAGCCCAAGCCAGCCCGCCTGTGCTCGTGACACCCCGGGGCCGCGGTGGACCACCGCGATCCATCCCATCGCGAAGCCCAGCAGCAGCGCGCCGAGCAGCCAGCCCCAATGAAACATCACCAGGTAAGCCATGGTTACATCACCTTGAACTCGATACGGCGGTTGTGCGCTTTGCCTTCGTCGCTGTCGTTCGGAACCAGCGGCTGCGTGCTGCCAAAGCCTGTTGCGGTGAAACGCCCGGGCGGCAGTCCGGCTTTCACCAGATAGTCGACGACGGCCTGGGCGCGCTTTTCCGACAGCGCCTGATTGGTGGCGTCGTCGCCGTCGGTGTCGGTATGGCCGGCCACCTCGATATTGGAGGCCGGGCAGCGCAGCGCGGTTTCGACCAGGCGGTCGAGCAGGCCGGCCGAATCCGGATCGATGTCGGCCTTGCCGGTCTCGAAGCGGATACCGGCCTTGCCGAGCAGTTCCGAGAACAATTGCTGGCACACGGTCGCATCCACGGGCGCGACCGCGGGCTTCACCGAGATATCGGCCATGAACTGCCAATATTGCGGAAAGTCCCTGCCCAGACCGGCACGGATTTGCAGCGCGGCGCCATCATAAAGCGCGTCGCCCGACAGCTTGGCCTCGCGATCCGACACCACGAGCGTGCCCGTCGACAGCCGCGACAACGCGCCCAGTGCCGGCACCACGGCAGCTGCAAACCCGCCCGGCGCGCCAATGCTGGTCTTGAGATTGTCGACCACCTTCTCGCTGACGAATTTTCGGGCCGCCGCCGCCGTGATCGCGGCGTGAACGCTGTCGTTGGGCACATTGCCCGACAGCGTCAAGGTCGATGCCACCGGATCCTTGTTGACCTGGAACACGTAAGGCGGCGCCTTGAGATCGTTGGCCGCGATCTTGAACCCCTCCGGCAGGTTCCTCAGCGCCGCGGCGATCGCTTCCCGGTCGCCGAGTTCCCGCGCCATGCCGGAGAGCGATACGCTACTGTCCGAAATCGTGAACTTGCCGTCCTTGCGCTTGACAATCTGGCCGAGCAGCAGCACCGCGGCCTCGTCGAAATGCGCCGGCGCACCGCGCGAAAGCTTCATCTGGTCGGACACTTCGACACCGCCGAGCGCACCGCGCGCCGCTTCCGTCAGCTTGGCCTTGCTGGCCGGCAGCGGCGCGCTGCCGGCCAGCGTCACCCTGACGACATCGCGTTCCGCCGACCAGACGAACGGTTTTGCCTCCGGCACCAGGCGGGTTGCATCATTCACCAGGCGCACCCCGGACACGGCCTCGACGGCGTCGACCGCGGCACTGCGGGCCTGCTCGGAAAACGCCTCCGCACCGAGGCTGACGTCGCGGCCGGCGACCGCGATCGTCGTCTTGTCGAGAACGGCGCCGTGGAGGGCAGCAGCGCTGCGATCAGCCAGATCGGCTTCGAGCGGAGCGGTAGAGGTCCACGCGGCAAATGCCCAAAGAACGGTCAAGGGGATCAGGCCTGGCCACCATTTGCTGCTCCACTTGAAAAAACCGTCCATGCAACATCCTGCGGGGGTCTGGCGCCGACAATCGACACCAGCGGCACCGGAACAGAGACAAAACAAACCCTTCAGGGGCTGTCAAACCGGAAAATGGCCGTTCAACTCAAGAGCGGTCGCTGGCCGGGATAACAGTTTGTTCAGCGGTCGTTCGCTAACCTGCAATAACATTTCAATCCGGCCGCTGACGTTCCGATGAAACAATTTCGCCACACCGTCATCCGCGCCGGGCTGGAAGCACTGTATTTCAGCGGGGCGCACATCCTGCTGCGTCCGATCCTGGCCGGCGTCGGCGCCATCTTCACCCTGCACCACGTCCGCCCGCGCCGTGACTCGCAATTCCAGCCGAACCGCCATCTCGAGGTCACGCCGCAATTCCTGCGCGCGACGCTCGAACATCTTCGCGCCCATGACGTGGAGATCATTGCGCTCGACGAGATGCACCAGCGGCTGATCGAAGGCAACTTCTCGCGCCGTTTCGCCTGCTTCACCTTCGACGACGGCTACCGCGACAACCGGGACTTCGCGCTTCCGGTGATGCGCGCCTTCGACGCGCCGTTCACGGTCTATGTCGCGAGCGATTTCGTGGAAGGAACAGGGCGGCTGTGGTGGGTCGCGCTGGAGCGGGTGATCGCAACCGCATCCTCGATCGAGGTTAGGATCGGCGGCGTGGCGAGCCGGCTCGACGCCACGACTCCGGCCGCCAAGCAGGCCACATATGAGCGCGTACATGACTGGCTGCGTGGCCTGCCGGGCGCGCACGATTTGAGGCGCGAAGTGTCACGCCTCTGCGCGCATCATGGCATCGACGAAGCGGCGATCGCGGGCGAGCTCTGCCTGTCCTGGGGCGAACTGAAGCCGTTTGCCGGCGATCCCCTGGTCGGCATCGGGGCGCACACGATCAGCCACTGCAACCTCGCCAAGCAGACCGTGGAGACGGCGAGCCAGGAGCTGATCGAGAGCCGCGCCAGGATCGAGAACGTTCTGCAGCGCCGCGTGCGGCATCTCGCCTATCCCTATGGCGACCGGGTCGCGGCGGGCGCGCGGGAGTTCACCCTCGCCCGCGCGGCCGGATACAAGACCGCCGTCACCACCCGGCCCGGAATGATCTTTCCCGAAAGTGCGGCACACATGACCGCGCTGCCGCGCATCTCGCTCAACGGCAACTACCAGGACGAACGCCTGCTGCCGGTGCTGACCTCGGGCGCCGCAACCGCGATGTGGAACGGTTTTCGCCGCGTCGACGCGGCGTAACCTGATTCCGGTTTTTCCCGGCCTCACCTGCGAGGGTGAGGGTGGGCTATCGCCTTGACTCGCTTCCACCGTAGCCTCACACAGCAATCAAAACGCTAGGGGAGGCAACATGTTCGACAATCTGTTCTCGCTTCAGGGCCGCGTCGCCCTGGTGACCGGCGGCTCGCGCGGCATCGGCAAGATGATCGCGGCCGGATTCCTGGCGCAAGGCGCAGCCAAGGTCTACATCACGGCGCGCAAGGCCGGACCTTGCGAGGCCACGGCGAAAGAGCTGACGGCAGGCCATGGCGGCGAATGCATCGCGCTGCCGATCGATATTTCCAATCTCGCAGGGATCGAATTGCTCGCCAGCGAGCTCAAGAAGCGCGAGACGCGGCTCGACATTCTCGTCAACAATGCGGGCGCGGCCTGGGGCGCCGAGTTCGACGAGTTTCCGGAAAGCGGCTGGGACAAGGTGATGAACCTCAACGTCAAGACGCCATTCTTCCTGACCAAGGCGCTGGCCGCGCCGTTGCGCTCCGCCGCCTCGGCGGAGCGGCCGGCCAAGGTGATCAATATCGCCTCGATCGACGGCATCTTCGTCAACCCGATGGAGACCTATTCCTATGCGGCGAGCAAGGCCGGCCTGATCCACCTGACACGGCGCATGGCGGTGACGCTGATCAAGGATCATGTCGTCGTGACAGCCATCGCCCCAGGTCCATTTGCGTCCGACATGAACCGCGCCGCGCGCGACCACGCCGACGACGTGGCGACGCGGGTGCCGGCGGGACGCATCGGCACGACGCAGGACATGGCAGGCACTGCGATCTTCCTCGCCTCGCGCGCCGGCGACTATGTCGTCGGCGCCACCATCGCGGTCGACGGCGGCATCGTCTACGCCAATGCGGGGATCAAGGGCGAGGGTTGGGATAGCTGATGCTGGTAACGCCGCGGCTGCCACACACTCGGCCGTCATGCCCCGGCTTGACCGGGGCATCCAGTACGCCGCGGCTCCTCGGCTCGAGCACTACCCTCTCTGCAATACCGGATCACCGCTTTCGCGGGTGGTGACAGTCTGTGATGTGGCGACGCCCCGCGCAAAGCACGCAAAAAGGAGTTCACGTCTCGATCTTCACATATTCGAAGTCGCCTGGCCGGTTGTCGATGCCGACCTTGGGCGGCGCGATCCAGGACGCGAACTCGCCCACGTCCATGACCGGCTGCATCAGCGAGGCGACATAATCGCCGTCGGCGATGGACGGCAACCAGTCGCTCTTGCGCTTCTGCCAGGCCGCGTCGTCGATCAGCACGCCCTCCGGCGTCGCGTGGACGTCCTTGAACTCGCCGATCGCGCGGTGGAAAGCCGTGTTCGGCAGCGTCAGTCTGTAGTCGATGCCCGCGGTCGAGATCACCTTGTTCCAGCGCAGCATGCCCTTGGCGCAGTCCTGCGTGTAGTCGTCGCGCAGCCGCATGTTGAGCGCGGTCAGCGCCGGCTCGTCGACGCGCTTGATCTCGCCATTGACCAGCTTGAGCACCGGATAGGTCGAGTTCTGCAGCCGATGGTCGTCCTCGATCTGGGTCTCGTGATAGCGGCCCTTGATACCGGCATTGAAGGCGTTCGCCGCATTGGTCGAGACCTCCGAGCCAAACAGGTCCAGCGAGAGCGAATAATGCAGGTTCAGCTTCTTCTGGATGGTCGGCAGATCGATCACGCCGAGTGCGCGCACCCTGGCGACCTCGTTGGGATCGTCGATGCCGGCTTCGCGCATCGCCTCGCAGGTCCGCTGCACCACGCGCCCGACGCCGGTCTCGCCGACGAACATGTGATGCGCCTCCTCGGTCAGCATGAAGCGGCAGGTGCGCGACAGTGGATCGAAGCCCGACTGGGCCAGCGAATGCAGCTGCATCTTGCCATCGCGATCGGTGAAATAGGTGAACATGAAGAAGGACAGCCAGTCCGGCGTCTTCTCGTTGAAGGCCCCGAGCATGCGTGGGCTATCCGCGTCCCCCGAGCGACGGCGCAGCAACTCATCGGCTTCCTCGCGGCCGTCGCGGCCGAAATATTTCTGCAGCAGATAGACCATCGCCCACAGATGGCGGCCTTCCTCGACATTGACCTGGAACAGATTGCGCATGTCATAGAGTGACGGCGCGGTCTTGCCGAGATGGCGCTGCTGCTCGACCGAGGCCGGCTCGGTGTCGCCCTGGATCACGATCAGCCGGCGCAGCATGGCACGATATTCGCCCGGCACTTCCTGCCAGGCCGGTTCGCCAAAATGCTCGCCGAAGGGAACGACACGGTTCTCTTCCTGAGGCGCAAGCAGGATGCCCCAGCGATAGTCCGGCATCTTGACATAATCGAACTTGGCCCAGCCGCGCGGGTCGACAGAATAGGCCGTGCGCAGATAGACCAGCGACTGCTGGAAGCCCTCCGGGCCCATGTCATGCCACCAGTCGATGTAGCCGGGGTGCCAGCCTTCCAGCGCCTTCAGCACCTGGCGATCCTCGCTTAGATTCACGTTGTTCGGAATCTTCGTCGAATAATCGACGTTCATGACATTCACATTCATCGCCGTGCTCCTTGGCTGGCGAAGAGCGAATAGTGAGTAGCGAATAGACGCCGTCCCCACTCGCTTTTCGCTCTTTCAAACCCTCGTCATATCGAACTTCGGCCTCTCGCCGCTTCCGTAGCGCCGCAGCGCGCCGTCGTCGCCGACCGCGTTGGGCCGCTGGAAGATCCAGTTCTGCCAGGCGGTCAGGCGCGCGAAGATCTTCGATTCCATGGTCTCGGGCCCGGTGAAGCGCAGGTTCGCTTCCATGCCGGTCAGCGCATCCGGCGAAAAACTCGCGCGCTCTTCGCAGAATACCCTGACCTCGTCGTCCCAATCGATGTCGTCGAGCGCGAAGGTCACGAGCCCCAACTCCTCGGCCTGTTGCGCCGCGATATCAGCGCCGATCTTCTGGCGCGCGCGATCGAGGTCGGCGGGGTCGGCCTGGAAGCGCGACTCGAGCCGCGTCAGCCCATGGCTCATCGGATAGGGGCCGAAATTCATTGCAGACAATTGCAGCGCCGGCGGCGGACGGTTATCGCCCTGCCGCGAGCCGATCAGCATGTAGGAGCGGTCGGCGGCGAACACGAGCTCGGCGAGCGTGCCGACGAAGCAGGAGCCGGCCTCGACCAGTGTCACAAGGGTGCGCGAGGTGACGTCGATGCGCTTCAAGACACGCTTCCAATAATGGCGGAGCTCGTTGACCAGCCAATGCGCCTTGTTGGCTTCGAGGAAGTCGTCGTAGCTGAGCACTTGGGCCGGCTCGCCATGCGACTTGAACACCAGCATCGCGATCTCGAGCTCGTTCAGCCTCAAATGCAGGATGGCATCGTCGAGCTCGCGCGCGACGGCGAGCGGCCAGAACGCAGCGCCTTGGGCGATCATGCCGTCAAGGTCGGCCGGCGGGGCCTCTTCCGGCGCCTTGATCTGGATGGTCGCAATGCGTGCGGCGCGATCGATATCCACATTGACGTGGCTGTAGCGAACGGCGCCGTCGTCAATGGAGCGGCTGAGCGGCGTCAGCGCGACGCCCTTGCCATTGCCGTTGCGCTTCGAGGCGGCGGCAAATTCCTTGGCCCGCTCGGCGATCTTTCCTTCGAGCTTGGAGTTGGGCGCAATCTCGTCGACCAGGCGCCAGTTCACCGCGCGCTTGCCCTTGACGCCTTCCTCGATGGTGCAGAAGAAATCGGCGTGGTCGCGGCGCACCTTGCGCTTGTCGACGACGCGTGTCAGCCCGCCGGTGCCGGGCAGAACCGCGAGCAGCGGCACTTCGGGCAACGCGACGGAGGCAGCCCCATCGTCGGCGAGGATGATGTGATCGGCGGCAAGCGCCAGCTCATAGCCGCCGCCGGCCGCGGTGCCGTTGACGACGCAGATGAAACGCTGGCCGGAGTTTTCGCTGGAGTCCTCGAACCCGTTGCGGGTCTCATTGGTGAACTTGCAGAAATTGACCTTGTGCGCATGGGTCGCGCCGGCCAGCATGCGGATGTTGGCGCCAGCGCAGAACACGCGGTTCTTGCCGGAGCGGAGGATGATCACCTTCACGCCCGGATGCTCGAAGCGCAGCCGCTGCACCGCGTCGGCAAGCTCAATGTCGACGCCGAGGTCATACGAATTGAGTTTCAGTTGATAGCCTTCGAACAGGCCGGCATTCTCGTCGACGTCCATGGTCAGCGTCGCGACCTCGCCGGCGACCGCGAGCTTCCAGTGGCGGTAGCGCGACGGCTCGGTCTGGAAGTCGATGTAGGTAGCGCCTCCCGCAAGTGCGCGATGATCCCCGGCCATGAGCCATCCTTGGGCTGGTTTGCTCGATCCTTGTCATGCACAATAATGCATGTTTTCGATCGGGTCTAGTCACAAACTCGAAAACATGCACTTTGTTTCATGCATGGCAGCTCGCCATCAGGCCGCGCGGCCCTGCGGCTGCTCATGGATGTCCATGACAGCCTTGTAGAATTCCGCTGATATCGCCAGCGTGGCATCCACGGCCTCGCGATGCGGCGAATGGCCGACGCCAGGCAGGACGGTCACATCGACCGGGCAGTAGCATTCCTCCTGTGCGATCTCGACCTGCCGCAGGGTGCCATATTGGTCTGCCGCGCCTTGAATAATCGCTATGGGCACGCGGATATAGGCGAGATAGTCGGAAATATCCCAGGTCCGGAATTGCGGATCGAGCCAGGCACCATTCCAGCCATAGAACGCATTGTCGACATTGCGGTGCCAGCGCGCGAGCCTGGCCCTGAGATCGGTGGTCTCATAAGCCGTCTTGATCTCGGCGATGGAGGCGACCGACACATTCTCGACGATGAAATGCGGCGCGATCAACGTGACGGCGCGCACCCGGTGATCGCCCAGGCTGCCGGCGTAGATTGCGGCGATCGAGCCGCCGTCGGAATGTCCCAGCAGAATGCCGCGGCGAAAGCCGATGGCGTCGAGCAGTTTCGGCAGCACCTCCAGCGCCTCGATCTGCATATAGTCGAGCGGGCGCGGCAGTTTTGCCGGCGATGAAGCGCCATAGCCCGCACGCGAATAGGCGAACACGCCGGCACCCGTCGCCGCCTGCAGCCGGTCGGGGAAATCGCCCCACAGCTCGGAACATCCGAGGCCCTCATGCAGCATCACGATGGTCGGCGCGGCCTCGGGCGAAGGACCGATCATGCGGTATTGGAGGTCGGCGTCGCCGATGCGCAGGAAGCCGGTGGGAGAGAGGGTCATTCAGTCTCCTTCTCGTCATTCCGGACGGCTCGCAAAAAGCCAGCCGATCCGGAATGACGAGGTTGCGGGTGTGGACCGAGATTCTCAGCTGCGCAATTGCGCACCATGGTTCGATGCTTCGCATCGCCCGGGAATGACGGTTACTGATGCGTCCCCTCGCGCAGCTTGAAGCGCTGGATCTTGCCGGTCGCGGTCTTCGGCAAGCTGTCGACCACCTCGATCCAGCGCGGATATTTCCATGGCCCGATCTTCTGCTTGACATGCTCCTTCAGCACCTCGTGCAGATCACCGCGCTCGGCGCCCGCGCGCAGCACCACGAAGGCCTTCGGCTTCAACAGGCCTTCCGGATCGGCCTCGGCCACGACGGCTGCTGCCAGCACGGTCGGATGGGTGATCAGCGCGCTCTCGACCTCGAACGGCGACACCCAGATGCCCGACACCTTGAACATGTCGTCGCTGCGGCCGCAGTAGGTGTAGCGCCCGTCGGCATCGCGGGTGTATTTGTCGCCGGTGCGGGTCCAGTAACCCTCGAAGGTCGAGCGGCTCTTGTGGCGCTGGTTCCAGTAGCCTTCGCCGGCCGAAGGCGCATGCACCAGCATCTCGCCGACCTCGCCGTCGGCCACATCGTCACCGACCTCGTTCACCAGCCGCACCTGATAGCCCGGCACGGGACGGCCCGAGCAGCCATATTTGATGTCGCCGGGCGCGTTGGAAAGAAAAATGTGCAACAGCTCGGTCGAGCCGACGCCATCAAGGATGTCGACACCGAAACGCTGTTTCCAGGTCATGCCGATCGATTCCGGCAACGCTTCGCCGGCCGAGGTACAGATGCGCAGGCGCTTTCCCGCGCCCTCGTTCGTCAGCTCATGCAGCATCGCCGCAAACAGGGTCGGAACGCCGTAGAAGATCGTCGGATTGTACGTGGTCAACAGCTCGAACATGCGCGCCGGCGTTGGCCGTTCCGAATTGAGCACGGTGGTGGCGCCGACCGACATCGGAAAGGTCAGCGCGTTGCCGAGGCCGTAGGCGAAGAACAGCTTTGCCGCGGACAGACAGACATCGTCCTCGCGGATGCCGAGCACCTGCCTGGCATAGGTGTCGGCGGTCGCAGCGAGATTGCCATGCAGATGCCGCACGCCCTTGGGCATGCCGGTCGAACCGGAAGAATACAGCCAGAACGCCGGCTCATCCTCATGGGTCGCGGCGGTCGCAAAGTCGTCGCTCTCACCGGCGATTTCATCCGAGAGCAGCTTGTGGCCAAAGGCGCGCTTGCCGGACACGACCACATGTTCGAGATCGCTCATGCGCCCGACGACGTCCTTCACCGCAGGATACAGCGCCTCGGAGACGACCAGCACGCGGGCGCGGCAATCCGCCAGGATGTAGGCATATTGCTCCGCGGTCAGCAGCGTGTTGAGCGGCACCGGCACGATGCCGGCGCGGATCGCGCCCAGGAAGGTGATCGGGAAATCGACCGTGTCGAGCATGATCATCGCGACACGCTCTTCGCGGCGGACGCCGAGCCGCCGCAGCAGATTGGCCATGCGGCAGGACTGTCGCTGCAGTTCGCCATAGCTCAGTTCAGCAACCGTGTCGGTGAACGCCAGCTTGCCGGCGCGTCCTTCATCGACGTTGCGGTCGAGCAGCCACGTCACCGCATTGTAGGAACCGGGCGTCCCGCTCACGTCGCTTCTCTCCACCATTTAAGAATTATAATTCATAGAAAGACACCTGGGGCGCTTGCTGTCAATCCTCTTCGGCATTATGTTTCACTGATATGGCGGAAGCAAGCGACCCCGAATCCGGTTTTCTCGAACAGCTCGGGCAGCGTGTCCGCACGCTGCGGTCATTGCATGGCATGTCGCGCAAGGTGCTCGCGAGGGTCTCCGGTATTTCCGAGCGCTACATCGCGCAGCTCGAGAGCGGCAAGGGCAACGTCTCGATCGTGCTGCTGCGGCGCGTCTCGAACGCGATCGGCACGCCGCTCGAAGATCTGATCCCGACCAACGATCCGGCGCCCGATTGGCAGGTGATCCGCGACCTCCTGCGCAAGGCCTCGCCCGGCCAGATCGCGCAGGCCAAGGAGGTTCTTTCGAGCAGCAGCACGGCCACGCAGCGGCGTCCCGCTTTCGCGGGCATTGCGCTGATCGGTTTGCGCGGCGCCGGCAAGTCAACGCTCGGAAAGCTTCTCGCAAAGCACATCGACTGGAATTTCGTCGAGCTGAACAAGGAGATCGAGCGGCAGAACGGGCTCGCCGTGCCCGAGATCATCAACCTCTACGGCCAGGAAGGCTTTCGCCGCATGGAGCAGGCCGCGCTGGCGCAGCTTCTGGCGCGCAAGGAGCTGATGGTGCTCGCGACCGGCGGCGGCATCGTCTCCGAGCCCTTGACGTTCGACCTGATCCTGAAATCGTTCTACACGATCTGGCTCAAGGCCGAGCCGGAGGAGCACATGGCGCGCGTGCGCCGCCAGGGCGATCTGCGCCCGATGGCGGATGACCGTTCCGCGATGGCGGAACTGCGCAACATCCTGAAGAGCCGCGAGCCGCTCTACGCCCGTGCCAATGCCGTGGTCGACACCGCAGGGCTGCCGGTCGAGGCCGCCGCAGCCCGCCTGAGCGAGGCGGTCGCGCCGGTGCTCGAGAGCGAGGCGCGGATGTTCGCGCGCGGCTGAGCGCCTGGCCTGCGCAATCACTTGCCCCGAAACAGCGCACAGCTGCGTTAACCTTGACAGTAGTTTAATACCTCCAACTTGGACAGCACACCCTTCGATTGTGTTAACAGACCGTTAAACGACCGGAGGACAGGCCATGAAAGATCGGCGCCAGCTCTACAGGAATCGCGTCTATTACGGCGGCGTGCTCGCCTTCAATGCGCGCAACTCGACGATGACTTGCGTGGTGCGCAACTTCAGCAGGCTTGGCGCGAAGATCGCGTTCGACGGCTCAGCAATACTTCCCGACGAGTTCGACTTCGTCGTCGCGCGCAAGAGCCTTACCTGCGTCGCGCGCATGGTCTGGCGCAGCCGCAACGAAGCCGGCCTGACCTTCCTCGACACGAACGACGCGAACGACATCGTCCCGCTGGACTGGGCGCGCAAGCTCCGCACCAGTGAGCGGACCAACCGGCGCCTCGAATCGCGCATCGAGCAGTTGCGGTCGGAATATTAGAGGCACGGCATGCAATCGCAGCCGGAAATCGATATCGACGCAGCGACCGACGTGGTCGCCGACATCACGGAGATCCCGCGCGCGGCTGCCGACAGGCCGCCCTCGCCATGGCTGCGAGCGCTGCGCAGGGTTCTGCTCGGGATCATCACACAATACATCATCATCGCCGCCACCGTCGGGCTGTCACTCGCCGCCACCCTGCATTATTACGTGACGCCGCAGATCACCGCCCAATTCGAGGCCATCGCGAAAGCGCTGAAGCATTAGGGCTGCTTTTCATCCCGCGGCTCGCGTTGCAATTGGAGATTGTTCCCGCGCCAGGCGGATGCCAGATTGGGCATCGGAACGGGGAAATCCGAACTGTGCATGACATGGGCCTTACGGCGCTCGATCTCGGGGTTCGCGGTGCGACGGCGGGCCTGTTCCTGATGATGGCCGTCGTCGTGCTGGCGCGGGGGCGACCGCTGGATGCAATCAAACTTCTCGGCGTGGCCATGGCTGTTGCTGGCGCGGCCTATGCTGTCGTGACTGCGCCTTTCGTTCCGAAGGCGGTGATGGTGTGGACCCTGCCGGTGCTGACCGCCAACCCGACTCTCTTCTGGCTGTGGGCGCGGGCGACGTTCGACGACGATTTTGCGGTCCGGCGATGGCACGGCGCCTTGTGGCTGGTCATCGTTGGCATCGGATTCGCGGTGACGCTGGGATGGACGACCTGGCCGACACTGGCACAATCCGGTGCTCGCCTCCTCTCGACCGTTGCGCTGGCGCTTGCGCTGTTGGCCGCCATGCAGACGGTCAGGACGTGGAGCGTGGATCTGGTGGCCGGGCGACGCCGGCTGCGGGCCGCAGTGCTGGTCGCGACGCTGATATTCATCGTTGTGGTGGCCGGAGCAGACCTGATGTCGACTTCCGCTGCGAAACTTGGCGTCTCGGGCAGCCTTTTCACCGGACTTGGTCTCCTGATCGTGGCGACATTGGCCGCATGGACCGTGTTCTATCCGCCGCCAGCCGATTCCGGCCCCCTTATGACGGCGACGAAAGGTTCGGAGGAAACCGGGATCGTGGCTCAGATCGGACCGGACCGCGCTGCCGAGGCCATCGATCCTCTTCTGCTGCGACGTCTCGATTATCTGGTGACCGTCGAACGCATCTACCGCCGGGAAGGCCTCACCATCGGCATGCTCGCAGTCAAGCTCGACGTGCCGGACTATCGGCTTCGGCAGGCGATCAACGAGGGCTTGGGCTACCGCAACTTCAATGCGTTCCTCAACCGCTACCGCCTCGATGAGGCCAAAGCGGCGCTCTCCGACGCGGGGCAGCGCGACGTCCCGGTGTTGACCATCGCCATGGACGCCGGATTCCAGTCGATCGGGCCGTTCAACCGGGCCTTCAAGGCCGATACCGGCTTGACGCCGACAGAATTCCGGGGCGACGCGCTCGGCCGATTGCTGCCCAAGAGGACGGACAAGGACGGCGATCTCGCAAGCAATCAATCTCGGGGAAAAATCGGCTAGCCGAATTCTCGATTCGGCAAGACCCGGACCACTTGCTCAGACACGTTCAGAGCGCGCCGAACGGCGTCACCACCGATCATCGTCTCCTGGGGAATTCCATGGCACGAGCCGACGAGATTGCCCCCGCACCGGAACGGCTACACGCACTCGACGCGGTCAGAGGCTATGCCCTGCTGCTCGGAATAGTACTGCACGCCACGATGTCGTTCCTGCCGTCCCCCTTCCGTATCTGGATCATCCAGGACACCCATCCCAGCATCACCCTCGGAATACTGTTCTTTGCCATCCACGTGTTCCGGATGACGACCTTCTTCCTGATTGCCGGCTTCTTCGCCCGCATGAGCTTCCATCGCCGTGGCGCCCAGGGCTTCATCAAGGATCGCTTGCTGCGGATTGCGCTACCGCTGTTGATCGGCTGGCCGATCCTGTTTGGCGTGATGCGCCCGATCGTGTTCTGGGCCGCGGGCTTGCCGAACGGCGGTCCGATCCCTGGCCGGCCAATCTGGCCGCCGGTGTTGCCGCAATTTCCGCTGACGCATCTCTGGTTCCTTTATGCGCTGCTGGAATTCTATGCCGCCGCCCTGATGCTGCGCTCCGGAATCGTCTGGCTCGATCCCAATGGCCGCCTCCGCGCCGGCATTGACCGGCTGATCGCGCTGATGATGCGCAGCCGGCTGGCTCCCGCGATCCTCGCCGTGCCGGTCGGCGTCGTGATGAGCCTCGATCCGAAATGGATCGGTTTTCTCGGCGTACTGACCCCGGACCAGTCCCTCATCACCAACCTCCAGGCGTGGGTCGGCTTTGGCGGCGCGTTCGCCTTTGGCTGGCTATTGCATCGGCAGATCGACCTGATCCGGATTCTGGAACGACGCTGGCTGCTCAATCTCGTGCTTGCGATCATCCTAATCACGGCGAGCCTCGGGCTTTCCATCGTACCGCCGCCAAGGCCTGATGTCGTCAAGCTCGCCGGAGCGATCGCTTATGCGCCAGCGATCTGGACCACGACCTTCGCGATGATCGGCCTCGCCCTTCGCTTCCTGTCCGGATTCAGTGCGTCACGCCGCTATCTCGCCGATGCGTCCTATTGGCTCTACCTGATCCACCTGCCGATCCTGATGGCGCTTCAGGTCGCGGTGTCCCAACTCGATTGGCCCTGGCCGATCAAATTCGCGGGCATTCTCGGGTTGGCGCTGCCCCTGATGCTGGCGAGCTATCACCTGCTGGTGCGCTTCAGCTTCATCGGCATGGTGCTGAATGGCCGGCGCTTGCGCCGCGAGCGATCGTATGCCGCCGTCGCGGGCTCGGCGGCAACGTGATGCCGCGCCCGGGTTAGCCCGATCCGGTCGCGGTAATCGCGCGGTCGTGCTCCTCCAGAACGGCCTTCAGCCTATTCTTCACGTCCTGCGTGCCGGCACCGGTCTTCTCGTCGATCTGCAAGCGACGCAACGCGTTCTGCATCATCCTGTTGGCGATCCATTTGCGCTCGAAGCCGAGCGTCGACTGCACGGTTGCGATCACCGTCACGACGAGCGACAGGATCGTCGCAACCGTTTTCGGATCGTCGTTCCACACCTTGACCGTGGTCTGCGACATCACCGCGGCCGCCGCGCTGCACACGACAATGCAGATGGTCGCGCTATGGTTTGCGAAGCTCCACAAGCGCTGCCCCCTGCGGCTCCGCCTCAGCGCGGAGTCCAGCGTCTTCGAGACGAACTGCGCGCTCTCGTCACTGCCCGCGCCTGCCTGATCCGCCACCGCCTGATTGTTACCCCGGAGAAGATCGCGTGTTCCCCGGCTCGTATCGGACATGGCAATTCCCTTTTTGCGCCCCTCACGCGCGCGTGACATTGATGCCGCTTCGTGGCGTATCCGCGACGGAAAGCCCTTGCCTGTCATGGCGGGCCGGGTAACCTCGGTAAACCGCCACCGCCAAACCGTCGATGAGGCCTCAGCCCATGATGAGCCAGGAGCAGAACGACCTGATCACCCGCACCGGCGCGAGCGAGCCGTGCGGCAAGCTGATGCGGATGTATTGGCAGCCGGCGGCGCTGGTCGACGAGCTCGAGGGCGATCGTCCGGTGCGCCCGGTGCGGTTGCTTGGCGAGAACCTCGTGCTGTTTCGCGACGAGCGCGGCCGCTATGGCCTGATCGACCGTCATTGCGCCCATCGCGGCGCCGATCTCGCCTTCGGCCGGCTCGAACATGGGGGCTTACGCTGCGCTTTCCATGGCTGGCTGTTCGATGCCTCGGGCCAGTGCCTCGAAACGCCGGCCGAACCCCGGGGCTCACAGCTCTGCGCCAACATCAGGCAGCGCGCCTATCCCGTGGTCGAGAGAAGCGGCATTCTCTGGGCTTATCTCGGCGAGGGGCAGCCGCCGGCCTTTCCCGAGATCGACGGCTTCATCGCGCCCGACAGCCACACCTTCGCCTTCAAGGGCCACATGGCCTGCAACTGGCTGCAGGCGCTCGAAGTCGGGATTGATCCCGCGCACGCCTCCTATCTGCATCGCTTTTTCGAGGACGAGGACACCTCGGCCGCCTATGGCCGGCAGTTCCGCGGGGCGTCGGCCGGCAGCGAACTGCCGATGACGAAAATCCTGCGCGAACACGACCGGCCGATCATCAATGTCGAGCACACCGAATACGGCCTGCGCCTGATCGCGCTGCGCGAGATCGACGCGGCGCGGACCCATGTCCGCGTCACCAACCAGCTGTTTCCGCATGGCTTCGTGATTCCGATGAGCACGGAGATGACGATCACGCAGTGGCACGTGCCGGTCGACGACGAGAACTGCTACTGGTACGCGATCTTCACCAGCTATGCGGCCCCCGTCGACAAGAAGAAGATGCGCGACCAGCGGCTCGAGCTCTACACCTTGCCGGATTACGTCTCGCGCAAGAACAAGGCGAACGATTACGGCTTCGATTCGCAGGAGCAGCGGACCTCGACCTATACCGGCATGGGCAGCGACATCAACGTCCACGACCAATGGGCCGTGGAATCGATGGGAGCGATCCAGGACCGCACCCGGGAACATCTTGGGCAGAGCGACAAGGCGATCGTGCAGTACCGTCGCCTGCTGCGGCAGGAGATCGAGAAGGTGTCGCGCGGCGAGACCCCGATCCTGGTGCTCGACGAAGGCAATGCCAGGAGCATCCAGGGGCCCGCGACCATGGATGGCATCGGTCCGACGCAAGGCTGGGAGACGTTCTGGATGGAAGTCGATGTGAAGCGTCGCCGCGGCGCGCCCTGGGCCGCCCCGGTGCCGAACGACATCGCGCCGCACGTGCGTCATCTCACGGCGGCGGAGTGATGTCGGTCTCAACCGGTCTCGCCAATTCGTCGCTGCCGGGCTTGACCCGGCATCCGTCACCTTCAATCAAGAAGGCCAGCCTTGATGAATGCGCGGGCCAAGCCCGCGCATGACGAGTCTGAGGCCTACGGCCCTTGGTGCCTGTGGAGGACTAGCACGTTGAGTTTCGTCGTGCGTCACGCGCTCTGGTCGGACGAGCAGAAGGAAGCGGCGCAGCGCATGCGCCGCATTGCCGAAGAGAAGAGCCTCGAAGTCATCCGCTTCTCCTTTCCCGATCAGCACGGGATTCTGCGCGGCAAGGCGCTGGTCGCAGGCGAGGCGCTCGCCGCGCTGGAGAGCGGCGTCACCATCACCACCACCATGTTCGCCAAGGATTCTTCTCATCGCACCGTCTTCCCGGTGTTCACCGCGGGCGGCGGTTTTGGCATGAAGGAGATGGAGGGGGCGGCCGATGTCTTGATGGTGCCGGACCCGCTCACCTTTCGTATCCTGCCCTGGGCGCCGACCACCGGCTGGGTGCTCTGCGACATCCATTTCACCGACGGCAGGCCCGTTCCCTTCGCCACGCGCCAGCTTCATCGTTCCGTGCTCGCGGATCTCGCGGCGCGCGGCTACGACCACGTCGCTGGGTTGGAGGTCGAATTTCACCTCTTCAAGCTCGATGATCCGAGGATGGCGGTTGGCGATGCCGGGCAGCCCGGCCAGCCGCCTCAGGTCAGCCTGCTCTCGCACGGCTATCAATATTTGACCGAGCAGCGCTACGATCAGATGGAGCCGGCGCTGGAGATCATCCGGCGCGACATCCTGGCGCTCGGCCTGCCCTTGCGCTCGGTCGAGATCGAGTTCGGCCCGAGCCAGTGCGAGTTCACCTTTCAGCCGCGCAGCGGACTGGAGCCTGCCGACACCATGGTGCTGTTCCGATCCGCGGTGAAGCAGATCGCGCGCCGCCACGGTTATCATGCGACCTTCATGTGCCGTCCAAAGCTGCCGAACGTGTTCGCAAGCGGATGGCACCTGCATCAGTCGCTGACGTCGCGGACGAGCGGCGAGAACCTGTTCGTGACCAAGGATGACGGCGAAGTCATGAGCGCGCTCGGGCGCTTCTATCTGGCAGGATTGCTGGCGCATGCCCGCGCCTCGGCGGCCTTCTCGACACCGACCATCAACGGCTACAAGCGCTATCGCTCCTATTCGCTGGCGCCGGACCGCGCGATCTGGGGACGCGACAACCGCGGCGTCATGATCCGCGCGCTCGGTGGCGCCAACGATCCCGCGACCCGCCTGGAGAACCGGATCGGCGAGCCTGCCGCCAATCCCTATCTCTACATGGCCTCGCAGATACTCAGCGGACTCGATGGCGTGGATCGCAAGCTCGATCCCGGACCGTCGGCGGATACGCCCTATGAGGCTGAGGCCGACCTGCTGCCGAAATCCCTCCATGAGGCGATCGACGCGCTGCAACGGGATACATTCTTCCGCGAAAAACTCGGCGCGCAATTCGTCGACTATTACGTCCACATCAAGAACGCGGAGATCGAACGCTTCCAGGCCGAGGTCTCCGACTGGGAGCACCGCGAATATTTCGAGATGTTTTGAAGGCGAGAGGCGCGCCGATGCCGAACGTTTCCGGATATTTCGCCCCTTAAATTTTTGTAAGGCGCAAAATCCCTAAGGAGTTCTTTACGCGCCCTGCGACATGTTGGCTCAACTGTCGCAGTGTCACGCGGTTCAGATGTTCGACACCATCATCCTGCTGACCGGACCAACCGAACAGGCCGCGCTTGCGCCAGTCCTGACGCGGCACAATAAGACGCTGACGATCAAGCCGATCATGACGGTCGACGAGCTTCGGGTGGTCGATGGATCCCTGCTCCGACGCTCCCGCCTGATCGCCTTCGTCACTACGATGATCGTACCTGCGGATATTCTGCGGGCGATTGGCCACGGGTCGTTCAATTTTCATCCAGGCCCCCCGGACTATCCGGGATGGGCGCCTGCGCATTTCGCTCTCTACGCGCAGGCCAGAGAGTTCGGCGTGACCTTTCATGCCATGAAGGAGTTCGTCGATTCCGGTCGGATTCTCGACGTCGACCGGTTTCCGGTCAAGCCGGGCATGTCGATTCTCGAACTCGAAGAGACCGCCTACGCACACCTGGCGCGGATGTTTTGGCGCTGGGCCGGCGCCTTGGCCAACCAAGCCGCGCCGCTATCTCCGCGTTGCCCGATGCAATGGAATGGCAAGAAGAATTCGCGGCGCTCCTACCAGGCGCTTTGCCGGATCCCGCTGGACATCACCAAGGACGACCTCGATCGTCGCATGAGCGTCTTCGGCGGCAACCATTTCGGCATGTCGCCTTCGATCAACCTGCATGGCGTCGAGTTCAGGGCCGTGGTTCGCACGGATTGACCGGCGCCGTGTCGACTCGCGGATGACTGTCGGCCGACATCATGGTCAGCGCTGCAATCTCAGCCGAATCATGTCGGCGACCGCATCGACCACCCGCTCGACGGCGTTGCGGCGGTAGCTCCAGCGCTCGTCATCCTCGGGGCGGCTGACGACCATGGTCGCATTGGCTTCGAACAGCAGCAGGTTGCCGCTGCCGTCGAGGCCAAAATCGATCCCCGCATAGTCGAGCCCGAGCCTGTCCCTGATCCGGCCCAAAGCGTTCATCGCCTTGTTTCCGACGACGGACGGCATGTCTTCCAGAAACCTCGCCTCCTCCAGCCGATGACCGGCGTTTTCGGCCATCTCGGAGGTAAAGTAATGCACCTTCCAATCGTTCGAGATCGCAAGATGCAGGGGATGGAGCTGGCCGCCAACGATCATCACCCGATACTTTCGCGCCTTGCCGTCGCCGCCGCGAGCATCGAGATAGGCAATCGCCAGCAGTTCTTCGCCCGGGAGGCCGGCCGCGGCCGCAGCCAGATCGTCGCCCGTCGGAACGAGGAGAAAATTGCGACCGGTGTGATAACCGGGCGATCGCAACAGCAGCGGAAAGCTGAAGCCGGCTTTCGCGATCGACGACGCGCCGTGCCTGCTCGCAAGGATATCACGCCTGAAGGACCGCATCAGGGGCGTGACGGCGCCCGCGATCGTCTTCAGCCCGCGGGCATTGGCCACGCGGCCGGTCTTCATGACCGCCCGCGGATCGTTGAGGACCGGCATTGCGGTCCGCGTCACGAGGCGAGTGGCAGCGCGCAGGGCGGGTTCGCAAAGGTCCGCATCGCCGATCGTGTTGAAGACCAACCGGTGCGGCGGCAACGGCGCCGACGGATCGAGATAGTCCGCAACGACGACGGATGTCTGGAACACCGTATCGTCGAGGAACAGCGCCACCGGAATGTTGCCGCCGCCGGACGATACCAGCTGCAGCAGTGGTATCGGAGCCTTGGTGCCCCGATAGGGCAGGGTCGTGACCGCGCGGCCTTTGAAGCCGTGATCGAAATGCCGTCGAGCGGCGTCGCGCTCGCCGATATCGGCCAGCACCGCTCCGAGCCCCTGGTGCGCATGCGCATTGTTCGGATCGCATCGGAGTGCCGCTTCATATTGGCGCCGCGCCTCCTCATATCTGGTCATGCGCAGCAGCAGATTGGCCAGATTGACGCGCGCGACCGGATTGGTCGGATGGTGCTGGATCGCTTCCGCATAGACACGGCACGCCGGATCCATCGCCCCCATTCTGGCGAGCAGGGTGCCGAACTCATTCAATGCGGCGAAATGAGTGGGCGCTCTGCGCAGAATATCGATGAAGGCCTGGCGGGCATCATCGATGCGGCCCAGCGCGCCGAGCAGAGCTGCGCGTTCAACCGCCAGCTCCGCGACGACGCCATCGGACACGCCGCGCGCCACTACGGCGTCGAGTTCGGCGAGCCGCGCCTCTTGCGCCAGCCGCGGACCCCATCCATCCGCGGGAGCTGTCCTGGATTGCACGCTGGCGGTCCCCTTTCCGCCTCAGGAACGGAATTGCGAGGCACGCAAATA
>Ga0210408_10000796_pt1 | contig 35854 bp, 64 predicted proteins | sample IncBWH4MmetaG_FD_155471 | JGI IMG/M metagenome (GOLD analysis project Ga0210408, IMG submission 155471) | Forest soil microbial communities from Barre Woods Harvard Forest LTER site, Petersham, Massachusetts, United States - Inc-BW-H-4-M | ecosystem: Environmental > Terrestrial > Soil >... | reverse complement strand
TTTTGGTGCCTCGGTTAATGAGGCAGCACATGCCTATGCTTCCGCCTCTCGAGCCTTTCTGACCAAGCAAGGAGCCAATGCTACCTATGCCAATCCTCAAATGTTCGAGCAGGCATGGACCAATAATGCCAGTCCGATTGCTTTCCGTTTGATGGCCGATCTTAAGAACAAAGACAATGCTGATTTTGCTGCTACTGCGGCTAGAGCTTCTCCGCAAGATCATCAGCAATATCTGAATCTCAGGGACTATTTACTGAAGGGCCTTTTGCCCCCAAATGGATGATGATCCGATCGAACTCGCGCTTCGACCGCAAACCTCGGCGGCGGCGTCCTCATCGTCTTCCGATCCGATCGAACAGGCGCTAAATCCTGCCACGCGCCAGGCAAGCCCTAGAACTCCTATTGTAGTTCCGGATTCACCCAGACAAGCATCACTGCCAGCGCTTGCCCTGCATGGCGCTTTAGACGTTGCTGGAGGTGTTGGAGAGACACTTACCAGCGGAGCCTTGGGTTTTGCTGGGCAATTAGCAGGAGGAGCGGCCAGTTATGCGGGGCGCTTTTTGCCTGGAGGCGACTGGGATCGAGCGCAACGATGGGCGAATAAGGTACAGCAAGAAGTCTCTACCGCAGGCGGCTTGTATGGGGAGCCAGAAACCACCACGGGTCAAACTATCCAGAAAGGCATGAACTGGATAGGCGGGAAGATTTCAGCTTTTGCTAGCGGTGCTGGTCAGAAGACTCTTGATATTACCGGATCCCCTACGTTAGCCTCAACGGTAGACGCCACTTTGCAGGCTCTCCCGCAATTAGCAGCTGCCAAGCTTGCCCAGCGTATGAGCGGAGGGACATCAGAGCCAGAAGCCATTCCGCAGCCTGCGGTTGCAGGATTTGCTCCTGATTCGATCGTTAAGGCCCCACAGGCAACAGGACAGGCTGTAGTAGGAGGTACTTCCGCGCCTGAAGTGGCTCTTGCTGCCAAATCAATTCAGCCAACAGTAGAAACTCCATCTGTTCCTATTCCAGAAGCAATAGACCATGCTCCGGGTGATCTAGGTCCCGCATTGCAGGCGCAGAGGGAGGCAATTCTGGCTAGAGTCGGGCATCAGAGCGCTAGGACAAGCGCTGTTACTGGCAATGGTCCTGCCACCATGTTCGATTTCGATTCTGCCAAAAGCCTGTCAGAAGCCGGGCAAATGATGCGTCAGCAGATTGATTCTGAAACTGCGGCTAATGCAGCATTCGCTAGCAAGATACAGCAGGCCACTGGCGGTACGGCTGGCCTGGATCAGGCAAGCCTAAATGCTAGAGGAGATACCATTGATGCCGCTCGAGCTGGGCTTCAGCAATGGCACGATAATCAAGTAGCCAGTCAGTATGCTGCCGCTCGTACTGCCTTGGGTGATACTCCAGTAAAACTGAATAGTCTTGCAGAAATTGCTCCTGATCCGGCTAAGGTTTCTGGCACTCCACAGGGATTGGCGTTCAAAGCGCAATTGGATAAGGTAATGCAATCTCTAGGGATTGCTGATCCCCAAGGGAATATCTTATCTACCAGCGTCAACAATGCCGAAAGACTTCGGCAATGGATGAATTCAAGCTGGAAGCCGGAAACATCAGGATTCATAACAGAGCTTAAGAACGCTCTCGACACTGATGTTACACAAGCAGCCGGTAAGGATGTATTCGAACAGGCTCGAGCGGCCCGGACCTTGCAAGCGCAACAATTGCAGAATCCGGCTTTCGAAAGGATTGCAGGTCTATCAGACGCCAAGAATTTCGAAGCTATTCCTGATGCTGTTGCTAGGCTTCCATCCGATCAGCTGGCGCATGTGGTGAATGTTTTTTCCAATATGCCTGAAGGATTGCAGCCCCTAGGTACTCAGGCATTGCAGGAGATTGCTGGTCATTATGCCAATAGAATTGTAGAAGCCGGGACTCCTAAAGCAGTAGGAGGCTCCTGGTCTGACATTGGAGTATCCAAATATCTGCAAAACAATAATGCTCGTTTGGCCCAAGTATTTACGCCAGAAGGCATGAATATGATCGGCGATCTGAATCAGGCAGGGAAAATTACGGCAATGGACAAACGTTATATAGGAGCCGCAGGACAGAGCCAGAACTTCCTGCAGCGCGGTCTAGTTTATGCATTGCCCAAGCTAGGAGGTATGGCAGGAGGGGCAGCTGGAAGCTTGTTGGCTGGTCCTTTAGGTGCTGGCTCAGGCGCATTGGCTGGTGAAGCCGCAATGAGCCAAATGTCCCAGAAGATGCAGGCTGCTTATGCCCGCAAACAGATGCAGCAGCGTATCAAGCCTCTAGGGCCAGGTCCGGTACCTGCGGCGCAGCCATAACCATGCTTTTACGGCCGCTATAGCTAAAAGAATCTGAATCATGGCTACCTACAATCTTAGCCCAATTGGCAACGAATTCGAGCAATTTTTCGGTGCTGCCGGGGCTAATTTTCCTCCGAATCTGCCCCTAAATGGCGGATTCCTGAACACGTTCCAGGCAGGAACCTCTACGCCTATTGCCACGTTTGCTAACAATTTAGGATCTATCCAGAACTCTACCACGATGCAGTTAGGGCCTGATGGCCGCTTTGCGGGGGCTATCTGGCTGCTGTCTGGGCAGGCGTACAAGTTCCAGCTTACAGACTCGACCGGATTCCAGATATGGATTGTCGATAACGTTTCCGGAATCAATGATTCCTCGCAGATCACTAACGCCGAGTGGATAGCATCGGGCGCGGTTCCTACTTACTCGAGCGCTACTACCTTCACGACCCCAGGAAACACGACCGGGACATTTCAGCCTGGGCGAAGAGTAAAGGCTACTGTAACAGCAGGCACCGTATATGGGACAGTCTTCACAAGCACGTTCGGTGTATCCACGACCATTGTGCTTACGATGGATACTGGACAGGCACTCGATAACGGATTGAATCAAGCTCTGGTTGGGTTGCTAGGGGAGAGCAATCCTAGTGTTCCGCAGATACTTCCATATAACACGGTATTTTTCAGGGCGCATAGATCATCCAACCAAACTACTGGTACTACCGCAATATTTGATGTGATAGATAGCCAGACAGGAGGAACAAATTACAGCAATAGCACTGGAATATTCACCGCACCTTTCACTGGATGGTATCACTTCGATTGCGCATTAGCTGTGTCCAATACTGGAGGCGCGGGGATTATTGCTGGCAGCTCCATAACTGCAAATTCTGTTAGAGTTGCAGGATATACAGTAACCATAGCAGCGGGAGTTGTTGGAGGATGGGGAATATCTACCACATGCCCATTAACTGCAGGACAGACCGTGCTTTGCGGAAACGATTCCGGATTCACTGCCTCATATATTCTTGTCTCTGGAGCTTCTCTAGGGGATACAAGTTTTTGCGGTTATCTGGTGGCTAGAACAGCATGAGCGTATTTCTTTCTCCGGTTGGGAATGGTGATGTTTTCCTGAATCCTCCGGCATCTCTTGCTGGTGCTGGATTGCCTGCTAATGGTGGATTCATAAATACTTATTTGGCCGGCACTACTACGCCAGCGGCAACCTATACAACATCCTTAGGAAATGTAGCCAATACAAATCCTATCGTACTTACCCCGGCTGGCATGGCACCTTTTGAAATTTGGCTTACCGGCGGTATTTCATACAAGTTCATTATCACAGATATTTATGGCGTCCAAATAGGCCCCACATATGACAATATTGTCGGGCAATATGATGCCACACAAGTTTCATATACGCCTGGAGGTACTGGAGCCGTAACAACTACGGTAGCTATTGAGTTAGGCCGCCAATGGATAACACCGGAAGATTTTGGAACTAATGTTGGAACTGGAGGAGACGATACTACAGCTTTAAGCGCATGGATAACTTATCTTAACACTGTATCCACCAATCAGTTTGGGAAGATGGCTTCCACTGTCTACAACATTAGTGCCCCTCTTCCTCAAATCAATAGCAGCGGAGTGTGGATTCTTGGGGCTGGTTCTGATGACTTCCATAACGGAGGAACCGGAACCGATCAGACCTTCATAAAATGGATAGGAAGCTCTAGTTCTGGAACCATGCTCACGATAGCTCCTACCAGTGGAGCACAGCAATACTTAGTAGGCAACCGACTTTTGGGGGTGAGTTTCGATTGCAATAGCGGAACCATTGCTAACGGGGTTTTGCTTCAATCTATACGGGGCGGCGAATTTGAATTACGCGTCAAGGATGCCGGGACCGCCGGACTTACTTGCGGAGTAGTTGCTTCTCTCACTTCGGATCCTCGCGACTTCCAGATAAACAAAATTCGATATAAGGGAAGTCAGACAAATGGATCGGGAGTTAACGGCATCTCATTAGTGCTCAATGGAGATTCTGGAGCCAATCCGTCTTTCAATATATTCGAAATCATAGATATTGTTCATTCAAATGCTTTGGCTATTCAGTCAATTAACGCGGACTCGAATATTTGGATAAATGTTCGATGTTTCAAAACAGGAGGGGGAACGGCTAACAATTCTATCGAATGGGATGGTGGAGCTACTGCAGCACAGGCTACCAGAAGCGAATTATTCCATGTTCTTTATACTACGGTGGCGGCTCATGCTAAAGGGGCAGGATTTGCAGTAGCTCCAGGTAATATCAAGATCCTATCTCTTAACAAAGAGAACAATACGCCAGATCCTGTTGTAGATGGTGGGGCACAGGTTTCATGGTGGGATAGCGATACTTGGGTTACCGGAAGATGGGCTTCCTATGTTCCTGTGTTAACCGCAGGCTCGGGAGCATTCGGAGTAAGTCCTCCAACGGCAACTGGGCGCTATATTCTCACTGGAAATGTTGTCAACTTCTCGATTGTCATTACATTTCAGGCAGCCAACAGTGTTGGAACTGCGGGAAGTTTCATTGGTGCTACCCTGCCTATTACATCAGGAGCATCTTGCTCTGCGGCTGCCACTGGATGGGAAACTACAACAGGAACAGCTTTGATGGCCAAGATAAACTCGGCTGCTACCACAATGTTTATTTTCAAATATGATGGGGTTTCTTTTGTGGGTGCAAACAGCTTTGTGGAGATTATCAGTGGAAGTTACGAAGTCGTGCCTCCAGTCATCTAAAGATGAAGAATGGCCTTGGATTCCTCCTATTGACAGGAGACTTCCTATTCCAGGAGTTCCGCGATGATTTACCTCCGCAAGATATCGGTCGATAATCAAGGCGCCTTCTATCAGTTCTATGATGAAGACGAATTACTCTTCTATGTCGCCACCCATACCTATCAACAGACAGACGGCTCATGGCTCCCCAAGACTCCTGTTGGTGTGTATGACTTGGTGCGCGGAAATCACACTCTGAAGACCGGACAGACGTTCTATACCTTTGAGGTTATGAACGTTCCTGGACATACAGGAATACTGTTGCCGCACACCGGGAATCTACCTGAGCGAGATTCAGAAGGATGCTATCTCTGCGGTACGCATGTAAGCACGCTAGGAACCGTCAAGGATGTATCTAATAGCGTTGATGCCTACACGCTCTTTACCGGACATTTCGACGGAGTAACTTCGGGACAGGTGACAATCGAGTGAATAATCAGGGGCCAATAACTAATCCTGGAGACTATCCCAAGAAACTCGACCCTGTCTGTCCGCTCTGCAAGCAGAATCCGCATGCCAATACCTGCGGCATGTGGTCCCCGTACCAGAACTGGCTCAAGGAGCATCAGAAAGCGTGTGGCTCCTGATCGCTCGAGCAATTTCAGCGCTGGAGCTTTTGGCTGGAGGGTCGGCACTTACCTTCGTTCTGGTCTATGTCGTGGTGCACAATTTCACTGTTACCTGGCCGTTCGTGGCCTATACGACCATGTATGGGACTTACCATATGGGGCGTGCTATGTTCCGGGAATTCCTGAGGTCAAAGATGGGGAATCATGAATCTGACTCTCATTAGCGCTCTTGGTGGACTTCTTCTATCTGTGGCAGCATTCTTTTATGGGCAACACGTCGCCAATACCGCTTGCCAAGCAGATAAAGAGGCTATGCAGCTGGATGCATCAAAGAAAGAAGCAAGCTTCAAAGCCGCAGTATCAGGAGTCCAAGACGTTGCCAATGCCCACGAGCAAGGAGTAGTTTATGACTACCAGAAACGCGTACAGGCTCTTGCCGCTGCCAATGCTGATGCTAGCGACAGTCTTAAGCGGATGCGCGACGCAATCGCCATCTATGCCGCCAAGCCTAACCCTGCAGGATTGCCCCAAAGCTCCTCCGTTCCCGTATCCCCTCCCGACCCCAGAGTTATCGAGCTGGGAAGCTTGGCCGGGTCGCTGGCAATTGGAGGTGCAGAACCTAGCCAAGACGCCGCTAGCTGTGCCGTCAAGCTCCGTGCTGCCGAAGCCTGGGCAGCCACAGTGATAGGGGAACAGAAATGACCGTAGCAGCCACTATAGCCCGCTGGAGTGCTCTTTTCCTGCTCATGCTTGTCATGACAGCCATATGCCCGTTTGCGATGGCTGTAGCCCTGATTTGGGCCACTCCTGACGGTCCTAATTCTCTTCCTTCATGGCTATATTTTCTGAATACCTGGGATGACCTAATTCCTACTCAGGGTGAGAAAGATGTGGCTTCTGTAGCTTGGGTGAGGACGCACCTAGGATGGTATGTGAAGACTTGGTATTGGCTCGGCCTAAGGAACCAATCCTACGGCCTGTTCCATATGATTCCTGGGCCTACAGATTGGCCTAACACGTCCTGGGTGCAATCCTTGCCGTCCGCTAGGATCTACACGGCAAGTATGCTTACTGGCGGCAAAGCCTACTTCGAGTGGCACTTACCCTATGTCTTAAGATTCGGCTGGAAGCTTAAGGACATCATCGATTCCAAGCACACGCCTGATGATCGTCCTATGTTCTGCTTCCAGCCGTTCAAGGGTCCTTAGCGCCTTTGTATTCTAGAGTCTCCTCCGCAATCGTCAGTGCAGGGCGGCGGGGGAGGAGGCGGAGGAGCTATCACAGGCAGCGTCGAGTGGACGTAGAAGTATGTGCCGCCCGATACTTTGCAGCCGGCTGCCTGGCAAGACTCCACAAGCGGGTTCTCGATATTGTAGGTAGTGAAGGGCAGCGTGGCTCCTAGCGTCTGCGTGGTCGTCCCATCGGCATTCACAACGATGGTATACAGATCCCAGTTGTCCACCTGACAGCACTCGGGCGTGTAGTTGTTGCGAGCTTGCCCGGTCAGAGAGTGGACGAACACGACCGCGTTGCCATTCACATCAACTGCCTGGGCTACGTCTTGGTACAGCGGCGTTGATGTGTTTGCCGAATTGTAATACCAGCCATTCGGCGCACACGCTTGATACGAAGTATTCAACACATCAAGCGTCGAGCCGTCCGGATTGGGCATGCTGTTGTCTTGGTATGTGGTGTTGCAGCTGACGATCTCTGCGTTGGTAGCCGGGTCGATCGGTTGTCCATTCACGCCATAGGTGACGAAGGTCCCATTAGCCGACGCAGGTGTCACATAGACCGCCACGGACAGCAAAACGTTGCCTGCGGGATCCGTGTAGGTGGTGGTCTGGGTGGACATTTCGATAATTGGCATCGTGGTGTAGAGCACGGGCTGCGTCGGGATCGACGTAACGCTATGCCCATTGCCGTAGCGCCCAGTTAGCGAGTTCTGTCCGTACTCCTTGATGAACGATAGTCCCGGGGTGTCACCTTGCTGTCCGTACTGAAACCCGATCGTCACGGACGCCAGTGCAGGCGCAGTGCCGGTTCCCGGGATGACTACAGTTCCGTTTCCAGATCCCGCGCCGCCCGAGAATGTCCATTCGTCTACCGATTCCGCGGCTACCTGCGCGTATGCTGGAAGCACGCACGCGATAAGTAAAGCCCCCGCAAGTTTCTTCATTCGTGTTTCTCCCCAAGAGAAAAATGCCCCAGGAACCGCTGGGGCTCGGAGTTACTCTTTCTTACGGGTTGGTGCCTTGTGTATACCACTGGGCGTACCCATGAATCTGAGGCCCAGTTGTTGGTGTTGCTTGCCATGTGCAGTATACTTGTGAGGGCGTAATAATTGTGTACCCAAAGGAAGTTGGGTCCATCACTACACTCCAAGGACCATCCGATTTGGTGCTAGAACCATTATCTAATATATATTTGATGTGGGAGTCCTCTGCATTGCAAAGATCGGCAGCACTGGAAAAATGATCTCCTACTTGCGGAACACTACCACTACCAGTTGGGCTGTTTGATACCCAATCTTGGGTGCTTACCGTCCAAGATGCAAATGCGGGGGCACTAAACCCCAACACCATCAAACAAGCAATCAAAAGTCTCTTCAAAACCATCTCCTTAAAAAAAGTACCGAATCCCCTTCGGCTCGGGTGCAGCAAGAAATCTAAAGGCCACTCCGCAGGGCAGAAGCCCCAGTGGTAGGTTTGGCACTCGTGGCAGAAGTATTTCCTCATCCATGCTCGTGCTCGGAGGCCAGATGATTCAAGGCATCAATTACTCGAGTATGATTGATTGAGCCAAAATCTTGTCTGATCTTGTCGGCTGCATCCCTCAACGCCTGCGCCTTGGCTCCCGCCAGCACGCGCGGCCTCCGCGATGTCCTTGCGCAAAGACCGCAGCAGTTCGCGCAGATCAGTCATTGGATACGCTCCATGCGATGTGAGCCGAAGACGCATATATCAATGTCTCCGGTTTCCGTTCGAACAGTAGAAGATAAAGCCTCTGTCTGCGCGCAATGAGCCATCTTCATGGCTCGTTCTGATTCTGTATATGCCATGGAATCTACCGATCCTGTGTAATAGCCCAGCACATAGCCTCCACAGAATCCCATGCTTACCGCAACAATCAAGATTCCTGCTTCTAGTGCATGTTTCATGATTCCTCCGATAGCGAATATACCTGTATGACCGCTCTTGGGTTTTGCTTATCTATCCCATGATGTACATGCATTTCTCTTATCTGCCTATCGTTTTTTATGATCTTTCCTTGCAGCACATCGAAGCATAATGAGGGATCAAGATCGCTGCGCTCCGTCGTGTAATACAGCCAGCAGGTGACTCCTACAGGCCCCAGGATCAGCGGATCGAGGGTAGGCAAGGTCAGTGCTGCGACCTTTTCGAATGCCAGCGCTGGAGCCGATTTGATGAACATCGGCTTATGCGTCTTCTTGTTAATCACCATGCGACGGGAGTTACTTTTCGAGTAAGGTTGGTGAGGAATAACCCCGGTCCAGAGAACTGTCATTTTTCTACCGGAACCCATGTCAAATGATCACCAATAAGCTCTGTATATTTGTAATCTCCATGCTTAGTTTTATCGTCCATTTCGCATAGGTATGGGCTATCGCAGCACCCGCACCCTTCTATGTAAATTCCATGCTTCATCGAAGCAATAGAAATGTCTTCAAGAAACCCCGCCAACTTTTCCTTATCCATTCATCATCCTTTTAACGTCTTCTAGCAAATCGAATTCCGTGAACCCGAAATGCCGCTCCCAGGCACGCTTTCCCATCACATGTAGAGCTTCATTACCATTTCTGTGATGCCTAGGACATAGCGGGATAGCATCCATGTGATCGCTTCGCTTACCAAGGCGTCCTTCGCGGATGTGATGTATCTCACAGGGCGAGTCATTGATTCCTATCCTCCGGCATGCGGCGCATCCTAGAGCCGCTACGTTTCTCAGGTATAACTTTTCTTGCTTTGTCATCCGATCTTGCCTTGCGCCCGCTGATTGGCGTTGTATGTCCTCCATGCCTCAAGCTTCGCATCTGCCGTACTCTGAAGCCATCTTAAATGCTCATCAGCCTCGACAGTAATTCTTACGGCCTCCAAGTGCTCCAGATACTCATGGGACGCATACGCTTCCTGTTCCTTGCCGGATACGCTAGAAGCCTCTGAGGCACGCGCTAGCTTTGCGACTAGGTGCTTGGTATAGCCTTCCAGGAAAATGCGTTCTGCGCGCGCTTTGGCCGCTTTCTGGGCATTCTGGGAGAGCCATTCCAATGCTTTGTCTACGGTGTCGTCAGAAATCATCTACAACCACCATGGCATATCAGTAATTACCTTGGAGATATATTCCACTCTTAATCCGCCATCTTCGTTAGAAATTAGTCTTACATCAAACCCTAATTGATCAGCCGCTTTAACTCTATGAGCTAGTTCGGACAAAGACCAAGTTGTATTAATATTTTCTTTCGAATATGTCCAAAGCAGAACTCGCTTTCTATATATGATCTTAGAGAACTCTTTTCTGCAACACTCTTTAAGATGGTTATAAGGATTGGTTCGCATGGACTACCTCTTCACCGATTGCCTTGTAGCGATTTGCTTGTTAAGGGACGTGCGGGTTTTGCTGTGCTTGGATCCTAGAAGCTGCCAGAGAGTCATTTTCTGTTCGTTGTCGAGATTTGCTTCAGTGAAGCGCTTGAAGGCTCCCGACTCGTCTCCCTTAACCTCGATCATCTCCACCAGATCCATAGTCAGTTCCTTAATAACTTCCATGACTTCCGGAGCCAATTCAGGCTCGCCAGCCATTGCATTCTCAAGCGGATTGATGCGTTTCTGAGGTTCTGCGGCCGCAGCTGCATTGCCATCATCATCCACCGGAGCTATACCGCAAATCGCTTGCAGGCTAAATCTGCGGCTGTAGGTTGCTGCGCTGCCGTATCCGTGGGCATTGGTCTTGTCCACTGGAATGAAGAAATCCGATGACATCCACTGCCCGCTAGAGTGCATCAGCATCGTCTGACAGGAAACCCCGCCATCTACAGAGGACAGGAATTGCACCACTGATAGCCCATTGGACGAAAGAGGGCCGCGTATCGCATCCCAACAGCTAGCCAGGTCCGCATACTTTGAATTGAAGTGCGGATTGCGGCTATCCTTGATTGCGCCTTCCATCATGCCCTGCGCCTTGGAAAGCGCCGTCGCAAGTTCGTTGATCTGTTCACTGCGTTCCATGATTCCTCCGCTTGACACGTTACGAATAATAAACGATGATATGGGCGTTGTCAACAAAGGAATGACATGACTCATCCAATTCTTGAAGAACTCGCCAAATCGATCGGCGAGGATAACTATGCAGGACGGACCTACGAAGTCATGCAGGAGGCTACAGGCGTCAATCGAGCGACTCTCTGCCGTCTAGCTCAGCGCAAGGTTCCCCTGCTATCTGTAGAGCTTGCCAGCAGGATCGCGCCGGCATTTGGGTATGAGTTACGGTTGGTCAAACGGAGGAAATATGACAAAGCCTAAGCCTAAGAATAATTATCGAGTATCAGACATCCATCTGCGGATGTTTCTTAAGGATCATCTGGAGTCATATTTCCGGGATCATCCATTGGTATTCCTGGAGGCTCGCAAGATGATGGGATCCCATTCGCTTGCTAAGAGGGTTGCTTTTAAGGTGTTTCCGGAGTGAATCATGGAAATTACTGAGAAGCATTTTCATAAGCTGCAGAAAGAAGCTGCTAGATATCGATGGTTACGTGATATCGGAGACGAGACCTGGACTCCGATTAAGAAGAATTGGAACGGAACGACCGATGCCCTAGATAGGGAAATCGATAAATGCATGGCGGCTAGCAAAGTTGCAATGGCAAAAAAGGTTTGATAGCATATGCATGCCGATTGGGGAATCGGATTTAATGGAAAGAGCGCCCACGCTTGGGCTGGGACCTCGAAAGAGGTATGCGGACTTCCACCGTATTCCCCAACCAGTCCAGCCGTGGGCGTTTTTGCGTCTGGACGTCGGTTCGGGACTGACCCGGTCCTACCCGTCGAGACGGTGCCCGCAGGGGATGAAGCTGAAAGTAGCCAGCGCTTACTAGGGCTGGTACGGCAGCTAAACGAATGGCACCCGACCAGCAAAATGCGAGCTGGCCCAAGTTATCCACAGGCAAACCGCGAAAAGGCGGGTCTTTCCTTTTTACTGATCTAAAACACAAAAGACGCTTGCAAGGGGATCCTATGAAATTTCCTGATTTACCAGAACCTGCATATAATGGATTGGGAAGATACGGTATTTCAAAAGGATATTCTCAAGAACAGATGCGTTGTTATGTGTCTCCCTTTATTGAAGTATTAAACGATATTCTGGAAATGAGCATTGAGGATTTTGCTTGTCATGAAACTTCCAAGAGAATAAGAGAAGTTTTGGGGATTAAATGAAATCTATGGAGATTTACATATGGACTATGGAATGAAAGATTCTGAAGAAATTAGACGAAATGTTCAAGAAAGAGATGATGCTCTTGCAGTAATGGACATGGAATGGGCTAGAAAAAATATGCCTTACGCAACTAGCGATGAAGTAAGAATTATTGCCATGCACAAGGCAAGATATGAATGTACAAATCTGAGCAATTTAACCCGACAACAAAGTAAAGATTGGCTTTCTTCTAGAGGATATTCTCGAATTGATGGATCAAAGTTTCTACCAGACGGAGAGTTCCCGGATTAAAGCGCCACTGCATTGGAGCCAGGGCTATCGCCATTGGGGAAGCACGTGCGCGGAGCGAACGAATGGGTCGGGCGCTCGCGCTGGAACTTCGGAAGCTTTCACCTTTGGGGCGACGTGCCGACGCTGATGCCGATCGAGGTCGCAATCAAGAATTGGGGCGGCTCGTGGTTCAACGTCGCTAACAACACGATGAGTGGTCTCGTCCGGAATCCTGTTCATGCGCTGGCTGGGTTGAAAAATGCGAGGAATCGGTGGTCTGACGGTAAAGGCAACCTATCCGCCACAACAAGTTCTAAATCGCCTGCCCGCGCCCGCGCTTCTGCCCAGATTGCCAAGATCCCGTTGCCGCTCGCCCGCCATATTGCTAAGGTATACAAGCCATGACTACTAACGACGGCAATAAGGCAGATGCCGCTGACATGCTCGCGGTCCATTCAATGCTTAAACGCGCACAATATGCACATATGAGCGTAGAAGTGGTGCTGAGCTTTTCTCAATACATAAAGCGCGGCGACAGTATCGTTGAAGCGGCCCGTTGCGCGGCTTATGACTGGGACTGCTAATGACCCGAGGAACCCGTCTCGAGCTGACCGAATGCGTTATCGATGAATTCGAAAAGCGTTTCGTTGTAAATCATGGCGTAGATGACGAATCTACCACGGTCGAAATGCCATTATCTTTTTATAGGGATATACGCCGCCAATTGAGGGAGGCCATTTCCCGGATCGATCAATTGGAGAAGGACATATCATGAGCAGAGGCACCCGTCTTTCCATTACCGAGCTTCCAGACGACTGGGCCGAGTACTGTATCGAGCGCCGGCCGGATCTGAAACCGCATGAAATATGGGAGGATTTCACGGATTACTGGGTAGGGCGCGGCGAAACAATGGTGGACTGGAAGCGCACCTGGCAGACATGGGTCAGGAATACCCGCAGGAAGCCAGTATTCGCCCCTGAGCCGCCTAAACGAACCTACCCGCAATCCAAGCCTATACAGGCCGGCAGAGCCGATTCTGCGGCCTATAGGGAGTTCTGGGAGAGGATGGCAAAGCTTAAGCCTGCCAGTAGGTCTGTAGGGACATTTGTAAGCTTGGGGGAAGTGGTAACGCTCAGGCCTGGAGCAGGACTACCAAAAACTTGTGATGTGCAGTTTCACAGAGATGCCGAATGGGAACTAGAACGTGCTGCAATACAGCATGAAGGGGATCCGGTATGAGCCGAAGAGTAGGCGACCAAGAATGGTGTCATCACAAGGAGCGGTTAGTGATCCGACGCGGTCAATTGATCGGACTGCAAACGTGGCTGTTGAAGATGATCGTGAAAACGGATCCGATTGAATATCGAGTAAAGAAAATTCAGCACAAATACGGCTTCTATCCTTTCGATTGGACCAGGACTAGAGATTTACCGTTCGTCGGTTCGTGATTGACAACAGGACCGATTGTGTTTAGGATTCAAAACATCGAAACACAAACGCAAGGGGAATCCGAAATGACCGTCCGCCAAGTTAGCTTCGACCCGCTGAAAACCTGCTCGTCGAGTTCGCGTGCTGGGCGTTGAGGGGAGTTTGAGCGTGGGAACGCATACTCCTGGACCGTGGGAATGGAAGCCCTCAGGGGAAGAGGCGAATCACTTCATGGTCGTCAAGCCAAAGGGCGGTTTCAACGGCGATGCGATCATCGCCCATCTGCGCTGCGAGGAAAACGCCCGCCTGATTGCTGCCGCGCCCGATCTTCTGCACGCGCTCAAAGAGACGGCCCTGGCACTTGCGCGGGCGCGCACCATCAACGGCGACCTTGTGGAGCAGCGCCTTGCTGCGGATAAGTTGGCAGCGCATGCGATCGCAAAAGCGGAGGGCGCATGACCCGCCGCCTCCTCCGCGCATGGTTCCGCTGGTCCGACCGGCTGTTCCTGTCCGAGTCTATGTGGGAACGTATCTATAACTCAGATCAATACAAGGTGAGATGATGGCTAACATGTCCTATTGCAGATTCCAGAATACCGTACAGGACTTCGAGGGTTGTCTGGAGTTCTTCCAGGAACAGGAAAGTATTGATGATCTTTCTGCCGAAGAAAAAAGGGCTGCTAAGAAGCTCATAAGGCTCGCTGTTCAAATGGCGGAGTATCAGGATCTACTAAACAAGGAAGCAGCATGATCCAATTCGGCCCATTCGATGCAGCAGGAAACGCGGCTCTTGAGATGCAGAAGGTACTAGGATTCAACAAAGGCAAGCGAGACTTCGCGCTAGGCAAGGTCGATAAACCTGTAGTGAAGGGGAAGCTGGATCAGGCGCGGATGGATGGCTATATCGACGGCTGGATGACAGCGCAGGTAGCGCATTACAAGCGCTTGCTGGATGCTTCTGAGCCGAGGACCGAACGGAGCTAGCAATGAAAATTGATCTGTTTATGTTGGAGAGTCTCTGCTTTGGTCTTTCCGTTGGGGCCTTTGTATTAGCTATCGACATGCTAATCATTGCGGCCTGTCATTGCTAGGAGGAACTATGAAGTTCGAGGTTAAGAACCGATTTTCTGGTGAAGTTCAATTCACGGCAGAGATTGAATGTGCGGAAGATGCTTCGGTATCGGTAAAGCTTGGTTTGGCTGTAAGGTGGGCATATAAGACTGGTGCGGACCTGCGCGATGCGGACCTGCGCGGTGCGGGCGGGCGCGGTGCGTAACTGCGCGATGCGAACCTGTGCGGTGCGAACCTGTGCGGTGCGGACCTGAGCGGTGCGGACCTGCGCGGTGCGAACCTGAGCGGTGCGGACCTGCGCGGTGCGAACCTGCGCGGTGCATTAAAAGTGGATTCTGCGGATATTCCGGTGATTCCGAATATCGACAACGTAATTCTTGGTGCTATCGAGATGGGCGGAAAACTTGATATGAATTCATGGCATGCCAATGGCATATGCGGGACAACTCATTGCCGTGCCGGATGGGCTGTGCATCTAGGGGGAGAGAAAGGGAAAGCATTGGAGGCCAGATTTGGCCCGCAAATTGCAGGAACTTTGATCTACGAAGCTTCACGGCCCGGACAGCCTGCGCCTGATTTCTATGCAACAGATGACGATGCGATGGAAGACATCAGGAAATGCGCTATTCATGTCGAGGAAGTGCCGACGATTGATGCTAGTCCGTGTTCTAGCGAGTGAACCGGGACCCCAATGCGCAGCAGCACACAGAGTAATCTGACATGGCGTTAGCGGTTGGGGATCCCGTTTTATGACAGATCCTGCATGGTGTCCAACTAGAGGAGATTGTTTAGATCCTATTCATTGGCCGTGGTGGACATGGGTTATTGGATTCTTTGCTCAGTATGTAATAGTTGTTTTGATAGCTAGTTTTGATCGAATCAAAACAGCAATTTGGATAGTATTGCGAAATTGGAGAAAACGATGATTCCGAGAACTTTCCATAAGTTCTATGCAGATGTGATGGGATACTTTTGGTTTCCTTGTCCAGTCTGTGGAGAGCCATTCGGGGGACATGAATTAGATGAGAATTATGTAGCTCTTGAAGCTACCGCGAAAGATGGCAAAGCCATGGCGACAGTGGTCTGTCCCAAGGAAGCTTGCAAGGCGGAGGCAGTAAGACGTAATATGGCAGCTGGTTTCCCTAGGATCGTCAGGAGCTAGCATGGCTAAGATGAATCAGTACAAAACGGATTACGGCACCAAGGGCGAATCCGGAGAGAAGGAACCCAAGGGCGCAGCTGCGGCCGATCGCTGGCAGAAGAAAGTCTCGGTCCCGATTGCGGATCGGGAGAAGGGCCAAGAAGGCTACACGCGCGAGCGGGAACCTGCTGGCGCTAAAGGCAAGGATAGTACCGGCGAACGCAGGGAAAAGATTGAGGGCGGCGTCGGTCAAGGAAAGGCTGATGCATTAACCGGCCGCAAAGCATCCCATGCTGGTGCCCATGATGGCCGCACGGGCGAGATGAATTCCGGGAAACAAGAAGGCGTTATTTACCGTCATCAGCGCGGCAAGATGGGATTCACCCATAAAGGCTAAGAATGAGCCAAATGAAGGGCTATGTATGGCATTCCAAGACAGGGCAATTGGCTTCTGCATTAGAAAAGTACGGCTATGACCAGCCCAATTGGAAAATGCTCGAGCAAGCGCTGGATCTGGCCTATGAGCAGGAATGCTTAAACGATAGCGTCAATGGGCGCTTGAAATGGGCACAGCAGGAAATGGTCAAGGTAGCGGTTAATTCTGGCCGCTATGCCGTTCGATGCTATGAGATCAATATCGATACGGAAGTCTGGGCGTTTGCGGGATGCAGATACAAAGCAGATCACAAAGATACGCTATACGAGGACGATAAGAAAACCCTGAAAGAGCCATTTGTGGAGCAATTCGGCCGGATTTGTGCGCCGATAGAATGGGTTAGAGAGCATTGCAAGGAAGTCAAGTGAGACCGCTCCGGGATCACATCCTGGTGAAGCCAGACCCCATTGCGGGCCATGTGAGCAAGCGGATAGTGGTGAATGCTCGTACGGTAGGAACAGGGGAGAATCATGCTGGCAGCCGTGAGCAGCTGGGCCGTACGGGTACTGTTGTTGCTGTGGGTCCTGGTAAGACCACGCGAAAAGGGGTCCAGCACTCGCCAGCCCTTTCTGTAGGCGATCGCGTACTTTTTGGCGAATGGGACTACCCTGAGGTACCCGCTCTCGGGCCAGATAGGCTACTGGTTCTGTCATGGCAAGACATATGCGGAATCATCGAGAATGAATAAAGTCATCTCCGATCTCGGGATCAGCGGGCAGATCACCGCCGGACTATGGCTGCTTCTCGCCGCGGCTGGACCCTTCGCTGGCGAAGGGGCTGCTCGACGAAGCGAAGCTAGGAAACTGGACCCTAAGAGCACCTGGGGCGCCGGGTTTCGCTAGATCATAATGCCACTAACAAAAAAAGGGTCAAAGATCATGGGAAACATGGTCAAGGAGTACGGCGGCAAGAAGGCTAAGGAAGTGTTCTACGCTAGCCGAAATAAGGGTACGATCAAGGGAGTAGAAAAAAAGCGTCAGAAGTAGATAATAGCTAGATGGCGCTTGGACGAAAAACTGGTGGCAGGACTCGCGGCACTCCCAACAGAGCTAGTACAGCTAGACAGGAGTCTGTGTCGAATTCCGGGTTAACGCCGCTCGACTACATGCTGAATCTTCTGAGAACCGAAAATGCTAAGCCAGAGGACAGGAAATGGGCGGCTCAGACTGCGGCCCCTTACATTCATCCAAAGCTAGCCAATGTGGACATCGGCAATGCTGGCGGGAAGCCATTCGAAGTGAAGCTGTCTGACAGCGATACCAAACTCCTATGATTCACCTGATCGAGCCTAAGCGTCGCAAAGAGTATTCCAAGGAATTCAAGCAGGAAGTGGCGGAAAGGATGATTCTGGAGAGCCTTACATGTCGCCAAGCCTCTGAGATATATGGAATCTGTGTGGATAATGCTTGGCGCTGGCGCAATCAGTTCTCGCCGTGAAACTGACAGTCAAGCAGGAGCAAGCCAACGACTTGCTTGGCAGCTCAGCCGAGCAAATCCTGCTGTATGGAGGCTCCAGATCCGGCAAGACATTCCTGATTGTCCGTGCGATCGTGGTCCGAGCCTTGGCCGCTTCGTTCTCGAGACATGCAGTGTTCCGGTTCCGGTTCAACGCTGTCATGGCTTCGATCGTTGCGGACACCTTTCCCAAGGTCATGCGCAGCTGCTGGCCCGAGCTTAAGTACAGCGTAGACAAGCGGGAATGGGTAGCCAGGTTCGAGAACGACTCGGAGATATGGTTCGGCGGTCTGGACGACAAGGAACGGACTGAGAAGATCCTAGGCATGGAGTTCTCGAGCATCTTCCTGAACGAAGCCAGCCAGATCCCGAAGTCCAGCCGGGACATAGCGGTGACTCGCCTAGCGCAGAAGGTGAAGATCGACGGGACCGAGCGGGATTTGCGGCGCAAGCTATATCTAGACGAGAATCCTCCAAGCAAAGGACACTGGACCTACAAGCTCTTCATAGAGAAGCGTGATCCGGATACCAAGATACCGCTAGGAGATCAGCAGAACTATGTTGCGCTGCAGATGAATCCATATGACAACATGGATAATCTGCCGGCGGACTATATAAAGACGCTCGAGGGGCTGAGTGCCAGGCTGCAGAAACGGTTCGTTAGAGGAGAGTTTGCCGATGCTAACCCGGATGCCCTTTTTGATGATGCAACGATTGACAAATGGCGGGTGCTTGACGGGGTGGTGCCCGACTTGCAACGCATCGTCATTGGCGTGGATCCCTCTGGAGCCAGCGACCGGGACACTACCGAGCATGACTCAATCGGAGTTATTGTCGCTGGCCTTGGAACTGATGGGAACGCATACGTGCTCGAAGACTGCACCGTTAAGGGAGGACCGAGACTGTGGGGGGCGATTGCCACGGGGGCTTTTGACCGGCACCAAGCTGACCTCATTGTTGGGGAGGCTAACTTTGGTGGCGCCATGGTTCAACACGTGATTCAGACAGCGCGGCCCAGAACGCCCTACAAGGCTGTCATTGCCAGCAGGGGTAAGGTAGTGAGGGCCGAGCCGATTGCGGCGCTATATGACGTTGGTAAGGTGCGCCATGTGGGATATTTCAGGGATCTGGAGGATGAGCTAGCCGGATTCTCGACCATTGGCTATACAGGGACAGGAAGTCCTAACCGGGCTGATGCTGCGATCTGGGCTCTTTCGGAGCTATTCCCTGGAATTGTTGCAGAGCGCAAGAAACAGAAGGTCAAACCCTTACCGCAACAGCGTATGATTTGGGCAGGATGAAATATCTTCCTTACGAATCTTTACCAGAAGATGGAGATAACTGGACAATCAATTGTGTCCAGGCTCATACATTGGAAGCGACTTCTTTTATTGCGGCTGGATCACATATAAAATTTAGATTTAATGATCGTCCAACAAGCCAAAGAGTAAGGCGAGACGGCGATACTTCTCCAAGGACTGAATAATCATGCAACTAGACGATATCAACATCTCCGAATACTTCGATTCTGCCATCATGCCGTATGGTATGAGACTCACGCATCTGCCGAGCGGACTGTCGGTCGCCGGCAACTGCAAGCATGAGCAGAGCAAGCTTAAGCTGAGGGATACCCTGACGAATCAGCTCAGCATCTTTGTATCTCAGTGGGAGGGAGAGAACAAGGCTCATGTGCGCAAGAGCGCGGCAGAGATAGAGAATGAAGAACTTAAGATGAGGCTAGCGCGTCTTGAGGAAATGTTTATGCGGGGCAATGGCGGTGCTGTAGGAACAACGGCACTTCCTGAGCCACAAGCTCACCCCGCTCCTAGCAAGAGTATTGTCAAGCGTAGAGAAGCGCAGAAACCGAAAGGCACGCATAACTGGACGCCAGAACGCCGTGCTGCTGCGGCCCAGCGCATGAAAGACAGGCAAGCAGCCAAGTATGGCCTGAATCCTCCTGCCGAGTCTCCCAAGGTCGATACGCCCATGGGGCAGATGACGGAGCAGGAGTTTGTCAGGCGAGCGATGCGGCCACCTACTGAGCCGCCACAGAAACTTCCGCGCGCACATGATAGTCATGGTTCGACGGTAGTAAAGAAATCACCGGATGTGACTTGGATCAAAGAGTGATGTGGAACTATCTGACGCCATTTCATGTGATCTATGAGCCTGCTAGGCGGTATGAGATTCCCGAAAGATTCAGGATCATTCTAGACGCGCCCTATATTCTATGCATTGATACATGGGCGAAATGTCGAATAGAGAATTGGGATTGCGGCATTGTTGATCATCTGAATGCCTGAAACTCTTAAAGAACTTCTGAGCTATGAACCGGAAACGGGAATATTCCGGTGGAAAAGTTCGCGCGGTCGCGTAAAAGCTGGAGATGTAGCTGGCTGTTCTAAAAATTCTTGCGGCTATGTCCAGATAAAAGTTAAGGGATTAAGCTGTAAGGCTCATAGATTGGCATGGCTCTTTGTTTATGGAGATATTCCAAAGGAAGAAATTGACCATATCAATGGGATTCGTGCGGACAATAGAATATGCAACCTAAGGCTTGCAACAAGAGCGCAGAACCAAAGAAATAGAGGAATAACGAAACGCAGTTCGAGCGGCTTAAAGGGCGCCTATTGGTATCCAAGGCTAAATTGTTGGGTAGCCAAAATCCGCGTTAATGGAAGACTGCTTCATCTAGGATATTGGCCTAGCAAATATTCGGCTCATAATGCCTATAAATTTGCTGTTCCTTTACTGCATAAAGAGTTCGCTCGTGTCTAGCACCATTCCCCAGGAGTCGATCGAATTCTTCCGGCGTTCGGAAGACTACAGCTCGCACTATCGCCAGCAAGGTCTAGAGGACTTGCGCTTTTCCTATGGCAGCCAATGGCCACCAGAAATGCAGAATCAGCGGCATCTGGAGAAGCGTCCTATGTTCACGATCAATGAGACGGATTCCTACATCCGTCAGGTCGTGAACCAGATCCGCCAGCAGCGGCCCAGAATCAAGGCTCATGGGGTTAACTCGAGCGCTGATGCCAAGATTGCGGAGATCATTACAGGTTTGACCAGACATATTGAGGAGTTATCCGATGCTTCTAACGCTTACGATCTGGCCGCCGAATTCGCGGTCCGAATGGGGTGGGGCTATTGGAGGCTTAGGGCGGATTACTGCAATGATGATAGTTTCGACCAAGACGTATTCATCGAGCCTATTTGGAATCCGTTTTCGGTTAGCTTTGATCCGTACTCGCACGCCCCGGACGGTTCGGACCAGACGAAATGCCTGATATCCGGGATGATGGCGAAGGATGATTTTCGCAGGATGTATCCGGATGCTCAGGAGACAAGCTTTAGCGTAAGAGCGGTAGGAGATACGACCGGAGAATGGCTGACCAAGGATTCGATTCGGTGGGGTGAGTTTTATAAGCTCGACAAGGAAAAGCACAAACTCATTAATCTGTCTGACGGGTCTTCCTGGTGGCATGACGAGATTCCGGACAGCGGCATTCTCGAGCGCGCCGGGATCAAGGTAAAAGGTGACCGGGAAAGCTGGCGTCATCGCGTCAATTGGTACAAGGTTACGGCTGTAGAAGTGCTTGAATCGCGGCTATTGCCTGGACGCTGGATTCCGGTAGTGCCGGTCTATGGCTCTAATATCGTGGTTGACGGCAAGACGCAGCGGTTCGGCATGACTAGACATATGAGGGATCCTCAGCAAGTCCTGAATTTCACCCAGACCGCGATTATCGAAACTGTTGCTTTGGCGCCTAAAGCCAAATGGGTTGCTGCCTCGGAAGCGGTCAATAACACCCTGAATGAGTGGCAGGCGGCCAACATTAGCTCTTATGCGCTACTGAGGTATGAGCATCGGGACGAGCAGGGGAACGAGATTCCTATGCCTCAGCGGCAAGCGCCTGAGCCTCCGCCCGAGGGCTGGCTAGTTGCTGCTAATAATGCACATGAGTCATTGCAGCGAGTCGCCGGAATGTTCGATCCTGCTATGCGTCGAGATGGTCCGACCAGCGGCAAGGCTTTGAATGCCGAACAGCAACAATCGGATATGTCGAGCTACCATTTCTATGACAATTTCACGCGATCTGTTAAGCATACGGGCCGGATTATCCTGTCGTGGATTCCTGCCTACTATGGCAAGCGCCGGGTTATGCGGATTATCGGGGATGATGGGAAACCGGATCTGGTGACCATCAATGACGATCAGGCGGTCAGCAAGATCGAGAATGATTTGACGGTAGGGCAATACGATGTGGTCATGGAGACGGGGCCGGGATATAACTCTAAGCGCCAGGAAGCGGTGGAGTCTATGGCCCCGCTCCTGCAGGGTCCAAACAATCCGCTTATGCAAGTTGCCGGGGATTTATTCTTCCGAAATATGGATTTCCCAGGTGCAGAGGTTATTGCGGATCGGCTGGCTGCAGCGAACCCGCTTGCACAGATCGATGACAAGTCCGACATCCCGCCCCATGCGCAAATGATGATCAAGCAGCTGCAGACTCAGTTGCAGCAGGCCGGACAGCAGTTGCAGGCCGCAGGAATGCAGATCAAGAGCCGAGCGGATATTGAGTCCATGAAAGAAGCGGCCGAGTCTCATCGTCTGCAGATCAAGGAAAGTGCAGAGACCCAGCGGGAGATGATGCGCGATCGCACCAAGCAGGACGATATGCATACGAAGGCTCATGCGACCCTGAGCGCGGCGGAAATCAATGGTGCGGTGGAGATCATGAAGCAGATCAAGCAGCACGGCCATGAGCGCGTATTGGCTGCTTTCGAGGCATTGGTAAACCAGCAACAGGCACAAACCACGAACGGATCGGGACAATGACACATGCAGAGTTTGCGAGGATGAATGGACGTATCGAAAAGCTCAGGTCAGTGCTTGCTTACATCGTAAATCAGCCCATTACACCTGATGGCAGGGAATGCGATCAATTGCACTGCATGAACTGGATTGCATGGGCTAGACGGTTTGCAAAAAGCTCTATTGAGACTGATCTAAACATAGAAGCCGGAAGAAACGAACGTGCGGAGCACATAGATGGGTGAAGCAACCGTAGTAACAGGAGATACGCGCGCCGATTTCATGGCGTCCAAGGGGAAGATTGCGCCTTCGCAGGGTCTTCCTACCAAGCCAGTCGAGTCCAAATCCATTAAGACGGAAGTCAGCAAAACCGCTGAGAAGCAGGAAACGGCTGTAGTCGAGGCTAAGGCTGCGGAGCAGAGCAAGGAGAAAAGCAGCGTCGATGAGCGCATTTCCGAGCTTACAGCTAAGCGCCGGGACGCTGAAAAGCGTGCTGCGGATGCTGAAAAGCGTGCTGCGGAACTGGAACGGGAGCGCGATATTGCTTTGAGGCCCAAGGATTCGAAGCCGAGGCCGGAAGATTTCCAGGATCCAGTGAAATATGGAGAGGCATATGGGGAATGGCTGGCTGACCAGAAGGTAAGGAAAAAGGATGAGGCTGACCGCAAGGAAGCGGAGGAAAAGCGCCAGACTAGGCTGACTGCTGACTGGAATCAGCGCTACAAGAAGTGCCAGAAGGAAATCGACGACTTTGACGACGTGATCATGGCGGAGCCTTTGTCTCTCCAGCCCTGGATTCAGCAGGCCATGTTCGAATCAGAGGTTGGTCCGCAGTTGCATTACTACTTCTCCAAGGATCGGGACGAGGCAGGAAAGGTAAACGCTATGCCAGCTCCTGCTGCATTGCGTTATCTGGGCCGGATTGAAGTCAGGATTGAGGCTGAAAACGAGGCTCGCGGCAAGAAAAGCAATGTGGAAGTGCCTCCGCTGCCAGTTCCGAAACTTGAGCCATTCCGTCGCGCCAAAGAGGCTCCAGAGCCTATCAAGCCGATCGAAGGAAGCCAGCAGGTAGGCCCTGGCGGGGTGGTGGATGCAGACGGGAACGTAACCGGCAGTTATTTGGAGTACCGGAATGCCCGCCGTGCGGGAAAGATCAAATAGACCGACGAATGGTCATTGACCATTAGCAATAACAGGATACTATACAGATATCGTATACAAACTAATGGCACAATCTAATGGATCCCGCGCTGGCATTGGCTCTTTCGCTAGAAACTGCCGACTATCTGCAAACTCGCCAAATCATAGACAGGCCGCAGCAATGCGAAACTGTAGGAAAGCGGATTACCTGTTTAGATCGTTCGGAACAGAATCCGATGCTTGGTCGCCATCCTTCGCAATCCAGAGCGGCTATATTCTTCGGAATTGGAGCTGCATCTACCGTGACACTGAACCAAGTATTGCCGGAACCGTGGAAGTCACGACATATCTATACGGTGATCGGTTTCGAAGCAGCTATAGTCTCTCATAACGCATATATGGGTGTGCATTTCCATTTCTGATGTGCTGGGCATGCGACCGTTTATGGGTCTTGCGGGCGTTCGGTTATGAAGGCAAGAAAAGAGGCCATCCCCGCAAAAGACCGTGGGGATTCAATTCTCATAAGGTTTATCGGGCTTTGACAGCGAAAAAATTGTCGTGCTATAAGTAGTACTTAGAGCGCCGGTCTGGGCGACATACAGACGGAGTAGCGAGCCTTAATCGCGCAAATATCGTGTTGGCCCCCATGGGTAGTCGGGACCGAAATCCCAACTAACTTTTCGGAGGCCACATGGCCAATACGGAACTTACGATTTCCAAGATCACCAACGAGGCGTTGATGGTCCTGGAAAATTCACTCACATTCACGATGTGTGTGAACCGCGATTACGACGATCAATACGCGGTCGTAGGCGCGAAAATTGGCGACACGGTAAACGTCCGTCGCCCGGTGCGGGTGATCGGTACGACCGGCCCTAACCTGAATATCGAGGATTTTAATGAAACCTCTATTCCGGTTGTCCTGACGACTCAGTTCCACACGGATACGCAGTTCGGCACTAAAGAGCTGGCGCTTAACGTGGACATGTTCAGCGATCGCGTTCTTAAGCCCCAGATTGCCGCCATTGCCAACAAGATCGACTTTCAGGGTACTACGACCGCTGCCAATGGCATTGCGAACATCGTAGGAACCCCAGGAACACCGCCGACAGCGCTCCTCACCTACCTTACTGCAGCCGCCTTCCTGGACGCTGAAGGGACGCCTCGGGATGGTGAGCGCTCATGTGTGATCGAGCCTTTCACGTCGGCGACCATTATTGATGCCCTGAAGGGCTTGTTTGTGCCTCAGGACAAGATCGGATCCCAGTACATGCGGGGCCTGATGGGCCGTGATTCCGCAGGGATGAACTGGTATAACGATCAGAACATTGTCAGTCACACGTTCGGGTTCGCCACTGGCGCAACCACCATCACCGTGAACGGTGCGAACCAAGGATTGGCAACCGGCTGGGCGGCAACCTCGACCATCAGTATCAACAACTCAGCCAATAACGTCACCCTGCAGGTAGGGGATGTCCTTCAGTTCCCTGGATCGAATGCGGTCAACCCTCAGAACCGTCAGGCTTATGGCTCCAACAGACTGCGTAACTTCGTGGTAACTGCGACCGCTACCCAGTCCGGGGCGGGTAACTTCAACGTAGTGGTATCTCCCGCTGTGATCTACGGCGGACAGTTCCAGAACGTGACAGCTGCCCCCACGACGGGCGGCACGGTTACCTTCACCAGCCTGCCGACTGCTGGAGCTTCGAGCGCGGTTATCTCTCCACAGAATATCGTGCTGCACCGCAATGCCCTGACTTTGGCAGTAGCAGACTTGGAATTGCCGGAGGGTGTCCACTTCGCGGGTCGAGCATCGGATGAAGAAATTGGCCTGTCGATTCGCGTGGTGCGCCAGTACACGATCAATAACGACGCCATTCCAACCAGGCTTGATGTCTTGTTCGGATGGGCGATGCTATATCCGGAGCTTGGCTGTCGGGTTGCGGCCTAGGAGCTAACGATGCCTGGACGCGCTCTAGGGGTAATGACCAGCCAGTCTTGCGGCGAGACGCTGCAGCTTTTGTACATCGCTACCACCGTTTCGCAGCATCTTTTTATTGCAACCATCCCATGCATTCTAACTGCGGTTACTTACCGTATTCGTGTGGGATCAAGTTCAGGGACTTTCCAGATCGTCAAATGCCCAACTGGTACGGCTCCTGCAAATGGCACAGTGATTACATCGGCCATTGACATTAGCGCAACTCCTACGGCTGATACGACGCTTACAGCTGCGCTGACGGTTGGAAATAACAGTTCTAATGTAACTCTGAATACTGGCGATTCTCTTGCAGTGGTTATCGGCGGAACGATGACTAGTGGTGTAGGGCTGATCCAACTTTTCGTAGAACCTGTAGCTTGATAGCGAGGAATAAATGCCTAATCCCGGACCAGCAACTAACATCGTAAGTAACTCCATGGCGGAGCTGATCACGGTCAGCCAGCCCTCGCGTACGATCTATCCCTCCGCCCAGTTAACGGCTCTGACGGCGCCCGGTAATGGGACCATGAGTTTTAACTATGTGAACGTGCCGAATGCGTTCACCTGCAGTCGGGTCGATGCTCTGGTGGCCTTTTCGGTAGCTTCGAGCGCAACCACTAATACCTATGGTCTGGCTATCACTGCCATTGCCGGCATTTATACGCAAACTTCTCTCGGAGCTGGCACTGCTACTACCTTGGGTCTGACCGCGCTGACCACTGGATCTGTGACGGTCAGTTATAGCGTAGCCAGCAACACGGCAGGGGTGACCCAGCTTAATCAGAGTGCGCTGCGGAATATCTCTGTACCTCTTGGCTTTGCCTCGGTCTATCAGGGTGAATACCTGGTGGGATTTGCGATTTCGACCAATACCACATCGATCGGGCTTTCCACCACCGCACTTGGTCAAACGATGTCTATCTACGGTGGCGCACAGCTGCAAACCGGTCAGAACTATGCAGTCGAATTTACGGGCGCAACCGCCACTTCTGGTGGACTTTTCCCAGGCATGGGCGTGCACTCGGTAACGCAAAGTGCTCCGCTGGCTACCTATGCGGTTTCCGACATTAATGCTACCGGCGTAAACCTTTCTGCTGCTAATATTGCTCTGGTGTTCCGCAATGTCACTGTCTAAAAATGAAAGCAGAACTGGTAGTACAGGACTTTTCTGGAGTCCATAACAAGGATGTAGACGCTACTCGTCTACGCCTTACCAAAGGCGGCACCTGGAAGAAGCAGCGAATTGCCGTTGTTATTCCTGCCGCCGATACCATCCCTGCCAAGGTAGCTCTTAGCCATTGGAATCTAGCCTTTCCTCCGAATAATGGGGTAGTCCGCATTTTGGCTCAAGGCATGGAAGTCGGGGACGCTTATACGACCGCGATCGAGCAAATCCTGGCTCATCCGGAAATAGGGAAATGGGAATATCTGCTGACGATCGAGCACGATAACGCCCCTCCTGCAGACGGTGTTATGAAGCTTCTGGAGCGGATGGAAGAGCATCCAGAGTTGTCGTGTATCAGCGGTTTGTATTACACCAAGGGTATCGACGGATGTGCTCAGATCTGGGGTGATCCTAAAGATCCAGTCCTGAATTTCCGTCCGCAGCCTCCCGATCCAGAGGGAAAGCTAGTGGAATGCTGCGGTACCGGGATGGGGTTTGCTCTCTGGCGTATGAAGATGTTCAAGGATCCGAAGCTTCGCAAGCCATGGTTCAAAACTCAGACCAAAGACGGCATGATGACCCAGGATTTGTACGCTTGGCAGGACTTTCGCAAGAATGGCTATCGGTGCGCTATCGACTGTAGCGTGAAGGTTGGACACTATGATTTAACTGGAGTGTTCGGTCAGCCCGACATGATGTATTAGGAGAAGTTATGGATACCAGCGTTGATGTGCATGTGGCCGCAGCGGAAGAGGCTTTGAGGCAGATAGTTGCCGTGGCTACCGCTCAGGAAGCCGATCTGTCCAAGAAAAATGCATTTGTTGCGACCATGCAGGCCGCGCTAGCAGCCCTGAAAGCTTGATTATGAAAATTTACCTAGCTTGTCTCTTTTTACATGATGTTTAGCGGCATGTTTTCCATTGCTTTCGCAAAGCGCCAGATTATCTGGGCTATTGTCATCTCGTATGCCATTTTTGTGATGAACCGCTTCTTTCTTGGTAAGCCGTCTTCCAACGATTTGTTCCATAATAAGTCTATGCTCAAGAACATATCCAAGCTTAGTAGCATCAGGATGATTGGGAGCGTAGATATAGATGTATCCATCGGAAGCATGCAATACCCCGCCCCTCCATTTAGGATTACCGGAGCCTGATTTAGATGTGTCATAACATTTTTGGCTACAAAAGAACTTTTTCTGACACGGAAAAGTTGAATATGAATTGCCACATTGTTTGCAAATTCTGGAGACTGGCATGAGGTCCTCTGCTAAGTTGAAATCGATAAAGGCAGAGCCAAAGTCTATCACAAGATTGGATGTAGGTTGTGGGAAAAACAAGAAAAAGAATGATGATGGTCTTGGAGAATGGACCGGTATCGACCAATACAAGATGGATGGGGTTGATGTCGTCATGGATGTGCGCGCCCGCTGGCCGTATGACGATGATTCAGTGGACGAGGTTCACTCGAGCCATTTTATTGAGCATCTGACTGGCGAAGAGCGGGTGCATTTCTACAATGAGCTTTATCGGGTTCTCAAGCCTGGAGCGAAAGCAACGATCATTACTCCGCATTGGGCCAGCAATCGGGCCTATGGCGATTTCACCCATGCGTGGCCTCCAGTGAGCGAGATGTCCTTTTACTATCTGTCGAAAAAATGGCGGGAGACGGACGCCCCGCATACGGATATTCGCTGGAATCCTAAAGGCTATTCCTGCGATCTGGAATGCGCTTGGGGCTATGGAATGCGGCCTGATCTTGTGACCCGCAACAGCGAATACCAGCAGTTTGCTATGGCAAATTATAAAGATGCCTGCTTAGACACTCATTGCACCATGACCAAGAAGGCATAAATGGCGACCGCGACGGCGTTTGGACAGACTAACGGGCAATATCATGCTTCGGTAACGGCTACGCCGACTGCTACGCCATTCCAACTTGTCGGCAATGCTCAGAGCGTGCGGCAGCAGATCAGGATTGTAGTAGCCAACACGACTTCAGGATTGGTGCATATCGCTTGGGGGCAGACCGCACAGATTGCCACGAACATTGCCGGCGCTGGTGGCACTCCGACCGCAGGCCAGCAAACACCGCTAGCCAGCAGCGGAGGCGGGATGCTCACGTTTCTTGGGTCTGAAGTCGAAGTACTGGATTTCCCGGTCAATTCATTCTTTGCTTTGTGGTGTGGCACTGCAGCTGCAACGGCTGACGTATATATGTCTCCTGGAGAAGGGGTCTAGATGGCCCTGCATGCCGATCTTCCATCAGGTCTAGCCTCGACGGGGATTGGCCCCCTAAAGATCCCGAACCGGACGATCTTTCCTGATGGCAATCTGACAGCCATTACTGCCCCGACAATGGGCAGTATGAGTTTTCAGTACTTGCCTGTAGCAGGGGCATTCAGTGCCAGCCGGGTTGATGTTCTGGTCGGAATGTCAGTAGCCTCGACCGCTTCTGCCGTTACCTACGGCTTGGTCATCACAGCCATTGCAGGGATTTACAGTAATAGTGCTTCGACGCTGAATTCGCTTTCTACCGGCTCGACCACGGTCAGTTTCAGTGTTGCCAGCAATACGGCAGGCCAGACGCAGCTTAACCAAGCGGCTGTTCGAGCTATCTCGGTTCCGATGAACGTTTCGTTCAATCCTGGCGAGTATTTCGTGGCGTTTGTGCTTTCCACGAATACCAGTTCGATCGGAGCGGCAACTACAGCCCTTGGACAGACACTCTCGATGTATGGCGGCAATCAGTTGCAGACTGCCTCTAATATCGCGGTAGAGTTCACCAATGCTACGGCTACATCAGGCGGTTTGTATGCCGGCATGGGGGTGCATTCGGTAGCCCAGAATGCGGCATCAGCGACTTATGCGGTATCTGATATCAATGCTACGGGGTCTGCTCTTTCCGCAGCTAACATTGCGCTTATATTTCGTAATGTCTGATGGCACAACCTCTGAACATAATCTCGTCCGCCTTCCGGTCGATAGGTGCATTCGGCTCAGGCGACACCATAGGAACCGCCGAGACTAACGACGCGTTCTATCTGCTTAACGAAATGCTGGATCAGTGGTCAAACGACCACTTGCTGGTATTCTCGGTACAGGAAGTCATTCTGGAGCTTGTCGGTGGACAATACATTTACACCATTGGCCCGGGCGGTTCTGTGGGTTCATCTTTTACCGGATCCGTTAGCGGAACTGTGCTTACTGTCACTAATCTCGCATCGGGTGCTATCTCTACTGGACAGATTATCTCTGGTTCCGGTATTACTGCAGGTAGCGCCATCACGAGCCTCGGAACGGCTTTTGGCGGCAATGGTAACAACGCAATAGGGACCTACAATCTTAATCTGTCGTCTCCCTCGACAGGAAGTATCACCATCACCTCTTACCAGCCGCGTCCCATGCGGATCAATACGGCCTTTGTGCGTGTCGTGAACAGCATTACCGGGACGCTCGATTATGACGTTGATGTCTGGCCTTACGAGCGCTACCAGCAGATAGGAATCAAGACTCTGCCTGGACCGTGGCCGAAGATTATCTCGATGCTGCCTACGGAGCCGCTAGCGAGCCTGTATTTCTTCCCCAATCCTAGCCAAGGGGAGATGCATATCTTTGTCGATACGGTGCTGAACAACTTCTCCACCGTCAATGACAATATCGTGCTGCCGCAAGGCTATCAGGGGGCTATGCACTGGGGCTTGGCTGAATTGCTTATGCCTGAGTATGGAAAGCTTGAGCCGACCCAAGTACAGATGATCCAGAAGTTTGCAGCTGCCGGCAGGTCGTTAGTCCGTCGCACCAATATGAATCCACAGGTCCCCGCCACATTTGATGATGTGCTATTGCAGCAGATTCGCAAGGATGCTGGCTGGATCCTACATGGCGGGTTCGCATAATGGAGGATAGGCGGAAGGGAGTTTTATCAGATGAAGAATTCGAAGCCATTGCCCGTAGAGCTGCCGAACTTTCGTGCTCGCCAGAGTACGCAGAAAAGCTCTCTAGAAATGTCGCCCGCATCATTTGGGAAGAAATCTTCCCGCAGTATGTCGGTACTGGGCTTATATCGAAAGGTCTCTGGATCCTTGGGGCGGCCATTCTTGCCTTGGCTGGTTGGCTCTCGGGTGCGGGGAAAATCAAGTTTGGCGGATAAGTGAGCGATTTTGACTTCTGCGGACCTACTTACACTGCTCGTTCCATCTATGCGGATGACGAGGAGTGCATTAATTGGTACCCAGAAGTCCTAGAGGTAAAGCGTCCTGACGGGCGCGGTCAGGTCAATCTCTATCCTGTTCCCGGCAAGACCACGCTCCTGACCTTTGCAGACCTAGCAGAAGTCCGAGGACTAGGCGTATTCAGCGGCTCGACCATCCTGATAGCCGTCTGCGGATCCAGCGTCTACAGCGTCTCTACGGGCTTTGTGGCGACTTTCGTTGGAAGTCTAGCTACTAGCGCAGGGCCTGTCTCGATCGCGGACAACGGCACACATGTAATGCTGGTGGATGGCAATAGCCGTTATGTCTATGTGCCAAGCACTGGCTACTTTTCCAGCATCGGTACCGGAGCCTCGTTCAATGGGACGATGGCTGGATTTACCCTGACCGTTAATTCGATGACGAGCGGGTTCCTGGGGCTTTTCCAGACCGTAAGCGGAGCCGGGATCACTCCGGGCACACAGATTACAGCCTTTGGAACAGGCACAGGAACAACCGGAACCTATACCATCAGTCTGACCAATACACTCGGTCCAGAGGCAATGACTACCGTTGATGGTGCCTTTACGGGAGGCTCCCAGGTAGGGGAAGTAGACGGATTTTTCGTCTATGCGAATCCAAATAGCAATCAATGGGGAGCCAGTAACCTGAATTCTCCTGCCAGTCAGCCGCTGTCTGTCGGGCTTAAAGACGGGTCGGCGGATTTCCTGGTTACCCTGATTGTAAACAATCGGGAAGTCTTCCTGCTCGGGGAGCGTTCGAGCGAGGTTTGGGTAGATCAAGGATCATTCCCTTTCCCGTTCGTCCGGCTTCCGGGAACCTCGACCCAGCATGGCTGCGCGGCTCAGTATTCCATTTCCCGCCTTGGGGGAAGCTTTGCATGGTTAGGGAAGGATTCTCGTGGGCAGGGAATAGTCTGGAAGATGAACGGATATATCCCGGAACGCATCTCGACCTATGCAGTGGAAAATGCGATTACGAGCTATCCGGTCATCTCTGATGCGCGGGCCTATACATACCAGCAGGGAGGGCATGAGTTCTATGTCCTGACCTTGCCAAGCGCCGATATCACATGGGTCTATGACGACACCTCTAGGCTTTGGCACAAGAGACTATATCGAGACAATCTGAATGTGCTACATCGCGACAGAGGCAATTGCGCAGCGGTCTTTTCGAACAAAGTCGTGGTAGGCGACTGGTCTAATGGCAATCTCTACTCGCTCGACCTTGGCGTTTATACCGATGCTGGCGGGGTTCCGATTTGGCGCATGCGGCGCGCTCCTCATTTGACAGCAGACCTAAAGCGCGTGGCATACCAAGAATTACAGATTCAATTTGAACCTGGAGTTGGGCTTGTTACAGGCCAAGGGAGCAATCCTCAGGCGATGCTTACATATTCAGACGATGGGGGATCCACATTCTCCAATCAGCATTGGACATCTGTAGGAGCGATAGGACAGTATAAGAATCGGGCTCGCTGGCAGCGTCTCGGAATGGGTCGCGACCGGATCTTTCAAGTAGAAGTGTCAGATCCCGTGAAATGGGTGATAATTTCGGCTAACTTACGGGCGCAAGCATCGGCACATTAATGGCTAGCCAATCCTATTTAACCCCCGGAACTACCGGCGACTTTACGGGCATCCCCAAGCCAGAAGCTCCTATCGCCAAAAAGGATAGCGGGGCTGTAGAACAGGCTTGGTGGCGTTTCTTTAATGCTATTGCGGGTGTGCCTCAGACGGAATCTGCCGTGGTCGTAGGGACTTCTCCGACCTTCTATAAAGCCAGTCAGCGCGGGCAAATGCTCATCACTGGAAATGCGGCTTCTGCGGTCACGATAACTCGCAAAAATACATATACCCCTGGGCCAGTATCAGGATATTTCCCGATGTCTCCGGGAGATATCCTAACCGTCACTTATGGTGGTGGCGCTCCTACTTTGACGTTTTTCCCATCATGAACGAAGACGCCGGCAGAAAGCTTGCATGGGATGCCTATTTTTCGGCAGTCATGGCTATGAGCCTGCATCCTGGGACGACTCGAGACAAGGCTATACCGAGGACTGTAGTGGAATGCGCGATCATTGCAGACGAAATGATGGAAGAGCGCGATAGGCGCTTTGGAGGCGACTGATGCCATTTTCCATCGGTGCGGCAATCCTTGGAGGAACTAGCCTTATAGGCGGTCTGCTGGGCGCGAATGCTGCCTCTGGAGCCGCTAGTTCTCAGGCCGGAGCCGCACAGAATGCCACTAATGCCCAACTTGGAATGTTCAACCAAGTCATGGGCAATCTTTCGCCTTACATGCAGCAAGGTGTTGGTGCTCTTAACTCTCTCGATTATCAGCTAGGAATTGGATCAGGAAATTCCTACGGTCCTGCCGGAAATATGGGGGGAGGATTAGCTCCAGCGCAGTCGAGCGGTGCTGCAGCTGCAGGAGCAACGCTTCCTCCTCAATATGCCAATGCCGGATATACCCTACAGCCTAACGGCATGGTGCAGGATCAGTATGGCAATAGCTATCCTGGGAGTGCTTTTGGCGTTACTACCACGGCCGCACAAGCGGCCAGACCTACCAGCGGTCAGCAGACTTCTGGAATGCAGGCAGCTGCATCAGGTAATGGCACTCCTGGAAGTGCCGGATGGTTGATGCATCCTTTCGGCGCTTCGGATCTGAATGCGAATTTAGCGCCTGGATTCAATTTCCAGTTAGGGCAGGGCGAAGGGCAGATTGCCAATGAAGGAGCCGCTACCGGAATGAGCGGTAATACCCTTGCAGGTCTGCAGAGCTTCGGACAGAACTATGCGCAAAATGCCTATCAGCAAGCATTCCAGAACTACACGACCAATCAGCAGAATATCTACGGCCGTCTTGGGAATCTTGCCCAACTTGGTGAACAGGCTTCTACAGGAAGTGCCTCGGGCGCTCCGCTATTCTCTAGCGGGATCTCGCAGACTATTCAGGGATTGGGGCAGGCACAGGCTGCTGGACAAGTCGGCGTAGCTAACGCTCTTAGCGGCGGGATTGGTAATCTTGGTAGCGCCTATGCTTTCCAGAATCTACTGTCTGGAGGCGGCGGCGCAGGTGCTGCAGCGGTTCCGTGGGATGCAGGATTGGGAGCCGGATAATGCCGGATTACAGTATTCCGCTCCAAGTCAATCAGCCCAATACGCTTGGAGCTTTGGGTAATCTCGTCAACACTGCGCAGGGAATCCAAAGCTTCCAGAGCGGAGCAATTCAGCAACAGCGGCTCGGCATTAATCTGCAATCGGAGGTTCAGGCCAACAATGAACGCAAGGCAGTTATTGCTGCTATGCAGAGCGATCCTGATTTGCAGGCCGATCCTACGACGGGCTTGATTGATCCTGCGAAATCGACTGCAAAACTACAGCAATTGGCCCCGCAGACCTGGAGCTATTACACAGGCAATGTCGCTACCAGCAATCAGCAGACTGCTAAGACCAATGACATGCTTATTGGGCTGGATAGCGATGCTCGAGAGGCTTTGAGCCGCATTACAGCTTCGCATGTAGGCCAGAATGATCCTTCTGCGCTTCTAAGCGATTTGCAGGACTGGAAAGCCAATACTAAAGGGCCGCAAGCTGCGCAGTTAGCTAATTCAATTGCGGATGCGGTTGGCAAGATGGGAAACAATCCGCAGAAATATGATTCTTTTTTGCAGACTGCTTCTCTCAGGGCCGAGGCAGTTCCTAGCATTATTGCTGCCAGGCAAGCAGGAACTACATTGCTCAATCAAGGTCCGCAGGCTACTCCTACTGTTAGCCAGCCTAATTGGAGCGGTCTAACCTATGGCCAGAAAGCAGGGGAGCCCATTCCTTTGGGTGCTCCTGCCGGTTGGCAAATAGATTCAGCTGGGAATCTGGTTCCTGTTGCTGGATTCTTGCCAGGAAAGAAGACACCAGGAGGTCCTCCAGCTGCAGCGCCAGCATCTACCTCTTTACCCGCCCCTCCATCTTGGATGAACAAGCAGCAGGCAGCTAATGCAGCTGATGCACAGACTCGTTGGAGTTCTGCTCAAACGCGCGATGTAGATCCGGCTTCTGGCTATAACGCTACCAGTCAGGTCTACTCTAATTTGAAAAGCTTGTTGGACAAGAATCCGAACACTGGTCCGGGAGCTAATGCATGGAATCAATTCCTGGGAAGAATAGGAACAGGAACCAACCATACATTCGATCCCAATACTAGCTATCAGGAAGTAGCTGGGTATTTGGATCGTTTGTCGGCGCAGAATTCTGCTGCTACTGGAGCCGCTACTAACTTTGCTCGAGAACAGCAAGCTGGGGCTACCGGAAATCCTGAAGTCATGGGGCCGACTGCCTTGGCAGAGAAGCTTCGTTTTGGTGCCTCGGTTAATGAGGCAGCACATGCCTATGCTTCCGCCTCTCGAGCCTTTCTGACCAAGCAAGGAGCCAATGCTGCCTATGCCAATCCTCAAATGTTCGAGCAGGCATGGACCAATAATGCCAGTCCGATTGCTTTCCGTTTGATGGCCGATCTTAAGAACAAAGACAATGCTGATTTTGCTGCTACTGCGGCTAG